>Ga0206891_10003_pt2 | contig 40978 bp, 32 predicted proteins | sample Alteio_BWOrgHeat_55_FD_153246 | JGI IMG/M metagenome (GOLD analysis project Ga0206891, IMG submission 153246) | Enriched cells from forest soil in Barre Woods Harvard Forest LTER site, Petersham, Massachusetts, United States - Alteio_BWOrgHeat_Nextera7 ...
GATCCATCAGAACTCGCCGCGCAAGAATCATCCATTTGTGAAAATCAACTGCACGGCGCTGCCGGAGAACCTGATGGAAAGCGAACTCTTCGGTTATGAGAAAGGCGCGTTCACAGGCGCCTCCGTCAGCAAACCCGGCAAGTTCGAACAGGCTGACTCGGGCACTGTTTTTCTGGATGAAATTGGCGATGTCCCGGGGCACATCCAAGTGAAGCTACTTCGGATTTTACAAGAGCGTCAGTTCGAGCGGCTGGGCAGCAACGTAACACGCAGCGTCGATGTGCGGGTGATTGCGGCTACGAACGTCAATCTGCGTGCAGCGCTTGAGCAGGGCACATTTCGCGAGGACCTTTATTACCGGCTGAACGTAGTTCCCATCAATATTCTGCCGTTGCGCGAACGCAAGGAGGATATCCCGTTCTTGGCAATTCACTTTGTGGAGAAGCTGGCTAAGGAACTGGGATCACCGGTGCGCGAGATCAGCCCCGGCGCTATGGACCGCTTGGTGGACCACTCATGGCCGGGCAACGTGCGTGAACTTGAGAATACGATTGAGCGCAGCATTGTCTTGGCCGGCGGACCGTTGCTGGAGGCGGCGGATATCCGGATTGAGACGCCACGCGAAAACAAAACGCAGGTTGCTTCGCCACAACAGCCGCTGTTGCCGGAGGGCGTCACGTTGGAACAGTGGGAGAAGATGATGATCCGCGAGGCGCTGCGGCGAGCGAATGGCAACAAGAGCCAGGCGGCGCGGATATTGGGGTTAACGCGGAACGCGCTGCGTTATCGGCTCTCGCAGATTGGGATTGATGGTGCGGCCGGAGATGATGAGGAGTAGCGTTTAGAGAACGCCGTTCGACGCACCAGGTGTCATCCTCTGAGAATATGTATAGCTCTTTCTACATCGGCGGTAACAATGCTGCCCAATTCCAGAATTTGAGAACGCACAAAATGACGGCTTACGTAAGCGGTGAGGGGCGACGGTAATCCCGCGACGCGGAGCTGCACTGCCACGTAATTACCTTCGTCGGTTAGGGCGATCACTTCGCAGCACAGGTGATTCGGCGTTTCCAGCGAAGCGGGGAGAAGAACCACTTCATCCGGATGGATCATGAGATACAGCGCGCCCTCCATGTGCCCCGATTCCGCAACCACGGGTCCCACCCCGACGCGCATTCCTCGGTCAGTTTTTTCGACCTCCGCTCTATACAAGTTGACAGCACCGAAAAAGTTCGCCGCAAAGACTGTCGGGGGCCGGCGCAGTAGGTCGTCCGCGGTTCCCAGTGCATCGAGACGTCCGTCTTTGATCAGTGCGATCGGGCCACCCATCTGGCGCGCCTCCGACAGATCATGCGTCACGTGCACGACGGTTAGCTTCTTCGTCGAGTGCAGTAACTTCAATTCGTTTCTCAAGCGGGATGCAGTTCCCCTGTCGAGGGCACTCAAGGGCTCATCAAGAAGCAGTAGACGCGGCTCAGTCACCAAAGCACGCCCGATGGCGACGCGCTGTTTCTCGCCGCCGCTCAGAGTGTAGGGATACCGATGCAATAGGTGGGAGATGCCCAACAGTTCAGCAATCTCTTGGACGCGACGCCGCGCCTCGTCAGGCCCGCACTGGCGGTAGCGCAGGCCAAAGGCGAGATTGCGGCTGACATCAAGATGCGGGAACAGCAAATAATCCTGGTAAACCATCCCGATGCCGCGTTTTTCCGGCGGCAACTTAGTAACATCGATTTCATCAATGAATATTTGGCCGATGTCGGGATGGTGGATTCCCAAAAGAAGTTCCAGAAGAAGAGTCTTTCCCGCACCGGTTGGTCCAACGATGACCAGATACTCCCCCTCATTTACCCAAAGAGTTACGTCGCGGATGGCGAATTCAGGCCACTCGCAGCTCACGCGGTCGAGTTTGATCAATGTTCCGCTCGCTTCGGTGTGGCAATGGCCCGGAGACCGACAAATATTGCGAGGGCGATCAACAGTAGCAGCGTGGCCAGCGGCTTCGTGTACGTATAGCCGAAGAAGTTATACCACTCAAACAGAAGAGTATTGATTGTTTTCGGATAGTAGGCGATGATCGCGACGGAACCGAATTCGCTGATCGCCCGTGCCCAAGTCAGGATGGCGCCAGAGAGCAGGGCGCGCCAAGTAAGCGGAATAGTTACCCGGAAGAAAGCGCCCAGCCTGCTTGCGCCCAGGCTGCGAGCTACGTATTCCATTCTTGGATCCACCTTCATAAAACCATCGCGGCAGTGGTTCACCACAAATGGCAGCCCGACGAACAGCATCGCCAAAACAATGCCCCAGTAATTATCACTGAGTTGAATATCGAGGTGGGTTTTCAAAGGAGCGCCCAGTATGCCGGCGCGCCCGAAGATAAAGAGTAGTGCGATTCCTGCAATGGTATGCGGAATCACAACTGGCATGTCGACAATCCCTTCGACCATTGCTTTTCCGGCAAACCGCTCGCGGGCGAGGAGGTATCCCAGCGGAACCCCGAATAGAAGTGAAACGAGTGTGGCGATGAACGCGGCGCTTAGAGTAATTAAGATGGCACTGCGGACAGCAGGGTCCATCGCCGTCTTGATGACGCGCGAAGGTTCAGTCGTGAACAGCAGATTCAGGATCGGAAGAATAATGAACAAGATCAGGAGGCAGCCCGCTATCGAGAAAACGGCCATAGGAGCCTCCTTATGAGTCCTGGACCTGCGGGCCAGCATCGCCCAAGCGACAGCAAGGGCCAGGACGACACCAGCAACCAGGTAAAACTTCAAGAATAGAAAAACGATGAAAAATGGGATGAAGACGAGCAGCCACGAATAGGATGAAACGGAGCCGCGGCCGGGTTGAAAGTGGCGCTGAGGCGTGACGGGCTTTTTGTCGCGCGTTCCCGTCACTGCCCTTGTTTGAGAAGTGGCCGCAAAACCTCGGGCACCTTTGAGAGATCGTTTGTTTCCGCCGGACTCAGTGGCGTGATATGAACTTTCTTGAGAGCATCCTGCCCGACCGGGCCCAAGAAAATCTCGAGGAAATCAGCGGCACCTTTGCTGTTCGGCGCATTCAGCGGAATGGTCAGGCCGTTTGCCTTGGCCCCTAGGGTGATAGCGATTTTTCGATCCGGCTTGTCGCTGAAAAGGTTGATGCTCACCCGGTTGTAGACGCTTGTAACGAGTGAGAGGTCGGAGAGATTTACCTGCGGTGGCAGCGCAACGGTTTTGATTCCAGCCGGACCTTCGCCGATGACTGAGCCCATGTAACCGAAAGCGTAGTCGATCTCGCCGGCGAGAATCATGGGATAAAGGGTTTCCGGATCGGGGCGCACGATGACCCTCGCAGACTTCGGATTCAGGTTCTCCGGGCAGTTCACCGTGTAATGGCCGCCTGCTTCCGTGGCGGTGATTGCAGTATTCGATTCGATCAGATTCTTAAAAATGGTGTTGTCTTTATAGTGATCGTTCGACAACATGATCTGCCCGAGCGAGAAATAGCCGTCGGGCCCTGCATTCGGATCGGCAATTCCCCATTTCACGTCCGGACGCTGGAGGATTTTATACCAGTTGTCGCCGTTAACTTCGTTCGCATATTTCGAATTGGGGGCGTAGGCGATGGTCATCTCATCGTGGGCGTAGCGGATCCAGGAATCGGCGTATTTCGGAAACATGACGGCCGGGATGATTGAGTAATCGTCGGTGTATACGATGTCCGCGCGTTTTCCGAGGTCAGTCACCTTGCGCATATTTGCGAGAGCGTCGTCCTTCTCACGCAATACGTTGGTGCCTGGGAACTTTGCCTTAAAGACCTTTTCGGCGGCTTCAATAGCCGGAGTAGGCGACCCATGATGGAAAATCACGAGCGTCTTTAGTTCTTCAGGAGCCGGTTTTGAGCATCCCGCCAGCATACATACGATGAGAAGTGTCGCGGTTATGGAAGAAAAAGGCCTCATAGCATACTGAATGTAATAACATTACCAGTTCACTTCAGATGAGCCCTGATTCCCCCAAAAAGCAGACTCAGATTGCGCGTCATTCGAGCACCCTTGTGGACGCCATGGGGCTGCGGCGCAGCATCGTCGGCATGCTTTGCATGTTGGTGCTGGTGGGGATGGGCGAAAGGATGTCGGAGCGATTTCTGCCCATCTATCTCGTTGCGTTGGGCAGCGGCGTACTTTGGCCCGGCTTTCTGAATGCGATTAACAACCTGGTGTCCGCCTTATATTCATTCCCTGGCGGATGGCTAGCGGAACGTATCGGTCCAAAGCGCGCGTTGGTGGTTTTCAATCTGATGGCCATCGCCGGATTCGCCCTGGTGGTCGCAATTCCAAGATGGCAGGCGGTGGTGGCGGGCTCGTTTCTCTTTCTTTCCTGGTCCGCGATTTCTCTTCCGGGGACGATGGGACTTGTGTCGAAGGTGCTGCCCAAGCAAAAACATGTCATGGGCGTCACCATGCATTCGCTGGTGCGGCGCTTTCCGATGGCCCTTGGTCCTATTATTGGCGGAATCTTTATCGACCGGTGGGGGCCTGTCGACGGAGTGAGGCTGGCTTTTGCCGTGGCTATCGTGATGGCTTGTGTTGCGCTTTTTGCCCAGCAGATTCTGATTGAGGACGACGCGAAACCGTCCGCTTCCGAGATGCCGGATAAGAATCCTTTAAAGCTTGTCCGGGAATTCACTCCCGCCCTTCGAAATCTTCTTCTCTCGGACATTCTGATCCGCTTCTGCGAACAGATCCCCTACGCTTATGTGGTCTTGTGGTGCATCGGCAGCGTTCCGGGGCAGAACACAGCACGCATTACCGCAACGCAATTCGGCGAACTGACGGGTATAGAGATGTTAACGGCGGTGCTCTGCTACATTCCTGTGGCGAGACTAGCCGACCGAGCCGGCAAGAAGCCGTTTGTGGTGATCACTTTCATCAATTTCGCGTGTTTCCCACTGGTGCTTTACTTCTGCCGCTCTTTTCCAGCGCTGATCGTGGCTTTCATCGTTCGCGGCCTGAAGGAGTTCGGGGAACCGACGCGAAAGGCGCTGATCATGCATCTGGCGCCGGAGGGTCGTAAGGCCGCGGCTTTCGGGGCTTACTATCTCTGCCGCGACACGATTGTTTGTACGTCGGCGTTCGCGGGTTCCTTTTTATGGAGAGCCTCGCCGGAGGCAAATTTCATGACCGCCTTCGTTTTTGGAATACTCGGTGCAATTTGGTTCGTGACGATGGGCCGCGAGAACAGCGAAGGCGCGAGAATTGCGGCGTAGCCGGCAGCACTCCCATTTGGCGCTCAGGCGGTGCGTCTTCATCTATTTGTCACCTGTCGGGGGCGACAGTGGTCACCACCCGCCGCAGATTAGAAAATCGCCGTTATAGCTCCTTGGCGTTATAGCTCTTTAGGAAGAGATATGAAAATTCGGCTGGCACACCTATCCACACTGCTGTTCTTAGTCCTTATCGATTTCGGTTGCTCGAAAAACCCCTCACCTGCAGCGGCCGGGGCTCCGAACGAGACCGCCACCACTTCCGTAGTCCAACCGGCCCCGTCTGGCGCCGAGCCGCTGACGTCATGGAACAACGGCACGGCGAAGCACGCGATTATCGACTTTGTCAAAACTACGACTGACAAGAACAATCCGAAATTCGTACCACCGGAGGATCGGATTGCCACTTTCGACCAGGACGGGACGCTTTGGGTGGAGCAACCCCTCTATTCGCAGCTGGTTTTTTCTTACGACCGCCTGAAGAGTATTGCCCCTCAGCATCCGGAGTGGAGCAGGGATCCGCTTTTCAAAGGGCTAATCGTCGGCGATCTGAAGGCAGTGATGAAGTCGACTGGAAATTACGTCGACGCCATCGACAAAGCAACCCAAATCAGCATGCCCGTGGATGAATTCGCCTCACTCGTGAAGGCCTGGATGGCGACCGCTAAACATGTGCGTTTCGACAGACCTTATCCGCAGATGGTGTACCAACCAATGCTGGAGGTAATGAAGTATCTGCGTGACAATGGCTACCGAACATACATTGTCACTGGAGGCGGACAGCAATTTGTGCGCACCTATTCGCAGCAAGTATATGGTATCCCGCCGGAACAGGTTATCGGTTCGGCGGTAAAGACCGAACTCCAATACAACAAGGACGGGCAGGCTTTCCTGATGCGAGAAAAGAGTATTCTGCTGGATAACAACCACGCCGGCAAAGCGGAGGATATTTTTCTATTCCTCGGTCGCCACCCGAAGGCAGCGTTCGGCAACTCGACCGGAGATCAGCAAATGCTGGAGTATACCCAGTCAGGCGCCGGGGCGGCGTTAGAGATGCTGGTGCTGCACGATGATGCGAAGCGTGAATATGCCTACGGGCCGGCGAACGGGCTGCCTGCTACCAAAATCGGGACCTTCTCTCAGCCGCTGTACGACGAAGCCAAGAGGAATGGCTGGACCGTGATCAGCATGAAGGACGATTGGAAGCGTGTTTTTGCCTGGGAGAACTGAGCCGGAGAGCCCCGGCTGCAATCTGTGGCTCCCTTCCCTAGGCGCGCATCGACCGATACAATGGGCCGATTGCCTGGCGGTTGAAGAGTGGGTCTTTTAGCCAATTTTAAAATTCGAACCAAGATTCTGGTTGCCCTGCTCCCACTGGCTGTCATGGTTATTGCGGCCGCGTTGTACGCGTCGATTGAGATGAAAAAAATCGACATTTGGTACAGCGATCTGATTGGCAAGGATGTCAAAGCGCTCCAGAATCTTACTGTTGCGCGGGCGTTGAGCAACCAATTCGATCAGCTTCTTTATCAGGAGATTGCCGAGCTTGACGTTGACAGAATGCACGTGATCGACGCGAACATCGACAAGACTGTCGCGGAACTTCATACAGCGGTCGGGGAGACGATAAGGGAGAGCCCGAGTTTGGCGCCGGCTCTCCGAACGGCCACAACCCTGTTTGACCAAACGGTTTCCGACTCGCGCCCTGTCCGGGCCGCAACGTTGGTTAACGAGAATGATAAGGCGATGCGGATGATGCGCGAGGGTATCGCCCCCGAGATACTCAGGGCTCGACAAGCCTTGATCACGTTGGCTGAGGAACTACATACAAGGGTCGACCAGCGATCAGACGAACTCACGGCCACGACACATCGCACAATTCTGATTACGTGGATTGTCATCGTACTAGGTCTGGCGGCCTCTTTGGCGATTGCGCTTTCCGTGGTGCAAGTCGAAGTCGTACGGGTTGTGTCGTCGTTCCGGACTCGGATTCTGGACGTGGCTGAAGGACGACTGGACCACCCAATTGGGAATCTCAACCGTCCTAACGAGATCGGCGATATGAGCCGCGCACTGCAGACTCTGCAAGGCGCTGCCCGTGCACAGGGAATTCTGAACTGGGTCAAAACGGAGGTGGCGGCGACCACGGAGCAACTGCAGGGTTCAGAGGATTTCCAGGCATTCGCCACAATCCTGCTATCGCGGATCTCGGCGACGGTGGACCTGCTTTACGGCGCCTTCTACCTCGCCGACGATAGTCACACGCGGTTCACGCGCGTCGGCGCCTTCGCGACGGATGTCGAGAAGGAACCGCGGGAATTCGCGCTTGGCCAGGGATTGGTGGGGCAAGCCGCCGCCGAGCGGCGCAGCCTTCAAATTGTTTCCACGCCCGAGAAACCCCTCCAGGTCAGCGCCGGCGTAGGGACGGTAACACCTGCTTGCGTCCTTTTCGTCCCGGTGATGAACCAGGACGTTGTGCTGGCTGTCATCGAACTGGCGCCTTCGGGTCCGGTATCGGAACGTCAACAGGCACTGCTCGACGCGTTGCTACCAACGGTAGCGCTTAACACCAAGATCCATGCCAGCACCTTGGAAACCAGGAAACTGCTGGCGCAGACCCAGGTACAGGCCGGGCACCTGGCGGTAGCCAAAGAGGCGGCGGAAGCCGCCACCAAGGCCAAGTCGGACTTCCTGGCCAACATGAGCCATGAGATCCGTACACCGATGAACGCCATCATCGGGATGACGCACCTCGCGTTGAAGACGGACCTATCCCCAAAACAAGCGGACTACTTGACGAAGGTGAAGTCTGCGGCACACGCGCTGCTCGGCATCATTAACGACATCCTCGATTTCTCGAAGATCGAAGCGGGCAAGCTCGATATGGAGAAGACAGACTTCCGGCTAGAGGAGGTGCTTGACAACCTCTCGTCGATTGTCAGTCAGAAAGCGCAAGACAAGAATCTCGAGTTTCTGATTTCCGCGCAGCATGAAATCCCGCCAAATCTCGTCGGCGACCCTCTTCGCCTTGGACAAATCCTAATCAACCTGGTAAACAACGCTGTCAAGTTCACTGAGCGTGGCGAGGTACTGGTGACAGTTGTACTTGAGGAGCAACTGGCGGACCGAGTCAAGGTGAGGTTCTCAGTCCGCGATACGGGCATCGGGATGACGCCAGAGCAGAGCGCCCGACTCTTCCAGGCATTCGCTCAGGCAGACACGTCTACGACCAGAAAGTACGGTGGCACCGGGCTTGGACTCTCCATCTCCAAGCGATTGGTTGAGATGATGGAAGGCACCATTTGGGCCGAGAGTGAGCCGGGCTCAGGCAGCACTTTCCATTTCAATGCCTTGTTCGGCATTGGGTCAGCGGAGAAAGGCAAGCGGTTCATTCCTGATTTGGCCGGCATTCGGGCCCTGGTTGTCGATGACAACGCTCAGGCGCGCGAGATTCTTACCGATGCGCTAAGGGTATTTGCACTCAGAGCCGAGTCCGTTTCGTCGGGCGAGGATGCGGTGCGCGAAATAGCCAGCGCCGATTCGCACGATGCCTATCGATTGGTGTTAATGGATTGGCGCATGCCGGGGATGGACGGCCTGGAGGCAAGCCGCATCATCAAGCGCGATGACCGTCTTCAACACATCCCCAAGATCGTGATGGTGACGGCATTCGGGCGAGAAGAAATTCGGACTCAGGCGGACGAGGTTGGAATCGATAGCTATTTGCTAAAGCCGGTTAATTCGTCGCTGCTTTACGACACATTGGTGGATTTGTTCGGTGTCGCCGGAGTGGATGAACACCGTTCCCGTGTTAAGAAAGACGATGCCCGTGTGTATGACGCCACGGGAATTCGGGTGTTACTGGTCGAAGACAACGAGATGAATCAGCAGGTTGCCACCGAACTGCTGGAGAGCGCCGGAGCAGTAGTGACGGTTGCCAACCATGGTGGGGAGGCGGTAAAAATCCTGACTGCGGGCGACCAAGCTCCGCCCTTCGATGTAGCGTTCATGGACCTGCAGATGCCTGTGATGGACGGGTTTACGGCAACTAAGCTGCTGCGGAATGACCGGCGTTTGGACAAGTTCCCGATCATTGCAATGACGGCCCACGCCCTGGTGGAGGAGCGTCAGCGCTGCCTTGACGCAGGTATGAACGATCACGTGTCGAAGCCGATCGATCCCGACGCCTTATTCTCGACGTTGATGCGATGGGCAAAGCCGCGCCCAAAGCGAGCGGTCGAGTCCGCAGCGCCTCCGGCCATCCAAAAGACGCCCGGCGAGGTGAGTCTTCCGGCAATCGAAGGGATCAATCTGGCCGATGGCCTGAGACGCGTCGCGGGCAACAGGCGACTTTACCGCGACCTGTTGGGGCAGTTCGCTGCGAAACAAGGGGACGCCGCAGCGCAGATTTCAGCCGCGCTCGAAAGTGGAGATTCAAAGCTGGCTGAACGCATCGCGCACACGGTGAAGGGTGTTGCCGGCAATATCGGAATCACGGAGGTGCAGTCAGCGGCACAGAAGCTGGAGAAAGCAATTCGTGAAGGACAGAATTCTGAGGCGCTGCTGGCCGAGTTCGCGACTTTGTTGAACACCCAGGTTCGTTTCATTGAAGAAGCACTGCGCGAATCAGCACCTGCCCGGTCAGAGGAAGTGCCAACGTCGCCATTTAATGGAGCAGTGGCATCCGGCGCAATCGCCCGGCTTAAGACGTTGCTTCAGGCCAGTGATGGCGATTCCGAAGAGGCGTTTCATAGTCTGCAGGAAGCCGTAGCAGGCGCCGTCGAGGGGCCGCAACTCGACGCGCTAAGCGCATTAATCAGCGACTTCGATTTTGAAGCAGCGCTCAAGAAACTGGATGAAATCGCTGAGCACTGCAAGACGAGAGAGGAACAAGTGACATGAGTCAGCCTGATCAGAAGAAGACAGTGCTTCTGGTGGATGATGCTCCCGCCAACATTCAAGTTGTTAATTCGATCTTGAAGGACGTATACAAAATTCGGATTGCAACGAATGGCGCGAAGGCATTAGAACTGGCGAATGTTACCCCTCCGCCGGACCTGATTCTGCTCGACGTCATGATGCCTGAGATGGACGGGTATGAAGTTTGCACTCGGTTGAAAATGACGCCAGCGACGCGTGACATTCCAGTGATATTTCTTACGGGGCAGACTGAAATCGAAGACGAGACAAGGGGCTTCGAAGTGGGTGCAGTGGATTACATTCATAAGCCGTTTTCTCCCGCCGTGGTAAAGGCGCGGGTGCAAACTCACCTTGTACTTCGGGGCATCCGCGAACAGCTCGCTTCTCAGCTGGCGACGATTCAGAAGGAATTGGAAACCGCGCGGCAGATTCAGTTGTCGATTCTTCCGGAAAATGTTCCACAAATCGCAGGCCTCGACATTGCTGCGCGCTACGTCCCCATGACCGCAGTGGCCGGCGATTTCTACGACTTCATCGTCGTCGATGAGAATCATCTCGGGATTCTGATTGCCGACGTGTCCGGACATGGAATGCCAGCCGCACTCATTGCCTCGATGCTAAAGATTGCATTGGCTGGCCAGGAGCCGAACGCCGCCGATCCGGCCCAAGTGCTGTTGGGCCTCAACAAGGTATTGTGCGGAAAGTTTCAGTTCCATTACGTGACGGCAGCCTATTTGTTTATCGACATGCTGAAGCGAACGGTAACGTACGCGGGCGCGGGCCACCCTCCCTTGCTGTGTTGGGGGACGTCTTTCGAAGGCGTGCACGACGTGCTGGAGAATGGCTTATTTCTCGGCAAATTCCGGCAAGCAACCTATTCTTCGGTGGAGTTGCCGATAGGAGCGGGCGATTGGATTTTGCTTTATACCGATGGAATCTCGGAAGCCACAAACCCTTCTCAAGTCGAGTTTGGCCCAGGCCGCCTCAGGCCGTTTCTGGCGACGGAGCAAAGCCCTTCAGCAGATCAATTTGCTGAGCGACTGCTCGAAGAGTTGTCGCAATGGTCGGCTCGTGGCGCGACGGAAGAGTTGGACGACGATATAACGGTGGTGGCCATCCGCATCAAAGGCGACTGAAGCACCCCTAAATACGAACGAGCACTGACGCGCCTAAGGACCGCATACGTGAAGACGTACCGCATAGCAACCATACCTGGCGATGGCATTGGCAAGGAAGTGATACCGGCAGGGCGGCGACTTCTCGAAGTGCTCACCTCCACTGACAGTTCGATTGAGTTTGAATTCGAGGATTTCGATTGGGGTGGCGATCGTTACCGAAAGCGCGGCGCGATGATGCCCGAGAACGGATTGGACGCACTGCGGGGAAAGGATGCCATTCTCTTCGGATCCGCCGGCGACCCCGGTATCCCGGACCACGTCACGCTATGGGGATTGCGGCTTAAGATTTGCCAGGGACTGGATCAGTACGCCAACGTGCGCCCGACCCGCATTCTGCCGGGCATCGACGCACCGCTTAAACGCTGCAAGGCGGAAGACCTGAACTGGGTGATTGTGCGCGAAAACACGGAGGGCGAATACTCCGGGGTCGGAGGACGTGTGCATCAGGGGCAGCCCATCGAGGTCGCCACCGACGTCTCCGTGATGACCCGCGCCGGTGTGGAGCGCATCCTCCGCTTTGCCTTTCGATTAGCGCAATCCCGCCCGCGCAGATTGTTAACGGTGATCACGAAGAGCAACGCGCAACGGCATGCCATGGTGATGTGGGACGAGATCGCAGTAGAGGTCTCGAAGGAGTTCGCCAATGTCGCCTGGGATAAAGAACTGGTGGATGCGGCGACGGCCCGCATGGTGAATCGCCCGGCGTCGCTTGACACGATTGTCGCTACAAACCTGCACGCTGACATTTTGAGCGATCTGGCGGCGGCGCTCGCGGGAAGCCTAGGCATCGCGCCCACTGGGAACATCGACCCTGAGCACCGGTATCCCTCCATGTTCGAACCGATCCACGGTTCGGCTTTCGACATCATGGGTAGGGGTCTGGCGAATCCGATCGGCACGTTCTGGTCGGTGGTGATGATGCTTGAACACCTCGGCGAGTTTGACGCGGCTGAGCGCGTGATGAAGGCGATCGAGCATGTCACAGCAGATCCTTCGCTGCACACGCGCGATCTCGGAGGCACGGCGACCACGTCTCAGGTGACTGATGCGGTCTGTAGGGAGCTTGCGGCAAGGACTCCGTCAAATCAGTTTCGCTGATTTAGGCTGGCGGGACGGGCTGTTAGCACATAGTCGTACAATTTGAGCGCGAAAACACATGCTGATTCTTAAACGTCTGGTGGTCTGGTCGTTGGAGCGATTAGTCGAGGTCTGCCTACTTGGCGGCCTGTTCGGCGACCTCTTGTTGCTCAGTTCCGGGGACAAACGGCTGACCTTACGAGACTCGATTGCAGGCTTTTGGGTCTGGGGGCTTGCCGTCGCAATCGTCCTGCTCGTCCATGGCTACTATGTGACGACGGCCTTCTTCGGAGTGGTATGGCGGAGCGCCAAGACTTGGGTGTACCCAACAATCACACCCGCTCTTTTTGTTTTTCACACCCACATCGTATTTATGCGTTTAGGGTCAGATTTCACCCCGGAAGCGCGGGCCGTGGAGCTTCCGTTTGTATTGGGAGGCGCGGGAATCGTTTTCTTCTGCGCTCTCGCCGGAAGCAGCGTTCTAAACAGGTGGACAACTGCTCGTGCCGAGATGAATGCATATCTTTCCGCCGTCGGCATCACGATCTTAGTGTTCATGCTGGCTAACGCCGCATATTTTCTGCGCCCTGTTGTGGGTGATAACGCCTTCCGTACTTACGGCCTGCCTTTTACTTTTTACCGCGAAGGCGGGTTCATCAAGGAATGGATTTGGCAACCTGGCGCGCTTCTGTGGCGTGGAATAATCGCGGACGTAGCAGTTATGGCAGCCGTCGTTTTACTCCTCGGTAAAGCGTGGCAAACCGTTCGGGCGCGATGATTGGACGCCAAATACCGCTGAAGGAAGTCCGCTGTCTATGTCTGAAGGGCACATTACGGGCCTTCCCGCAATCGAGCAAAACGTACCCTTTCTGAGAATTTGAACTCCACCTCTCAGGTTCGTTTTTGCCATTCGAACGCTAGTTTGCTTTTTGTTTCTCCAGCCGGGATGGACGAGAGCCACGCAGTTGCGCTCCTTGCACAGAGACGTAATCCAATTCAATTCTTGAAGCGGATCGGCGCAACATCAGTCCTCCCCGGCTCATATCTCCCCGCCCTACAAAATCGGCGGGAAACAAGAGACGCTCTCCAAAGACTTCGAGAAGCGGACCGGTGTACTTGCTACTTGCCACGCTGCCAAGGAGCACATAGGAGCATGTTCCGTTTGTTCTTCGTTCCAGTATTTTCGCTGCGTCGAACAACGTGTCTCGAAAAGCTGAATTCTCCTCGGAGACCGGCACATTGGCAACGGCTCGAAGCTGATCGATATCCATTCGTGTTTCGGGCGTTATGAGGCCCAGACCGGGTGTAATGATGACGGCTGGGGGAAGCCCCTCCGGAGCCGCGCGAAATGCGGCCGCATACGCCATTTTCCCGCGAAAGTACAAGCCGCTAATGAAACTGTAGATCTCGCCAATTGTGGCAGCCCCTTGGCGGAGCTTTATGGCCAGTTCGAAATCCGCCTGTTCCCGCAGAAGGAAAGAATAACGCTTGCCGCCCGCCCACGCGGGGGAAAGTAGAAAGATTCGATCAGGCGAAACCACCGTTCATTCTAGCCAACACGAGTTGGGCCTATGCATCTCTTGGTCGCCGGGACAGGAACACTTGCCGGGGTATCATGACGTCGTGAATCTTCCCGTGAGCCCGCCTATTTTACCGATGCTCGCCAAGCGGGTTGAAGAATTACCAGTTGGTGACGGCTGGATTTTTGAGCCAAAGTGGGATGGATTTCGTGCACTGATTTTTCGCGACGGCGATGAAATTTTCATCCAGAGCCGCGATGAAAAATCGCTCAATCGTTATTTTCCGGACTTGCTCGATCCTTTGCGGTCATCCCTACCGACCCGCTGCGTAGTCGATGGCGAAATTGTCATTGTCAAAAACAAAGGCCTTGATTTCGACGAACTGCAGCTCAGACTTCATCCAGCGGCTTCCCGTGTGCTCATGCTCTCTCAACAAAGCCCCGCATCTTTCGTCGCTTTCGATCTGCTCTGCGAAGGAGACCGCAACCTGATGGATAAACCCTTCGATGCTCGCCGCCAGCTACTCGGAGAGTTGCTCTCACGGGCGGCTCGGCCTATCCACATTACTCCGTCTACGCCCGAATTGACCGTCGCATCCGATTGGTTTCGACGCTTCGAAGGTGCGGGGCTTGACGGAGTGATGGCGAAGGCGATCACTGGCGCCTACGAACCAAACAAGCGCGTGATGCTGAAAGTGAAGCATGAGCGTGATTGCGATTGCGTGGTGGCAGGCTTTCGCTGGCACAAGAAAGGCGACGGGTCTCTTGGTTCACTCCTGCTGGGTCTTTATGATGGTTTCGGCGAATTACAACATGTTGGTGTGTGTTCCAGTTTCGCGGCGGCAAAGCGACTCGAACTCATCGAATTCCTGACACCCTATCGCGAGAACGCATTTGCCGGACATCCTTGGAAAGAGTGGGCTGCGATCGATCCAGAGAATGTGGGGGTCGAGCATCGCATGCCAGGGGGCCAGAGCCGCTGGAGCCAGGGCAAAGACCTTTCCTGGGAACCGCTGCGACCGGAACTGGTTGTTGAAGTGGCGTACGATCACATGCAAGGAAGCCGCTTTCGTCACATCGCGCAATTCCGCAGGTGGCGGATGGATAAGACACCGCGCGATTGCACTTATGCGCAGCTCGAAGTTATTGCTCCACAAGAGTTGCAAGAGATCTTCGGATCATCCCGCTAACTGCTAACTCACCATTCAAACGCTCTTCTTTGTAACTCGTTTGGAAGCATGCGCATTCCTCCATTCACGTGTCGGATCGTCATTCGGATCCGGAAGTTCCTGCCCCGGTCGAAGCGCCTCCGGTACATTTCGTAAATTCAGACGGATGCGCGTCCAAGTTGAGGATCGGCCCCGCATTGAATCAACCAGGACGTCGTCAACGGCGAGGTGCCCCGCCGCTTCGGCATGCTTGCTCTTCCATCTCTCAAGACCGGCCAAGGCTGCCCCTTTGTCCGGAGAGTTCGCGATTACTAAGAGAGGCATCTTCTCTCGTGGCTTTTTTTCAGCCGGTTTAGAACGCGAGGGCGCAACCCGTTTCCCTTCGCCCTCCATCTTTCGAAAGTGCGGCGGCCACGGCGCGTCGCCCAACCCCGCCGCTTCGTCTAGATCCGCGAGTTCCAGCAACATGTCAAGCGACCCTACTGCGGAATCCATTTGCGCGTGCGGATCCCCCAACGTCGCAAAACGTTTCGGAACTGTAAGAATCGTGAACTCGGCCGGGTCGCTCTCAAGAACCTCATTCCATTCAAGCGGAGTCGAAACCCGAGCGTCCGGGAGTGGGCGTACTGAGTATGCCGAACACGTGGTCCGGTCTTTGGCGTTCTGATTGTAGTCGAGAAATACGCCATGACGCTCTTCCTTCCACCATTTGGAACTAGCCAAATTTGGCACACGCTTCTCGATGGCCCGCGACAAAGCGAGGGCGGCCCGGCGCACCTCGGTAAATGTCCAGCTGGGCTCGATACGCACGTTGATGTGCATTCCTCGCGAGCCGCTGGTCTTCGGCCAGCCGCGAAGTCCCACGTCTTCGAGGAACGATTTCACCTCTAAGGCCACCTGGCAAACGTCGGACCAACTGACTCCGGGGCCGGGATCAAGGTCGACCCGCAGCTCGTCTGGATGCTCCAGGTCGCGCGAGCGCACGGGATGCGGATGAAGTTCCAGACAGCCCAGGTTAACTACCCAAACCAAGCCAGCCTCATCATCGACCACCAGTTCTTCCGCGGTGCGACCTGATGGGAAAGAGAGAGTTATCGTTCGCATCCAATCAGGCCGGTCGGCTGGGGCACGCTTCTGATAAAACGCCTCCCCTTCCGCCCCGTTCACAAAACGCTTTAGAACGATGGGACGATCGCGAATGCCGGTAAGGGCTGCAGGCGCAACCGAGAGATAGTAACGGACGATATCCAGCTTTGACAGTCGCGTCTGCTTTGAAAAATACAACTTTTCCGGATGTGTTACCCGTACCTCGCGACCGTTTATCACGAGTACTTCGGCCGTCTCGTCTTTTCCCACAAAGATAGGCTACACCGTACGCGCAGCAGAGTCCGGCAAGCGGATGCGAAAGCGTCGGAACATGGTTTCTGCGACGCACGCCCGCTTGCTCACGCGCGGCTCTGACGAGACGGGTGATAGCGTGGTCAAACGCTAATAGGCAAAGAGACTCCACGCCGGAAAATCGCAGAACGGCGCACTACTTCTGCTGCACGGAAACCGTGAGATTCCGGAACTTCAGCCCGCCGGTATGGTCGCCCTGAATGTAGAACGGACCTGGTTCGCCTTCGTTGGCATTGAGCGCACCGCCGGTGATACCCTCGATTTCCTTATGGTCGATCACAGTGACCCCGTTGTGCACCACCGTAACGATCCTTCCTACCAGCGTGACATCGAAGGTCTCCCACTGGCCGGGTGCGCGGGGGAGTGGAGGCTGCGGAGCAATACGCCCATAGACCGATCCGATTCGACGTTCCGGCGGGTTTGAGGTGAGAGGCTCATATTCGATCTGGACTTCGTAGCGGCCGCGCAGATAAAAACCGCTGTTGCCGTCCTCAGGGCAGTTTACTTCGTAGTGCACTTTGAAGTCCTCGAACGAGCGAGTGGTCCTCAGATTCGCCCCGTGGGCCGTGTTCACCAGCAACCCATCCTCGACGGTCCAATTGCTCTTGGCCTTGCCGATCGGCTCCCAGCCAGTAAGGTCCTTGCCATTGAAGAGCGGCTCGGGAGTGCTCCATGCCGCTGGAGCGGCTCGCTTCATTTCCGGCGCCCGGACTCCGCTGAGCGCAAGCGTGGCGTCGCCTGTCTTCTGAACGCCGGTCAGTTTGTCGCCGGCTGCGTCCAACTCCCACGTCGTTGCGGGGTGGGTGGCCGTTGCCGGCCGTAGGGTGAGGCTTAAATGCGAGCCAGCCACCTTAAAATCCTTCACCTGGAATACATTTCCGCCCGTGGGCTGGTACCACACTTCCAGCTTGCCGTCTTTTTCTGTCACGCCAATCCAGCTGGCGCCAACGTCTCCGGTCTTCACGTTGAAATCCCACCTGCCCAGGAAGGGATTTCCCTGTTGCTGGGCGAGCGCCGTCAAACACCCAGTGGCGATTGCCAGAGTGATTAAGATGTTCCTCATTCCCGCAGTCTATTACACGAGCACTTCGAACTGGCGAATGTTGTGATGAGCCTTAGCGGCCGGAGGGGTTTCCGATCGGTCATTGTGCAGTCATTGTTTGTGCAGGTCGGAATCTGGTTTGGCCCGAAAAATCGACGCGATCAGTTAGTCAGGTACAGAGGAAGCAAGTGGCGCGCGGTGGCCTTCTTCAGCATTTTGCGGGTCAGTCGCGTTGATTCTGGGAAAGGCTCAAGTCAGATCGCCGGCAAGGGCCAGCAAAGATTCCTTACTGAGGTCATCCAGGCTAAGAAGTTTTGCTTTCATGGCAGACGCCAATGTCTCCATTGCAGCTGGGGAAGAGACTTCCTGGGACGTATTCACCAAAACAGAAGCGCAGTTCAATTTCGCGGCAGCGTCAAGCGCATCCTGCCATGGATCAGTGCCGTTTAAAGGAACATTGGCGCGGCCATCTGTGACCAGGATCAACAAAGAATTCGTATTCACCAAGGATCCCCCCAGTTCCAGCGCATGCGCCAGGGGGGTGCGTCCACCCGTTGGCAGGAATTCCAGCACGCGCAGGGCAGCTTCTGCATCGCGGCAAGGTTTGAGGACAATCTCCGCTTTCGAACCGCGAAACGAGATGACAGCCACTTCATCCTTTGCATCCACAGATGAGTTCAAGAGTGCCGCCACGAGTCCTTTGACTGCGCTCATTCGTTGTTGTGCAGTATGAGATCCGCTGGCATCGACCAGAAACAGGAAGCGCACGCCGGATCGGGCGACGTGAGTTCGAAAAATCAGGTGCTCACTCTTTAGAGATGCGCGGCCAGTGTTTCGAAAGGACTGTTTAAAACTGGCGATAACATCCAGTTCAGCACCACCGGCTACCGCGCCAGAAGTTGTGCAAGGCCCAGCGTCGTGCTGTTTCGCCTTGGCGGTACGTCCCCTTGCGATAGCATCCGCCAGATTCACGCGCAGCTCCGGCGCATTTGCTAATTCGATAGGGAAAACGCGATCTTGCCCTTCTAGTCGTCCCTGACCAGATTCATTGCCGCCGTCATTAGACGGACGGCTGGATTCTGCTGGGGGTTTTGGCGTTTGATTCGGGCTGGCCTTAGCCCGGTGATGCAGGACCAACGGCAGAATGGCATCGATATCCTCCGCATTTACGTCCGCTCTTCTGCTCAGCGCGGCATGCGCGATGGCGGCCCGGAGAGCTGCTAAATCAGCGCGAAGAGATCGCACACCGGCCCGCGTTACCTTCTCTGAAATCTGTCGGAGGATTTCGCCGGATGGCTTGATGGTGGGTATCAGCAGCCGCGCGTCAAGAATTGCCTGGCGGAGAAGTTGTTGCTCGTGCTCAAAGCTCGCGCATACGGCTTCTGGATCAGCGTCGAACCGTAACCTCGACTCAATGATGCTGGCGCGCTCCTCTATATCCATTGGCGCCTGAACATGGAGGGAAAGCGCAAAGCGGTCAAGCAACTGAGGCCGCAACTCTCCTTCCTCTCTATTCATGCTTCCCAGCAGAATAAAACTCGAGTCGCTGGATGAACTAAACCCGTCACGTTCCACGTAGTGGCGACCGCTGGAGGCGACATCGAGAAGAGCATCGGTCAAGCTGTCGGCGATCAGGTTGATTTCATCTATATAAAGGACGCCCCCATGCGCTTGGTGGATCAGGCCGCGCTTCAATTCCGCTTTTCCTTGAAGAGCCTGCCCCAGATCCAGCCCCCCCAGGAGCCGGTCTTCCGTGGTGCCGATGGGGACATTGATAAAAGCAGCGCCCGCAGGAAGGATGTCGGCCAGCGCGCGAGCGGCGGTACTCTTGCCAGACCCTTTGTCACCTTTGAGAAGGAGGCTTAGTCGCCAGTCAACACTTCCCAGCAGTAGAGCCAGGCGGAGATCCGGCTGTCCGACCAGGGCGGCGAAGGGAAACGTCATGTTTTCCACGGGAGTACCCGTTCCTCGCGCGCTTCCAGCATAGTTTCGCTATCCAGAACCGTTTGCCGCAATCGGGAAAGAATTTCGTCGGAGGGGTTCTGCCACAAGCCGCGATCAGCTGCTTCCAGCAGACGTTTGGAAATTGCGTTCAGCGCCCAGGGGTTCGATTGCGCCAGGAAGCGCTGCATCGTCTCATCGAATGCGTAGTGTTCGGCCAGTCCCTCGTATATAAAATCAGGAGCAATTTCGGCCGCCGCGTCAAAGCCAAAAATGTAGTCCACCGTTGCGCTGAGTTCAAGGCCACCCTTGTAACCATGCCGTTGAATGCCGGATATCCATTTGGGATTAATCACGCGGCTACGGTAAACGCGCAGCGCTTCTTCCTTCAGGTCGCGCACGCGGCTGCTTTCCGGACGTGAGGAATCGCCGAAATAGGCGCTGGGCCGCTCGCCTGTGAGACTACGAATGGTAGCCACCATTCCGCCGTGGAACTGATAGTAGTCATCGGAATCGAAGATATCGTGTTCGCGGTTGTCCTGATTTTGCAGCGCGACCTGCACTGTTTTCAATCGCCCGGCAAACACCTCATGAGCCTCGCCGCCGTACGTGTTGCGGCCGTAGGCATAGCCGCCCCATTCAAGAAAAACTTTGGCCAGGTCGTCCGTCGTCCGCCAGTAACCGGTATCCATGATCTGCCCCAAGCCAACACCATACGAGCCGGGCTTGGTGCCGAAGATTCGGAATGAGGCTTGCTCTTCGGCCTCTTCTGTCGGCAGATCGGAAGACTTTTCCATATCGGCAAGATAATGCTTTCTTGGAAAATTCTGCTCAGGCGGTTCGTCCAGAGATACGACCAGGCGGACTGCATCATCCAGCAGTGTTATCAGATAGGGGAAGGCATCCCGGAAGAAGCCGCTGATACGAAGCGTCACGTCGATGCGAGGCCGCCCCAACTCACTCAGAGGTATGGTCTCAACACCATCTATCCGGCGAGACTGCGTATTCCACACCGGCTTCACGCCCAGAAAAGCCAATGCTTCCGCTACGTCGTCGCCTTGAGTCCGCATCTGCGAGGTTCCCCAGATGCTCAGCCCCACCATCTCAGGATAAGAGTTCTTTTCCTTCAGGTAACGTACTAGCGTTTCGCGGGCAAGTTGTTGTCCGACCTGCCAGGCAGCGGCGGACGGCAACGCCCGCGGGTCAACCGCATAAAAGTTGCGTCCGGTGGGAAGAATGCCGGCCATCCCGCGTGTAGGTGCGCCGGCGGGGCCAGCGGGAACATAGCGGCCCTCCAATGCATTTAAAACGTTGGTGACTTCTTCGTCAACGCGCTCGAGATTGGGCACGATGCTGCTGCAAACGTAATGGAGAACTTTAGTTACATCGGCAGAAACCGCGCTCATTACGGCTAACTGAACTTCTTCGATGGCCGACGGCTGGAATCCATGGTCTTCGAGTGATGCCAGCAATGAAAGCGCCAGCCGGTCAAGCTCACGGAGGATATCGGCCTGAGACTGACAGAGCGCACCAGCAATAGTGGCGGCCGGTTCCAGCCGTGCGCCCGGATTGTTCAGAATCTCATCTAATGAATATCCGAAATGGCTTGTGAGTGATTGCTGCAAACCTGGCACCCCCACATTCGGGAGTCGCGTCAGAGACCGCAGCATATCGGCCATGGGAGGCATCTGTCCCAAAATGTGAAGCCCATCCCGAATCTGTGCCAGGCCAAGCTCACAGAGGTATCCGTCTATATCCTCAATCAAATGGGCGACATCGCTGCCGCTCATCTCAGCCAGAGTGACGGGAACGCCTTCGGGCGTCACCTGCTCATCCCACTCATGTTTGTGGTCGCCGTGATCACGCGACATCATGGTCTTCAAGTCAAGATCCGCGCGCAGGTTGGCGCGCTCAATCAACTCCCAAATCTGATGCTGGATAATCGGGAGCTTCGCTGGGTCCAGCTTTTCGAGTGAATAGTATTCATTGACCAGCTGATTCAGTTCCGCCAACGGGCCATAAGTGTCGGCGACCGTCATAGGAGGCGTCAGGTGATCGATAATGACGGCGTGTGCACGCCGTTTTGACTGGCTGCCTTCGCCGGGATCATTGATGATGAACGGATAGATGAGCGGCATGTCGCCTAGTAGTAGATCAGGAAAACACTCCGCCGAAAGTCCGATGCCTTTGCCGGGAAGCCATTCCAAAGTGCCATGCTTTCCCACGTGAACAATGGCGTCCGCGTCCCATCCTCCTTGTGATTTCGGCGCGGCCAGCCAGCGATAGAAGGCGGTGTAATGGTGTGTGGGCGGCAGGTCGGGCGTGTGATAGATAGCGTCGGGATTCATGCCGTAACCGCGGGGGGGCTGCAGCGCAACGAGAACATTCTCCATTTCAAGCGCCGCGAACAGGTAATCCGAAGAATCTCTCCACGGTTCCTTTGCATCCAGGCCGGGCTCCTGCCAGGATCGGAGCAATCTTTTTTTTACGTTCTCCGGAAAGGCTTCGTGCCATTCGCGATACTGCTGAACTGAGAGCCTGTGCGCCTGTGCAGGATCAAGCGGATAGTTGTCATCGTAGCTGCCTCGCGAAAGAAGCTGATGAATTATTGTGTCCCCGTCAGTCAGTGGACCGCCTGTCTGGTAGCCCCTGCCGCGCATGGCGCGCAACAAGTTAAGCAAGCTGGCCGGCGCATCTAGGCCAACGGCATTTCCCACCTGTGCGGCTTTCGTTGATGAATTAGTCAGTACAAAGCAGATCCGCTTTTCAGAGTTGGCTTTCTGCCGAAGGTTCACAAGCCGGGAGGCAATGCCGGCAACTCGGCTGATCCGTTCCGCGTGCGCGGTATAAAGCGCGCCATCCTGTCCGGTCTGCCGGTCCTTGAACGAAATAGGGACGGTGATGATGCGACCGTCAAACTCCGGTATAGCTACATTGATTGCGGTCTCCAGCGGGTTCAACCCCCTGGCCGAAAGCTGCCAGGAATCCACAGGAACGCTGGCTGCCATTGTCTGGAGAACAGGAACGTCCAAATTTTCAAGCGCGCTCACATTTGAACCGGGCGATGTCACTCTTCCCGAGTTCACTTCCCCCTGTGCAAAGGAAAGCGTCGAGATGATCACGCTGGGCCGAACACTGAAGAAGCGAAAGGCAGCCGGAACTCCGTCTATCTGATCTTTCAAACTCGAAGTAAAGATGCAGAGCGGTTCTAACCCCTGGGCTGAGAGCGCCGCGGAGAGTGCGTCAATGAATCCGGTATTGCCGCTTAAAAGGTGCGCGCGGTAGAAAAGAATCGCTACTACGGGTTTTGCAGAATCCGCCTGCTTTTGCCAGTCGGCAAGATCCCCGCCCTCCATGTCGCGCAGGTAGACGCCATGGTCGGGCGTCACTTGCGGTTCACAATAACCATAGCCACTGAGGAGCAATCGGTCAGAGAGAAACTTCAGGCATTCAATCAGGTTTGGCGCTCCGCCACACATGAGGTAAGCCGTAACTGTTTGCAGAATGTCGAGCGGGACATCCCCTGCCTGCGCCATTTGGCTGTCGAGTTCACCCGTTCCACTGACCAGCAGCAGCCGCTGGCCCCGTTTCCGACAGCGCTGGCGCAACAACTCCAGAGCGGGAACGCTCTCCACACGGCCATGGACCCGAAGCATCACCACACCCGCTTCGGCCAATTCTCCATTCAGAGTGGCCAGCATTTGATCTTCACTCAGGATGGAGAGCAGCGAGACTCCCAACACCTTGAGTCCTTCGGGCAAATCAGGTCGGGCACGATCTAGCGTGATCAGATCCGTTCCGGCATGACTTAGAAATGCAATACTACTTGCGCTGACCGGAGTCAACGGGGCCAGTACTTCAGGCTGGCTGGGACGCACATGCCAGTCATAAAAATTGAATGTGAAAACGGCCAGCTCGGGCGGAGGCGGCATATAGCGGTCGGCTCGAATCATGGATTCGATGTAGTCAAATATCAGTCGAATTTGCCATGGCTGGGATACCGATTGAAAAAAGATAGAGCAGCCGTCAAATTCTATACTGGCGACATTGGCGAGTGTGCAAGGTCCAAGACAACCGCCTTTGGTTAGATGCACAACATTGCGAAGCTTGCGTTTGAGCCACTCGTCTTTATAAACCTCCACAGGAACTGCTGCATATCCGCGGTCCGTGCGCCCGCAGCAGCAGGCCCCGTAGCAATAGGAAAGGTGCGCGCGGCGCTGCACGACGTTGATGGTGCGTCCATCAGCACGGCTCACTCGTTGTCGATAGGGCAAGCTCATTGTTAGAATCTCCTTCGAACCAGCCAGACAAGATACGGGCCGCCGATCAGCGCCATCACCGCGCCCGCGGGAAGTTCGGCTGGTGCCAGAACTATCCGGCCAATCGTGTCGCAAGTTGCCAGAAGCACGCCGCCTAACAACAACGCGCAGGGCATGAGTATCCGGTTGTCGGTACTAATGCGGGATCGAACCAGGTGCGGAACAATCAGACCGACGAATCCGATGGGGCCTGTCAGGGCAATTGCGGCCGCCGTGATGACTGAGCCGCAACAATAGCCGACAATCGTTAATCGCCGCAGATCAGCGCCCCGTGAGCCAGCCCAGGCTTCGCCCATCGCCAGCAGATTCCAGCCTCGTCCCTGCGTCATGACGATAATGGACACAAGAACAACCAGAACTGCGAAGACAAAGAGAGCCCGATAGCTGACGGCATCGACACTACCCAGCAGCCATTGTGTAATGGAAAAAGCACGTCGATCTTTCACAACACTGCTGATCAAGAGAATGAAAGCGGTACAAATGCTATTCAACGCGATTCCGGACAGCAGCAATCGAACGCCGGACAGTTTGCCCTGCTTCGCCGAAGCACCGGCGACAATGACCAAAATCACGGCGGCACCGGCCATCGAGCCTACCCAGACGGCTGGAAGCCCTAGAAGGTGATTCAGATCAAGAGCCAGGGTGAGGACAGCTCCGAGTGCGGCGCCTGCTGAAACACCGAGGGTATATGGTGTTGCCAGCGAGTCCCTGAGCATGGCCTGAAAGAGGCATCCAGTCAGCGAGAAAGAGCCGCCGGCTAACAGACCAAGCAGCGTGCGCGAAACTCGAAGCTGAACAAAGATGGGATAGTCGGGGGGAATCTTTGCCAATACCCGGTCCAAGCTGATGGAACCGGAGCCGATCCATGGAAGAAAAAAGGCGGCAAACGCGAATACGACAGCCGAAGCCCAGATCCAGCCGGCCGGCCGGACGGTGGTCACCGGTAATGTACCCACGGTTTACCTTCCGGAGTCTGGGCCATATGCAAGCGCGGCGAAAGCAGGGACAGCCACGCGGGGTTTTCGGCTGCCTTGTGCGCGGCAAAGTCTTCTACGAGTCTGCCTTGATTTAAGATCAGCAAGCGGCTGCAATAAGCCAGCGCCAGATTCAGGTCGTGGGTAACGGCGATGCAGAGCGCACCTTCGCGGGCGAGTTCAGAAAGAGTTGAGAAACACTGCAACTGCTGGTGAACATCCAGGAACGTGGACGGTTCATCGAACAACATCAGGCTAGGGCATTGCGCGATGCAGGCGGCCAGAAGCACGCGCTGCTGTTCGCCGCCGCTTAACGTTGCATACAGCCGGTCACGAAATTGAAGGCAATCCATGCGCAGCATGGCGTCTTGTGCGTAAGCATGGTCTTCGTCCGATTCAAACCAGCTGTCAGCGTAGGGATAGCGGCCCATCAGAACAACCTGTCGCACAGTGAAAGGCAGGTCGGCTCGGGTCCCCTGCGGAAGATGGCTTATCTGGCGCGATCGTTCTTTCGCGGAATAGGAGGATAAATTGCGGTTGTTCAGCAGGACTTCGCCGCCGGCTGATACGCGCAGACCGGCAACGATGTCCAGAAGCGTGCTCTTACCTGCGCCATTCAAGCCCATCAAGACAATGAATTCGCCGCCGTCAGCAGAAAAGTTCACTCCATTCAGGACAGAGTGTCCGTCATATTGATACGACACATCACGGACCGCCAGCCGATGGTTCATTGGTGATCCCGCTGATGGATTCGAGACCGTAACAACTGCACTGCGTCCACAACCCGGGGACCCGGCGTGACCAGAGGTTCTGACACCAGCCCGAACACTTGCTGATTGCGAACAGCGGCTAACTCCTGATGCGTCAGCCACGGCTCTCGGAGTTGGGCTTCAATTGCCGCGAGATCGGCTGATCTACCCATCATGGATAAATCAAGAATCACATCGGGGTTCAGCCGGATCACGGTTTCAAGCGAAATGTGCGGATACGCCATAGGCATCTCGGTCAAGATATTCGTGCCTCCGGCGAAATCGAGAAGTTCTCCCAGGTAAGCGCCTGGGCCGACCGCGATGAGGTTGGTCAACAGGCCAGGCGTTCTTCCTATAATGATCAAGACCGTGGGCCTCGGTTTGCCGGCAGTTTCAGCGCGGGATTTGTTCAGGCTCAGTTGGATATCAGAATTGAGTTTCTCAGCCCTTTCCGAGAGTCCAATGGCGCGACCTACTTCGCTAATCATGGAATAGATGTCAGCAAGCGAGCCCAGCTTTACTTCTGCGTGATGAATACCAAGCGCAGAGAGACGCTCCGCCAGAGAGGCGGCCGAGTTTTGAATGATCACCAGGTCTGGCCGCAGTAGAGCGATCTTTTCCAGATCCGGCTTCATATAAGTTCCGATTTTTGGCAGTGATAGAACCGCCGGAGGATATTTACAGTAAATGGAAACTCCCACTACTCGATCACCCGCGCCCAACGCGAAAACGGTTTCGGTGACGCTGGGAAAAGTGGTGACAATGCGCGCAGGTTGAGCATGCGCCAAGACGGCGAGAAACATGCAGGCGAGACCTGCGCGCAAACGCCGTCTTGGAATACGTTTCCGGCGGAAGACCTTCCAGCCTGTGAACAAGGCCTTCAAAAAGCGCGGATTAGACTGCTTATGAGTATCCATTGCATTCTTTCCGTGCTCCGCAGAAAGTAAGCCGATTTCGGCCCCAGGTAGGTCTCCTGACTCTGAAGGACGCATCCGAAAGATGCAAAGCCATTTCGCCTTCCCCGGATTTTGACCGAGTGGCTTGTGAAACGGCGACCCTCATTCACAGTGGCGGGACCGCGTCGGTATTTCACCGAACTTCCCTTTTATGCCCTCCCGGGCACCTGAGGCCTTAAGTATGGCGAAAGAATTGTTAGATCGCAAGGGCTCTTCTGACCATGGGGGTGTTCTGGATTGCCCTTGGTTCGATAGTCGGAACGATCTTTCAGCGTTTCGGATGCGCTGAGTCGCACTAGCTCCCCGTTGCCAGTGCCTTTATTGACTCGATGTTGTGCCCCTGCCCCTCCATCTACAACAATTCCGCTTGACCTAGGCAATGCACGCAGTGAAGGTTGATGTGAACGTACTGCGTGTGTTACTTTGAAGGCTCATTTGGGGTGCTCGTCATAGAGGCGAGTGAAAAGGGAAGCGGGTGTGAATCCCGTACGGTCCCGCCACTGTAAGCAGCGAGCGGCCGGCGCATTGAGCCACTGTTTTTCGAAACGGGAAGGTAGCCGGTTGAGCGATGACCTGCAAGTCAGGAGACCTGCCTCAGGTGGAGATTGACGTTGTGCTTCGGGCGAAAGCAGATCGTGCAGGAATCAACCGCAATTCGCGCGTCGATTTCCATATCGTCTTTCCCTTTTATTCTTCGACTGAGGCACGGCGGGCGTTTTAATTGAGGCCCGGACTCCTCTGCAATGCTGACTCTCATTCTTGGGGGCGCCAGGAGCGGTAAATCCCGCCTGGCGCAGCGGCTGGCGATCGAAGCCGGTCGGGTAATCTACGTGGCAACCGCGCAAGCTGCGGGCGACCACGAGATGCTCGCCCGCATCGCGCACCATCGAGATAGCAGACCTTCGGAATGGAAAACAATTGAGGAGCCTTTCGCACTGGGACGCGCTGTCGAGCGTGCTGCTTCAGACGCAGACGCAATTCTGGTTGACTGCCTGACCATCTGGCTCAGCAATTTATTTTGGGAATATCGCGATGAAGCGCCGGGACGCGCAGAGGAGGTTTGGCGATCGAACCTGGAACAGATATCCAGCGCGTCGCACGGTCCGCATATCATTCTGGTCTCTAACGAACTTGGTTCAGGGACGGTACCGGAAGTAACCTTAACACGCGCCTTCCGAGACGCCCAGGGACTCTTGAATCAGCATGCAGCCGAGTTGGCGAACCAAGTGATTCTGACTGTTGCCGGCCTTCCCCTTTACCTGAAGAAATCGTATTCCCAATGAGCGCGGTACGCATCATGATTACCGGCACTCACAGCGGCGTCGGAAAGACTACAGTTGCCACCGGCATCATGGCGGCGCTTCACAAGCGAGGCCTACGCGTGCAGGGCTTCAAGGTGGGACCTGATTTTATCGATCCTGGATATCATCAGGCAGCGGCGGGACGTCCAAGTCACAATCTTGACGGCTGGATGTTGACGCGCAAGACGAACCTTGAGATTTTTTCGCGGGCCACCGCGGACGCCGATGTTGCCGTCATAGAAGGAGTGATGGGCCTGTTTGACGGCAAAAGTGCAGCGTCTCTCTCTGGTACAACCGCCGAAATGGCCATATGGTTGGGCAGTCAAAATGTCCTGGTATTAGACGGCTCGGCCATGGCTGGCAGCGCGGCGGCACTTGTGCACGGGTTCGATACATTGATTCCGGAATTTAGGTTGTCCGCTGTGATCTGTAACAAGGTAGCCAGCGCAAGGCACTTCAACCTTCTGCATGAATCCATAACCATGCATTGCCGTCCCTCCACCCTGGGGTATCTTCCCAGAGATGCAGGTTTTTCAATACCGGAACGGCACCTGGGCCTTCATCTTGCTCAAGAAGTAATGACTGGCGGCCGCATGACGCGACTTGCAGAATGGATTGAATCGCATTTAGATCTTGATAAGTTGCTGGAACGCCCCTCGGTAGCTGACGACCTTCCGCTCCCGCCGGATAGTCCAACCGCGAGCATACAAGCCCGCATCGGAGTGGCACGAGATGCCGCCTTCTGCTTTTATTATCACGACAATTTGGAGATGCTTCGCCGGCTGGGCGCCGAACTCGTAGCTTTCAGTCCTACCTCGGACGGCAGTCTTCCTCCTGGTCTCGACGGCCTTTATTTGGGCGGCGGATATCCCGAGTTACATGCCAAACAGTTGTCCGCCAATAACACGATGCGATCCGCCATTTCGGAGTTCGCTGACAAGGGCGGTCCCATCTATGCGGAATGTGGCGGCTTCATGTATCTGACTGAAGCCATTGTCGACCTTGCCGGAGACCGCTGGGCCATGGCCGGAATTTTCCCGACCATTGCGCGAATGCAAGTGAAGCTGGCAAAACTTGGCTACGTAGAGATAGAAGACGACGGTATCAAGGCGCGCGGGCATGAGTTTCGCTATTCAGCGATTGATCCAATGCCGGACTGCATCCGCCGCGCTTATCAGCCACCCGCGGAGGGCTACAGGATTCACTCTGTTCTAGGCAGTTACATTCATCTTCATTTTGGATCTTGCCCGGACTTTGCTGAACGATTTGTTCACGATTGCGCGATCCATCGCGCAAGAAACGCGAAATGAAGACAAGATTACTTTGCTGCCTACTCGCGCTTCAGGCTTTCTCCCAATCTGCCCATGCTGCGACAGGCGCATCCATTACCGGACACGTAAACGATCCGCAGGGCCAGCGAGTTTCTGGTGCCATACTCACCCTGTTCTCGCTTTCCGGAGGTGCGGGGAGCACAACCACCAGCGACACGAATGGTGAATATCGTTTTGACGACTTGCCGGAAAGCGATTATATGCTGCGTGCTTCCGCCCCGGGCTTTGGTCTGTTTCTTGCTGAGGATATTCATCTCGTCTCCGGTAGGGACGCGACGCTCAATATCTCCTTGAACCTCGAAATTGTTCAGGAGCAAGTTATTGTCACTGCGGCGGGCACGGCCCAGGCTCCGGAACACGTCTCCAAAGCAGTGACCGTGGTGGATCAGTCGCAGGCTGATGAACGAGATGCCTCTTCGCTATCGGACGTGATCGATATGGTGCCGGGTGTTCGCGTGCAACAACTCGGAGGACCTGGCGCATTCACATCCATTCTGGTCCGCGGTCTCCATAGTTATGACACCGCTGTGCTGGTGGATGGCTTGCGCTTGCGAGATGCTTCGTCCACGCAAGCTGATGCGTCGGGATTGTTGGAAGATTTGCTCTTTACCGATGCGAGCAGGGTGGAAGTAATGCGCGGTTCCGGTTCGTCTCTCTATGGAACCAATGCCATCGGCGGCGTCATTAACGTCATCACCGACGATGGCGGTGGTCGCACGCACGGCAACCTGCTTCTGGAGGGTGGATCTCTGGGCACCTTCCGAGGCCGTACACAGATCGCTGGTGGAATCGACAACGATCACATTCAGTACAGCCTTGGCGTAACCGAAACTGACGTTACAAGCGGCGTAGGAGGCGATGCACCCTTTCGCGACTTGAGCACCCAGGGAAGCGTTACCTTTCACCTGTCACCCTCGGTTCGTCTTACCGCCCGCCTCTACGCGGCCGATTCGTTTGGTAAGGTGCAGGGCGAACCAGACATGCTTGGCTCCCCAACCGGATTCGGAATCGTAAACTCTATTCCAGTGTCCCCAGTTGTTTGGAAGCTCTATGAAGCCGGTGTCCCGATTACCCAGATCGACACCGGCAACGCCACCTTCATTCCTTCACCCGACAATCCTGACGCAACTCGCGCGGCGCGCTTTGTTTCCGCCGCCCTGATCTTCAACGAACAAATCAGTCCGGTGCTGGATTATACCGTCAGTTACCAGCTTGTCTCCAATGGACGCCGCTACGGTGACGGACCCACAGGAGTCGGCTACCAGCCCAGCAGCAACACCGTTTCCCACTATGACGGACACATTCAAACGCTCAATGCACAGGCGCACTACCGCCTGGGTGACTTTAACCTGCTGAGCGGGGGTTATGAGTTTGAGACTGAAAATTATGCGAACGACAATAGTCAGCAATATGTTCCAGCGGCGACTTCCGCCGTCAACGTAACTCAGCTGAGCAACACGGCCTTCGTGCAGGATCAGGCGCAGTTTTTTGGAGATCGCTTGCAGATTTCCGGGGCGTTTCGGGCCCAGTTTTTCTCGCTGGACGCTCCGGTGTTCGCGCCTCTTGCTTCCGCCCCTTATCAAGGCATCACACTGACATCTCCGCCGCCCGCTTATACGGGCGACGGCTCAGCCGCTTATTTTTTTCGCAAAACGGAGACGAAACTGCGCGCTCATGTGGGCCGCGGATATCGCGCGCCCTCGCTGTATGAACGGTTCGGCGCGGGCTTCGATCCGGTGTATGGTTACAGCGTTTATGGCGATCCGCGATTGAAACCGGAACGATCTACCGGCCTTGACTTCGGCGTCGACCAGACATTTCTTCACGGGCGCCTGAAGACATCTGCCACCTACTTTTACACCTGGCTTCAAGATGTGATCAACTTTGACACCTCCGGCCTTATTAATCCAGCCACGGACCCGTTCGGTCGTTACATCGGTTATCTGAATACCGAGGGGGGGATTTCAAGAGGCATCGAATTGGGTGCCACTCTTGCTCCGAATAGCAGGCTTAGAGTCACCAGCGCGTACACCTATGTGAATGCACTGGAAAGGACACCAATTGTTGGGGATGTTCTCGAAACCTTTGTGGTCCCGAAAAACCAGTTCTCAATTCTCGCCACGGAGCAAGCCACGCCGAAACTGTTGCTGACATTCGACACGATCCAGTCCAGCAGCTATCTCGCACCTATTTATGGTGACGTAGTGACACAGACCTATCGCTTCGGGGGTCTGCGAAAGGTAAACATCGGAGCAAGTTATCGCATCCCTCTGAAAGAGGAGAGGTACCTGCGGCTGTTCGTACGGGCCGATAATATCTTTAACCAGACTTATTTTGAAAGCGGATTTCTTACTCCGGGCCGCACTGCCCTGGGTGGTCTCCAGATCGCGTTCTAAGATGCACTTCGGCTACGTGAGGCAAAGAGGATGAACGAAACAGTAAGCAATCATCCGCTGAATATCTGTTGCCTCGTTGTGCTGGTTGGCGCACCGGGTGCAGGCAAGAGCACTTGGGCGGCTAACAATGGCAAAGGCGCCGTGCATGTTTCGCAGGATGGTTTAATAGACGCAATTACGCCGCTCGGCTTTGAGCATGTCTATCGCGGCGTTTATTCTCAAGCGGAAGAAGCTATAGCTCGCGCCGCCCTTCAGGCCGGCCACACCGTCATTGTGGACCGCACCAATCGCACCCGTGCTCATCGCAAACGCTGGCTTAACATTGCCCGCGACGCAGCGTGTCCGGCTGTCGCGCTTGTATTCACAACCCATAGAGACCTTTGCAACATTCGCAATTCACAGCGGATAGGCGCCCGCCGGCTCAGCGAAGATCGAATGCGGCGAATGTTGGAGGCCTTCGAACCAGTCAGTTCTGAAGAAGGCTTTTATTCCATCCATTCAGATAGCGGCACGGGCGAAGGCATCAGACTAAGAGATATTCTTCCAAAAACAGGATCGGAGCAGCAAGTTTATGAGCATTACAACCAAGCGCGGTGACGGAGGCCAAACGGGTCTGGCCGGAGGCATTCGAGTATCGAAAACTCATCCTCGGGTGGAGTGCTACGGCACCATTGACGAACTCATCTCACAAATGGGTTTCGCCAGATCCATCTGCCAGGATGTCGACATTGCGGGGCGAATAGAGGGTGTTCAGCGAGAGTTGTACAAGGTGGGTTCCGCACTCGCGACGCCGCCAGAGTCAAAAAAGGTACCTCCCGAGATTACCGCCGCTATGGTGGATGCTTTGGAAGCGCAGGTGCACCAAGTTGAAGCCGAGCCTGGCGTGCTGGGCGATTGGTCACTTCCAGGTGCGTCACCCGATTCTGCGGCTCTTGATGTGGCACGGACAGTATGCCGGCGCGCCGAACGCTTGGCTACCGGCCTGGTTGAGGACGGAGTGATTACAAACCTCAATATTCTGGCCTATTTGAACCGCCTTTCCGACTTGTTGTGGCTCTATGGAAGGTTTATCGAAGCGCGCCGGGGAGTGGACTCGACCCTTCGCACATCAGACAAAGCGGGACCCCGCTGGTCCAGGGCATGGTGAAAGCAGCCATGAAACAGGCAGGGCGGCAAACCGGCGCATTTAGCGAAGAGGAGCGGCGGGGTGTTTATCGCGCAATTTATGAGCGCCGTGATGTGCGTTCGCATTTTCTGCCAGACGAGGTATCCGACGACGTCCTGAACAGAATTATGGACGCGGCTCACCATGCGCCCTCTGTTGGCTTTATGCAGCCGTGGGACTTCATTTTGATTCGTGAAGCGTCAGTGCGCCGTGCGGTGCATTGTAATTTCGAATCCGCCAGTCGCCGAGCAGCGCAAAGCTACCAGGGTGAGCAGCGGGCACTTTATGATTCATTGAAACTGGCCGGCATTCTGGAAGCTCCAGTAAATATCTGCGTGACGTGCGATCATTACCGCGCTAAAGGTAGCGGCCTAGGCCGTCAGACGGACCCTGCCGTTGCTCTCTACTCGACCGTTTGCGCTGTGCAAAATCTTTGGCTCGCGGCTCGCGCAGAATCACTTGGTGTCGGATGGGTGAGCATTCTGGATATGGATGAGCTAAAAACTATTCTGGGTATCCCACCTGCGCTCTCGATAGTTGCCTATCTTTGTATCGGTAATGTGTCGGAGTTTAACTCGCAACCCGATCTGGAGGCGAAGGGCTGGGAGACGCGCTCCACCTTAGAGAGCGTGACTCATCTCGACAGATGGCAAGGCGCGTGAACGCACGAGCACTGATGATTCTCGGAACTGCCTCCCACGTCGGCAAGTCGCTTTTGACCGCCGGATTGGGGCGGATTTTTTCAGACGACGGGATTCGGGTCGCGCCTTTCAAAGCTCAGAACATGTCTTTGAATTCCGCTTCGACACCAGATGGCCGGGAGATAGGCCGCGCTCAAGCTTTACAGGCTGAGGCGTGCCGCGTAACTCCCTGTGCCGAGATGAATCCGGTGTTGATCAAGCCAACTTCTGACATTGCCTCGCAGATTGTTCTTCTGGGCAGTGTTTGGCGTCAGGTAATTGCCGCTGACTACTTTAAAGGCCGGGTCGAGGAGCTGTTTCCGGCTGTTCTGGCCAGTTACGGTGCGCTGGCCGCTCGCCATGATTTAATTCTGCTCGAGGGCGCTGGCTCCCCGGCTGAGATCAATCTCAGAAAGCATGACATTGTCAACATGCGTATGGCCCATGCCTCCAATGCAGCCTGTTTGCTTGTGGGCGACATTGACCGCGGCGGTGTCTTCGCCTCTCTCCTTGGCACAATGGAACTTCTGGAGCCGGATGACCGCGCCCGCATCCGGGGTTTTGTCATCAACAAATTCCGCGGTGACAGGGAGCTATTACGGCCGGGTGTTGAAATGATGGAGAAACGTCTGGGAATTCCCTGCGCGGGGGTCGTTCCTTATCTGTCGCACCTTGGACTGGAGGAAGAAGACAGCGTTGCCCTGGAAGATCGCGGCACCGTTGATCGTGTCTGGCGGAGTGAGGTTGCTGTTGGGGACAAGGACCGTCCCTTGCGAATAGGCGTGATTGCTGTTCCGCACATGGCGAACTTTACTGATTTCGATGCACTCGCTGCCGAACCGTCAGTGTCGCTGGCATTCCTTGAAAGGTCGAGCGACGCCAGCTTGGCGGACCTGATCATTCTTCCCGGTACCAAACAGACAATTGACGACCTGCTGTGGATACGCGAGCGTGGCTTCGCCGATTACTTATCTACCTACACCGGAATGCTGATAGGCATTTGCGGGGGTTTTCAGATGCTGGGTTTGTGCATCGAAGACCCGTTGGGGGTTGAAAGCGACGGTGTGGGCCGGACTGCGGCCGGACTTGGCGTGCTCACGATCAAAACCATCATGAACACAACAAAAACGGTGCGGCTTGTCACTGGGCATACAAATACATCAAACCTGCCCTGCTTCAAAGGTTATGAAATTCACATGGGTGAGACGGTTTACAGCAATGGTGCTCAGCCATTCGCACAAGTCGTGATTGACGGTTCACCAAATCCAACACCTGATGGCGCGATGGATAGTCACCAACGCGTCTGGGGAACTTATGTTCATGGATTGTTTGACGATGACGAATTCCGCCACGGTTTCCTGGATGTTGCACGTCAAAATTATGGCCTTTCTCCAAAGGTAACTGCTGTCTATACATCCACCGAGAGGCACGCACGCATTGACAGATGGGCAGAACATCTGCGGCAATCGCTGAACGTGGATCTGATCAGAGGATGGGTCACTGATTGATAACGGGCACCCAACTCTCACTTGCCTATTCATTGGATATTTTGCTCGGTGATCCGGAATTGTTCCCTCATCCAGTCAAGCTGTTCGGCTATCTGACTCAGGCTGGAGAGGCGGTCTTGATGCCCTTTGCCAAGGAATACAAGAGGGAGTTGGTGGCGGGCGCGGCACTTACTATGTCGGTTGCTTCCGTAGGATGGTCACTGGGTCGACCCAGAAGTGGTTTCTGGCAGGTGATGCTCGCGTGGAGCGCGCTTGCAACGCGCTCACTCCTAAAAGAGGCTGGAGCAGTAATTGCCGCCTTGGAAAGAAACGATATTCCCTTAGCTCGCCAGCGGGTCTCACGTATTGTCGGCCGGGATACCGCGCATCTTGATGAGACTGAAATCGCGCGCGCCGTCATTGAAACCCTGGCGGAAAGTACATGCGATGGAATTGTGGCCCCGCTTTTCTGGCTTGCGGTTGGGGGTGTTCCCGCAGCCATGGCTTACAAAGCTGTCAATACTATGGATTCGATGATTGGTCACACAGAACCGCACTATTTGTATTTCGGGCGAGTGGCAGCCCGAACGGATGACTTCGCAAACTTCGTTCCGGCTCGATTGACAGCGATTGGCATCTCGATATCCGCCTATCTGCTTGGGCTGGATTCAAAGGGTTCTTGGCGAATCTGGCTGCGCGATGGAAACAACCACGCAAGTCCAAATGCAGGGCAAGGCGAGGCGGCAATGGCAGGAGCACTTAACGTTCGACTTGGAGGCGTCAATGTCTATGATGGACTTCCACGCACCGCCCCAACACTGAACCCTGAAGGAGTGCGAGCATCCGTAGGATCAGCTAGGTCGGCATTGTCGGTGGTTGGTACCGTATCCGCAATGGCGCTCGGAGTCGCAGTATTGGTAATCGGAATGAGTCACCGCCGGCCATGACTATTCACGGTGGTGATGTTTGGAGAGTTAGTGAGGAACTAGGAAAGCCCGCGTCAGAGATTCTCGACTTCAGCGCGAATATCAATCCGCGCGGGTTGCCCGACCGAGCGAGAGAGCGGCTGTTGAAGGATGCCGCCGATTCGCGCTTGCTTAGCTTCTATCCCGATCCATCCGCCAGCCATTTGCGCCGCGCCTTAAGCAAGCTCCTGAATTGCGCGGCCGAGTCGATCGTTGTGGGATCTGGCGCGGAGAGCCTTCTCTCTCCCATTATCCGAAGCCTTGGCGTTCGCCGTGTGTTGGTCCCGGTTCCAGCCTTCAGCGAGTATCGGCGGGTGTGTGAACAGGAGCAGGTTGAATTTGTCCCGTTCAAGCTTTTACGAGCTGATGACTATCGCATCCCTGTTGCTCCGTTTTGCGAGAGCATCCAGAACAGCCAGTCAGATCTGGTCTTGCTTAACAATCCGCACAACCCCTCAGGTTCTTTTTTGAGTCAGGACGAAGTGCGCAATATTCTAGAAACCGCTATGGCTCGCAGAATCCCTCTGCTTCTGGATGAGGCGTTCATCGACTACACAGCCGGTGCGAGCTTGGTCCGCCATGCTGCTGAGACACCAGGCTTGATAACCATCAGATCACTGACTAAATTCTACGGCTGCCCGGCGTTGCGGGCAGGCTATGCCATTGCACATCCGGACATGATCAGGCGCATTCAGAATTTGCTGCCCACCTGGGGCGTGACTCAATTAGCCTTGAACACCCTGGCAGAGGCGATCACCGATGTCGGTTATGCTCATTCGTCACGTTGTCAGAACGAGGCGGAACGGCAGAATCTGAGTTATTCATTGAGCAGGCTCGGATTGAAGGTGTTCCCTTCAGCGGCCAACTATTTGATGCTGGAGTTGCCGGAAGATATGCCCACCGCTTCGGAATTGCGATCCAGCCTAATCGCCAGGCATAACATTCTCATTCGAAATTGTGATTCCTACCAGGGCCTTGAGAAAGGACATTTCGTGCGAGTGGCCGTACGTTCTGGTTTTGAGAACGAGCGTCTGGTTCAGGCTCTGCGCGAGGAATTGAAGCTGACATGAAGAGGATCGAGCAAACACTCAGGGCGATCTTGCCGGTTGATCAGAGTTGGATCAGAAAAGCATCTGAGCGCCAGCGTGAGCTCACAAAACCGCCAGGCAGCCTTGGCAGGTTGGAGGATGTGGCCAATCGGTGCGCTGCGATCAGGGGCACCTTGATGTTAACGGCGAACCGGCCCAGAATCGTTCTCTTTGCTGCCGATCATGGTGTGTGTAAAGAACGCGTCAGTATGTACCCGCAGGAAGTCACCACCCAGATGGTACTGAACTTTCTGCGCGGTGGCGCTGCCATTAACTGTTTCGCCCGAACGATGGCCATAGAACTAAAAATTGTGGATGTCGGGGTCGCTAATGCCCCTTCCGCTTCAGGCGATTTGATCAGTCGTCGGGTTAGAGCTGGAACGCGTAACTTTTGTCTCCAACCCGCCATGACCGAAGACGAAATGAAGTCTGCCATTGAAACGGGCATCAACCTTGCGAACGATGCTTCCGCAGCTGGTTGTGATCTCGTCGGTTTCGGAGAAATGGGGATTGGAAATACAACCTCTGCCAGTGCGATTGCCATTGCTCTGACCGGGGAACCAATGGACGCCATGGTGGGATCTGGTGCCGGCGCGGACGCAGATTGCATGGCTCGCAAGCGCTCAGCCATCCAGCGCGGGCTTGCTCTGCATGCTGCCAGCTTGGGGGATCCGCTCGGTATTCTGCGTTGCCTGGGCGGCTTTGAAATTGCCGCCATATGCGGGTTTTGCCTCGGAGCTGCAGCGCGGCGTCTTCCCATTCTTATGGATGGATACATTGCAACTGCTGGTGCCGCACTGGCGGTGCGCCTATGCCCAGCCCTGGTCGATTATTTGTTCGCCGCACACTGTTCAGCGGAGCCGGGCCACGCACCCCTGCTAAACATGATGGGTCAGGAACCGTTGCTTGATCTCGGTATGCGCCTTGGTGAAGGCACAGGTGCCGCGCTCGCCATAAAGCTGATTCAGGCTTCTGTTGCCGCATTCACTTCTATGGCAACTTTCAGCGGCGCAGGGGTCTCCAACCGTTGAAATCTTTGCTGGCAGCTTTAGCATTCTTGACTCGTATTCCCGTGCCGGGCGCATCCACCTTTGATGCAGAAGACGTTGCGCGATCTGCTGCGTGGTTTCCACTGGTCGGCCTTATGCTGGGTGGCGTGTATGCGTTACTGGCTGTTCTATTGAGGAACCATCTGCCGGGTGGGTTGGTAGCGGCCTTACTTATACTGACCGATGTCCTCTTAACCGGAGCTCTGCATTTCGATGGCCTGGCTGACACGGCGGACGGATTCGGCGGTGGCAGGAACAAGGAAGACATCCTTCGTATTATGCGCGATCATGCAATTGGCAGTTATGGCGGTGTCGCGTTAGTCCTTATCGTCGCTCTTAAGCTGACAGCTTATGCGGCACTACTGAATCAAACCAACTGCGTCCCTGCCCTGATTCTGGCACCGGCGTTCGGGCGTTGGTCTGTTCTGCTTCTCACCGCAACCGTCCCTTATGCAAGGCCCACCGGCTCCGTCGTCCAGGGCATGGGGAAACGGTCTCTGTTCTGGGGAACAGGCTTGCTTCTCTCTTCAGTCGTGGTGGCGATGTCGGTTCGAGCATGGGCTGCCACTGCCACCGTCATCCTCGCCAGCGCGGCCTCTGGTTTCTATTGCAAGCGCCGTATTCAAGGCATCACCGGCGACACCCTGGGCGCCAATCTTCAACTTTGTGAAACTGTATCGTTGCTAACGTTTCTGTGGAAATGGTGAGCGTTAAATGACGCGCGTTTGGCTGATTAGGCACGGGGAACCGGTCGAACAAGCGCGAAGTCGCTGCTACGGTTCGTTGGACGTGGGGCTGTCTGAGGCGGGCAGAACTCAAATCGCGGAGGTAGCCAGATACGTGACTAGGGAACCACTTGCCGCGCTGTATTGCAGCCCGCGCTCTAGAGCGGTCGAAAGCGCGGAAATCCTTGCGGGACCATCTCGGAAGTTACAAATCGTACCGGATCTAGCTGAGATTAACTTTGGCGATTTTGAAGGACTCACTTACGACGAGATTGCCACGCGATACCCCGAGATTTACGAACAATGGATGGATGCCCCAACAAAGGTCCATTTCCCGAATGGCGAGAGCTTCGCTCAAATGCGGGATCGCGTCCTAAATGCGTTTAAAGCGCTCCTTGACAAGAACGATAGTGAAACCATAGCCATTGTTAGCCACGGTGGCGTCAATCGCATACTGATTTCCTGGGCTTTACAAATTCCTGATGACTGCTTGTTTCGGCTCGCTCAACCCTTTGCCGCTATCAGTCTTTTGGAGTTTTATGAAGGACTCCCGAGCATTCGATTGCTAAATGGGATATGCGGTGGTAACTAACTGCGCATCGGGAGAATTAGATCTTAGGCCCCGGGGGCGCAAAGAGTCGTCACATCTTTGCGCCAACAATCCATCTTGCCATCGAGGCAACTGCACTACTGCGGATGAACGCGAATGATGGCCATCATGGCGCCATCTTCATGTCCCAAGATATGGCAGTGGTAGACGAAGTCCCCAACAGTATGACCACGAAAGTCCATCCGTAGCGTGACGCTTGGATATGGACCTCGGCCGGACCAATAGGGAATCTGAACGGTGTCGAGATACTCTTCATTCGCGACGGGAACTCGATCCTTCGCCAACACGAGGAAGTGAATCTGATGAATATGGAACTCGTGGTTTTCCAGCGCGCGATTCTCAATCGTCCAATCCTCAACAGCGCCTTGCGTGGTTTCGATGGCTGGCGGGTTGTCGGGATTGAATAGAGTGGGTGCCTGGCCATCGACAGTGATATAGAAATTGGTCGGACTATTTGGGTCATTGGGGTCCGACAAGACCTCCGAAAAGTAGAGTTTACGGTGGGCAGTCGGCTTGCAGGGCGAGGTTGGCAAAGCGCGGGACAACCTGTTCTATGGCGGTAGCGGAAGGCATTACGACGGCCGGGCGAGGAGCATGGCTGTCGGTTTCAATGCGTATGAGCGGCGGGATGGATCGGGGCCGGTATCGATATTGCGTGTCATAAGAAGCGCGGTTGCCACTGCGAGAGAAGGACCAGTTACGACGAATTCGGCACGACCGGCCGCGGCAAAAAAATATGATTCCGCCGCACGGTGCGACCTCGAAAGAGGCCGTCCTGGGAGCCGGTGGGAACGCCATCTAGTCCCACGATCTCGAGAAATTGTGCAACACCGTCGAAAGTGAGCGCCAAGTCGAGGATAGTGTCTGCGGAAGCGTTCACGACACGCCAGAGCTGACGCTCCTCAGGGCGCATCTGCAGAACCGCTGGCGTGAAGTTTGGATATGGGACAGGGGTATAGTTCACCGAAACATCCCAAGAGGGAACATTCCCGCCCGGCGCCGGATTTCCGGGAACGAGATTGTCGCGAATAATCAGAACTTGCTCAGGCAGACCAGCCACGATTGGATTGAATTTCTCCAAGCCTTCGACGATGATCGCACCGGACGCTCCGCCGAGAACGGCTGGTTCAGAGATACCGTGGATATGAGGGTGATACCAGTAGAGTCCCGGCGGTTCATCAGTTGGGAAGTGGAGGTCGTAGTCGAACGACTGGCCACCGTCAATCGCGGTCTTGATAACTTCATCCTGATAGCAACGCGGCGGCACATTAGCTCCGTGGTAATGCAAATTGACCGACGTCGTAGTCATGTCTGATGTCCCACAGGTGCTCGCTGACGGAGTCAAAGACATTTCGGGCATCGTGGCCATGGTCATCATCACGCCCGGGGGCAACTCGTTCTTTAGGTGAATGATCAGTTCATCACCCGGGTAGACGTGAAGTGTTGGCGATTGCTTTCCGGCGGCAGTTGTGAAGCAGTAGAGCATGTGGCCGGAGTCATCCAATCTAGTCTGATATTTCAGCGTCACCTCAAGGCGGCCACGACTGCTATAAAGATCCTGAGGTGCGACGACCACCTGCCGACATCGAAGCGAGGACAAGGCTCGGATTTCTGCGCCAAGCCGAGCATAGGAGCGAGAAGAGCGGGAACTAAAAAAATAAGTTGTTTCATGTTTAGATTTTTCGAAGTTTA
>Ga0206891_10036_pt1 | contig 40953 bp, 36 predicted proteins | sample Alteio_BWOrgHeat_55_FD_153246 | JGI IMG/M metagenome (GOLD analysis project Ga0206891, IMG submission 153246) | Enriched cells from forest soil in Barre Woods Harvard Forest LTER site, Petersham, Massachusetts, United States - Alteio_BWOrgHeat_Nextera7 ...
TCTGGTCATTGAAATTACCTTAGTCCGAAATGGCGACACTTGTGTTTATAGTTTCCAGACTGAAGGAGAAATATTTTGGAACTATAAAAATACTCTAGTAAAATTCTTCTATAACGTCGATGATTTAAGTAAGGTATATGTGTTTGAGAGAAAGACCTGGAAATACATCGGAGAAATTGAGTCAACTCTTGTAATGAATAAAGAAAATAAAAAAGAGGTGGCTAAGCAAATACGGAAGGTTAGGAACGAAATAGAAGTCTTTCGCAAGAATGCAAAAAAGCAGGATGAAAACTTAGAAGAAGGTTTGCCGGCGGACTACAAACTCTCTACACCCAACCTGGAAGCGGAAATCTTACGCGGCATGATGAAGGGCATGAGAAAGAAGAAAAAAGAAAAAGGTGAAGTGGACATCTCAAAAGTCAAAATTCAAAACCAATAAAGTTATGAAGAAAAATTTTGTACACATCAACTCCATGGAATACTTGCGTCATTTGCTTAGCAAAAAAATTGTTGATCTCTCTATTGAAGACGCTGTGGGAGTCTCTATGGAAAGGGCTCAGAAAAATTCATTAATGGTATGCCTGCAACGCAAACAAGGAAGTGGGAAGAGCACAGGAATAGCCAGCTATGTCATCGGAAGACCATATTGTTATTACATCAAAATTGGGCCGTCATATGCAATAGGAAATATCCTTGATGAAATGATCTTTTTGATCAGCGGCGAGACGGCAACCTCTCATAGCTCCAACTGGGCTAAGGTCAAGCAAATTTCCAAATTACTCACTGATACTGCAGATAAGAAGCTCTACGTGGTCGATGATTGTACCCACCTGTCCTTCAGACAATTATCTCATTTTCAAGAGCTACGGGATAACACTCAATTAACGACCTCTTTTGTGTTCGTCGCGCCTCCAACCTTTAGGCAACGGTTGGAGAAGGCTCTTTCCAAGGGCATTGCCGGGGCGGGAGAGGTGCACCGGAGATTTCAAGCATGGATTGATTTACCCGGCCTGACTAAAACCGACCGAACCAAATACTGCAACGAGAAAGGGTTAACTGATGACGAATTGAAAACTGTATCTAACTCAACAGCTACAACAGTTGCTGAACTGGAAATTTTGGTTGATCAAATTCTGGAAACAAGAAATTTCAAAAAGAAATAAAATTTTACCGGACGCTTTTCATCCTTTTGAAGTAGGAGCGCTCGATGGCTTTTTCTGTGTAGATGAGTGTACTAGCCATAGTACTATGGCGCAACGTTCTTTGAATGTATTCTAGTGGAATGCCACTGTCATATAGCAATTGGCCCGCGGTGTGCCTCAAGCTATGTGGAGAAAAAGGGCCACGTTTTTGTAGCACCTTGATCTTGTCTAGATAGTGGAGTACGATTGCATGTATTTTCTTATAAGAGAGATCAGGAAAGAGCTTTCCCTTTTTCAGCCGCGACTCCTTGAGGTAAGCTCGGAGCGCTGATCGGGTGGTAAGAAACAGAGCAATGGTTTCTTTGCTCCGCTCCGTGCGGCCCTTACCCCAGACCTTTAGCTGCTGAGCCTTGAGATCAATGTCTTTCACGCTGAGCCGCTCGACCTCGATTGGCCGTAGACCATTACAAGCCATGAGGGCTAGCACGGCAAGGTCGAAAGAAGAAGGTGAAGCTGCTTTGAGCATTTTATTGCGTTCATGTTCTGAAAGGCTTTCTTTATAGTAGCCCTTCGTCTTTCTGACAGTGGATTTAATAGCGGCAATTTGTCGCAGTGATCGCTTACTCACTACCGATAGACCAGCCTTTATCTTATGCTCGGTGGGGGAGAGCTCCTCATCCGGGGTATCAAGATACGACAATGCCCAACCACAGAAACTTCGGAGGACCGAGGCGTAGAGGCTGGAGGTAAAGTCGGAATGTTTAGAGGAAAAGATGAATTGCTCAGCAGTCACTTTCTCCAGGTGTCGTAGGTGTCCGATTCTTTCAAAGTAGTGATTCAGGACGGTTGCATAGGTGGCTTTGGTTCGCCTACTCTTGAGCCTGTCCTTTTGAGAGAGTAAAAACAGCTTCACATAGATGTTACCTCTGGGAAGCGGACTCGATGAAAAATCGATTTGAAGTGAATCGATTTTCTTTTCCTCCAGAAAACGAGCGAAGCGTTTCAGGATCGAGCGGCCGGTAATGCTTTTGCCGGATGCAAACGTTTCGAGCTGCCGCAATAGGGTTCCACCGGATTTGAATCGCTTTAGAAACGATTTAGCATGGTCCAGGTAAGTACCTACCGAGCCGTAGCGCGAGAGGAGCCAGTGCTCGTAATCACGCAAGACCTGCGTAGCTGTTGCAGGAAGGGCAGGCGGAGTAGGGGAGGAGATGTGAAGGGAAATTGATCGGGCCATGTAGATCAAAAATGAAAGATAAGGATTTATGAAAAACTATAAATAGTATTTTATTCTGGCATAAAAACATAAGATAAAAATTCATGATACACCAAACAGAAATCGCCTATAAAAACCAATTTCTCAATGAAACAAGATAAAATCAGACGGAACGTGGACTTATCGCGAACCGCAGTCATTGTACTCCAATGGCATGCCATTACTTCCGGATATGGAACAGTCAAACCATACCTGGAGAGCTATCTGGAAGAACATGCCAAAAGAATTCTTTCTAAGAATTCGGCACTGAAAAAGGTAGTCATCAAATCAAAGTCAAAATGAAAATATCCAAGTCATTAGTAAGTCGGCACTGGAAGAACGCATTAGAAAAGATATTATGTGGTTCTAAATCAACTTGTGATCCGGTTTTGATCGTTCGCCCTGACGACCCAGTAAAAGCCCACCAAATGGGCCAGTACCTGAGCCAACAAGCTGGTGCCGTTTATGTTCGGCTTGGAGTCTCATGCTCTATGCATTATTTATTTAGAGATATTTTATTGCAGATTAGTAGTCAGGAGGCCCTGGCCAGGAACGAATACCATCTGCATACGATGCGAGTAATTTCCGCAAGGGTTAAAGCTACTGGAAATTGGAGGCTAATTGCAATTGACAATTGCCAGCACTTAGTACTGGACCAAATATCTTATTTGCTCGGTCTAATAAGCGAACTGGAAGGGCGAATTCAATTCATTCTACTTTTAGGAGATAGTTATTTGGATGCCTGGAGGGAAATTGAAAAAACTGGCGACCCTTATTTGAAATATCTTTTAACGATAATTAGTAAGAGGTATGCTATACGATAAATGGAAAAGGAATCTCCCGCCAGGGTCTCCCGCAGAAGTTCTATTCAATGATTATATCGTCCCATCGGGAATGACATTGGGTCAATATGCAGACTTCTTAAAAGTTCAACGAAATCAATTGTGTTACATTTTTAGCGGCAGAAAATTTTCATTTTGGTTTATTGAACGGCTGAGTCGGGTAACGAATACTCCATCACGTTACTGGCATCATTTGCAGATTAATTATCTCTTTTCCAGATTCCTTAGAAAAAGAGTAAATAAAATAGTCATTCAACCAATCGTTGTTCCAAAGACGACGCTAAATGGAAAGCTATTTGAAGCCCCTTGGATAGTACTTCAGAGGGAATATATAAAGCCTTTAAGGATCGACACAGGAAGACTTGCTAAGCAATGCAAAATGAGCAAAAAAGCGTTACAAACATTTTTATTGGGGAAGAGTAAGTTAAATTATCCTATGGCTGGTAGGTTAGGAGCAGCACTGGGGACCGGCACGAAGTATTGGCTTGACATCCAGTTGGGCTATGAAATTCAGGAATACTTATTGATCGAAGGCAAGAATATCGAGCAAATTCGTAACTCCCTATCGAATTTCTACGAGCGAGCAGTGTTGTTGCCTCGTTACTCCTCATTATCGCAAAAAAGTTATTGCTTTCATCCGGGACAGGTCCTTTTGGAGGACTTTATCAAACCTTCGGGAATTCCGAGTCGGCATTGGGCGCCTCTATTTATGTTGCCTGAACATCGTATTCGTTCATTTCTAGCAGGTAAAAAAGAGATCTCTCCGGAATTAGTCATTAAATTTTCAAAAGTCTTTAAAACCAAGGTCGAATTCTGGATTGATTTAAATAATAATTATTACGCGAATAAGGCCCACAAGGAATCCTTAAAACCGGAGAAACGAATTAAAACTATCCATGCAACAAATGCTCCGAATGTTATGCTGCTGCCTGCAATAAAAATATTAGAGAATAATTTTCTAGGACCCATGAATTGTACAAGAAGTGTATTCGCAAATCATATCAAAGTAATACTCGGTAGGGTTTGTCTTACACCGCTCGGTCTCAATCGAATCAGCTTTGAACTGGCTGTTCGTATGGGAGAGGCCTTAAAAATGGACCCACGGTATTGGTTATGGCTGCAATTGGAGTATGACATCCAGAGGTATGAGACGAACATCGTCCATAACGGTTCGCTTCAAGCAACATATGAATCCCGCAACAAATAATCATATATAATGAGAGCTGTCTTCTATTTCACTATGGAGAGCGCTGGTGATCAAAATGGCGCCTTCAGATACCAGGCAATCCAATCCGTCTTAAAGGGATATGTCACTAACGTAACTCAGAGAACATATTCCCTTATCACTGAATTGACTTTGCCTGAAGGGAGTGTGTTTTCTCGAAGAGTCCTCATACTTCCAATAGGGAATTGGAGAAGATTCAGCAGATCTGCATACAAAGTATTTCGTGAAACAAAAAGAATGCGCTCCATTTATTTTAAAAGCTTGCCCGCTGGTGAGGCCGAGAAATTGCATTGCTATCTCACTCAAACAAAAGGGTACCTAGGTGCCTCAGAACTTACTTCTATTTCAGATCAAATCATTGAATTCGATAGAATTGTACCAAGCTTTCGAATTCGTAACAAAAGAATTTCAATTTTGACCGATGTCCCAAACAACAGTCCTCACTTTCGGCTAGATCTTCTTCTAGCGGAAATTATTGAGTCCTTACCTTTCGATTCCTGGCAGTATGAAACATTCAAAGGCGTGCGCTTCAGAAATTTTTGGTCAAATGTTTCGAGGAGGGATGAAAGGGATAGGGGAGACATCATTTCCGATGGAACGGCGCTTTGATAACTCGCGGCAAATGAATTAGGCGAATTATTGCATTGAGCCAATTCCCATGTTGAAAGATTTTTGTTACATTTAATTCAAGTTCAGGCATGCCGCATAGCATTGAAAAATAGGTTCTATTCTTACAAAGAATTATCAAGCAGCATACTGGAAATTGCACACCTTTTTTTTCAAAATTGCCATGTCAAAAGAAAAGCCTATACCAGCCGAGACCTTGGAAAGCATTTGTATAGTCATAGGTGGACAAAATACTGGGTCACAAATTGGGAATTACCTAAGCCAAGTTGGCATACTCGATTCTGACCCGGCGATTACAAAATGGAAACGACTCTATAACGCGTTTGCCAACTACCAAAACAATAGCCAAGAAGCAACCAAAATTCTTATTTTTATTCAGAAAATATTAAGCCCAGTTCGTTATGCAAACAATGGGGAACAATTTGAGCTTAATCGAATTGATATTAATAAGCGACTCCTATTCATTGGACTCGAGTTATTAGAAAGTGGAAGGTTTCGAAAGGTAACGGAAGCCAAGACAATTCCAGAAGCACAACGAAGGGCCGATACGCTTAAGAATAAGCTAAATGATCGTCAAGTGCACCCAGACGTATTGCTTTTTTGTAAGGCGGAGTTACTACAGGACAATTATTTTCACGCGGTTTTTGAGTCCACGAAGAGTGTGGCGGACAAGATTCGAGAAAAGGCCGATCTTATTTTGGATGGTTCGGAACTTATCGACCGAGCTTTTGGGCTTGGTCAACAAAAAACGCCAAGGCTCGCGTTCAACTCCCTAAAAACAGAATCGGAGGAAAACGAACACAAAGGGTTTATGCATATGATAAAGGGACTTTTCGGAATGTTTAGAAATACAACTGCCCATTCTCCAAAAATAAAATGGCCAATAGATGAGCAAGATGCATTAGATAGTTTAACCCTTGCTTCAATGTTGCACAGAAAACTTGATAAATGTGTTAGGACTGGATACTAAAGCTACCTTACCATGAAGATAACTTTTGACTCAAATGTATGGAGACATGTCTGTTCAAGCGCGGTGTTTCCTAATGACAACTCCATTGAGGACTTTATAAAAATCAAACAAGCGATAACTGAGAACAAAATTGATCCATTTATTTCAGAGACGGTTTTTACAATTGAGGCGATAAAAAGAAAGGAACGAAAAACATTTCTAGGTTCACGAAAAGTGAAGATTGACACAGAGGAAACCGAACAAGACGATGGTTGGCTGGGGCTCACATTTACACTAAGGCCTCAAAAGGGAATTGATTTTAGTGAAAACCCAATTCTCAAAAGACACTTTGACGACGCAATGAAACTAAAATTTAAAATCGCAAGGCTTCCTCGAATTGGAGGACTCATAAACGAAGAAATTGAAAGAGTGAGGTTCATTCTTACTGGAGACGAACTTACCAAGTATCTTAATAAAGTCTTTGAAGTGGGAGAGAAAATTGAATCTGCCGGTGCCGGTATAGCGCATATTAAGTCCATTGGAAAAAAGTATGACCCTGTTTGGTTTAAAGGTCTAAAAAAGGCACCAGAACAGGAGACAGGAAACATTGCAACATCGGCGGCAGAATGGGCAGACGGCGATTCCATAGCAGTGTGTATTGCATTAGGGTGTGATTTTTTCTGTACGAGAGATGAAGCGAAAAGTGCAGGTGAGAAGTCAGTCCTTAGCCCAAAAAACATTGCATGGCTTAAATCAGATTACGGTCTTGAAATTATTTCACCGGAGGAATTGGCAAAACTTATTTGACAGCTTCAACAAAAATTGTTAGCAACAGGACCCCAGAAAATTGAATAAAGAAAACATCTATTGGCTATTTAGTTCATCGGCACAATCTATATCAGCCTTTATTGCGTTCTTAGTTACGGGATTTGCACTTGTAACGACTATGATGGAAGCAGCCCAAAGCAAAGATGAGACTTTGGAGGAAATACATCATCAATTAAAATTGACATATTACAGGAGGATCAAAGCACTTACAATCATAACGGGGTTTGCAATAATCTTGAGCCTACTTATGGTTTATCTAAATGGAACAGGTTTTCGTTTTAATGGGATCGGTTCGATAGTTACTTCAATATTTAATTTAACATCAATAATCGGTGGGCTTTTATTCGTTGTCTCAATAATAAATCCTGGGAGATACAAGAGAGCAGCTGAACAAGCAATTCAAAAAGAAAAAGGAAAGTTTGGGATAACGGGCCCAAAAGTAGACCAGACTGATTTTATGAATGAATTTATTACTCTCGAGAAACAAGTACGAGAAATATTAATGGGGAGGGATCTGTATATTCCCTATGGTAACAGTCAACAAATGGTGTTTTCATTCAGGCAAATGGTCAATGCGCTTTACAGAAATGAGTTGATATCTAAAGCCGAGTTAAATGACCTTCTCGAGGTAAATAAATTCAGGAACTTAGTTTTCCATGGACACATAGACAATGTTGAAAAAGGTATGGTTGACAAAGTTGAGAATTCCAAGAAAATAATAGCTCGCATTAATCGCCCGAACGACACAGACTAATATCCTCGAAAAATCGCTGAACATGGGTGATAATATTTATGAATCTTACTGGCAATCAAAAATAAATGAGGTTCTCGATTGCTTTAGACTTGGCAAGAACGAGTTTTCAATCGATGTACGAGAACTATCAAAATTCGGCAATCGTCAATCGTATTACGCCAATTTCAAAATCATAAATGGTGAACTTGAGATAGCTCGAAACCATTATGCGCAAGGCCGAGATTTCCACCAGGTGCTAAGTGGCACGGATTATTTCAAAGAAAACCTTCTCGATAAGACCTTACTTGTAAAAATCACAAACGATCTAAAACTCGAAATCACTATGGCAGAGCAATCTTCACCCCAATTCTTTACTACTGATGATTTCGCGAATCTTGAAAAGTTTGCCGGCCAAAAGTTTGACCGAGATGCTCCCGAAAAAATAGATACCTACAAACACCTTAAGCAGGCCTATGATAAAATTAATTATTGGGCCGAGGAAGTCAAAAGGAAAGTACTGGATCATGGAGTTGTTCGAATTAGAAAAAGACCGACTAACCAAGCAAATAATTTTGAGGAGTATTTGTGGGCAAAACTGTATCCGAGTCAAGGGCTTTATAATTTGGGATACTTGGCATTTACTTTATCTATCTCCAATTCGGATGGATTTACAGTAAAGATTGATACAGTAGGCTGGGGTGAGAATGACCCAACACGAAAGAAATACCTGGCAATTCGAGGTGATTTTAATAATTCCCGAATAGTTAAGAATTATCGAAAGGAAGAAGTGCTGAGTAAGAACTGGGAATATCTCATCAATGAATCATGCAAATTGATTGATTCCTGGAAAACGGAGTACTACAATATCTTCAATGCTCTTGGCGTGAAAAAAACTGATGAATCAAATTACGCTCATCGGCATTATTTAAACACCATTCTCTATGGGCCTCCGGGGACAGGAAAAACATTTAACTCAATCAATTATGCCGTCGCCATTATTGAGGGAAAGAATGTAGATGACGTCGCTCAGGAAGTTAGGGGCCTAGTTAAGGAACGATTTGATAGCTATCTCAACGTGGGCCAAATTGTATTCACCACATTTCATCAAAGCTTAAGCTATGAGGACTTTATTGAGGGACTTAAGCCATTACCCCCACCCGAAGGAGAAGAAAAAACAGATACAGTAAATTACGACGTGTTGCCTGGAATATTCATGAAAATTTGTGACAAGGCCCGCTCTTCAACAAAATCCTCAAAGGAATTTGATGAACTATGGAAAGGATTCTTTGAAAGCCTCCAGAAGGAGAAGGAAGTAATATTTACCTCTACCGAAAGTGAAATGAGGCTGGAAAAAGAGTCGACGGAGCAATACCTTAAAATTAGGTTTCTCCGCTCATGGGATTCTACCAAGTCAGAAGGCACTCGGATTTTCACAATTGGTAAGGACGTCATAAGAAAGATATTTGAAGCAAAGGTTGACGTTAGTCCGGGTGCTTCCAAGCAATGGGTTAATGTTCGCAGCATTGTGGGTGCTGGAAGAGCAACTCTTTGTCTGGGTATATACAAGAAGTTCTGGGAATTTGCAAAAGTGCATGATGGGATATCAGAAGAAGAATCTCCCAAGCCGTGCGTACTAATTATTGACGAAATCAATAGAGGAAATGTATCTCAGATTTTCGGCGAGCTAATCACTCTCATTGAGGAAGATAAACGAGAAGGAAAAAATGAAGAAATTGAAGTTACACTTCCTTATTCGAAGGACAAATTTAAAGTACCATCTAACTTGTATATTCTTGGAACAATGAATACGGCAGATCGAAGTATTGAATCCTTGGATACAGCACTTCGCAGAAGGTTTAGCTTTATAGAAATGCCGCCACTTTACGATTTGGAGGAATTGGATAAGGAATTACTAAATGTCAACCTCTCAGGCTTGTTGGAGGTTCTAAACAAAAGGCTGGAAAAATTACTTAATAAGGACCATTTGATCGGACATAGCTATTTCATGTGGATTAATTCGATTGATGATTTGAAGTCTGCCTTTCAGAATAAAATCTTGCCTTTACTTCAGGAATATTTTTACGGAGACTTCGGCAAGATTGGTCTGGTCTTAGGCGAAGGATTTTTTGAACCTCTTGAATCTGCTGGGATAGAGACTAACCTTTTTGCCCCGTTTGGCGAGTATGAAGTATCAGAGTTATTGGAACGACCAATTTACCGTCTTAAGAATGTGGCAACCATATCGGATGAAGAATTTAGTTCCGCTCTTCGATTACTGTTAAATAAGTGACGCTATGCTTGCGCATCAAAAAAATAATATAATGACTGTATCGGAGCATCAGCCTGTGCAGGTAGGTTACTCCTCAGGAGGGCCACCACTTGAGAAAAGGCAGCTTGAGTCTTTACAGAGATTCCATAGTACTGGAGTTCCATATTTTACATTGATTCACAATGGTGTAAAATTCAATGAATACGTTGGCGTATTAAAAGTGGGTACTCTTACAATAGAAGTTTTGCCAAAAATGGATAGGGGGGAGGATAATCAAAAATGGAGGCAGATACTGTTAGGCATGCTACATGCTGTTGGCATCTTTGACATTCACGCTCCTTCTAGTTCGCAACTCAGCCTAAAGAGTAATTCTATTCTTGATCTTTACTTTGAATTATTTATAAAAGAAGTCGAAATGCTCTTGCGTGCTGGGCTGGTTAAAAAGTACAGAAAGACAGAGGGAAATAAATCTGCGCTGAAGGGGAGTATTCTATTTGCAAATCACATTCGTGAGAATATTGTTCATCAAGAGAGGTTTTACGTGCGCCACGTAGTTTACGACCCCAAAAACCACTTGAATCAAATACTCTATAAAACATTGAAGTTGTTGCAGCGAATCAATACCAATGTCGTTTTATCCAGCCGCATCGGAACAATCTTGTTAGACTTTCCCGAAATGCCGTGGATCAGGGTAAGCAGTGATCTGTTTTCAAGACTCTCTTTTTCCAGGCGAACAGAACCTTACAGGAAGGCCATTGCGATAGCAAAGCTACTTCTTCTTCAATACCATCCTGATATAAAACGAGGACAGGAGAATGTGTTAGCCCTCATGTTCGATATGAATATCTTATGGGAACGTTTTGTTTATCTAAGTCTACTTAAGAATAAAAAAGAGGAGCAAACCATCGAACCACAGTCAAGCAAGGACTTCTGGAAACCAGAACGTGGATCCAAGGTCAGAATGCGCCCTGACATTGTAGTTAACAAAGGAAAGAAGAATTGTTTTGTACTAGATACAAAATGGAAAAACCTAAAAGGCATGAACCCTTCACCTGAGGATTTAAGACAGATGTTCACTTACTCTACCTATTATCAGGCGCCTAAGACAATGTTGATTTACCCTGGAAAAGAGGAAGGCTCCACCAATGGCAAGTATTTCAACCGTGACGGCATTCTGCACGAACAGGAGTGTGGCATTATTAATATTGCGGTAAAGAGCGAAATCCGGGAATGGCAAAAAGACATTGCAAGACGAATATTGCACGATTAATGTTCCGTCAATGGCTTACAAGTTAGATAGTAACCTTTCGGAAAATCAAATCGAATCTGACGTTGCGTCTTTTCTCGGATACGTCACTCCGTTTTGGTCCTCAAGATTTAGGTTGATTTCAGTAAATGAGCAATCTTTTGGTGCGGATAAACTTTTCAACAAATTTATCCCCATATATCTTCAGTTCAAAGTCTCGGACGGCTTGAAAGCGGTTACCCGTTCGGAACTTCCAAAGTTCAATTTTCCTCTACAACGAATTCGTAGATATCGCTTTGACAACAATTTGAACGGAGATCCAATCTTATATTTTAAGCTAAGGGATAAAGCAAAGAACGCCGAGGATTTTCAACATAACGTTCTATATAGCTTTCATAAACCGCCGCACCAATTCGCGCTTTATGTTTCACCACTCACCATTGATATTGACGAATACAGTGATTTATTGAAGATGCCTTTTTTCGAAAGGTTGATTATTGTCGATCCATTTAGATTTCACCCATCCGAGATTTATCGTGGAGCAGTGAAAGAGTCATTCGGATTAATACCATTTCTCAGAGCCCACGTATCTATTCCACCAGTTGAAACAGTAACCTCGTCAAATCACTATTACTCGTTTTCGAAAAATGGTGCGGATGTAGTTTGGCATCGTGGGGGAGTAAAACAAATGGATGATTTTCGCCTCTCAACCCAAATTTCAAGAATATACAATTTGGCGTATAATAACGAACAGCTAGCAGTTTCAAAACAAGAGTACCATAGCCGAATTCCAAAACTTTATACAGACCTCGCTATTGGACAAAATAACGAAGAAGATGCTGAATTAAGTATCCTAAAGTTTGCCTCCGATTTATACGAGCATTTTAGGATTCGATTATTTTTCTTAGGTGTAAACGAGCAAAATTCAAGGTAGTATTTTCCAGATAATTAGTGTCAAAAAAACCCTAGTGGGACAAATAAAGTCGATGAAACCCAAGATTAAAAGAGAACGACCTGACTTTTCTCAACGTATGAAAACAAGATTTCCTGAGTTCGATGCAGCCTGGAATAAAATGGTTCATGAGGTTGGGTCAGAGTTAGTGAACTTCATTCGGGAGAAGATCAACGGGCAAAAATCTCTAGTAAGTGAGCTCGCAAAATTTAAATTTAGATTTGTAGTTGACAATAACTTTATCTTTGGTCAAATCAAAGGGGCAATTGAAAAGAGTAAAAGCATTGAAAAGTCATTTATTTATAAGCTCCTTTCATCAAAGTCGATTCAAATTTTTGCACCGCCTCTGCTGCAAGAAGAACTTTACGCCAAGATCAATCTATTAATCCCAGAAGAACACCGCGAAAAAGCTATTGCATATGCATTGGTGATTCTCACCAGAATAGAAGTAAAGGATGCACAATGGGTTGAAAATTGGATGGCGGCAAACAAGTTAATTGGCGAAATTGATGAAGATGACGTGCCATACCTCGCACTCGCATTGGAAATAGAAAGCCATGCCATTATGACATTTGATGATGTTTTCCATAGGCAAGGCGAAATCAAAGTTTGGAGGCATGGTGATGCGGACAAAGTAATTACAAATTACAACTCCGGGTTTATATCATTTTTGATTATTGAAAATTCGGGCGTTCTATTGGGAAATATTATCGCCGTAATTTTTCGGTTTATCAAGGATCTAATTGTGACGTTGATAGAAACTCTAGTAATGATTGCAACTGGTACAATCAAAACATTGGCGAGGATTCCCTTGCCTTTTTGGATTCTGATTGTTGGAATGGGAATTATTTTTTGGGAGGACATCTCAAAGGCTGGAAAGGATATATTTTCATTTCTGAAAGAAAAAGGTGGGGAAATTCTTTCCAAGCTGAAAGTTGTCGTCGGTGAGATCTATGAGTTATTGAAAGGCTTTCTTGAGGTTGCCGGATTGGCCGGAACAGTGGCCTTTGAGCTCTTAGGATATTTACTCAGTGAATATATCAACCTAAACGACCAGCTTAAAGAGATGAAGTTTGACCAGGGCATAGACCTTACTGGAATGTCCGCTAAAAAAGTTTAGCTTCAATTACGACACTCGATAAATGGCAATTATCTCTACCATGATTGCTTGCTGGACGAATGGGAGTGTAGCACTACTTGTATTTCACAGTAATGAATGGACATGTTCGAATAAGTTCCAAAATCACCAATGGGCCTAAGGTTCTTCTTTGGTCCGCCGGTATCTTAATTCAGCGATAACCAAGTCAATTCTTTTGAGTATTCGATCCCAAGGCTGTTCTGTGTAAAAATACACAGCGAATCTGTAGTTTTTTGAATAACCGACTGTAGAGATTTGAATGACCGAACCACATGGGCTACAAAAGATGAGGGAAAGCAGAACACTTCAATTTAACATAATATAAATTATAGAACTCTTGTTCTTTGATCATCCAGCGCTTTCGGAAAGGAAGTCTCCATTTCCTTCGTGTTTTTAAGTTCGCCCGATGTTGCCATGGATCCGAAGGATTGAACCGGTCCGGTCAGCGTGGCGGTTTTACTGACCACGGCTGCCATCATGAAATTGATCACGGCCAGCGTTATGTGAGTGTACCCGTGGACTTCCATAAGTTACGTTGGTTATTTGAGACAGTTAGTAGCAAAACGAGGGAAAAACCTGACCGGGAAATGAAAAATAATTGTAACTCATTCATTTTCAGATTATTTAATTTCAAGTTTTCGGCTATTCCGGCTTTGAATTCGCCAAACCGCCAACGGGAATACCTCCACACCAACACGAATTTTCTTTCGGACTCTCTTATTGCTATGTTCCTGTTACATTTTCCCTACGCTCTCCCTTCCTTTCGCATACGCTCTCCCATCGTCGCTCATACTCTTTCCCATCGTTGCCCATACTCTCTACCTTCGCTGGCCATGCTCTCTACCTTCGTTGCCCATGCTCTCTACCTTCGCTGCCCATACTCTCTACCTTCTCTTCCAAACTCATTACCTTCTTTCCCAAACACTCTCCCATCCTTTCCCATACGCTCTACCTTCTCTCCTATACTCGGTACCTGGCAGTCGTCATTTAACCCAGACGTAAATCAGAACGATTTGAACATATTGATGCACATTCATACACATTCATACATATTCATACATATTCATACCATTTCATACACATCGATACCATTTCCGGCCAGTGCCTGGTACGGCGAGTGCACCTTTGACCCAAGCATGACAGCAAAGCCGATCGCGAGCGGCTTAGGGATCATGTGAAACTAAAAACAAAAAAAGTTTTATGAGCACATCAAGTAATGAAACCGACATCAGCGGGATGCTGGGTGAAAGTGTATCCGTTCGTAAGGTGGGCAGCAGGGTTGTCGTTAAAAACCGACCACCAAAGAAGGTGGGTAAACCGTCTGAAAAGCAAGAGACCGCGCAGGAAAAATTCCAGGACGCGGCGCAGTATGCTCGTCAGCAGGTTGCCGTGCCGGAGTCCAAGGCGTTATACACTACCGGCCTCACCACCAAGAAGCGGACCCCTTACATCGTAGCGATGACCGATTACCTCAGCGCTCCAAAGGTGAGATCCATCGACCCAATTAACTATCGTGGAACTGTTGGCGACGCCATCGTGGTAAATGCCAAGGACGACTTCATGGTGACGAAAGTGAAGATTACGATCACTAGCGCCGCCGGTGTTCTTGTCGAAGAAGGTGACGCCGGGCCGGATACCACTAAATCCAATCAATGGGCGTACAAGGCTACCGCCGCAAACCCGACACTGACGGGCACGACCATCAAGGCCGTGGCCTATGACAGACCGGGCAACACGGGAACGGCACAAGTGGTGCTGTAGTGGTTTCCCACCTTCGCTAAAGCGTAGGTGGACGGATGAAGTAGTTGTTTTAAAATTCCCTCCTTTACGGAGGGAATTTTTTATTGTTATTCGCACAAAAGTGTATAACGAAGTCCGCTTTCAATTCGCTTACCATTCTTGCCTGCCCAGGTTTCTAAACTCAAAGTTCTGGGACGCATTTTCGTCGCTCGGTCGACAAGTACATCGATACATTTTAAAATCGTCCGTATGGCCTGGACTTAAAGACTCGATACCGTGGCAATTCCAGAATCATCTGGATCTTTGAGTAGAAGTCTGCCGGCTGTACGAAATGCAATAAGTCCCAAGGGGACGACCGGACTATAGACAGGAATGCCAGAAAAAGAACCAAGCCCCCGAGGGGCGACCGAGTATAATGAATGAATTCCCGCCGGCCACCCCTCCAGGGTTTTAGATCACCACCCTGATCGTTCCTACAGGCCGGCAGTCCCTCCGGGACTGTGGGAGCCAGGAAAGACTTGGCGCCGTAACAGATAATCGCTAAATACCTGATAGCCAATGCCGTCCATTTCCCTAATTTCCTATTCCGTTTTGGGGCTGAGGAGGCAGATCCAGGTTGACAATATTATAGCTCCAAATTCATTTCAAATAAAACCAAAACCACTTTCTCTCCTGAACCTGATACCGCTCCAGCGCTTTCTCCATCCGATCAAGCTGGTAGTCGGAAATCACCCAACTCATCGGGTAAGTTTCCTCGTATTTCGGCTTCGTCCGGCCACCCATTGAATCCGTTGTCAGGCTATCATAGCCCCGGTTGTAAAGGCTGTATTCGATCATTGAATTGGACGTGTCCCTGGTAAACAGCCTGAAATTATTTTGAAGTACTTCGTCGCTGATCGCTGTACTCGACCCCTGCATACCCATCAGCGTAAGAACCGGAGCCAGCAGGTCATTGGTAAGCGGACTAATCGGTTCGATCGGCTTTGGGATCACCTCGGCATTCGTAATATGAATAATGTGAAACGAGAATTCCTTCTGCAATTTCAGATTCGAAGGCTGATTCATAAACGTGGTCAATTCCCGCAGTAAGTCAAGCGCAGTGCCGGCGCCCGAATTATCAAAATATCCTCCATCGACGTAATATCGGTCGAATACTTTTCCCGCCGGCGAAACGAACGGAAACCGCGAACTCAGAATAGCGGCAGTGCTTATCCTCAAGTCACCGCTTCCCTGGCAAACCGCCATCGAGTCTAACAGCGACAGGATATCCGTTCGCAAGGTGTTGTCCGATTTACCTTCCGACAACTTCACGGAACTGGTCACGCCCGGCATGCCGTTGTCTACTTCTGTTGAGTTGAGGTAGAGCATTGGCCCCTTGCCCGAAAAATCAAAAACGTTTGTGACCCGATCATCAAAGTAACGATTGAGCAGGGAGTCATGCGAATCGCTCAGGGAACGTTCGAGTGCGGCGGCTCGATCGTCCATCGGGATCCAGGGTACCACATGGCGCAGGATGTCGGGCCCCAGCATCCTTCCGAGCGTGAACGTAAGAAAGTCGCTTTTAAAAAAAGCGGAAGAGTGTTTCGTAAAATTAACGACGTGTCCTTGGCATTTTTCCTTCAGCAAACTATAAAAAACGCAATTTCCAACGGATCCGCCCGACGCTCCGGCAATGGCCAGGACGTGTTGATCGAAAGTATTGTTCTTGTCGGCCTGCTCGCTGTCGTCTTCCAAATGACTGAGCACATCGCTCACCCATTTGCCGGCCCGTGATGCCCCGCCATTGGAGAGCACAATATAAACGGGAAATTTCCGCGTGCTGTCGGGCGAAAATTTCCCCACCTTTTCCCTGAACCACTCGCCCAGGTACGCCTGCGGCTTAAGGCGTTTGGCGAAGCGTGGCGTAGTCCCCGTTTCCTCCAACCTCACCGCGTACGGATCCTGCGCCAACATTCCATTCAGCCACGCCGCCAAAAATAAAATGATAAAAAAATTGAAACTCCACCGGATATTGAAACTCACGACAAGGTTCACCGCGGCCACCAACACACCGAAGGAAAGTAACGCCAACGCGAGGGGGCCGATCGGCTTTGCAATGCCCAGGAAAAAAATCGCCAGGAGGTAGAGCATCCCTCCCACCACCACGACGACAAAAAAATTCCGGAAATACGATTTCTCGGCATTACCAAAAGGGCCGATATTCTTTACCGGTTGGAGCGGATCGGGATTTACTGCAGCACCGGCGTCGTTCGGTCCGGGAGAGGTTCTGCTAATTTCCGCATCAATTTTTTTCCTTCGCCTCACCAGGGAGAAAACCGTCACGATCTGGAATCCGACCAGGAGGAGTGCCATTAGTCGCAACCAGAACGCGTGACGGCCGGGCTCATCGTGAAATACCTTCATCGCAAGGTCGATCCCACAGCGAACGATATCAAAAAGCAAAAACCCGGTGTACGCCGCAAGAACGGCGAGAACAATGACTCCGAGTTTCTTCTTTAAGGCGCCCGCCGGACTGGAAAAATACGCGGAGACAAGGAAATAAAGACCGTTATGCGCGACAAGGATCAGGAGTAAGGCTACGCGCGATAGTGAAAAGACGGTGGGCAAATGAAAAATGGCCAGCTGAATGACAACGAAGCAATTGTAGGCCAGCATCCTGGGAATGTGCTGGTGAAATTTCGTGGGAATGGCGTATTGTTGATAGGTAACAGGATCGTAAATAAGATCATCCTTTTTTTGCCGGAAATAACTAATGATCCGCGCGCTATACCAAAGGACGTACGACATGAAGCATACGGCGGCAATTCCTGACAGGCCATGGCCAACATATTCGCCAGCCAGGATAACGACATCAACACCCTGGTCGACGTTGATAAGCAAATAGTAGACGATAACAACCGAAAGAATTCCGGCGAAATAAAGCCAGATGGCTCTGAAAAGTCGTGCGGCCTGCAGCATGAATAGCGCGTTAGCCCGGTCTTCATCACTTAAAATCAAACCTCTTCCGGTCATCTAAAGGTCTGAAATAATCAACACAACAGAAACATGGCCGATTATGGCAACGCCGGCAAGGGTCACGGCACTGTAGATGCTCACGGTAACTTGGAGCAAAGCCACGCGCTCGCGCCCCCCAACCCACTCTCCTGCTATTTTTTCTTCTTGCAAAATTTGGCTTCCTTGGTAAAAACCAGCACGTATGTCGCGATTTCTATGGGCAGTTTTTCTCCTCGGTCCGGCCCATTACGTGGTGGCCCAAAATAATCCCGAAGTGGTCTGCAAAATCAAATCGACCGACCTCGAGATCCGTGTTAAAGGGGAAACCGTAAGCATCACCGAACACACCCGTACGGAAAAAGTATTTTACTCCAATTTCAGTAAATATTCGCGGGAGTCCGTCGTCTATTCCGACCTACTCCCGCTTCTGGCTATCGAAGCGGAAACGTTGCCCCCGGAAGGCCGCGGAAAGAAAACAAAAGTTTCCACCTACGAAACGGCGGACATCCTCACAACCGGAGTATTCTATGGTGGCTACAAGAAAAGGGATTTTGTTTATCCCAATTTAACAGCTGGAGCGACCGGCCGACTTGAGTACAGTAAATCCGTCAAGGACCACCGCCTGTTGCCCTCTTTTTATTTTGAAAGCAATATTCCGGTCTTGTCCTCCCGGTTTTCGGTGACGTTCCCCGAAACGATGAAGATCCGTTACCTCGTCGTCGGCGCCCATAAAAATGAAGTAACCTTCAGCGAGCAGAATGTTGGCAAACGCAAACAATTGACCTGGACGCTGGGCGAAGTACCGGCTTTTGAGTCGCAAAAGAGTGCCCCCTCGTACCAGTACTATAGAACCCACGTTATCGTGTTCATTGATTCTTATGAAATCGATCACCATCGCGTGCCGGTGTTGGACAGCGTTCCCAGTCTCTTCAAATGGCTCAGCACCCTCCTGGATGAAGTGCCGCGCTCAGGAGATTATACTGAACTGGATAAAACGACCGATGCGCTTGCACCACCGCAGGCCACCCCGGCAGAAAAAGCGAAAAATATATTCCGGTGGGTACAGCAACATATCAAATACATCGCCTTCGAGGACGGCATGGCCGGATTTATACCCCGTACACCGAGCGATGTCTTTTACAAGCGCTATGGTGATTGCAAAGACATGGCAACGCTCCTTACGTACATGCTGAATCATGTCGGGCTGACCGCGTACCCGGCCTGGATCGGCACCCGCGACTTGCCCTACACGTACGAGGAGCTTCCGTCGCCGGCTTCGAGCAACCACATGATCTGCGGGCTGAAGCAGGACACCTCATACGTCTTCCTCGACGCCACAGATCCTTATGCCGCCTTCGGAAAACCGTCTGCTTTTACGCAGGGAAAGGAAGCGCTCGTACGCCTCAGCCCGAAAGATTACAAGATCATTCGTGTACCCGTGATGGGCGCACAAGAAAATCAGCGAATCGATTCTATTCATGTGTGGATCGAGGGGGATGGCATTCGCGGCAAGATCACCAGCCAACTCAGCGGGTACAGGAAAAGAGCGTTCAAAATTCAAAAACTCAAAGCGGAAATCGATCCCAAAATAAAACTCGTACGCGACTTCTTCGGCATCGGGGCGAATAATATCCAAATCAGTAATGTGGCCATGAGTGGCCTCGATGATCCTGAAGTTCCGCTTATCGTAACATTCGAATTCCTGCAGCCGGGGTACTACAAATCCGTCGGAGAAAGATTATACATGAACCTCAACCTGGCCAAATCAATCCCGGGCGAAAAAGTGGACGAAGCCACGCGGAGCCAAATGATTGCGTCGAGTTACGAATTTGTTGATAAAACGATCCTGGATCTAAAACTCCCACCCGGGTACCGTCTTCAGTCGGTGCCAAAAAATACCCAAGTGAAGGAAAGTTTCTATCTTGTCACAACCTCCTACCGATCGGATGCCTCAGCCATTGTCTATGAACGGACCCTTTCATCGGATTACCTCTATCTCGACAAGCCGCAGTTTCGGCAGTGGAATGATTTTGTCCAAGCGGCGTCAGACATTAACGGAGAATCTGTTTCGCTGATTAAACTGAAATAACCGGTTACGTATGATTCGTTTTACCCTGGCCTTCTTCACCACCCTCGCCTCCCTTCCCTCCTTCGCCCAAACCGAATTTTACCGTGACTACGACTGGCAGTCGTCACCGAAAATCCATACGGTTTCCGGTGACGATCAGAAATTTCCAGGGGTGGTGATCACCAGTGACAAATCCGTCGAAATTGTTCAAGGTGCTACCGAGACGAGCATGTTCACTACCCAGCATTATATCGTGCACGTTAACAGCGACGCCGGCATTGAAAAATATAACAAGGTACTCGTCCCTTTCCCCCCGGGTGGACAATTGGTGGCACTCAAAGTCAGGAGTGTTGCTCCCGATGGAAGGGTTACTGAATTTCAAAAGGAAAATCTCAAGGAACTACAAAATGGCAAGGGTTTCGGGAACGCCAAGATTTTTGCCATCGAAGGGCTCACAGTTGGTGGTGAGCTCGAATACCTGTACACGTATAAGTCGCGTGCTTCTTCTTTTGGTATGGAGATACTCCAGCGGGAGGTGCCGGTCAAGGATGCTTCCTTTGTCCTGATCTCGCCAAAACAACTGAGTTGGCGGTTCCAATCCTACAACACGCTGGTCGCCCCTACCGAAACGGCAGTCGACAATACCCGATCGCTGTTTCAACTTCACCTGTTGGACATTCCCGCGCTGGTTGAAGAACCCTACTCGGCCTATAAAGCAAATCTTTTACGCGTCGAATACAAGGCCGTGCGAAAAGGCAAGCTCGGTGAGCTCGTTGACTGGGCGCCGGTGGCCAAGCTTTTTCTCAACCTGGCGCCCGATGAAAAAGGGGATAAAAAAATTGCCTCCCTTATCCGTGACCTGGACCTCGGAAAAAAGACCGAGCAAGAGAAAATTATCGCTGTAGAAAATTATATCAAGACGAATTTCACCATTAAAATCGGGAGGGGTGAGTCTTACGAGGATCTGCGCACCATCGTGTCGCAACATGTGGGCAATGATCGTGGCCTTGTGAAATTATTCATGAGTTGTTTCAATGAACTCGGCGTGCACTACCAGGTCGTGCTCGCGAATAACCGGTTTGAAGGCAGGATCGACAGTACCTTTGCAACCTTGTTTCACGTTAACCGAGTCTTGCTTTACTTTCCCCGTTACAAACAATTTCTCTGCCCTCAGGCCAACTTCCTCAGGCTTGGTGCCGCCCCCGACGAGGCTAGCAACGGTCTGTTCATCGACGTCAACGTTTCAGGATCGGGCGCCACGTTAATTGGCAATTGCCGGGTGCACGACATTGAACCCCTCGACTATACGCTCACAACAACGCGCGTTCAGGCCCGGATATCCCTTCAAAATGACCGTGCCGGTGCCTCGGTCGAACAGGAAAACGATTACGGAGGATACGCGGCTTTTCGCATCCGCGGACTGCTATCCACAGTTCAGCAGGACAAGGAGCAGGAGCTTCTGACAACCCTTACGCTCAGCGGCATCGACAACCCTACCCTTGTAAAAAGGACCGTTGAGGGCAAAGAGCTCTCCCTTTCCGCCAATCCGGAAAACGAAGTAGTTATCCGTTCCACTTATACCTCTCCTGCGTTGGTCGAGAAAGCGGGCGAGGACTATATCATCTCGATCGGCAAATTGATCGGACGCCAGCGGGAACTGTACCAGGAGACATCACGCCAAACAAGCATTGAAATGCCCTCCAACACGATTCAGCGCCGCGAGCTTCGGCTTGTCATCCCACCCCACTACCAGTTGATTGGCATTGACAAACTGACGCTCTCCGCTGTCGGCGCGGACAACGGCGACGAAATTGTAAAATTTGAATCTTCCGGTGTAGTTAAGGACGATGAACTTATCGTGACCGTTACGGAGTTCTACAAAATTCCATCCCTGCCCAGGAAATTATATGATCCCTTCCGCTCGGTTGTTAATGCCGCTGCCGATTTCAACAAAGTAGTCGTCGTCCTGAGTCCGGAATAAAAGGGGCACCCCTATTTCTGGCATTATTGTTGACCCCATGATACCCGTATCAGGTCACCGCTGACCGCAATAATTCAGATTGACATCTGAGCGCTTATTTTGAATACAAAGAATGGTTATAGGAACCTCCTTCGCTGCTTAGTCGGAATCCTTGTGGTCGTTCTTTCGGTCAGGGGCGTCCCCGCTCGTATCGCCGCTCCGGCAAAATCGACTATATTGGTTCCTTCTTTTTTTGCAGCCGGCAGTATTCTCCAAGCCGATTCCGACCTCGACGACGAGGATAACGATGATCCTGGCGCACAAAAGCCGAGTGCTTCCCCGCTGGGCAATCATTTCAGCACGGCTCACCTTGCCGAACCTTCCTGAGCAAAAGAGCAAATTATCTATCGCGTTTTCAGTTGCCTCTCCATCCATTGCCTGAGGATCTGAGAGAAGCCACCCTCCCGTTTCGGTTTCTCCTTTTTAACAACCCTCTAACACGCTATCGATGATCATTCATGTCGCGCACGTGCGCATGCTGATGCTGTATTCGGCCTTGTTTTTATCGACCAAACTTTGTGCCCAGCACGCCTGCCGCTGGGGTCCATTGAACGTTCAACAGGTCGATAGCAGATTCAAGCTTATCCCGATCGCAAAAAGAAACACCTCTCTTTATTATCTCAAGCAATGCGGTGAAGGCTTTTATATGGAGATGTTCAATAGCGACAACGCTCGAGTCTTTTCGAAAAAAATAAATTTAGACAGCGCGCTCGCATCGGCCCGACCCCGAACGATTAACCTGGCGGTTATTCTTTTTGAAAAGGAAAAGCTTAACATTATTGCCTCCTGCGTTGACCGGCAGAAAAAAAGGAAGTTCATTTCCGTATTTCAATTGTCGCTGACGGGAGGTATAATCTCCCCTCCGCTCGAACTGGCTTCCTGCGACAAGGCGAGCGATATCCATCTCGCCGTGGCGCCAGATTCCGCGCAGTTCGCGATCGCGTGCTTCAAAAATAATAAAACGCGTAAGGTCGTGCGGTTCAGGTCCTTCGATGCCTCGCTTAAATCCCTGGACGATTTTGAGGTTGATTTCGAAAGCCCGAACGGCGCCCATGTGAAAACCGACTTCGTTGACCCTATTGAAATGGACAATCAGGGAGATTACTTTTTACAGGTTCGCAAACTCGACAAAACAGGCGAACAAATTGACGCGGATTTTTTTGTTGTAAGCGCTTTGGGGCATCGGGTTAGGCGGATTAGCTCCAGGATCGGCAACGTCGAAATGATCGCTTCGGCTGTTGCCCCGGCGAAAACAGGCTTCCAGATGTCGGGGATTTGCAGGCCGCGCCATGCCCAGCATCGGGCAGCAGAAAACTATACTCTCTTTCACGCCTTCGTTGACTTCGAAACAGCGACGGTCAATACCCTCAAAATTTATCCTTGCCCATTTTTCTCGCGAAAGCCGGGAAGAGGCTTGGAAGAATCCAACCTCAACCTGGCAACGCCGATCGCAAAAAAAGACGGCGGGATGATCTTTCTGGTGGAACCGCAACGCTGGACGACGAAACCCACATGGGGATATTTTGGCGATATCTTTATCGCCAATTTCGAACCCAGCGGAACGCTGAAATATTTCACGAAGGTGTTAAAGGACCAGGTCACCTTCCTAAACCCTTATTGGAATGCCTGCTCCGCCATTCCGGTGTACGACAATGCGACCGGCAATTTGCACTTGATCTTTAACGATGAAGTCGCTAATCTTTCCAAAAGGCAGGGGCGGATGCTCGACGAGACGCCTTCCACCCCGATGATCGTCACCGTTGACCAAACCGGAAAAATCAGTAAAAGACAACTTGATGTTCGCGATAGAAATGCAGTGATTGCCTGTCCACCGTGGTCCCGCCCAATTTCTGGCCACGAAGTGCTTGTCGCCGGAATGGAGCACGACGGCTACAGGATTGGATTCATTACTATAGCGGCAGAAGAATATCCGATGCCGGAGGCTGAGCATGATAAGGCAGGAAGAACGGAAGACCATCACGCGACCAGGTCGACGACTGGGGGAGACATGCTGTTTCTCGGGTGTACCAATGGCATTTCGTTAAGACCTGCCCCTGCAATAACCGGTTGGTTAACCCACGACGGATACCACCCGCATTTCAGCGCGGTAAACTGGGATTTTGGATTTTATACGGTCTGGTCATCCGCCGAAAACTTGTGGGGCGCCGAGATCAATGTCTCTAATTCGATCACAACCAACAACAAAACAAATATATCAACAGCCCGATTTGGGCTCACGCGCGGTCGATTGATAAAAAACAAACCGAACGGTAAAGTGGCGGCATGCCTAACGGTCGGTTATGCATTCAATCAAATGGCTTTCCCCGATGCGACGCTGATGACGATCTCCCAGCCGCCTCAAAATTTTGAACTTGTAAGCCATAGTGCTTATCTCACCGCATCGCTAAAATGGTACCTTCCGCTAGGTGATCCTCCTATCGGCAAGCAGGATTTTGCTATCGGTGTCGACATCGGCGTACACGTGTATTTTCTTCAGGGAAGATGGGGGTATAAAACTGAAGGCGACTATATTATCGTCGATGGCATGCCGCATGCTTCGCCGGTAGAATTCTATGTTAGCATCCCGTTCCCCTCCATAACGCAACATATAAACCGGTACCGCCGGTGATGGGGCATCGAACACATTACAAAAAAAAATAAAAAATTCTAAATAATTTTCGAGATTTAGTCGAAATGGAATCCGAATGACCACTCCCTTGGTACCCTATCCGGCTACGCCTAAAAACGTCAATGGGCACATCCTTGTTCCCTCCCTCGGTTTCAGGAACGAGGTGTTGAAGGCGCTCGCGGCAATCCTTTTTTTTATCGTGACCTACCTTCTGTTGGTCGCGGGCGCGCTGGGGCTTGCCGCACTTTGCGCGTTAGGCGGAGTCGGTTTGGTCATCCTGAAGCCTATGTTTCTTACCCTTATGGTAGGAATTGGACTGGCAGGATTGGGTGTTATGGTCGTTTTTTTTATGTTTAAATTCATATTCAAACGCCATACCGTCGATCGGTCCGCATTTGTTGAAGTCACCGAACATGATCAGCCGCGGTTGTTTGAATTTATTCGCAGGTTAGCGGGAGAAACCCGCACGACTTTCCCTAAGAAAATTTATTTGTCGCAAGCCGTTAACGCGTCGGTATTTTATGATTCAGGGTTTTGGAGTATGTTTCTTCCGGTCAGAAAAAATCTGATGATCGGGCTTGGGCTTGTCAATACCATTACCACCAGCGAATTCAAGGCTATTGTAGCGCACGAGTTCGGGCATTTTTCGCAGCGCAGCATGAAATTGGGAAGTTACGTGTACAACATGAACCAGGTTATTTATAACCTTCTCTATGAAAACGAGGGATACGGAAACTTGATTCGGCGTTGGGGTAGTGCAAGCGGCTACTTTGCGATCTTCGCCGTGCTGACCGTCCACGTCGTCAATGGTATTCAATGGATCCTGGGCCAGGTGTATGGCGTGGTGAATAAACAGTATATGAGCCTCTCCCGTCAAATGGAGTTTCACGCCGATACCGTCGCGGCAGCGGTGAGCGGCGGGAACCACCTGATCTCGTCGTTGCGACGGATCGAGGTCGCTGAAATTACCTACCAAAACACCCTTGGGTTTTATGAGGAGAATATTAAGAATGGCCTGAAGCCGATTAACCTCTATCCTCAGCACCGCGAAGCGATGAAGGAATTTGCCTTCCTGCACCACCTGCCCGTTGAAAACGGTCTCCCCCAGGTAAATGCGAGGTCGCTTGCAGGTTTTAACAAGTCACGAATCACCATTAAGGATCAATGGGCCTCTCACCCCTCGACCGATGACCGGGAAACTCATCTCCGGTCGTTGAACCTTGAAACGCCGTCCGAAAACCAATCGGCGTGGTCGATCTTTGACGCGCCGGAGCAGCTTCAGGAGTTGTTTACGGAAAGAATATTCGAGAAGGTCAACTACGATGCACCCGTGCAATCCGTAAACGAGGTGCGTTTTAGCGAACTGTACAAGGAAAGTTTGCAACGCTACCAGTTTCCCGACGCGTACCGGGGGTTCTTTAATTCGAGGCACATCAGCGCGATCGACCTGCGGAACCTGGAAACCCGGATAGCCGTTGATCGTCAGCCTTTCCAGGAACTACTGTCGGAGGAGGTGTTGGACTTACCTTATCGAGAAAATGGAATCGTGAGTGACCTTCAACTTGTGGAAGCCATTGACAACGGTAATCTCAACGTACGGAATTTTGAATTCGACGGGCAAAAATACCAACCCAAAAATGCCGCCGCGTTGCGAACGCAGCTTGGCCGGGAATTGGAGGAAGTCCGTCGCGCCCTGGTGGATGCCGACGAAAGAATCATCGCCTGGTTTCTCGCCCATGCGGGAAATGCCCGCGAAAAACTTCGCGAAAAATACAGCGGGTTATTTATTTTGACTACTGAAACGGATACGAACATGAAGGCTTATACAGCCATGCAGGCACGGTTGATGCCGCTGTATCAAACCATGAGTTTCGCAGAAATCGAAAAAGCGATAGTCGAATTGAAAGAACAGGAGCTTGAATTCAAAAAATTGCTGGAACGAATGGTATACGACCCTTCACACGATGTATTGATTTCAGTTGACCAGCGGGTAAAAGCGGAAGAGTATTTGTCAAGAAACTGGGACTACTTCCGGAACAAGAAGTATCTTCAGGAATCGTTGGACCGATTGAACGAATGCCTTCAGCTTTTCAGTTTTGTTTGCAATGAAAAGTTATTTCAACGGAAAGCGGACGTTCTCAAAACACAACTGGAATTGGTCGGGGTTCCCGCCTGAATACTTCACCCAGGTTATTTTTTCCACTCCGGCATCGCGCGCATCGCGTCGACGAAATTATGGATCTTGTCGGTATGGGCATCTTCCTGCCACCCTCCGCGACACGGGTACGTCGCTTGTTCGCACGGACAACCATCGTCGTTCGTTGCGTATAACGCAAAATCCAACGCCTGCCATGCCAGCGCCTTGTATTCATCGGAACCCGTAGCCACGGTGTACATCGCGAGCACGGCACCGTAGGTTGACAGAATTCCACCCCAGGGGTTCTTGTCGTAATCCTGCTCGCCACAAACCACCACGCCCTGCCGGATGCCCGTGAAATTTCTATTCACGAATTCAATGAGCTCGCGCGAATGTTTCTTCCATGCCGTATCGAGCTTTTCTTTTTCCTCGACCAGGTAGCGCGCCAGGTTAAGGGGTGCCCATGCCGTACGGTCGGTGGTTTCTTCATGGTCTTCGAAAAACTGAGCCCACAACATCCCGTCTTTTGATGCGCTGGGAATCTGATAGTCGAGTATCCAATTCCAAAGCAGCTTTCGCGCCGATGAAAATTCCGGGTAGCCGAGCGCTACGAGAACATCAAACAACCGCAGGATGTATACCATATCCCCGGAAACGGGTCCCCGCCCCTCGCCCGTCCGGTAGTCGGCACGAAAAGGCCACGGCGATTTTTCCGCGTCGCCCGGCTTCATTTCGGCGACCAGCACACGGCCATTGTGAAGAGCCTGATCGAGGTACTTCCTGTCTTTGGTTTCCTGATAAAGCAACGCCAGTGCATAACCGGCGATTCCGCCTTTGTCGGGCTGGATCTCGAAAGGCTTGTCGCCCTGCGTTCCACAATCCGGCGCCTGTGGAAACCTGTCCCGAACGCCGGTGGACCGCGTGAACTTCGGATAACGGCCCTCCTCGGGCGTATTCGATTCCTGAATCAAATAGTCACCCATCGCACGGGCACACACGACTATTTTTCCGTTTTGCCGGCCGGTAAATTCAAAATATTTCAGGTAGGAGATAATTCCCATTCCGTTCTGCGTCGCCGGAATAAAATCGCTGCGGTTCGGGTCGGGTTGATAACGGCCATCCATGAACGTCATCGAAACGAAACTGGGATAACCGTGTACGACCGGGCATTTCAGGTACCACTGCATTTCGCGGTCGAGTGCATCCTGCCATGAGGTCCAGGGCAAGAGCATCCCGCGGTTGTCGTAAATGGCTTTGTGGTTGCCGATGACAATAGCCGGGTTAGCGTGTCTGGGATCCGGTTGCGAAAACGCATCAGCGCTTAGGATCAGGGACAAAAATCCAGTCAACAGGAAACCCAGAACTCTTAAAATTTTGCACGTCAGAACCCAATGAATAAGATGTGGTGTAGACAGCGGTAGCATAAATCGCTGTAAGAACTGCACGGTTCCGTCTCGAACTACCAAAAAAAAATTAAATTTCATGGAAAAAAAATATTCACGGGTTGAATTGCCAGCGTTGGAACGGCGGACTTCATACGGTCTCAGTTTTTATCACATAGAGGTACATCAATACCGCAACGCCGGTGGTGAGGGAAATAAAAATGACATAAAAGATCACGTAACTCATAACCGTCCTCCAGAATAAGCCCCATTTTTTTACCTGGTCGAAAAACTGACCAAGCGTCCATATCGCCAATAAAAACCCGGCAACACCGATAACGGACGACAGTCCCTTCGTCGATCCGTATGTATTAACCATATAATAGACGGGAAAAAGAACGATCCTTAACAAAAGACGCTGACCCGTAAGAAAAGCATTCAGGATGAAATGCTCCGCATAATTGTATCCCTTTCGCCGGAACATAACGAACGTCCCAAAGGCGTAAATGGGCAATTGCACCAGGCAAACCAGGGCATAGTTCTCTCCCACCCAATTGTTCACTTTGTCGAGGTAGGTGTTGATGCTTCTGACGCCTTCACTGGAACCGGTCACCTCGAGCGCCCCGCTGAGAAGATTGATCTGAAAATAATGAACCAGGAATCCGAAAATACCTGCCAGGACAAGCACCAGCGATAGGGGCTTGACATGCTGAACGCGCTTTCCCTTTAGATACTCCAGGACGATATAGCCTGGCCTGGTGAAGAGCCCCCGCAGCGTAAACAAAATCCCTTTATCGAGCGGGATAAGCTCCTGCACCAGATTCTGCCTGAGGAAACTGAGGTTCACATCCGGAGTAAAGGCCGCCTGCCCGCATTGATTGCAGTAGGCGCCGTCGAATTCATTTTTGCAGTTCTTGCAGGTGGTCATTGAAGCAGTGCGAACGTAAGATAAGCGGCCCATCCGAAAATGCGAGACTGGAAATGATTCAATGTCATGTATCAGTTTAATCAATGTCGTTAATCAATTAATATTCAACATATTATTTTTAATTTAAAATTGAATGTCGACCGGAGGAATCTCTTCGGTCGGTTCACCCCGGCAAACCTTGCTCACGGCCGGTCGGTCGTTGTCCTACCCTCCTCCGGAATGGAAAATCTTTGCTAAATTTCACGCTTTACAAGAAAACGCCATGCCCACGCCTATTCTGGAAGTCACGGGACTCACGAAAACCTACGAGAACAATACGCAAGCCGTCAAAGGAATTTCATTTTCAGTCGACAAAGGCGAAGTATTTGGTATTCTGGGGCCCAATGGCGCCGGAAAAACGACGACGCTGGAGATGATCGAGGGGCTGCGGTCCATCACCTCAGGAACCGTATTGCTCGATGGCATCAAGGCACAGGAAAATCCTTACGAGGTAAAGCGGAGAATCGGGATCCAGCTTCAGGCATCCGCTTTTTTTCAGAATCTTAAGCTTACCGAATTGCTTGAAATGTTCCGCGATCTATACGGGTCCGACGTCGACATCACGACGCTCCTGGCGGATGTCGGGCTCGCGGAGAAAGCGGATTTTTTTGTGAAGAATCTCTCGGGTGGCCAAAAGCAACGCTTTTCCATTGCGACAACGCTGGTGAACAAACCCGTGATGGTTTTCCTGGATGAACCTACTACCGGACTCGACCCCCAGGCGCGCCGTAACCTTTGGGACCTGATAGCGCAAATCAAAAGCCGCGGCACCACCGTTATCCTTACCACCCATTACATGGACGAGGCGCAATTCCTGTGCGACCGGCTGGCGATTATGGACGATGGAAAAATCGTGGCGCTCGATTCGCCCAATCAACTCATCCGGCAATTGCTGACGCGCGGGTTTCAACCCCACAGCGAAATTCCTCCCGCCACACTCGAAGATGTATTTCTTGACCTGACTGGAAAGACCTTACGCGACTGACATGAATCAAAATATTCGTTCCTTCCTGGCACTGACGAAGGCCTCCATGAAAATGTACTACCGCAACAAAGGCGCGGTCGTGTTCACCTTGCTGTTGCCGGTCGCCCTGATGTCAATTTTCGGGTTCCTCTCGAGCGGCAGCGGAACGCTGCTAAAGATCGGGTATACGAACCACAGCACGAGCGCCATGTCACTTCAACTGGTTGAGGAGCTTAAAAAAACCAAGGCCTTTGGTGCCGTCGAAATGACCGAGGAACAAGCCACGGAGCAACTGACGAAGGGAGACCTCGACCTGCAGATCATCATTCCTGAAAATTTCGCCACGGCCGAAAACGGAAATCCTCTTGCCAGTTCAGTGATGACCCGCTACAATAAAGCAAAGCCTCAAACCGGCCAGATCGCCACCATGGCCATCGTTCAACTCGTCTCCCACCTCGACAGGGCTTTCACAAAATCGCCAACGCTACTGGATGTCAAAAGTGAAGGCATAACGGCCAACCGCCTGGGGTATTTCGATTTTGTCCTTCCGGGAATTCTCGCCATGACGATCATGCAACTCGGCATTTTCGGCGTAGCCTTCAGTTTTGTGGCGATGAAAGCGAGCGGCGCTCTGCGGAGAATTCAGGCAACCCCCGTCCACCCCGTTTATTTCGTTTTTGGTCAGGCGGTAGTACGCCTTCTGATCACGCTGGCGACCACGGCGCTCCTGGTAACGCTCGGGACGTATTTCTTTCACTTCCACATGGTGGGAAGTTACTTTTCGTTTGGATTGATTGCCGTGCTTGGCATCCTGCTCTTTTTGGGCTTCGGATTCGGCATCGCAGGATGGGCGAAAGATGAAACGCAGGTAGCCCCCGTAGCTAACCTGCTTCAACTTCCGATGCTCCTGTTGTCCGGGATCTTTTTCTCACGGGAAGGTTTCCCGGCGTGGTTGAAGTCAGTCACCGACTATTTTCCACTAACCTACCTCACGCACGGTCTTCGAAAAGTGGCTAACGAGGGCGCAAGCCTGAGCCAAATTCCAGTCGACCTGATCGGCATGATCGTCTGGCTTGTGCTCATCTACGCCCTCGCCATCAAAGTCTTTCGTTGGGAATAGTTTTTTTTTCCACCGCCGGACTAGTCCATTATTTCTTTCCCGTTCGAGTCGAACTTGTAGAACTTGGTGTCTGCTCCCTGCCCGACCTGCAACTGGTACTGTGTTCCGGCGCTATTACGGTACAGGTTTGTGTCTTGCCATCCTTTGAACTTCGAATGCCGCAAGGTTTTCCGAAGTGCCGATGGAATTTGATCGGCGGGCACGTGCGTCATCCCGTCCATTGTTTGCGAAGCCGCAAGGTTCTTAGGATTCGGCGATCCCGGCATCCCGCTGGTGATCGGATTTCCCAATTGATCAAAACGATAGCTTTTCGCATTGACTCCCTGCCCGAGTTGAAACGCGTATTGCGTTCCATCGGCATTGCGGTAGATCGGCACGTTTTCCCATCCCCGGTATTCGGGAAGGTCCAGCGAATTGCGAAGCAAATCCGGCACCTGCGAAGACTTCACTTGCGTCATGCCGGTGAGTTGACCGACGGCAGACGCCGGGACGTCAGGACTTGGCATCGCCGAGGGTAAAACGTGTCCGTACTGATCAAACGAATAAAGTTGACTGTTGCCTTCCGGCCCGAGTTGAAAGGAATATTGAGTGCCTGTGCTGTTCCGGTATAACTCCGTCGCCTCCCAGCCCGCATACTGATTTTGTTGAAGCGTGCTTCGCAACGCCGCGGGAATTTCAGTTGTGCTGATCTGCGTCATTCCCACGAAGGGATTAACACCCGTCGATATCAGGTAAGGAGTTGGCGACACCGGCTGGCCAAACTGGTCCAAATTATACGTTCGTTGATTGGCCCCCTGTCCCAACTGAAATGAATATTGCGTTCCATTCGAGTTCCGGTATAGCGCTGTGTTTTCCCAACCTTTATAGGTGGACGCCTGCAAACTGTTCCGGAGCGACTCGGGGATTTCCGCCGAATTGATCTGCGTTAATCCATTGAATGGATTGTTGACCGCTTGTGTGCTGTTCCAGGGAGTTTGAACCGGCTGGCCAAACTGATCAAAGCTGTAAATTTTTGCACTAGTCCCTTGTCCAAGTTGAAAACGGTACTGACTTCCGTCGTTGCTCCGGTAAAGGGTAGCGTTTTGCCAGCCGTTGTATTGTGGTTGTGCAAGGGTCGTACGAAGCGAACCGGGTAACGTATTGCCAGCGACTTGCGTCATTCCGCTAAAAGGATTGCCATTGTTCATCTGCCCGGAAAGTACCGGTTGCCCGAACTCGTCAAAGGTGTACGTCTTCAAGCCTTTCCCGGTTCCTAGCTGTAGTGAATATTGGTTACTGCCGTTGCGATAGACCTTCGCATTTTCCCATCCGCTGTATTGCGATTGCTGAAGGGTGTTGCGCAGCGGCGCAGGAAGATCGGAAGAATTGACCGGAGTCATTCCGGCAAACTGACTCGCGTCGGGCTGCGATGCGTCGTCCCGTTTTTGCATCAACGTCGAATTGTTCGAGTTCGAATTCAGATTACCGTTTTGATTCAAGGGTGGCGTCAACCCGGAATTCGGATTCAGGTTCGAACTGGGCGGGGGTGAATTCGGAGCAGGGGATTGAGCAAATGCCGACGCGCTCAAAAGCACGGCTCCGGCAATAGATATTATCGAGCGTTTCATAGCCTTTCATTTTTTTAAAGAATCTGTAAATAACCGTGCCAGCGAATGCTCCCTGCCCGCGGCTGGCCGGGATTCTTTTTTGGTTTACCGACGACACCGGCGTTTGATCTGACCCGGTGACTGGCGATCGCTACAAAAAAGGCGGTGAACGGGATGACGGCGTGTTTCTGTTGTGGACAAAAAACCACAACCCTCGGCGATGGCCCTCTCCAACTCTATACCTTCAGCGTTGAAAAAAAACATCGACCAAAATTATCGTCGATCAACTTCTTGGGAAAAATCCGGAGCTTCTCATTTTACTTTCGGCCGGTGACACCGAACGATAATTATCGGATTCCTGAAACGATTACTTCACTTTGTTCCGGCAAGCCATCGAATGCTCAAGATGCTTTTGCAGGTGCGGGATAGTTGCCAGCACCCACTTCCGGATGTCTTCATCGCCCGTCGCCGTGGACTCTTCGCGAAAAAGGGAAATAGCATCCTGGTGCCCTTTGATCATCATGTCGCAATAATCTCTGTCAAAGTTCAACTCGGCCTTGTCACTCAATTTCCGGTACGCTTCTTCCGCTTTTTCATTGGGTTGTGTCGGAATGGTCACCGACTTGTTTTTCGCCAGTTCGATCAGTTCGTTAAGCGTCGTTTTATGATCGCGCTCCATCATTTGCCCAAGATCTTTCACTTCCGCTTTCTTTCCCGCTTGTTGCGCGAGCTGACCAAGTTGAATTTCTTCGAGGTTTATTTCAGCGGCGCTGTTCAGGAATTTCTGGTCTTTCGGCGAGACTCCGGGGGAAGCAGGGGCATCCGGTGCGGTGACGATTTCGGCGTACCGGCTAAAGGACAAAGACACAGCACAAATGGCGACAAAAAGACTGCCTGTGAGCAATCTGTTTTTTAAGCGATAAACACGTTTCATAGCGAAAAAGAGATGGTATCGCTGCATCGGATTTCAAATAAACGTGCCGGATGGCACCCTGCTATTTTAATAGTTTTTAAAGTTCCGGCGGCCAGCGTTGAGGTAGAAATTACCCACCTCGGGGGCGTCAACCCCCATCCGCCGCGAAAAACGGAAGTCGCCGACGGTATATTTTTTTTAGACATCAGCATGGCGGCACAACGGTGGAGTATCTCGTAATGGAAGTTATCCTTGGTTTTGTTCTGGTTGTAGTAACGATAGCCGCCGTGATCGCACTTCGGCTACTCCGTCTTGTCCGGCGGGGGGCACGACGTGCGGCAACCTCCTGGTTGGACCGGCATCAACCCCACCTCCTGGCCGTGTTCGGAATTTGCTTTCCGGTTGCCGTTATTTTTTTCGGAATCCATTTCGGGCCTCGCTTCTTACCCCCTTCGCATTCCAGGCCTGCCGACGCCATCGCTCCTCTTTTTACGGCTACCACCGTACTCACGGGCATCGCCTTTTTCCTGACGCAAGCGCTTCTTTTTTACTTCCTTTTTCGCTTTCGCGCGAAGCCCGGGGCAGTCGCCTCTCCGATCGCACAAGTATTGAAACTGGAATTGACGTGGACACTGATTCCCGCTGTGTGTTTCGTTTTTTTATACCTCTGGGGACAACTTCTTTGGACGAAAGTGACCGCACCACCACCACCGGATGCACTTGTCGTCGATGTCGTCGCCGAGCAGTTCAACTGGAAAGTCCACTACCCCGGGCAGGACCAAAAACTCGGAAGGGTAATGTTTCGTCTGCTCACCAACGCCAACACGATCGGTTTGGACACGCTTGATCCAGCCAGCCGCGACGATTTCGTTCCCGTCCAGTTGCACATCCCCAAAAACCGTCCCATTGAACTTCGGTTGCGATCGAAGGACGTCATTCATAGTTTTTACATCCCCTATTTCCGGGTAAAAATGGATGCCGTTCCGGGGATGATCACTTCCCTGCAATTCACCGCCCTTCAATCCACCCGCGAAATGCGCGAACAACTCAACAATCCAGCGTTCAATTACGAGGTAGCTTGCGCAGAACTCTGCGGGCGCCTCCACTTTGCCATGAAACTAATCGTCGTGGTGGATGAGCCGCAGGAATACGACCGCTGGTCGAAGGAACAAAAAACCTGGATGTCCCGGCAATCCGAAACGTCATGGAATCAATAGTGGACATTGAGCCGGAAGGTATTGATGATGAGCGCGCCGAGGAAAAAGGGCGGAAGTCCACGAATTGGTTCCTGCGTTTTCTGTTCGCCCATGTTTTCAGCCTCGACCACAAGACCATTGCGCGTCAGTATCTTTTTACCGGAATCTTCTGGGCGCTGGCAGGGAGCCTTCTGTCATTGATCATTCGCATACAGCTCGGCTATCCGCAGGCGGACCTCAGCTGGGCGGGCCACGCGCTTGGCCATTGGATCCAGAACGGGCGGATCGATCCAGAGTTCTACCTGGCGCTTGTCACCATGCACGGCACGATCATGATCTTTTTTGTGCTGACGGGCGGCTTTATCGGCAGCCTCGGCAATTTCCTGATCCCGTTGCAAATCGGTACCCGCGAAATGGCCTCGGGTTTCCTCAACATGCTTTCCTACTGGATCTTTTTTCTATCGGGTGCCGTTCTGTTCCTGTCCTTCTTTCTTGAGTCGGGCCCCGCTTCCGCCGGATGGACGGCTTACCCGCCGTTGAGTGCGCTGGCCGATGCCTCACGGGGATCGGGCGCGGGAATGACGTGCTGGATCATCAGCCTCATGCTCTTTGTTGTATCCACCGCGATGACGGCCATTAATTTTATTGCCACGATCATTAACAAACGGACCATTGGCTTAAGCTTCCGCCGGCTTCCCCTGACGATCTGGGCATTTTTGTTCGGCGCCGTACTAAGCCTGCTGTCCTTTCCTGTTTTGTTCAGCGCCTTGATGCTCCTCGTGTTCGACCGCAATTTCGGAACAAGCTTTTACCTTTCGGAGGTTTTCATTGCCGGCGTTCCACTTCCTAATCTCGGCGGCAGTCCGATCTTATACCAACACCTTTTTTGGTTCCTGGGGCACCCGGAAGTATACATCGCTATCTTTCCTGCCTTCGGCATTATATCGGAAGTTATTTCCGCACACGCACGCAAACCGATCTTCGGTTATCCGGCTATGGTGGCTTCCCTGTTGGTGATCATGACGCTCGCCTTCATCGTCTGGGCTCATCACATGTTCGTAGCCGGCATCAACCCGTTCGTTGGATCGGTCTTTAGCCTCACCTCGTTCGTTATCGCGGTTCCTTCCGCCATCAAAGTTTTTAACTGGCTTAGTACGTTGTGGAAAGCGAACATTCAGTTTACACCCGCCATGCTTTTCGCAATAGGCGTCGTGTCGTTTTTTATTACCGGCGGCCTTACGGGATTGTTCCTCGCCAGCTCCGCCATCGACTTGCAATTGCATGACACTTATTTTGTGGTCGCCCACTTTCATCTCGTTATGGGAAGTGCCGCTTTTTTCGGGTTTATGTGCGGTGTATATTATTGGTTCCCGAAAATTTTCGGGCGTATGATGAACTCAACCCTCGGCTACCTGCACTTTTGGATCACTTTTACCGGCGTGTACCTCATCTTTTTTCCGATGCACTTCCTCGGCCTCACGGGGTTGCCCCGGCGTTACTATTCTTTTACCGTTTTCGACACCTTCAGTGGCTACGCCGACCTCAACGCGTTTATTACTTCTGCCGCGTTTCTTACGTTTGCGGCACAACTGATTTTCCTTGTGAATTTTTTTCACGCGATGTTCTTCGGCGAGAAAGCGTCACTCAATCCCTGGCGTTCCAATACCCTCGAATGGACAACAGAAGCGAACATCGGGGGAAATTGGCCTGGTGCCCTGCCCATCGTCTACCGGTGGCCGTACGACTACAGTCAACCCGGCGCAGAAAAAGATTTTATTCCCCAAAACGTTCCTAAAGCATGACCGGTAAGCTCCTTGTTGCGGTCGTTCTTGTCCTTTCCTTTATGGGAAACGTGAATGCCTTCGACTCGCTCCGGTCGTACCGGAACGGTAAATCGGCCTTTCAAACGCGGTGCGCGTCCTGCCATGGTGTGCACCGTGAGATCGCCGGTCCGATGCTGGCGAGCATTGTAAAAAAACGGCCCAGTGCCTGGCTATTACAGTTCATCAGGAACTCGCAGGACGTCGTCGCAGCCGGCGATCCTTACGCCAATCAGTTGTATGAAAAATTCAATCACCAGGTGATGCCAGCCTTTGCCGAGTTGCCGGACTCCGATATCCAGGACATCCTGAACTACATCGCACACGAGTCACGTGTTCCCGTCGAACAAGCGACCCTGGAACAAGACGTACAGCAACGTGGCAATGCGCCGCTGCTGCACGGCCTTCAGCTTTTTCAAGAGCAATGCTCGACCTGTCATTCAGTGACCTATGAAACCGGCTACGCCCCGTGCCTCGGCAGCGTAGTCAAAAGAAGGCCCGCGGAGTGGCTTATTCCGTTTATCAGGAATTCACAACAGGTCATTCATTCCGGCGATCCCTACGCCAACTACCTGTTCGATCGTTATGATCGGCGTGAAATGCCCTCCATGACATTCCTTACCGGTCAGGACCTGAACGATATTCTTACGTACATTGAATTCGTATCGGCTTCCGATCCCGCCGAAGCGGGAGCCAATGGCCGGAAGAAAATAACCCCTTCGGTGTATGCGCTCGTAAACAGCGGGGAGACGTACAGCGGTCCCACCCTACTGCCCGTGAAAGTACTGCTCACGATCCTGGTGATCACGGGCGTTTCGGTCTATGCTTACGTAATCGTGCGTTTGTTTCGATACGTTAAAGAGGAATTGCCGGACTAGCGTTTCCAAACGCGAAGGGCCGGAAAATTTATATTGCCGGGAAAATGAAATTGTATTTCCCTTTATTTCAGCGGTCAGACGCTGCGGGGTAGAGTTCCAGGATCCGTTCGCGCTGATACCGGATAATCGCTTTCAGCCGGCGGACGTCGTGGCGGGATTTCACTAACCGGCGTCGCGCCACGGTCAACAACGATGTTTTTTTCTTTACTTGTTCCCGGAGTTGCCCGACAATTGTTTGCCAGTTCTCCGAATCAACTTCTTCGACTGCTTTTCTGGCCATACCGATTTCATTTTCTCCAGCGAATGTACCGGGTAAACTCCGACTGCTTCATGAACCCCACCGGGCCTTCGTAGATACCACCGTCGCCGTGGGGATCGTCGACGTAGACAAGGAGTACGTTGACTTCACCGGGTTTAAACTGGTTCGCCGAGAGTTGGTACATCCTGAATTTGTCATACTCCTCGTGTGTCGATCCCACGAGCTTTCCGTTAAGGTAAGTCCGGTCGCTGTCGTCAATTTTGCCCATTAGCAACACGAGGTCTTCGCCTGCCATGTCTTTTGGGATTGTGAATTTACGACGATACCAGGCACCGCCGTCGTAATCGGCAAACCCTTGTCGTTCCCATAAGCTGGGCACCATAATGTCCACCCATCCGCCGGGGGCAGTCATCAGGCTATTGATTTTTGCGTCATCGATCGGCGTATTCCATTCCCGGCCGTTTTCGGCCAACCGAAAATCCCAAACTCCGCGCAAGTTGATCGTAACGCCCTGATCCGCGCGGTTGACATAAATTCCAACATCCCCCGAAACAATACCGCCTTCAATTCCGGCATCGTATACCTTGACAGCGATGACATTTTTCCCTCCAAAATCAAGGTACTCTTTCGGAATGTTGTAGTTGCGGAAAGCGTCATACGCCGTTCGGTAATCCGGCGGAAAAGCGCCCGACGCGCCGATCTTATGGCCGTTCAGGTAGGCTTCGTCGACGTCGTCGATGTACCCGAGGAACAACGCATAGGCATTGTCTTTTCCCTGAAGTTCTTTTCCATCGAACGACGTCCGGTACCAGGCATAGCCATCATACCCGTTAAATCCCTGCTCCTCCCACGGTGAACTGACAAACACCATCTCCCACTGCGAGTCATTGTAATAGCGGTCCGCCCAGACCTGTTTGTCGCCGATCGAAAACCGCCACTTCCCCGCCAGGTTAATGACCCGTTGCCATTTGTCCTGCGCCTCCGATTGCCCGGTGGCCAGCATCGCCAACACGACCAGAACGATCGTCCATTTCATCTTGTTCTTAGCCATCGCTTTCATTTAGTTCCAATCCAAAAACGATTTCCAGCCAAAGTAGTCATTGCTCCCATGATAATCCCGCCAAAATTGCTTGTAGTTAGTTCGTGGAATGATCGTTAAAGGTCCTTCGAATATACCGCCCTCTCCGGTTTGGTCGTATACGCGTACAGCGATTACATTCTCTTTTCCGGGATGAAGGAGGTTGTCCGGAATGAAGTAGGTTCGTTCGTGCTGCCATTCATCATCGCGCGCCCGTTGACTTTCGATGTCGCCGGTCTCTCCTATTTTTTCGCCATTGACGAAGACCTGATCCATGTCGTCAATTTTTCCAAGCAAGACAACGAGGTCCTTCGTTTGAAACCCCGCCGGAAGCGTGAATTTTTTCCGGTACCATGCAAATCCATCGTACCCTTGAAACCCCTGAGATTCCCAGGTGGCGGGGGCAACAATATCTTCCCAATCCGCGTCATTGAAATTTTCTTTGGACCAGTCCTTGTTGTCGAACAAATGAAATTTCCAGTTCCCGCATAACGACAATCCGCTCTCGTTGTAGGTGGCGTAGTGATAGATTCCTACGTTGCTTCCAAGAATTCCTCCTTCCCCGCCTTCATCGTAAACCCGTACCGCGATGACGTTTTCTTTTCCTTTTACCAGGTACTCATGAGGGATAAGGTAAGCCCTCGGAACATTGTACGCTGTAAAATAATTGGGGGGAAATCCACCGGTAGAGCCAATAAGGTGTCCGTTGATAAAAACCTGATCGACGTCGTCAACGCGGCCGAGTTCCAGGTAAAGGAGCTCGGTGGGGTCAAAGGAAAACTCGACTTTCGTCCGGTACCACGCGTAGCCATTGTAGTGCCTGAACCCTTCCGATTGCCACGGGGATGGAACATAGATATTTTCCCACCCGGAATCGTTGTATCCGGGGTCAGCGAATTTGGCATTATCGCCGAGCGTGAATTTCCAGTCGCCTTTCAAACTTACTTTGCGCTCCCGTGCCGCCCCGTAGAGCGCCATGGTGATCAACAATACAAAAGTAATACCGATGATCCTGGTAGGGGTTGTGAATTTCATAAGGGTAGTGTTGGTTACCCGTAAATATACTGGCCAGGCCAGAAAAAGGATGTCATCCCGGCGTCACGAATTGTAACATCTTGTCACCATCAGCGGGAACCCCTAAAATTCCACCAACTTATAGCCCGTGCCATGAACGGTGAGAATATGCCTTGGGCTATTTGGGTCGTCTTCTACTTTCTGGCGCAGTTTTACAATAAAGTTATCTACCGTACGGGTTGTCGGTGTTTCTTCGTAGCCCCAAACCGCTTTTAACAGGTCGTCTCGTGTAATCACTTCATCCCGATGACGGAGTAAATAATCCAGGATTGCATATTCTTTTTGAGACATCTTCACCGGCCCTGACGGGTCCGTGGCCGTATAGGTTCCGAAATTGACGACTAGCTTTCCAATGCTGACGTCGTCTGATTTCGATGCAGCGGGTGTCCGGCGCAATACCGCTTTGATCCGCGCGAGCAATTCGCGCAAACTGAAAGGCTTGGTGACATAGTCGTCGGCGCCTAATTCGAGGCCGACTACCTTGTCCACCTCTTCGCCTTTTGCGGTGAGCAGCAAAATAAATGTATTCCCCGAGCGGTCGCGAATCCTACGACAGACATCCAGCCCCGACATCCCGGGCATCATGACATCCAGCACGACGAGGTCATAGGAGTTTGCCAGGGCCAATGCCAATCCTTTTAAGCCGTCTTCGGCAACGTCTACGGTATAACCCTCGAGCTCCAGGTTATCCTGAAGGCCCACCCGCATCGCGGGTTCATCGTCGACTACCAAAATTCGTGCGCTCATGATATGGGGGGTGAACCTGGAAACTGAATACGAAAGGTACTTCCTTTGCCCGGGGTACTCGATACTGTCACGGCGCCGTGATGGGCGCGCATGATGTTTTTGACCAGGGTGAGGCCTAGTCCGGAACCCTGCGTGGTGTGCACATCGCCGGTGGGCGCCCGGTAAAACTGCTCAA
>Ga0206891_10038_pt1 | contig 40145 bp, 42 predicted proteins | sample Alteio_BWOrgHeat_55_FD_153246 | JGI IMG/M metagenome (GOLD analysis project Ga0206891, IMG submission 153246) | Enriched cells from forest soil in Barre Woods Harvard Forest LTER site, Petersham, Massachusetts, United States - Alteio_BWOrgHeat_Nextera7 ...
ACCGCGAAGAAGCAGAACTGCTCATCACTACCGCACGAGAGAGCAAACGTGTGTTGATGGTGGGGCATTTGCTGCGCTACCATCCCGCATTTATGAAACTGTTGGAGCAAGTGCATAGCGGCGCGATTGGCAAAATCCGCCACATTGCGGCGCACCGTGTGCATTATTGGCCGCGCCATCCCGAAGAAGATGTCATCGCTGATCTCGCCCCGCATGATTTGGCGATGATTGATGGCATTACGGCTGGCCTGCCCGAGGATGTCATGGTGCGGCGGCACAGTTATTTGCAGCATCCGCATGCCGACATCGCCAAGGTGCATTTGCATTACGGTACGATATCCGCGCATTTGTATCTTTCGCGCCTCAATCCGTATAAGGAACACCGCTTTACCGTGCTTGGTGAAACCGGGGCGATTGTGTTTGATGACAGCAAGAATTGGGATGAAAAACTGGTGCTCTCGCGCCCCGAAGGCCCCAGCGTGCACCAGGCGATTGCGTTGGAGATGGACGAGCCCTTGGGCCGAGAGATGAAACATTTCATCACGTGCCTTGAAACGCGCGCGGAACCGCTGACAGGCGGCGAGCATGCCTTGCGCGTCACCACGATTTTAGAAAGATTGCTGGATGCTCCCCTTCATTGATTTAGCCGCGCAACAGGCGCGAATTAAACCCGAAGTTGACGCGGCGATCGCGCGCGTGCTGGCACATGGGCAATATATCCTGGGGCCGGAAGTGCGCGAACTTGAACAGCAGCTAGCCGAATTTTGCAGTGCGAAATATTGCGTGACCTGCAGCGATGGCACGGACGCCATCGCGCTTTGCCTGATGCGGATGGGCGTGCGCCCGGGTGATGCGGTATTCGTGCCGAGCTTTACGTTTGTGGCGACGGCGGCGGTGGTGTGCTGGCTGGGCGCGACACCCTATTTTGTCGATATCGATCCGGGTACGTACAACATGGATCCCTCATCGCTGCGCGCGGCAATTTTGGAATGCCAGCGCGATAAAAAATTAATACCGCTCGGGGTGATCGCGGTGGATCTGTTCGGACTGCCTGCGGATTTCGATGCGCTGAACGCGGTAGCAGATGAATTTGGATTATGGTTGCTGATGGACAGTGCACAGGGCTTTGGCGGCAACTACCATGGTCGCCGTACGGGCAGTTTGGGCCGTTTCGCAACAACGAGTTTCTTTCCCGCCAAACCGCTCGGCTGTTATGGTGACGGCGGCGCGATTTTTACGAATGATGAAAGTGATGTGGAAATTTTGCATTCGCTGCGCATGCACGGGCAGGGCAAGGATAAATATGACAATGTGCGTGTGGGTATGACGGGGCGGCTGGATACCCTACAGGCAGCAATCCTAATTGAAAAATTGAAGATTTTTGAAGATGAAATTGCGGCGCGCAAACGGATTGCCGCGCGTTATACTGCGGCGCTCCAAAACATCGTGGAAACGCCGCATGTGCCGAAAAATTACCGCAGCACTTGGGCGCAATATACCATTGGGGTGCCGCCAGACCGGCGCACCGCGCTGCAGGAGCAATTAAAGGCAGCGGAAATCCCAACCGCGATTTATTATCCGCGGCCACTGCATCTGCAACCTGCGTATAAGCACCATCCCGTTGTCGGCGGCAGTCTGCCGCACAGTGAGCGCCGCGCGCATGCGGTGCTATCGCTTCCAATGCATCCCTATCTCACTGAACCGGTGCAGGACAAAATTATTAATGTTCTTGCCGAAGCAATGCGGGCAGCCTAGCGCATTTAACTGGCTTTACAGGCCATGCCGCCGCATTAAAATGACACTGCAACCTGCTGGAGCAAAACATGGGATTCGAGACAGTGATTATTATTTTATTCGTTTTTGGCATTTATCTGGCCTTCGCGAGTATCAAGACCGTGCCGCAGGGGCAAAACTGGCTGGTTGAGCAATTTGGCAAATATACCAAAACGCTTGCGCCAGGCTTGAACCTCATCACGCCATTTATGGAGCGCGTCACCTATAAAATTTCCATGCAGGAAATTGTGCTGGATGTGCCGTCACAACAGGTGATCACCAAAGACAATACGCAGGTCACGGCTGACGGCGTGGTATATTATCAGGTTATCAACGCGCCTGCTGCCGCATACGAAGTGCAAAATCTGAAATACGCCATCATTAATTTGTCGCAAACGAATTTGCGCACGGTGATCGGCTCGATGGATTTGGATGAGGTATTGTCCAAACGCGATTATATCAACGAACGCTTGTTGCATGTGCTGGATGCGGCCACCTCGCCGTGGGGCGTCAAGGTCACGCGGATGGAAATTAAAGATTTAAATCCGCCGCAAAATATTATCGACTCGATGGCGCGGCAAATGAAGGCGGAGCGCGAAAAGCGCGCTGAGATTTTGCAGGCTGAGGGCGAACGCCAGGGCGCGATTTTGCGCGCCGAAGGGAACAAACAGTCTGCGATTCTGGAATCTGAAGGACGAAAAGAGGCTGCATTCCGAGATGCGGAGGCGCGCGAACGTTCCGCCGAGGCCGAAGCCAAAGCCACGCAGATGGTGTCGCAAGCGATTGCGGGCGGCAATGTGAATGCGTTGAATTATTTCATCGGACAAAAATATGTAGAAGCGCTCAAAGCCATTGCATCCGCGCCGAACCAAAAGGTGATCATGATGCCGCTGGAGGCTTCGGGTGTCATTGGTTCTGTCGCGGGCATCAAAGAATTATTTAAAAACATCGGTAAAGAATAAAGTATGACCACGATCAGTTTTGTCACGGCGGTGCGCAATGGCGGCGCGACGATTACGCGCTGTCTGGATTCGGTGGCCGCGCTGGCGGGTTCCGTCCCAGGCGTTTCGGTGGTGCAATATGTGGTGATTGATGGCCTGTCGACCGATGACACGGTTCAAAAAGTGCAGGCGTGGCGCGCGGCGCATCCAGGCAGCCCGCTGGAACTGGTAAGCGAAGCTGACCTTGGCATTTATGACGCGATGAACAAGGGCATACGCCGTTGTCACGGTGAATGGATTGGCATTATCAATGCGGATGATTGGTATGCACCGGATGCGCTACGGCATTACCAGCCGTATTTTTCTGAAAATGCGATTTTGCATGGACAATTAAATGTCGATGGCCGCGTGGTGGGAACGGATCGTTACAATCCTGCCAAACATTTCCGGCCGATGCGCCAGATGGCGGCGCAGCATCCAACCTGTTTTGTCCCGCGCCAGGTATATGAAAAATTCGGACTATTTCAAACATCATTTCGTCTGGCCGGCGATTTTGAATTTCTGCTGCGCTGCCATTTGCGCGGCGTGGCGTTCCATTACGTGCCGCAAGTGATTGCGCATTTCAGCAAGGGCGGTGCGACGGACCAGCAAACCGTCCGTTCCTGGCGCGAAGTTATGGCCGCGCAAATCCTGCACGGCCGTCGTACCGCGCCCGCGCTGTGGGATTACGTGAAAAGACGCTGCAAAAAACATAAATAATGGATTATTTAACAAATAAATTTGACAATAAAGAAATGATAAGTTATCGTATGTTCTGGCTATCAACCGAAGATGATACTCATGGGATATTATCAAAGTAAAGCGGCGGCAGTGCTTATGTTGGCAGCTGTCCTTACAGTCTTCTCAGTTACTGCGCGGGCGGAGGATACCAGTTCGGCGAATGCATTGTGGCTTTCCAAATACATCTATTTTATACTGCAAGATCAGTTTTACAGCAGAACGGCCTATGATGACGCTTGGACGAGCGGTGATACCAGGGTTGTAAACGGCGTTGGCATAAATCCTTTGATGTTCAAGAGCAGGGCATTCAGGAAAAGCTGGGGTATGGTATCACAGACCGGCTGAATGTATTCGTGGTGGGAAATTATGTACCCTCTAACAAGCAAACCAACCATTTTGCCTCCGGCAGCCAGTCAACGCAAAGCTATGACGGGTTGGATGACCCATCCGTGATTATTGCCATTCGCGCGCTGGATGAGACAAAAAATAGCCCCGTATATCTTGATTTGCATGCGTCCTATGCGCCGAATTGGGTGAAGGCGAAATCTTTTTCTTCGACTGAAGGCAGCGGCACGGTTTCCCGCGGCGGCGAGTCTGGCAATTTGGAAGTTGAATTAAGCAAAAAAATGAACCGGCTCATTTTGGAAGGTTTCGCGGGGGGCGGTTATTCCGGGGTTCGTAAAATCTATAGCCAAATCGGCAACGGTTATTTCCGCGAGGATTCTTATTTCAACTACTATGCCGGCACGAATGTGGAAGAGTTTCTATCCAACCGGTTTGCTGTAAATGCGGGTGCGCAGTACACATTTTCTAACCAAAATAATATTGATGAAAGGAGCAATGACGGCACAGAGGAAAATTTCCGGCCCGGCGGGCAATATATTTTCAATGCCGGATTTAATTACAGTCTTTTGCCGAAAAACGCTTTGATAGAGGTTTATTATCATTATGCGATTTACAACAATTCACATTTGGATTATCCGGCGTTTCCAACTTTTGATGCAACTACCAAAAATGAAAATAACAATATGGTTGGTGCGGCGTTCCGGTATGTTTTTTGATGGTCCGAAATGATTAGGGTTTCACATACAAATCGGGAAATTCTTTTGCCAGTGCGCGGACTTTCGGCGCATCGTTGATGACGATATAGGGATTGAGCGGATTTAGCCGCGCGTAATCTTGATGGTACGCTTCTGCTGGATAAAATTGCGCCAGCGGTTCCAATTTCGTCACAATCGGCGCATCAAAAGCTTTGGCCGCGTCCAATTGTGCGATATAAGCTTCAGCGATTTGTTTCTGTTCGGGCGAGCTATAAAAAATCGCCGAACGGTATTCGGGCCCGCTATCTGGCCCTTGGCGGTTCAGCTCAGTCGGATTATGCGCGACGCTGAAAAACACCTGCAAAATTTTCCCGAGTGTGATTTGCGAAGCATCATACGTCACCTGCACTGATTCTGCATGGTCTGTGGTGCGCGTGCTAACCATATCATAATGCGCGGTTTCCGCGCTGCCGCCTGCATAACCGGACACGGCGGTGCGAACGCCTTTCACATGCTGAAACACCGCTTGCACGCCCCAAAAACAGCCGCCCGCCACAACGATGGTTTGTTCGGTCTGATGCGCGGCCAACGGCGTATCATGCGTGGGGGCGGGTAGATTAACCGCATGTGCGCTGCCAATACCGCACGCCAGCGTGGCCGCAGGCACAAGGCCCAGCATTTTGCCGATGAAGTTGGTTTTTGGACGGTCCGTGGCTGCCATGGTTTTTCTCCTGAGACCCAATATACCACGTTTTTGCGCGGCAGAAAAATAGTGATGAAAAATTTTGCGGCTGATACGGGTCTTTCCCGTTGACTTCGGGGGCCGAAAACCCCTACAACACGCGCCCAAGCAAACAGTGGGCGGCTAGCTCAGCGGTAGAGCGTTTCGTTTACACCGAAAGGGTCGGGGGTTCGATCCCCTCGCCGCCCACCATTTGGTCATTTGTATTCCCTCACCGTCATGCCGCAAAACTACATTTTTGAAAGCAACCTTGTTGCCATCAAGCCGTGCAAGTACGGCCCCATGATGTATTTGAAAAACGATCTCTATATCGGGCGCAGCCTGGATGTTTACGGCGAATGGTGCGATCACGAAATACAATTGTTACGGCAGTTTTTGTCGCCCGGCGATATCGTCGTGGATGTAGGCGCCAATATCGGCACGCATACCGTGCCACTCGCCCAGGCAGTCACATCAGCGGGGCAGGTGCTGGCGTTTGAACCGCAGCGGTTATTGCATACGGTTTTGACTGCCAATATGGCCCTCAATGATCTGTTGCAGGTGCAGTGCCTGCCTCTGGCAGCGGGCAGCGTGGCAGGCTTTGTCAATATTCCCTTTTTCAATCCAGCCGTGCCAGATAATTTTGGCAATTTAAATGCGTATGGCCCACAGGCGGGCGACCCGGTAAAGGTCATCGCACTGGACGATCTGAGCCTGCCGAAATGCAGACTGATCAAGATTGATGTGGAGGGCGGGGAGGCTGCGGTGCTATTGGGCGCACAACAAACCATCGCGAGATGCCGGCCGGTGTTGTTTGTTGAGAATAACAGCGTCGGCAATGCGGCAAATCTCAATGCGATGATTTTAGGGCAAAACTATGCCTGTTATTGGTTTTTTTGCCCTTATTTTAATCCGGATAATCATTTTCACCATTCTAGTAACCTATTTGAATCCAATGCGCCGGAGGCCAATCTGATCTGCGTGCCGAAAGAGCAGGCGGTGCATATTAGCCTGGAGCCATTGTTGCATGCCGATGATAATTATGTTGCGGCCTATGACCGCATTCGCCTCCGCCAATAAACGGTTCATATTACAGTTGAAACTCACCCCGTGCCCGGCCCAATTGTTGACAACGATATTGCCCCCTTATATGCCATAGATGACCAATTGTGGAATCCCTTGTTTGGAGTTAAGCGCAGCTGCCGCATGAAAACCTATCCGCTCAAAAATATTAAAATTCTGCTGGCCGACGGCGATATAAATATCGCGCGGGTGGTGACGCAGGTTTTGCGCACCATGGGGTTTGCGGAAATCCATCATGTGCGGGATTCTACGCAGGCATTGGCATACATCCGCGAAAACCCTATCGATATTCTAATGACAGAGTGGGTGTTGTCGCCGCTGGATGGCATTGAGCTGGCGCGCCACATCCGGCTGGACAAAAAATCGCCCAATCGCGGATTGCCAATTGTTATGTTGACCGGCAAAGGCGAAATGGTAAATGTGGAAACCGCCCGCGATGCGGGCATTACGGAATTTTTGGTAAAACCATTCACCATTCAAACTTTGTTTAACCGGCTCGAGCATTTGATCGACCGGCCAAGGGCATTTCTGTTGCACGAAAATTATGTGGGCCCGGACCGGCGGCGCCGGGCGGCTGACGGTGCTGATAAAACGAACCGGCGGCATATGCTCGCGCAGTCTGTAGCTAAGCAGGGCAAGGATTTTCCAGACATTGGCACCACGCCGATTTTGATCCAGCCGGATTATGAATTAAAGCGGAGCACCGGCGTGACCGCGCCACTCGCCAGCATCATCACGCCTGCCATGCTGACCGCGGCACAAAACAACATTGATAACCTCCGCGATGAATCCCTGCAGTGGATCAAGGAAGACTTGGCGCAACTGGAAGCAGCCTTTACCCAGGTGCAAAGCACAAGGTCCCACGCCGCCCGGGATCAAATGAAGGAAGCCTCGCTTTCGATCAAATCGCGTGCAGGAACATTCGGCTATGCGCTGGCGTCGAAGATTGCACGCATGCTTTATTTGTTTTTCTGCACGGATTATGAATCCGCGCAGGCTGCGCATAATCTGGTGGTGCGCCAATGCGTGGATGCGCTGAAAATCAGTTTTTCTGAAACGTTGAAAGCGCCGAATGCCGTGGGTGACGAGTTGGCATCGGAACTTCAGCGGCTCATTGATAAACAACAACGCAAGGGCCAGCCTGCCACTTTTGCATAATCGTAAGCCATGAGAACTGAAATGACTGCTATTGCTCACATCAACGCCCGCGAAATTTTGGATAGCCGGGGTAATCCGACGCTGGAAGTGGATGTTCATTTGGAAAGCGGCGCCATGGGCCGCGTGGCCGTGCCATCTGGCGCCTCAACCGGTGCACATGAAGCGATGGAGCGCCGGGACGGCGGCAAGTCCCGCTATCATGGCAAGGGCGTTCAGCTGGCCGCCGCCGCCGCGCGCGGGGAGATTGCCAAGGCGGTAAAGGGAATGTCGGCGGCAGATCAGCGCTCGCTCGATGAGGCCATGATCCAGCTGGACGGCACGCCTAATAAATCCCGCTTGGGTGCCAATGCCATTTTGGGGGTGAGTCTGGCAGCGGCGAAGGCGGCGGCGGCGAAGGCGCGCCTGCCGCTCTACCGCTATCTGGGCGGTGCGGATGCCAATATTTTGCCGGTGCCGATGCTCAATATCCTCAATGGCGGCGCCCATGCAGATAATCCGATTGATGTGCAGGAATTCATGGTAATGCCGGTGGGCGTGAAAAATTTTTCTGACGCTCTTCGGGCTGGATCTGAAATTTTTCAATCACTTAAGTCGTGTCTTAAAAGTAAAAATTTAAGCACAAGCGTGGGAGATGAGGGCGGTTTTGCGCCTAATCTGCGTTCTACCCGTGAGGCGATTGAGATCATTTTGCAGGCCGTTACCGATGCCGGTTATCAGTCGGGCAGGGATATCGCGCTAGCCCTGGACGTGGCGGCAACGGAATTTTACCGGGATGGCAAATATCATCTGGAAGGTGAAAAACAAACGCTAACCTCTCAACATATAATAGAATATTATGCTAAACTTTGTGCGGATTATCCGATTATTTCGATTGAGGACGGCATGGCGGAGGATGATTGGGCAGGCTGGAAATTGCTCACCGAAAAACTCGGCAAACGCGTGCAATTGGTCGGGGACGATTTGTTTGTGACAAACCCCGCGCGCCTGCAGCGCGGCATTGATACCGGCACGGCGAATTCATTGCTCGTAAAATTCAACCAGATCGGAACGCTCACCGAGACGTTGGACGCCGTGCGCCTTGCGCAGAAATCGGGTTACACGGCGGTGATGTCCCACCGCTCGGGCGAGACCGAAGATACGACAATTGCCGACCTCGCGGTTGCGACCGGGGCGGGCCAGATCAAAACCGGCGCGCCATGCCGCGGCGAACGGACGGCCAAATACAACCAGCTTTTGCGGATTGAGGAAGAGTTGGGCAGCGTGGCAGTGTATGGCGGCGCGATGTTAAGGCGGCCCGCATGACGTGGACCCCGCAATCCTGGCGCGCAAAGCCTATTCAACAGGCACCGAAATATCCGGATGTTGCCGCGCTGGCGGCGGCGGAAACGCGCCTGGCGGAATACCCGCCGCTCGTCTTTGCGGGTGAGGCGCGGGATCTGCGCGGCCTGCTCGCCAAGGCATCGCGCGGCGAAGCGTTTTTGCTGCAGGGCGGGGATTGCGCCGAAAGTTTTTCTGAATTCCGCGCGCCGATTATCCGCGATACCTTTCGCGTGCTGCTGCAGATGGCGGTGGTGCTGACGTTCGCGGGGTAGGTACCGGTCATCAAACTCGCGCGCGCCGCCGGGCAATACGCGAAACCGCGCAGCGAGGATACGGAAACGGTGGGCGGCGTGACGCTGCCCACCTATCGCGGCGATAATATCAATGATGTCGCCTTCACGCCTGAGGCGCGCACGCCGGATCCAGAACGCATGGTGCAGGCCTATTATCACGCGGCGGCCACGTTGAACCTGCTACGGGCATTTGCATACGGCGGTTACGCGGATTTGCACCGCGTGAGCGGCTGGATGCTTGATTTCATTGACAAGTCGCCGCAAGGCGAAAAATATCGCGACATGGCGGAGCGCATTTCGCAATCCATCAAATTTATGGAGGCGTGCCAGGTTACCTCCGCGCAAATTCAGCAGACGAGTTTATATACGTCGCATGAAGCATTGTTGTTGCCGTATGAGCAGGCGCTGACGCGGCGCGATACGACGACCGGTGAATGGTATGATGTTTCCGCGCATTTGCTGTGGATTGGTGAGCGCACGCGTCAGCCGGACGGCGCCCATGTCGAATTCCTACGCGGCGTTGAAAACCCGATCGGCGTAAAGATTGGCCCGAGCGTGACGGCGGATGATTTGTTGCGGTTATGTGAGATTTTGAATCCGAAAAACATCGCGGGGCGGCTGACGCTCTATGCACGCATGGGCGCGGATAAAATCGCTGCAGGCCTGCCGCCGCTGGTGCGCGCGACGAAATCCGCAGGCCTGAACGTCGTGTGGGCCACGGACCCGATGCACGGCAATACGATGAAAACTGCCAGCGGCATTAAAACCCGGCATTTTGATAAAATTCTGTCCGAAGTGCGATCGTTTTTCCAGGTTTGCCGTGCCGAAGGCGTGCCGCCAGGCGGCATTCACGTCGAGCACACCGGCCAAAATGTCACCGAATGCCTGGGCGGCGCGCAGGAAATTGACGAGCGCGGCCTTGAGGCCAACTATACCTCCGCCGTTGATCCGCGCTTGAACGCCTCGCAAGCGCTGGAACTCGCATTTCTAGTGGCGGAGATGTTGAAGACAGGAAATTAATTTGCTTTTAAGAAATCAGTTCCTGTAGAATGACTGTCTGACAATAACAAAAGTAAACATATGCTCCAACGTTATTCTAACAATGGCTCGATTTCTCGGCGGCGGAAGGGTAATAACCATCCGCACCCTGTGCCACGTGTTCTTGTAGTACTCGACCATCAAATGCCGCGGCAAACAATCACTTTGCTTGAAATGGCATGGGCGTTGCTAGATCAAAATTCATCTGCAAGACCGCAGCCTTCTAAAAATAGAAATTTGCCAATTCATCTAATCCGTATGGAATACATTATTCCACGCGATACTCCTGATTCCGAAATCGCCGAGAAATTGCAACAATGCCGTCATGCAACAGATAGGAGAGTAATCTTTATCACCATGGATGATGATTTTCAGCTGGAAGCTGTACTGAGCGGTCAAGCAAAACGAACAGTGCAGCAATTTTTGTGCCGTCGCATGGATGTTGTTGCCATCAAGAGATGTCAGTCGTGGGAAAAATCTTACCAAGAACGGTGTTGGGATTTATATAAATATTTTATGGTTGCAGGGCTGCAAGCAATCAAAATGCCTCAAGAAATTATCAATATTATAAAAAGCACACCGGATAGCTTTCAACACCATTGGTTGCAACGCACATATATGATGCGCGATCCTAAAAATCGCTCATTATCAGAGGATAAATATGAAGATTTGATTAGCATTGATCATCAAATTTGTACGCTTGGATTAAGTACTATCATTCAAGACCTACGGAATTGTCCTGAGAGTGGAATTTATGTTGCGCTGAATGTAAAGAATCCATTTTCTATGGAATCATATGATATATGGGGGTTGCCAGTGTTTAATGCAAAACAAGTCGCATTGCCACGTAGTCCACGAGTTAACCAATTGCTCCATCAATTATGATCTCTCCGCCATCACGCGGCGCTGTTCGCGTTCCCAGTCGCGTTTTTTGATCGTGGCGCGTTTATCGTGCTGTTTTTTGCCGCGGCCGAGGCCAATTTCCAATTTCACCCGCCCGCGTTTGTTAAAATACAAACTGATTGGCACGAGCGCATAACCTTCGCGTTGCACTGCGCCCAAAAATTTATTCTGCTGTTTTTTGTTGAGCAGCAGCGCACGCGGGCGTTTGGCGGGCGGCGAAAACTGCGCGGGCGCGAACTGATATTCCTTGATGTTCAGATTGAAGAGATAAATTTTGCCTTCTATCACGCCGGCATGCGCTTCGGCCAGCGATGCGCCGTTGAAGCGCAGCGATTTTACCTCTGCGCCTTCCAGCACCAAACCTGCCTCAAGCGATTCTTCAATCTCATAATCAAAGCGCGCTTTTTTATTAAAGCTGATCTGCTCGCCATTGCGGATATAGTGGGGTTTCGCGGTTGCCATAGTAGAATGCGCGCATCACGCTTAGGCGGCCTTCTGTTTCAACAGGCCCGCACTTTCGGCGGCGGCGCGCAACCGTACCTGGTTTTCCGCGCTCGGCGGCACCATCGGCAGGCGGTATTCGAGCGTGCACAGGCCCATCAGCGACGCCACGTATTTCACAGGTATCGGATTGGTTTCGATGAACATCACACTATTCATGATATCCAAGGCATCACGTGCGCGCGCGAAACTTTCCATATCTTTTGCGTGCCAAGCGCGCTGTAACGCCGCAGATAAATCGGGCGCAACGTTCGCAGTCACAGAAATGCAGCCATGCGCGCCCATCGCCAACGCGGCGGCAGCTACGCCGTCATCGCCTGTCAGCAAACAGAAGTCCGGCGGGCAAATCCGGCGCAGGCGGATAAACCGCTCCAACTCCATGCAATCTTTAATGCCCGCGATGCGCGGCAAGGCGGCAAGGCGCGCGACGGTATCATCCGAAAGCGTCACCACCGTCCGGCCAGGCGCGGTGTACAGGATAATCGGCAGATCCACGGCATCGTTTACAGCTTTGAAGTGTTGATACAAACCTTCCTGCGTCGGTTTATTATAATAAGGCGTGACGATCAGCGCGGCATTCGCGCCCAATTTTTGCGCTTCCTGGGTTTTTTGGATGGTCTCAGCCGTGCTGTTGGAGCCGGTGCCAGCAATGATCGGCACGCGTCCGGCGGCAGTTTCTACGCAAGTTTTTATGACGCTTCGCCATTCTTCGTGCGATAATGTGGGCGACTCGCCGGTCGTGCCGCAAGGGACGAGCGCCGACGATCCAGACGCGATTTGCCATTCGATCAAACGTTGATAGGCTGGCACATCGAACTGGCCATTTTTGAAAGGCGTCAGCAACGCAGGGATAGAGCCGTGGAACATCAAGACCTCAATTTTTTTTCAAAGATACTGCGCTTTCGCAGCCTGTGCAAGGGAATTACCCTCACGGCGCTGGTCTTGTCCCAGGCAGCTTGCGCGTCGGACGGCGTATCTGCGCCCAAACCCATGCAGCTTGCGCAAAATACGGTGGTGGGTAATCCCGCCGCGCCTAAAAATTTCTCCCGCACATCGAATGTTCCCGTCGCCGCGCGTCTCGCGCAATGGCAGGCATTACAAAAATCAGACTCGGTTCAGCCGTTTCAAAACTACACGGCGTTCTTAGCGGAAAATCCGGATTGGCCATGCCTGACTGCGATTCAATTGCGCGCGGAAGCGGTAATGCCCGATACGTTGCCAGATGCCGAAGCGATTGCGTTTTTCAGCGCCCGCCCGCCGCTCACACCCAATGGTGCGATCCGTTATGCGAATGCACTGAAGGCTGCGGGCCAAGACGGTGCGGCCAAACAGGCGGTGCATGATTTTTTCCTTGCGCGGGATTTTGGCAGCGATGGCGCCGCGAAAATTATTGAAGCGTTTCCGGGTTGGATCACCTCCGATGATGTTGCGGCCCGCGTGGATAAATTGATTTGGGAAGATAAATATCAGGCGGTGTCTGACCTGTTGTCCAGCTTGCCTGCCGACGCGCGGAAAGTTCCGATGGCGCGCCTGGCATTGCTCCAGCAAAAAAAAGAAGCGGATTTGCTGTTGAATGAGCTCAGCGATTCTCAGCAGTCTGACCCAACGATTTTATTCGCGCGCGCGCGGTGGCGCCGGATTTTGGGTTCAGATAGCAGCGCAGCAAGCCTGCTGGGCCGCATCAAAACCATTCCGGGCCATGACGAAGACGTGGCGAAAGAGCGCAGCATTTTGTCCCGCCACTTTTTTGAACAGAATGAAATCAGTGATGCGTTTGATGTCGCTTCTGCACAGCCCATTACGACGGGTCAAGCTGCGACACAGAATTTATGGTTCGCTGGATGGCTCGCGCTCCGGTTCCGCCAAGATGTTTCCGAGGCTGCGCAATATTTTCAGGCTTTCAACGATCACGTGCAAACACCGGTCTCGCGTGCCCGCGGTGCTTATTGGCTAGGCCGCGCAGCGGAGGCAGCGGGTGAAGCCGATGTCGCGCCGCAATGGTATCAAGTCGCCGCACAATATGGCCTGACGTTTTATGGCCAATTGGCCGCGCAAAAACTGGGGCAGGCGATGACTTTGCCACCGCGCATGTCGCAAAGCATCACCGATCCGATTTTGCGAGATGAACGGCTGGAGGCTGCGCAAATGCTTGCGCATGCGGGCGATCCCTCAAGCGGCCATTTGTTTTTCCGCAGCGTGTTGAATAATGCCGCGGATGAACAGCAATTTGCCGCACTGGCCAATTGGGCGAACGCACACAATCAACCGCATTGGGCGGTGCTGGCGGGCAAGGCCGCACAACAGCATGGGTTTGCGGGCCTGCGCGCGGCCTATCCGATCCTTGCCAAGAATATTCGCGCGGAATTTGACCCGCGGTTGGACGCTGCACTCGCGCATGGACTGATCCGCCAGGAAAGCGAATTTGACGTCGTGGCGCGTTCCGGTTCCGGTGCGCTGGGTCTCATGCAATTGATGCCCGCCACCGCGAAAACTGTAGCGCATAAAATCGGCGTGCATTATTCCGAAGCCGCGCTCACCATCTATCCCAGCCGCAATGTCCAATTGGGCAGCCATTATATCGCGGATCAACTGAATAATTTTGGCAACCAGCCTGCGGCGATTGCGGCTTATAACGCCGGTCCCAACCGCGTGAAGCAATGGATCGCATCCTTTGGCGACCCAACCAAAAGCAATATTGATCTGGTGGACTGGATTGAAAGCATTCCTGTTTACGAAACGCGCAACTATGTCCAGCGCGTGACGGAAAACGAGAATGTGTACAAGGCGCTGCTCGAAGCACAAATTGCCAGCCAAGTGAAGTAATTTTAGAGAGCCAGGGGCGAAGCGGTGGCCAAGCCGGCGGCTTTTTGCTAAAAGCGCCGGATGAAAATTTTATTTATCACCGCGACGCGGCTGGGGGATGCGGTACTATCCACCGGCGTGTTGGCCGCACTGATAGCACGCCATCCGCATGCCGAGATTACCGTCGTTTGCGGACCGGTACCCGGGCCGCTGTTCCGTGCTGCGCCGCAAGTTAAAGATATCATTGTGATGCAAAAACAATCTTACGGCCGCCATTGGCTAGCGATGTGGCGCCGCGCCATTGGCGCGCGGTGGGATCTGATTGTGGATTTGCGGCGGTCATTTGCCGCGCAATTGTTGTTGGGCCGCCGCGTAGCTTTGCCGCCCACGCAACCGGGTGAGCATAAAGTACAGCATTATGCGCGCGCACTTAATTTCTTGCCGCCGCCAGCGCCTACGTTGTGGCTGGATGACGTCGCGCGCGCAGCTACTCAACAATATCTACCTGCGGGACCAAAATATATTGCCGTCGGCGTGACCGCTAATTGGCCCGGGAAAATCTGGCCGGCTGAACGGTTTATTACGGCGGTCCAGGCCTTAACAAAACCCGGTGCGACTTTCGCCGATCATATCCCCGTGATTTTCGGTGCTCCGGGCGAGGAAGCTCAGGCTGCACCGCTGGCCAATGCGCTTCCCACAGCAATTAATTTGGTGGGATTGCTAGATCCGCTGGCAGCAGCAGCAGCGCCCAAGGCCTGCGCATTTTATATCGGCAATCATTCCGGTCTGATGCATGTCGCGGCGGCGGCGGGCGTACCGACCCTTGGGCTTTTTGGCCCATCGCATCCGGAAGTTTATGGGCCGTGGGGGCTGCACTGCGCCTATGTCCGCACGGACAAATCCTATGATGCGCTGATTGGCGTGCTGGGCTATAACCACCGCACCACGGGCACGCTGATGGAATCTTTGCCAGTTGAAAAAGTGCTGACCGCCGCCCATGTCCTGTGGCAGGGTATTCAGCAACAGGCGCGCGCGGCATGACTCAGCTCTCCGTCCTCATGTGTGTGCATAACGAGGAAGCGCGCCTCGCAGAGCGGCTGTCGGAACTCAAATTCGCGGATGAAATCATCGTGGTGTTAGACCGCTGCACCGATGGCTCGCGCATGGTCGCGATGGAACACGGCGCGCGCGTGATCGAAGGCAGCTTCCCTATCGAAGGCGATCGGCGCATGGCCGCTATCCAGGCCGCGACGCATGGCTGGTGTTTGGAAGTCGATGCGGATGAGGGCGTGAGCGCCGAACTCGCCGCCGAAATTAAAACCGTCGTGCACAGCAGCCGCGCGGATTATCATTTGATTCCGGTCGATAATTATATTGGCCGCCATTTGGTGCGCGACGGTTGGGGTGCGAGTTTTGGCACCAGCGCAGTCGCGCGGCTATTCCGCAAAGGCGTGAAAACCTGGGGCCAGCAAACCGTGCATCCGGTGGTGACATTCACTGGCACGCGCGGCGAGACGCTCAAACATCCATTGCATCACAAAGTGGATGATACGATCAGCGATATGATCGCACGTCTGAACCGCTATACCGATGCGCGTGCATCTGATATTCGTGCGGGCCGCTTGCCCAAAGTCGCGCAAGAATCTCTGCAACGAAATATAGGCCGGTTCTTCACGCGATTTTACAAATGTTATGTGCGCCGTCATGGCTACCGTGAAGGCGGCTGGGGTGTTTTAATTGCGCTAATGGCGGGATCATTTCCGCTGCTCAGTTATCTCAAAGCGACATTGGAGCCTGAACGTGACTGATACATTGTCGCAGCGCTGGCTCATTGCCGTTTTCTTCGCCGGTGCAGTTTTTGCAGGGTTGCATCCGGCAGTGCTATCTTATCTCATCGTGGTGATGGGTTTTTTATGGTTGTTCATTTATCGGGATGAACAGGGTGCCTTTGCCCAGTCTGGGCGCGCGACAGTGCTATTATTCACCGCGTGGCTTGTGGACGCGGCAGTGTCGCTGCAATGGACTTTGGATCCCGCGCGGGCGCTGTATGATTTCGTGCTGCTCACAATTTTGACGATCATTGCCCTGCAAATGCCGGCTGGGCTGGCACGTGCCACACCTGCGCAGGCAGAGCGATATTTGCGTTGGTTGATCATGGGCTGGATGATAGGTGTTTTGTTTTTGGCCATGGATTTAAGTTTTGGTCTCATCTGGCAGCACGCAATTTTGCGCGTGCCCTGGAAAATGCATTTGGAACTGGCGCTCACCACGCGCGCGGTTTTATGCATGAACATATTATTATGGCCAGCGCTGTATTATTTTTGGCAGCGCCAATGGCGCGTGACGGCGATTAGCGTCTGGGCACTGACGGGCGCGTTAACCGCTGTGTCGGAAACTGCCGCGGGCCGCCTGGCATTTATTATCAGCACGGTGGTATTTGGTGCGGCAACGGTCTGGCCACGCATCACGCGATTATTGCTCGCGGTCGTCATCGTGACTGGCGTGAGCGTGGCGTTGCCGGTAGCGCAGGTCGCGCAAGATATCATCGAAAGCTCATTCCATCATGTGATCAGTTCTTTCGGCCACCGGACGGAGATTTGGAAATTCACCGCAAAACGTATTTTGGAAAAGCCGGTTTTTGGTTGGGGTTTTGACAGCGCGCGTGCCATTCCCAATATGGGTGAGATTTCAAAATATCAAGGCTATGATCCGTTGAAATCAATCATCCCCATGCATCCCCATAACTGGTTCTTGCAGATACTTTTGGAACTGGGAATAGTGGGGGCTATTTTGATGACATTGCTGTGGCTGTGGCTATTGCGCCTGATTTCGCGGTTACAAAAATCGGTTCAGCCGGTGGCGTTGGCCATCTATGCGATTGCCATTGTCGTGGGTGCATTTTCGATTGGCATTTGGCAGCAATGGTGGTTAGCCGCGTTGGTTTTCGCAAGTTTGGTGCTGCAATTGCTGAACCGGCAAGCCTCTGAAACGCTGCCATGAAATTCGTTGCCTTAGGGAGTAATCTACCTGTCGCACACGTTAGTCTGATAGAAAATTTGCGTGCGGCGGTGGCGGCATTGGCCGCACAAAAATTCAATATCATTGCACGCGCACTATTATATACATCCGCGCCGGTACCAGCATCAGACCAGCCAGATTTTATTAATACTGTTGTGCAGGTCGCATTTGATGGCACGCCTGAGGAGGCACTCGCGCGCTGCATGGCGATTGAAACTGCCATGGGCCGTGTGCGCCAGCAACGCAACGAAGCGCGTATCATCGATATAGATATCATCGCATGGGACGATATGGTGCAGGCCGGGTCGCCAGAACTACCACATCCACGTCTGCATGAGCGCGCCTTTGTCGTTTGGCCGCTGTGCGATATCGCGCCCGATTGGATGCATCCGCTTTTGTGCCGCACCGTACAGGATTTGAAACATGCCTTGCTGCCGTCGGATATCCGGTTGAGCGCGGAGCAATGGTGATGCAGTGGGCGGGGATTGATATAACTGCGCCGGTGGTGATGGGAATTCTGAACGTTACCCCGGACAGTTTTTCGGATGGCGGCGATTTCTTGAATATTGAGATTGCGCGCCAGCATGCCGAAGCCATGTGTCAGGCAGGTGCAAAAATCATTGATATCGGCGGCGAGAGCACGCGCCCTGGCGCGGTGATGCCGAGTATAGATGAAGAAATTGCGCGCATCGTGCCTGTGATTGCCGCGGTTCTGCCAATCGTGCGGCAATACGACGTGCGAATTTCCGTGGATACGCGCTGTGCGGCGGTGATGATGGCGGCGCATGCGGTCGGCGCGGATATCATCAACGATATCTCTGCGCTGACGTATGATGTGACAGCGCTGTCTTTTGTAGCGCAACATCAACTGCCTGTCGTGCTGTGTCACATGCAGGGCACGCCGCAGACGATGCAGCGAAACCCGGTTTATGCGGACGTGGTGGCAGAGGTGTGTGATTATTTGGCCGCACGTATTGCCGCCTGTGAACAGGCAGGTCTGGCGCGCGACAAAATTGCTGTCGATCCCGGAATCGGTTTTGGCAAAACCACCGCGCATAACATTGCGTTGCTACAAAACCTTATCGAGTTTAAAAAATTGAACGTTCCTATTTTGGTTGGCGTGTCACGCAAGCGATTTATTGCGGACATTACTGGTGCGGATGCACCAAAATCGCGGCTGGCGGGATCGCTGGTGAGTGGACTGTTTGCCATATCGCGCGGCGCCAATATCCTGCGTGTGCACGATGTGCGTGAAACGGTTGAGGCCGTGCGTATGTGGCGCGTCTTGGCGGATGACCGATAAATTTGCTAGAAAGAACACATATGATCCTTCCGCAAACCATGATGTATATCGCTGTGCGCGAACCCGGCGGCGCAGAAAAACTGCAAGCCGCACAAATGCCGGTGCCTCAACCTGCTACGGGGCAGGTTTTGATCCGCGTGATGGCGGTCGGTGTTAACCGTGCCGATCTATTGCAACGTGCGGGCAATTACCCGCCGCCAGCGGGTGAGAGCGATATCTTGGGTCTCGAAGTTTCAGGCGAAATTGTGGCGATCGGCGCCGATGTTACAGCATGGAAAAAGGGCGATGTGGTTTGTGCGTTGCTGGCATCTGGTGGCTACGCGGAATATGTGACGGCGCACGCGGCGTTATGCCTGCCCATTCCCAGCGGCGTGAGTATGATTGACGCCGCCGGTTTGCCCGAGGCTGCCTTCACTGCAATGAGTAATTTGATGCTTACCGGCCAATTGCGCGCGGGCGAAACCGTCCTCATCCATGCAGGTGGCAGCGGGGTAGGGACCTTTGCCATCCAATTGGCCCATGCGATAGGTGCGCGCCTTTTCACCACGGTGGGCACGGATGAAAAACAAGATTTCTGTCGCGATCTGGGCGCGGAAATCGCAATCAATTACCGGCGCGAAGATTTTATATCTAAAATCATGGCGGCTACCGATGGCCGCGGCGTGGACGTAATTTTGGATATGATTGGCGGTGCGACGACAGAAAAGAATATCGGGCTTTTGGCGACTGACGGGCGATTGCTGCTGATTGCTTATCCGGATGGTCCGCGCGCGCAACTGCACCTGCCTACGTTGCTGCAAAAACGTCTTCACATCATTGGCACCACGCTGCGCGCTCGGCCGCTCAGCCAGAAATCCGCTATCGCAGCAGCAGTGAAGGCTGAGGTGTGGCCATTGATCGCAGCAGGCAAAATTCGGCCCGTGACGTACCAAACCCTCAAACTTACCGAAGCCGCCATTGCCCACCGCATCCTGGAATCGCGCCAGCACATTGGCAAAATTATCTTGACGGTGAGCTAAGAAAACTCCTATATAGGTTTATTCCACGCAATCAGGGTTTTTTAGCGTGGCGCCGTCCTGCAAAGGCGGCAGCCAGCGGAGAAACTCGCCCTAGGAGACAAACATATCATGATCGCCCAAACTGCTCATCCCCGCACCATTTTGATGCCGCAATCCACGGCGGCTTGGCTGGTGGATAATACCACGCTGACGTTCGAACAAATCGGCGATTTTTGTGGGCTTCATAAGGTTAAGGTGGAGGCGATTGCCGACGGCGATATTAAGGTACCTGTGCGCAATCCTATTAACGACGGCTACATCACCCAGGAAGATTTGGACCGCTGCATGGCTGATCCAAACGCACGGTTACATTTGCAGCAAACCGATTTGCCTGAGCCCATTTTGCGCGTGAAAGGTCCGCGTTATATTTCCGTTGCCAAGCGCGCGGACAAACCGGATGGCATTTTATGGCTCATCAAAAATCATCCGGAATTGAAAGATGCGCAAATCATCCGTCTGATCGGCACAACAAAAAGCACCATTAATTCTTTGAAAAACCGCACACATCCCAATTACACAAATTTGCGCGCGCGGCATCCGGTCTTGCTTGGTCTTTGCCGCCAGGATGAATTGAATGCAGCGATTTTGAAATCCGGCGGTAAATTGCATCCGGATGCAGATGAAGCTGTGCAGGATGATCAACCCAATATTGATACGACCGAGTGGGTATAATTTAAATCTGCTGTTTCGGCGCCGCGGGTTTGGTGTCAACTGGCTGTGGCTGGGCCTCCGGCAATGGCCGCACCACCACCCGGTCCTGCAAGCGCAAATCCACTGTGGCGATGGGTTTGTCAAAAATCGCATGCTCATCAGCAAAAGCCATCAATCGTTTTAATGCTGCTCGCACGTCGCCTTCAGGCAATTTAATCTGCACGCCGGATTTTAAAAATAAATCCCAACGCCGGTCAGAGATATAAGTTCCGCCCCGCACCAAAGATTTCAATTCGGGATAGGCATCCAGCGCGCCCAATAACATGTGCGCCTGTTGCGGCGCATCATCGCCGACGATGATGGGAAGGTTGGTCAATGTTTCCGGGCGCTGGTATGCCAGTACCACGCCATCTGAATCGATCGGCGAAAGCTTGCCGTCTTTTTGCCACAGGGCGATTGGCACGCGTTCCTGAATTTGTACCAGCACACGATCCGGCCACAAACGCATGACACGGGCTGCATGCACAGGCGGTAATTCCAGCAAGCGCACTTGCGCTGCATGCGTATCGACGGCCAACAAAGGCATACCGCGCTGGGCACCCACCTTGTCCAGCAATTGTTCGCGCGATAAATCTTTTTGCCCTTCGATATAAATATCTTGCACGCGCAAACCGGCATCCGCGGTGGCGTTAATCAGTTTTTCATGTGCGGCTGTCATCCATTCGCGGCCATGCTGATAGGTTTTCCAGGCGCTCAATAGCAAAATTATCGCACAAAAACTTCCTGCCGCAATCACCCAAACGGGCAGACGCATGGTGTCTGCGGCTGGCGCTGTGCGGCGGCGAGGCGGTGTAGTTTTGCGCGCCATTACGCGGCCTCCGTTTGTGCGGCGGCAGGTGCGGGCACGCCGATGCGCTGAATTTCCCAGCGGAGTTCGATGCCGCTATGCGCGCGGACTCGCGCGTGCACTTCTTCGCCCAGATTTTCCAAATCCGCCGCCGTGGCATCACCGGTATTCAGCAAAAAATTACAGTGTAATTCAGAGACCTGCGCGCCGCCCAATTTCATGCCGCGGCATCCGGCTGCGTCTATCAATTGCCAGGCCTTATGGCCTTTGGGATTGGCAAAGGTCGAACCGCCAGTACGCGCGCGCACGGGCTGCGTGGCCTCGCGCGCGGATTTAATTTCCGCCATGCGTGCGGTGATTTCCATTGCGTCGCCCGGCGCGGCGTGAAACGTTGCGCTTGTAAAAATCCAATCGAGCGGCGCGGCGCAGTGGCGATAGGACAGGCACAATTCAGGTGCGCTGATCGTGTGAATGACGCCGCTGCGATCCACTGCGGTTGCGCTATGCAAATGATCGTTGATTTCCGCACCGTAAGCGCCCGCGTTCATCCGCAGCGCGCCGCCAATGGTGCCGGGAATGCCGGAAAGAAATTCGAGGCCGGTCAGTGATGCTTCGGCCGCATGCTGTGCGACTGTTGTGTCCAGCGCCGCTGCCCCTACGGTAATTTGTTTGTCATGCTGTGCAATCGTGGCAAACTCACTGCCGAGTTTGATCGTCACGCCCGGCAATCCGCCATCGCGGATAATGAGGTTCGATGCCGCACCGATGCATTGCACGGGAACATCGGCAGGGCAGGCGGCGAGGAATTCCGCCAGGTCATTTTCATCAGCAGGTTTAAACAAAACTTCCGCATTGCCGCCCACGCGAAACCATGTCTGCGCAGCCAGCGGCGCATTGGCGCGCAGCCGCCCGCGCACTGGAGGCAATCGGCGCAATAAATCGGAATGTGCAAAATCGCTCATGCTGCTTTTTGGCGTAGCGCTTCTAACTGTGTAGGCAATTCTGCGGCCCATGATGTGATCGAACCCGCGCCGAGGCAGATGACGTAATCTCCGGCGCTTGCTTTTTCTGCGACGATGGCGGCCAGTTGTTCTGGCGCGGGCAGGGCAGTGACATCTTTGTGGCCCGCTGTGCGCATGGCCGCGACCAAATGGTCACGGTCCGCGCCCGCGATGGGCGCTTCGCCCGCCGCGTAAACGTCGGAAATAATCACCGCGTCGGCGTCGCCCGTACAGCGCGCGAATTCGTCCATCAAATCATGCAGCCGCGTATAGCGGTGCGGTTGGATCACGGCGATGACTTTGTGTTTGCCCGCGGCCTGGCGCGCGGCCTGCAACACTGCGGCGATTTCCACCGGGTGATGGCCGTAATCATCAATCACCGTCACGCCGCCCGCTTCGCCCGTTTTGGTGAAACGCCGTTTGACGCCGCCGAACTGCGCCAGCGCCGCGCGGATTTGATCTGCGCTTGCGACCAGTTCTGTTGCCACGACAATCGCTGCTGTGGCGTTCAGCACATTGTGCCGACCAACCATTGGCAGTTCTAAATTTTCAATCACACTCCCATCCGCGAGCCGCACAGAGAAAATCTGCGTCATGCCATCCACGCGCAAATCAAAACATTGCACCATCGCATCGGACGATGTGCCGTAGGTAATAATCCGGCGTTCCGTAATCGCGGCGGTGAGCGCGCGAACCTCAGGATGATCGACACAACAGACGGCGAAACCATAAAATGGCAGGTTCAAAATGAACGTGCGGTAGGCCGCGCGCACGGCGTCGAAATCGCCGTAGTGCTCCATATGTTCGGGGTCGATGTTGGTGATGATGCCCACCGTTGCGGGTAGGCGCAGAAAAGACCCGTCGCTTTCGTCGCTCTCCACCACCATCCAATCGCCCGTGCCGGACCGGCTATTGGTGCCGAGCGAATTGATGATGCCGCCGTTAACCACGGTGGGATCCATGCCTGCGCCGTGCAGCAACGCGGCGACCAACGACGTGGTGGTGGTTTTACCGTGCGTGCCCGCGACCGCGACCGACCATTTGAAGCGCATCAATTCCGCCAGCATTTCCGCGCGGCGCACCACGGGAATTTGCGCGGCGCGCGCGGCGGCGAGTTCTGGGTTGGATTCTTTGACAGCGGAGGAAATGACGACTACCGCCGCGTGGTCGATATTCCCGGGCGCATGGCCGACATGGCAAGTGATGCCAAGCTTGCGCAGCCGCGCGAGGTTATAGCCGTCCGCCAAATCCGAACCCTGCACGCGGTGGCCGATGTGGTGCATGAGCTCGGCAATCCCGCTCATGCCGATGCCGCCAATGCCGATAAAATGTAGGGTGCCCACGGGCCAGGGAAGACGATGCATTCCGCCAGTATAACCAGCGTTTAGCCTACAGGCCAAGCAAATTCCGCCACAACATCGGCGAGGCAATCTGCGGCTTCGGGCCGCCCCAGCGCGCGGGCGGCGGCGGCAGTTTGTGCGAGCAAATCGGGCGCCTGAATAATTTCCGTCAGGCGGTGGGCGAGGTGTTCGGCGGTCAGGGTTGATTGCGGCAATAGCCATGCCGCGCCCGCGTCGACGAGATAATGGGCATTATAAGTCTGGTGATTATCTGTTGCTGATGGCAGTGGGGCTAGCAATGCCGGCCGGCCCACGGCGATAAGCTCCGTGCAGGTTGAAGCGCCGGCGCGCGCCAGCACCAGATGCGCAATCGCCAGCCGCTGCGGCATATCCGTGAAGAACGGTGCGAGCACGGCGTTGATACCGGCGCGGCGATAGCGCTCGCGCACCGGCTCCAGATCTTCGGTGCGACATTGCTGGATAACTTCGAGCCGATCACGGATTTCGGGCTGCAATAACGCCAGCGCGTCGGGAATAATATCGCTGAAAATCTTTGCGCCCTGGCTGCCGCCCGTAATCAGCAGCGTAAATGGTCCGTCCGTACGTGGCGCAGGGTACGGCAGGTCACGCACGGTGCGGATGCCAGCGCGCACCGGATTGCCGGTGTGAATCATGCGGGTGCAAGCCTGCATATCCGCATGCAATGTGCGTGGAAACGACAGTGCAGTACGTGCAGCGCAGCATAAGACCAGGCGGTGCGCTCGGCCCAGCACGGCGTTTTGTTCATGCAGTATCAGCGGCACGCGCGCCATGATCGTCGCGATTGCCGCAGGGACGCTGGCGTAACCTCCAAAAGAAACCACTGCTTTGGGTTTTTCTTGGTGGATCAATTTCAGCGCGCGCAAAAAACCGTGTAGCAACTGCCAGCCCGCTGTGAATTTTCGGATAATACCGCGTGCGGTGGGGGAAGCCGCGGGCAAAATATGCGTGGTGGCTTGGGGAAATCTATCACGGACCGCCGCTGCGCGCGCATCGACCAAAAACGTGACGCGATATCCGCGCGCCATCAAAACTTCTGCGAGTGCTTCGGCAGGAAATACATGGCCGCCGGTGCCGCCGGTGGCAAGCCAGATCAGCGGCACGCTCATTTATCCTCGCGCACACTGCCGCGCCGCGTGAGCGCCAACAGCATGCCTATGCCGTAAGACAGCGCGAGTGACGAAGAACCACCATAGGAAAGAAAAGGCAAAGTCATCCCCTTGGTTGGAATGATGGCGAGGGTCGAAGCCATATGGATCATGGCTTGCAATCCGAATTGCGTCAATAATCCGGCCAGCGCCAGCGTGGTAAATAGGTCGCGCGAATTGAGCGCCTGCCAAAATCCGCGCCCCAGAATGAAAATAAAAACACTGACAATGCCAAGGGTCCATACCAATCCCAATTCTTCACCCGCAACGGAAAAAACAAAATCCGCATGCGCATCAGGGATATGGTATTTCACCTCGCCCTGGCCTGGCCCGGTCCCCAGCAAGCCGCCGTGGCGGAACGCTTCCAGCGACCGATCGATCTGATAGCTTTCTTCGGTTTCGGGCGACAAAAATTTATTCACGCGCGCGTTAACGTGCGGGAAGACAAAATATGCCGCAATCACGCCGCAAATTAATACCATGATAATGAGCGCGAAAATCCAGTAAGGAATGCCAGTCATCATCAATTGCGTGCTGAAAATAACGGTGACAAGAATGCTCATGCCCAAATCAGGTTGCGCCAGCAGCAGCGCCAGCGTGCAGACATATAACCCGGCACCCATGATGCGGCCGGGGAATCCTGGCGCTTCTAATGCGCGTGCGAATAACCAGGCGATAACCACGGCGATGGATGGTTTAATAAATTCCGATGGTTGCAACGAAAAACCAGGCAGATGAATCCAGCGCCGCGCGCCCTTAATTTCCTCGCCGATGAACGGCACGAGGACGAGCAAACATAAAATGATTGCCGTCATGCATAGCGCGAGCAGGCGCACTTGCTTGGGCGAAAAGGTGGAAATGGCGATCATTACCGCGATGCCAATGCTTTGCACCGCCAGGTGGTTATAAATAAAATGAAATGGCGGCGCGCCGATACGTATGGCAACCGGCGGGCTGGCGGCGGCGACCAGAAAAATCCCAAACCCGATCAAAACAAAAACCGCGCCGAGCAGCCAGCGGTCCACGCTGAACCACCACCGGCCCAGCCAGCTGTCATCCGCGCGCGATGCGATCATCATGGGCCGGTACTCTGAAATTGTTTGGCGAGATCGTAGGCAAGCGCAATGAATTGTTCCCCGCGATCTTCAAAATTTTTAAACTGATCGAAGGAGGCGCAGGCAGGCGATAGCAATACCGTCACCGGCCGTCGGCGGTCGTGCATCGCATCACGCAAGGCTTCCGTCAACGCTTGCTGCAGCGTGCCCGAGCGCGTGTGATTGACCTTGTGCGCGCGGCACCATTCCGCCATCGGTTCCATCGCCTGCCCAATCAGATAAGCGCCATGAATACGATCCGCGAACGGGCGCAGACCGTTGAAATCCGGGCCCTTGGATTTGCCGCCGCCAATCCAATAAATATTATCATAGCACGCGAGCGCTTTGGTCGCGGCATCAACATTGGTCGCTTTGCTATCATTCACAATATCAACGCCGCCAATGTTGGTGACGTATTGTTGCCGATGCGCCAGGCCAGGAAAATTCAAAATATTGAAAACGATTTCCGCAGGTTTTAACCCGAGCTGAAGGCAAGTGGCATAGGCCGCCGCCGCATTTTGTCCGTTATGCGGGCCGGGCAGGGTGCGTGCAGGCGTCAGATCAAAACGCAAATTATTGATGTCGTCATATAAAATCCGGCCCACAACGCTGATGCCCGACAGGCAGCGTTCCTGGCCAGAAACCGGGATGAATTGCCGATCAGACAAACCGCTCTGTTCAGCAAAAATTTGTGAGGTTTCAGGGGTATCCAATCCAATGATGGCGGTCTGCGCGCGGCTATCCAAACGCGCACGCAGAATATTACATTTCGCCTTGCCGTAATCTGCATGGTTCGCATAGCGGTCTTGATGGTCTGGGGTCAGATTCAAAAACACGGCGTGATCGAACCGCGCTGCTGGACACAGTTCCAATTGATACGAAGATAATTCCAACACATAAATGCCGCCTACGCTGAGCATCGGCAATCCAAGCGCCGCTGGCCCCAGATTGCCGCCCACCGCCATATCGCGGCCTGTTTCCTGCAAAATATGTGCGATCAAAGCCGTGGTCGTGGATTTCCCATTCGTGCCGGTGATGGCGACATAGGTGGCCTGCGGCGCCGCGCGCCACAGCAAATCAATGTCGCATACGATCCGCAGTTGCAGCGCACGTGCGCGCGCGACCACGGGGTGCGGTGCAGGATGATGGGTCGGAATACCTGGCGATACCACCAAAAACCGGCACTGGCGTAAAATCTCATCGGTGAAGTCATGCACCTCGGCACCCAGCGCCGTGGCCGCAGCACGGCCGGCATCGTTATCATCCCAGGCATAAACAGAAATTTTCGATGCGCGCAGGGCGGCAATCGTCGCTTGACCAGACGCGCCCGCGCCAAGTACCGCAACGGGATTATCACCGAGACTTGTTAAATCAATCATCCATCATCACCGCAATTTTAAGGTAGATAAACCAACCAGCGCCAGGATACAGGCAATGATCCAAAACCGTATCACAATGGTCGGCTCACGCCAGCCGAGTTTTTCGAAGTGGTGGTGCAGCGGCGCCATCAGAAAAATCCGTTTCCCTGTGCGTTTGAAATATAAAACTTGAATGATGACGGATAAAGTTTCCATCACAAATAAGCCGCCGATCACGGCCCAAACCAGTTCATGTTTGGTAATTGTGGCGATCGTGCCGAGCGCTGAACCCGCCGCGAGCGATCCCGTATCGCCCATGAATACCTGCGCGGGCGGCGCGTTAAACCATAAAAATCCGAGGCTCGCGCCGACCAGGGCGCCGCAAAAGACTGCCAGCTCGCCCGCGCCCGGCACATGGTGGATTTGCAGATAATCCGCGAATTTCACATTGCCTACCAGGTAGGCAATGATGCCAAAGCTGAGCGCCGCAATCATGATCGGCACAATCGCGAGGCCATCCAAACCATCGGTGAAATTCACCGCATTGGCGGACCCCATGATGACAAACATCACAAACGGTACAAACAGAATGCCTAAATCAAACAACACCGATTTAAACACGGGAATGGACAGATGTGTGCTGATCGCGGGCGGCAAAGATAGCGTCAGCACGACTGCCGCGATGGCCGTGATGGCCATTTCGATTAAAATCCGCAGAGGACCGGACAAACCTTTTGAATTCTTTTTTGTCAGTTTCAGGTAATCATCATAAAACCCGATTAAACCAAAACCAGTGGTCACGCCAATCACCAGCCAGACATAGATATTAGAAAGGTCCGCCCACAGCAGCGTGCTGACGCCCAGCGCAAGCAAGATCATCACGCCGCCCATGGTGGGCGTCCCGGCCTTGGCGAGATGCGTTTCGGGGCCGTCCGTGCGAATAGGTTGGCCATTGGCCTGTTTGCTTTTCAGCCAGCAAATAATTTTTGGTCCAAAAATAAAACAGATCAGCAGGGCGGTGAGCAACGCGCCGCCTGTGCGGAACGTGATGTAACGGAACAGGTTAAAAAAGATGCTGTGTTCCGCCAACGGTGCAAACAGATTGTATAACATTATGCGGCCTCCGCGCTTTGGCGCGACAGCGCCTGTAGAATCACTGCCATTTTCATCCCATGCGAGCCTTTTACCAAGACCACATCGCCATCGCGCAAATATTCCGGCAGCGCGGCTGCCAATAATGCGCTATCCGCCGCCCATTCGCCGCGCAAGCTGGGCGGCATTTGGTTGAATAATTCCTGCATCAATGGTCCGCAGCAAAACAGCAGGTCAGCCCCGCTTTCGATCACATGGCTGGCCAGCTGGCGGTGCAGCGCCGGGGCATGCGCTCCGAGCTCCAGCATGTCGCCTAACGCGGCAATGCGGCGGCCTTGCGCGCCGGGTTTCATTTGACCAAGTGTTTTTAGGCTCGCCGCGACTGAGGCAGGTGAGGCATTGTAGCTTTCATCCATCAGCGTGATCTCGCCGCCATCGGGCAGGCGGATTTTTTTCATGGTGCCGCGTCCAGCAGGCGGTATGATGGTCGCAAGGCGCGCGGCAGAAATTTTCAAATCTGCCCCTGCGGCTGTTGCTGCTAGCAATACGGCTAGACTGTTGAGTACCCAATGCGCGCCAGGCGCGTTGATCGTATAATGAATTTCTGTTGCGCCAATACGTGCACGCACCTGCGTTTGCGTTTCGGAGAGTGCCGTTTCTAAAACCTGCGCATCGCACTCAAACACTCGGCCAAAATTTAAAACTTTCAATTGATGCGCGTGGGCGTGGCCTAGCAAACGCATATAATAAGGGTTATCGCGGTTCAAGATCGCGGTACCGCCCGGTTGCATACCTGCAAAAATTTCTGCCTTGGCATCGGCAATGGCTTCGACGTTGGGAAAATGTTCCAAATGCACGGCATCCACCGTGGTGATGATGGCAATATGGGGCCGCGCGAGCGTGCTGAGCGGTGCAATTTCATCCGCGTGGTTCATGCCCATTTCCAGCACCGCGAATTCCGTGTCGCGTGGCATGCGCGCAAGCGTGAGCGGCAAACCGATATGGTTATTGAGGTTGCCAATCGTGGCATGCGTGCGCCCAGCCACAGAGAGAACATGCGCGAGCATTTCCTTGGTCGAGGTTTTGCCAACGGAACCGGTGACAGTGATAATTTTCGCGTTCGTCCGCGCGCGGGCGGCGGCGGCAAGTTGCTCCAATGCTTTTAAGGCATCAGATACGATAAAAACTTTATCTTTATTTGGGCCATTATATTGCGCGCTTGCGATCGCGGCGGTGGAACCGCGCGCAAAAGCATCATCGACAAACTTTGCACCGTCTATTTTTTCACCTTGCAGGGCGATGAATAAATCGCCCGGTTGCAGCGTGCGCGTGTCGATGGAAATCCCGCTAACCACAGTGTCACCCCGGGCTTGTCCCGGGGTCTGCACGGCCGCTGGGGCCGTGTTTCGTATTTCGGAAAGAGTCCAGAGCGCGCTCATGCGGCACCGCGCTGAGATAAAAATTCGTGTGCTACAGCCGCGTCATCAAACGGAATGATTTTATCGCCGACGATTTGGCCTTGCTCGTGGCCCTTGCCGGCGATGACTAAGATATCGCCTGCGCGGAGTTCTGATATTGCGGTTTCAATCGCTGTACGGCGATCACCAATTTCGCGTGCTTTGCCATTTGTTCCCGCCATCACTTCGGCGCGGATCGTTGCAGCGTCTTCATGACGTGGATTATCGTCGGTGACGATCACGCGCTCAGCCATATCAACGGCGATCATGCCCATTTGCGGGCGTTTGCCCTTGTCACGGTTGCCGCCGCAGCCGAAGACAACCGTTAGGTGCCCATGCGCATGTTCGTGCACCGCGGACAAAACGGTTTCTAATGCATCTGGCGTGTGTGCGTAATCGACAAACACCGGCGCGCCCGCGGTACTGCGTCCCACCAATTCCAAGCGTCCGCGCACGGGTTTTAATTGCGCAATCAGCGGCAATATTTTTTCTATCTTCTCGCCAGCAAGCGAGAGAGAAGCAATCACGCCTAGCGTATTCCAAATTTGAAATTTCCCCAGCAATGGCAAATGCATTTGGTAAGTTTTGTTTTGCCAGGATATTTGCGCATCAAAGCCATCGCTGTGCGGTGTGTAACTGAGTAATTTCAAATCCGCGTTTTCATGCGCGCCGAAACTGCAAACGCGCAGACGTGAACCGATCATCGCGATTAATCTTCGACCGTATTCATCATCGGCGTTGATGGCGGCGGGCGCTCCGGCGGGCAGTAGTTCGGTAAACAATCGCGCCTTGGCGGCAAAATAATTTTCCAGCGTGCTGTGGTAATCCAAATGGTCACGCGTCAGGTTGGTGAAAATGCCCGCACTGAGCTTCACGCCCGCCAAACGTTCCTGGTCGAGCCCGTGGGAGGATGCCTCCATTGCCACATGGTCGATAGCATTATTTTTTAAATTCGCCAGCGTTTCATGCAGCTTGACCGGATCGGGCGTGGTCAGCGAACCTTCCTGCGCAAAATTGGTGCCGAAGACGCCGAGTGTGCCCATCGCGCGCGGCGCGGCGGCAGTGCTTGCGCCCGTTGGCACTGTCGTCCGGCGCGATAGCCGAGCCCTTCCCAAATTTGCTTCAGCAAATTGGCGGTAGACGTTTTTCCATTCGTGCCTGTGACGGCGAAAATTGTTTCCGGCTGCGCGCCGTAAAATTCTGCCGCCAGGCGCGCGAATGCCGCGCGCGGGTTTGCATCGGTAATTAATTCAATCTCATCCGGGACGACAGTGCCAACGGGCGCAAGCACTGCCGCCGCGCCGCGCGCGATGGCATCCGCGATAAATTTTGTGCCGTCCTGCAAAACGCCCGGCAGCGCGGCAAACAGATATCCTGGCTGCATGGCACGGCTGTCCGCCGTCAGCCCGGTAAAGCTATTCTTTTTTGCCTTCTTCGATGACATGCGCGGTATCTAGCCCTGGAAACGCGAGTTTCTGCAACAACTCTGGCGCGTTTTCGTCGCGCGGAGCAACCCCCAAAATCGGCGCAGCGCCTGCGATAATGTTGGCGACTGCGGGGGCAGCGACCCAGCCGCCGGTCGCATAACCAAACGTGTCCTTGCGCGGGTGCGGCTCATCCACCATCACCAGCACAACGTATTGCGGATCGTCCATCGGAAAGGTCGCGATAAAGGAGGAAATCAGCTTGTTATGAATATAAACGCCGTTGATGTTTTTTTCCGTCGTGCCGGTTTTGCCTCCCACGACATAGCCCGGCACCGCACCTTTTTTCCCGGTACCTGCGAGGACGTTAAGGCGCAATAGGCGCCGCATAGCGAGCGAAGCGTCTTCGCCGATCACGCGCGGCCCTTGCGGTGGGCCGGCCATGTCCTTTTTGACGAGCGTCGGCGTTACCAAAATACCGCCATTCACCATCGCGGATTCCGCGCGCAACAACTGCGTGGGCGATACCGCCATGCCGTGGCCAAAGGCGATCGTCATGGTATTAATTTCGCCCCAGGGATTGGGGATAAGTGGATGGCCGACCTCGGGCAGTTCAACCGGCGCGGGCGCCATCATGCCGATTTTTTCGAGAAAAGATTTGAATAATTCCGTGCCAATGCGCTGCACGATTTTGACTGTACCGATGTTGGAAGAGAAAATAAATACTTCCGGTACACTCATGATTTTATATTGCGGGTGGAAATCATTAATCGTGAAACGGGCTATATGGATGGGCGCGCGCGCATCCACCGTGTCAAACATTTTCACACGACCGCTATCGAGTGCAAGCGAAATCGTCAGCGATTTAAACGTTGAACCCATTTCATAAACGCCCAGCGCCGCGCGGTTGAATTTCGGGTCGATGGCACCAATGCCGCTGGTGGCGCCTGGGTCATTCGGGTTGAAATCCGGCACGGAGGCCATCGCAATGATTTCGCCAGTCTTGACGTTCATCAGCATGCCGATGCCGCCGATGGCAGAAAATTTCTCCACCGCGTTCAGCGTTTCGCGCCGCACGATATGCTGGATCCGGCTATCGATGGCAAGGGTCAGCGGTTCATCCTCTTCGCGCAATTGCTTGTCGAAATATTTCTCAATGCCCGCGATGCCGTTGCCGTCACGGTCGGTATAACCCACCACATGCGCGGCCAGGTTATCTGTTGGATAAATCCGGCGCTCTTCATAGCGGAAATCAATGCCGGGCAAGCCAAGCTTGTTGATGTCGTATTCTTCCTTGGGCGTGATGTCGCGTTTGAGCCAGATAAAGCGCATCGGTCGGCTGAGTTTCTGTTGCAGCGACGCCGGCGTTTCATCATGCAGCACGGTGGCGAGTTTTACGGCGGCTTCGTGTACATCCAAAATCTGTTTCGGGTCAGCGTAAACGGATGCCATGCGCAACGTCGTCGCCAGCATCTCGCCGTTGCGGTCTTCAATGTCCGCGCGCAATTCGGGCGCAGCATCGTCCGTTTCGCTATCGCTGTCTTCGGCTTGGGCGTTAACAGTTTGCAGTTTATGCGTGTGATCAAATCCCAGGCTGACGCGTACCAGCGTAACGATGATCACACCCGCCAAAATCACAAAAAATCCGGCGATGAGCAATAACCGCTGCCGTGCGGTCGCGAGGGGCCGAGGGATGAGTTTCATTCACGCGATTAATGCGCGATTGGCGTCGTCACTGCAACACGGATGATGCCATTGGCTGGAAGCGGAGTAGGCGCGGCGGCGGCCAACTGCACCGCGGGCAGGGCAGCTTGCATCTGCGCGACTTGCAGGGGGTGCAGAGCAGTCAAATATTTCGCGGATAGTTTTTCCAGCCGCTGCGGCTGGTTCAGGTAGGCCCATTCCGCGCGCAGGACGCGGATGCTATCCTCATCTGCCGCCAATTGGGCGTTCAGGTGGCGCAATTCGTGTTCCTTGGCGTCGACTTCATAGCTGATTTTCATCAGCGTGCCGCCGGCGAGCAAAATCAGAACCAGCCAAAAGAGAGGGGCGAAGCGTTTCATGCAGCTAACTCCATTGAAGTTTCATAAGATTCGGATTCAAAAAAGGGGGTGCGGATCGCCGCACGTAATTTGGCTGAGCGCGCCCGCGGGTTGGCGGCGCATTCCGCTGGCGTGGGCGTGATGACTTTGCGTTGTGGCACGCTCAGCAAGGCGTTATTTTCCTCGGACTCCGCATGTGCTGGCGCAGCGGGTAAGTAGCGGGAAATGCTTTCGCGCTTACCGCTATGGGCGGCAAAAAATTCTTTCACGATGCGGTCTTCGAGCGAATGGAAAGTGACAACCACCAAACACCCGCTAGGTTTCAGCACAGAGACAGCGCCTGCCAGACCCGCGCGCAGCTGTTCCAGTTCGTCATTCACATAAATGCGCAGGGCCTGGAACGTGCGCGTCGCGGGATGATGGCCTGGTTTGCCGTGCACTACGCGCGCGACAACTTCCGCCAATTGCAGCGTCGTGGTGATGGGGGATTCGGCGCGCGCCTTGTAAATCGCGCGGGCGATGCGGCGGCTGGCCGGTTCTTCGCCCAGGTTGAAAATGATATCCGCGATGTCGTGTTCGTCAAAATTGTTCACAACGTCTGCGGCGCTGATGCCGGCGCCCTGCATGCGCATGTCCAGCGGTCCGTCGTGCAAAAAGGAAAAACCGCGCGCGGCTTCATCAATTTGCATCGATGACATGCCAACGTCGAACACAACGCCGTCAACTGGCGCAAAATTTTTGGCTTCTGCGATTAGTGCCAGTTCACCAAAACGGCCGTGCACCAGTTTCGCACCAGGTGGGATTTCTGCGCGCGCAATGACGGTCGGATCCTGATCAATCGCCAAAACTTCTGCGCCGCGCACAGCAATCGCGCGCGTATAGCCGCCAGCGCCAAATGTCGCGTCGATCACGCGCTGACCCGGAGCAGGGTCCAGCGCCGCGATCACTTCATTCAGCAAGACGGGCTTGTGATTCATGCTGCCAAATCTCCCAGGCTGTTGTCATTCACGGGATAAATTCCTGGCCGCAGCAGCCAGAAAAATTGTAACGCGTTTAGGAAAGCGGGATGGAAAATCATGCATGGCCTCCGAGTTTCAGGGTGAGGTTGTGTTGCTGCACGCGCGCGCGCTGTGCAGTTTGGTGCGCGGCCAACGCCGCTGGCTCCCAAAGCTGAAAAAACTGGCCCAGGCCGATGAAGGCGATATTTTCAGAAATCTTGGCATGTCCGGCGAGCGTTTCCGGCAGCGTGATCCGCCCATCGGCGTCAAATGCCAGCGGATGCGCGTTGCCGAATAACGTGGTGGCGAGCGCGGCCTGGTCATCGGAATAAAACGCGTAATCATCCATCGCACTGGCGAGCTGGGTCATGCGGCCGATCGCAAAACCATCCAGGCACGGGTTTTTATGGGAAGGGGTAAGCACCACGCCCGCGAATTCCGGGCTGGTGAGGGACGCGCGCCAAGCTGCGGGGACGGAAACCCGCCCCTTTTTGTCCAGCTTATTGATGTGGGTCGCAAGAAATAGCGCCACCGGTTGCCCCCTTTGTGGCCCGCTTGATGGGTTGGATTTCGCTTAACCTATTGTTTTAATTGACTATTGTAGGTTGGTGCGACTCAAGCCGTTTCATAACGGGATATTATGGGATATCATGGGATTAATATGTGCGTCAATGGGATTTCAGGTTAAATTTTAATAAAACTAGGCGTTTTCGAGAAGATTGACTGGCCAAGCAAGACAATCTCACCCTAACCACAAGTCAAATGTTCCTCGTTTGTTCTTTTTGTGTCTGCGCTGACGGTAGCCCATACCATAGGATTTTTTTGCTAAAAATGTTTCACGTGAAACATTTTGCACGGGGTGCTCGTCGCGCTTAAATGTCATAGAAAATTCACGCACTTATGGCGTGCAAAATCTTGTCCTCGAACGCGGAATATGCTATGATAAAAGATAGAAAATTATAAATAATATTCAAAGAATTTGGGGTGGGTATTATGGTCGATAGTGTTAGTCCTATCGCGTCTTTCAACGGATCGCAGCTAGCGCAGCGCGTGATCGCGGCTGCGGCGACGCAACCATTTTCTGCTGTCGCTAATGTACCGGTCGCTTCCTCAAAAACTGTTTATATTTCGCCGTATATTACCATTGACCCGGACACGCACATTGTCATTGCCGAAAGCCGTGATCCGCAAACAGGCGCGGTGATCAATCAATATCCATCGAAGTCAGTGGTGGCTGAATATAGAAAAATAAGCCAGGGCGATGAAAGTCCTGCCATTACGCGCGTTCAGGCCGAATTGAATGGCAGTCCCGGCTTAGCTCAGCTCGCCGATAGCGCGATAAATACTGAAAATGCCGCCCCAGCTCAGCCGGTCGCGCCGCCACCACCGCCGGTTCTCCCGGCCTTGCCGGAAAAAGCCGCCTCTGCGCCCAAAGAATAGCGGAAATTTATTTTCAAAAATTTCCTGAAATTCCCCTATTTTAATATAATCATAGTCAGCAAATTTTTTTGTAAATCTATCACGCTGGTTGCATTTCCTGGCTCGCCTGCTATTGCTAGGCCTGAACTTGGGAAATACGGAAAGCATGGCATCAGCAGCAGAGCAAATGGCGGCAAATTTTAACTTTGGCTCGTTCGGTAAGGCCAAGGAATTGCATGCCCGCATATGGTTTACTTTGGGCGCATTGGTCGTGTACCGGCTGGGCACGTATCTGCCGATCCCAGGCATTGATGTGGAAGTGTTGCAGAGCATTTTTAAACAAAACGCGGGCGGTTTGCTGAGCGTATTTGATATGTTTGCGGGCGGCGCGGTGCAGCGCATGGCGATTTTTGCGCTCAACATCATGCCGTATATTTCCTCGTCGATTATCATGCAATTGATCGGCGCGCTCATTCCATCGATTGATCAGATGCGCAAAGAAGGCGGGGAGCAGGGCCGCCGGAAAATCAATCAATACACGCGTTATTTGACAGTTTTGATTGCGACGTTTCAGGCTTATGGCCTCGCGGTCGGGTTGCAGCATATGACGGGGCCGGGCGGCATGTCTGCGGTCATCAATCCCGGCATGGGTTTTGTGATGTCTACCGTGGTGACGCTGGTGGGCGCCACGATGTTTTTGATGTGGCTGGGTGAGCAAATTACCAGCCGCGGCATCGGCAATGGCATTTCATTAATCATCTTTGCGGGAATTGTTGCGCGGCTGCCCGCGGGCATTGGCCAGATGCTTGAACTTGGCCGCACGGGCGCGCTGCCGGCATTTGCAATTATCGCGATGATCGTGGGCACGTTGTTTTTGCTTGGCTTCATCGTTTTCATGGAGCGGGCGCACCGCAAAGTTTTGGTGCAGTATCCCAAACGTCAGGTCGGCATGAAAATGTCCGAAGGTCAGAGCAGCTTTATGCCGCTGAAGGTCAATTCATCAGGCGTCATGGGACCGATTTTCGCGTCTTCCATTCTGGCGCTGCCGATGACCTTTGCGGGTTTCGCGGGCGCGGATAGCCCTGCCTGGGTGCAATGGATTGCGCAAAATATGCGCCATGGCCAGGTCGCCTATATGGCGCTCTATGGCCTGTTGATTATTTTCTTTGCGTTTTTCTATACTTCGATTGTGTTCAATCCAGCGGAGACGGCGGAAAATTTACGCAAGCATGGCGGCTTTATTCCCGGCATTCGCCCAGGCAAAAACACAGCGGATTATTTTGATTATATGCTCACGCGCCTAACTGTCGTCGGCGCGGCATATATCACCTTTGTCTGTCTGGTGCCGGAAGCCTTGATCGGTCAAACCAGCATGCCGTTTTATTTCGGCGGCACGTCGATTTTGATTGTCGTATCCGTCACGATGGACACGGTCGCGCAAATCCATTCGCACATGATTGCGCATCAATACGAAGGATTGATTAAAAAAGGCCGCCTGCGCGGTGCACGTAAATGAGGTTGATTTTATTGGGGCCACCCGGGGCGGGGAAGGGCACGCAGGCCCGCCGCCTGATGCAAAAATATGGCCTGGTGCAGCTTGCCACTGGCGATATGCTGCGCGCCCACATCGCGGCAGATGATGATATCGGCAAGCGCGTGAAAGAAATCATGGCATCCGGCCAATTGGTGCCGGATCAATTGATTGTCTTTATGATTGCGGAGCGCATTTCGCACCCGGATTGCGAGAAGGGTTTTATCCTGGATGGGTTTCCGCGCACGGTGCCGCAGGCCGAAGCATTGGATAAAATGCTCGCGGATCTGGATCAAAAACTGGATGCTGTCATCAAGTTAAAAGTGGATGAAGGCAAATTGCTGAAACGGATTGAGGGACGATTTACCTGCGCGGATTGCGGCGCGAGTTACCATCAGGAATTCCATAAGCCCAAGGTGGAAGGCATCTGCGATGAATGCGGCAGCGATCATTTTGTTGTGCGGCCCGATGACAATCCGGAGAAAATGAAAGTGCGCCTCACCGCTTTCCGCGAGCAAACCGCACCCATTTTGCCATATTATGAAGCCAAAGGCATTCTGCACAGCGTGGATGGCATGGCGGACATCGACGCGGTCTCGGATGCCATTGATGCTATTCTTGATAAAATTGCCATAAGCACATAAGAGTTGTTACGATGACAATCACATTTCACCACGGCGACCTGCCCAACGATGCGCTATTCCACACGAGCGTAGCGGTGGATACAGAAACCATGGGGTTACAGCATGCGCGGGACCGGCTGTGCGTGGTGCAGCTGTGCGATCATAATGGCAATATTTCGATTGTCCGCTTCGCCCCGCATGAATTTGACGCGCCTAATCTTATCCGCCTCTTTGCCGATGAAAATATTATTAAGATTTTTCATTTCGCGCGCTTTGATTTGGCCGCGATCAAGAATGCGCTCGATGTGCTGCCTTATCCAATTTATTGCACGAAGCTGGCGTCGCTGTTGGTGCGCACTTATTCAGATAGGCACGGCCTCAAGGAACTGTGCCGGGAACTTTTGAGCACGGAACTGAACAAAACCGCGCAGTCATCCGACTGGGGCAATGAAAGCTTGACGCAGGATCAATTGGAATATGCCGCGCAGGATGTCATTCATTTGCACGCGCTGCGTGAAAAATTAAATGGCATGTTGTTGCGCGAAGGCCGAATGGGATTATATCAAGCCTGTGTGGAATTTCTGCCGGTGCGGGCAATGCTGGACCTGTCCGGTTGGGAAAACAAAGATATTTTTGCGCATCATTAATTAGAGGCGGAGCACGATGCAAACAGTGACGGGGAAGCAGCGAGAATCCAATCTTGCTTCGGTTGAGGAAGGCCGCCGCGTCCTGCGCAGCGAGGCTGATGCGCTCCATGCGCTGGCCCAAACCTTGGATCAAAATTTTGATGCGGTAGTGCAGAAATTTTGTGCCATTACCGGCCGTGTCATTGTCTCTGGCATGGGGAAATCCGGCCATGTTGGCCGAAAAATCGCGGCGACATTGGCATCTACCGGCACGCCGGCCTATTTCGTGCATCCTGGCGAGGCCAGTCACGGTGATCTGGGTATGATCGCGCCAGACGATGCGGTCTTGGCGCTGTCGAATTCTGGTGAAACATTTGAACTGGGGGATTTGATTGCCTATACGCGGCGGTTTCAAATTCCATTGATTGCAATCACCAGCGGCCTGGAATCCGAACTGGCGCAGCGCGCGGATATCGCGTTGCTGCTGCCCAAACTGCCGGAAGCCTGCCCGCTCGAACTCGCGCCGATGACATCGACGACGTTAATGCTGGGGTTGGGCGACGCACTGGCAGCCGCGCTCATGACCGCGCGCGGATTCACGGCAGAAGATTATTCGCATTTTCATCCGGGCGGAAAGCTGGGCCGCAAATTGCTTAAAGTATCGGACGTAATGCATGCCGGGGATGAATTGCCGCTGTGTGCGCCGGAAACGCCGATGAGCGAGGTTTTGGTTTTGATAAGTGCGAAGCGTTTTGGCTGTGTTGGCGTGGTGGCGAAAAATAAGCTCATCGGTATTATTACGGACGGTGATTTGCGCCGCCATATGAGCGAACATCTGCTCAATGAGCGCGCCGATGCGGTGATGACAGCAGCCCCGCGCACGGTGCGGCCAAATGCACTGGCGGCCGAGGCGCTGGCACAAATTAGCGGCCGTATCACATGCCTGTTCGTTGTGGATGATGGCGGCGCGCCCATCGGCATTGTGCACATTCATGATTTGCTGCGCGCCGGAGTGGTTTAATGCCCAGCTATTCCAGCATTGTCCGCACGCTGCGCATCGCGGTGCCGGCGGTGGCAATTTTCCTATTGGTTCTGTTTTTTTTATGGCCGACATTGGGGCGCATTCATCTGCCGAAATTTGATAAGGCGCAAATTTCAGGCGACCGCACCGAGCTCGTCAATCCGCGTTACGAGAGCAAGGACGACAAGGGCCAACGGTTTTTGCTGACAGCCGAGCGCGCCATTCAGGTACGCGCCACGCCGGATGTGGTGACGCTGGTCGCACCCACGGCGACCATGGAAAAAAATGATAATTCCGCGGGCCCCCAGGTGACGGCGCGCAACGGCATTTATGAAAATAAATCACAGCACTTGCAATTGTCGGATGATGTGATGCTCATCACGCCGCAGGGCGACCATTTTATTACGTCTGCTGCTGATGTGGATATGAAAGACAAAATCGTACGCAGCGATCAGCCCGTCACCGGCAATGGTCCGCGGCTGGATCTGACCGGCCGGGGATTTGTATTTAATGATAAAGAAGGCTTGCTCACGGTGGCAGGTCCTGCGAAATTGGTGCTTCATGAAACGACTGCTTCTACCTCTCCTGTTCCTGCCGAACCTGGCCCTCGCGCAGAGTGATCCGCCCGCCGCAAAATCGCATGAACCGATTGCGATTGAGGCGTCGGGCAGCCTGATCTGGCGCCAACAGGATCGCACCTAT
>Ga0206891_10039_pt1 | contig 39524 bp, 35 predicted proteins | sample Alteio_BWOrgHeat_55_FD_153246 | JGI IMG/M metagenome (GOLD analysis project Ga0206891, IMG submission 153246) | Enriched cells from forest soil in Barre Woods Harvard Forest LTER site, Petersham, Massachusetts, United States - Alteio_BWOrgHeat_Nextera7 ...
TGCCAGGTGTATTAGACAAAGCATCGGATGGGGATGTAATGCCGCCACCGGTAGGTGAGAACAAATCATTGTTCGCAATAGTATTGGAAGCATTGATTGTATAGCCGCCGTAAGCAATCCCGTTTTCCATGAGCATGCGGTCCATGCCAACTTTCAGGTTCTCACCAATTTGGATAAGCGCAGATGCTTTTGTACGGTTACTTTCCGATGATGTTCCTGAGGTGAAGGAACCACTGCCTGCAGCGATAGCTGCAGCTAAAATTGCCAGAATGGCGATGATGAAAAGGATGGGGCCGATGGCGATACCGGCATTTGCTTCAAAACGGGTCGAGGAAGAATGCTGCATCATGGCCATGTCTTCTAACTCCTGCTGAGAACAACTCGACAATTTACTACAGATAAAGGCTGATTGTGCTGCGGATCTTAAACGCACAAATTTAGCCACCTGATTCTTCTAGTAGAGTGTTCTTTTAAGGAAAAGTCAACCACAACAACGGCTTTTCTACCTCAAATTCACTTCTTATCCAGACTGGGCGATTCGAAAGAAATCCGTTCCCCCGACAAAACGGCGCGCATAATTTCATTGCCGGGACATTTGCCTACGCAAAATTGCGACAGGGACCAATGATATTCGGGAGAGATCGTATCGATATAACTGAGGGCTGTCAGCCATTGCCGGAACTTGCTGCCATCGATTGCCGTAACGGTAAGATTTTGATTGCCTTGTAAGTTAAACACAACCTCCGGATAGCGGCGGCGTAACCGGTCCACCATCATCTGTGCTACACGTGGATCAATACTCTCATGCCCAATTTTGGGCAGATTGGGTTCAGCAACCAAAGCCGTTTCTGCAGCGCGCCTGGCGCTCACGGAAAGCGATACAGTGTAAATCGCAAATATCATCATGAGAAGGGCCGCAGCCCAGCAGGCGCCGACAACAACAGTCGTCGAACGGTCGAAAGTTTGCAGCGCCTTATTGGCAATTTTGGGTGAAAAAGATTTGATAAAAGGTTGCAGGCTGAGATTCATTACTTCTTTCCTCCCGCAGCCTCATATTCGACTTCGGCAGTATTGCCGATAGCCACACCTTGCGGCGTCGTTTCAATATTCTTGCCGCCCATTTCATTGATGCGGTCGGCTGTAACGTTACCGGGGATAATGGCGCGCCATCTTGGTCTGTTATCCTTGATTTCGTAAACTTGCAGGAACCCGTTTACGGCCAGCAGACTGTCATTCAAATCGGCAAATTTGGCCAGTTGATCGCGCAAAGGGCTGGCGCGTAATTTTTCAACATTGCGCATGAGTTCTGTCGTTTTGTCCTGAGTTTGCTGCAAGGTTCCTTCCAGCTGATGCTTGGAAGAAATCAGCGACATACTGGCGCCTAACCAGACTAGAAACGATAGACCTGCTAAAAGCAGCGCCGTGAAAACAGCGATAGCCGCCAAAATACGGCGGGCACGGTCCTCAAACAACGACAGCGAGTACCAGGGAATAGGGGCCAATTCCATAATTTTGTCCGGCACCAATTCAATAATCGCGGCATCACCCATTTCACGGGCGGAGCGTTCTGCCTTGGCGCGCACAACTAGTCCCGTGCCCCGATAAATCTGCAGCCCATCATTAGTGACAAGCATCATGGTGGCGGATTCATCGCCGTAATAAGTATAACAAACTGGAGGAATAGTGGCGTTCTTCATTCCCGGCAGGAGCGAGGCAAAAGGGCACCATGTGTTAGGATGAGAGCCCAACTCACTGGACCTCACCGCCAGATACCAGATTTTATTTTCAACCGATTGCCAGATGACATGAACACGTTCGCTGTCGCAGGCTTCCGCCGCCGCGTTCCAGACAATTTCTTCTTCCTCACCGGGGATGCGGGGACATGTGCCACCGATTAGTTCAGGTGGAAAATAATATTCCCCCATCATGCCTGGTTCACCCATCAGAACCTTGGAAAGCGAACTTGCGGTATAGGAGGCGTTTTTAAGTTTCTTGCCCGAAGTATCGGAAGCGCTTTCTTCTTGGGCCAGAGAATCTTCTGCCTTGGCGCCCATGCCAATTTTTTCCAAAAGCGGGCCCAGCTTTTTGAGTTCCTCGCTCGCGCGGTTCATATATTTGGAAAGATCAAACGCCATTATAAACCCTGCCCCTAATTCCGCAGTGAGTGCAAGCTGTCGAGGAAGCCCTGATTCTGGATCATCAGCAAGTAAATCATGGTCAGGACGGTCGCGCCAAAGAAGAACATCATCGTTATAACGCCCAAAATGGTAATGCGGCGCTGGTCGCCCTTGGCCATTAAGCCACGCTCTTCAGCGATTGAGCCATAAACCTCGGCCAACTGATCAACCGACTGAATGGTAACGATCTGGTCACGTTCCGCCTTGGTCAAAGGCCACCGCGATAAAGCGCGCGAAGGCTCAGCACCAGCCATGATGCGGTCGAGGCTTTCTTTCCAGTAAAGGCGGGAAGCAGGTTCCACCGTGCTTCCTAAAATAATATCAATCGCTTCAGCCAAAGGCACTTTGCCGGACAACAGGCGGCGCATCAGTTTACAGCTATCCTGCATGCTGACATTGCGCAGATAGCTGGAGAAAACAGGGGCCCGCATCATAATCTTCGATGTGAAGTGATCTGAGCGATTTCGGTTCGACCAATAAAGCACCAGCAAAACAGCCGCTGATAAAATAATGCTCGTAATCAACACCAGCAATGTGCCGTTGATCCATGTCGCGACTTTAATGGCATGCTCAAAACGCTCGACAGCGGCGGCATCGCCACCTTTAACGCCCTGCCCCTTTAAATAAGGGATAAAACCAAACTGCGCGCCCCAAATGGCGCTGATGATATTGATAATATCGAACGCTAACCAGCTGAGCGCACCCATGATAGTTTTGTATTGTTTGCCCTTTTCGTCACTATGCTCAATGGCGTGCTGAATAACGCCCTTCAGATCACCCGCACGCTCCCCCGCGGTGATAATGGCCATGGTTGGCGAATCCATCAAGCGCAGTTCACGCAAAGCCTCGGAGAAAGAGCCACCGCCCTTCAGAACAGTGCGGGTCGGCAGAAAAGCCAGACGACGCCGGTGATCCTGTTCACCTTCAATGATATTAAGCAGCGCAGTACCCGCGGAAGCCGTGGCGCTCTGAAACCGTAGTGCACGCAACAACTGAACCTGCCAGGCACGGGTGCGCACATCCATCCATTCGAACATCGGTGGTTTTTGTTCGCGAATGCGGATCGGCCAGAAACCCTTGTTCCGCAACTGCCGCCGCACCGCATGGGCATCAGGCAGGTAAAAATCATCTTCCAGAATATTGACACCGCCGGGGCGGGGCTGGGCATATCTAGCGTGAAAAAGTTTCATGCGCGCCTACCGTCCCTGACGCGCAGCCGCTTCTTCAATCAGAAGGGCGGCACCCATATTGGCATCAATAGCATTGCGGCGAATAAGATCAACGATGGAGGCGCGACGCGGCATGTAAACAGTACCGGGCACATCCACCACCGACGATGTCACGTTTGATACCATCATTTCCGTAAGCGTGCGGCGGCTGGCTTGATCTTCGGGCGGGAACATCGCTTCCAGAGCCAAAGTACGGCCAAGGAAACCGGTATGGTTGCATAAATCGCAACCTTCTTTGTTGGCTACGGCAAGCAGTTCTTCTGGCGGCAACCCGATATCGGCGCAACGATTTTCGTCATTATTGAAAATATGAATAGCCGTTTCCGTTTTGTGGCAAGCCGGGCAAACGGTTTTAACAAGACGTTGCGACAGGCTGGCGATCAGCGCGTGACCCAAAATATAAAGACCACTGGTACGGTAAGCCGAGCTGAGAAACCCGTCGATACGGTCAAGCGTATGAAGGGCATCAACCGAGTGAACAGTGGTAATGACTAAATGGCCTGATTCAGTCGCGCGCAGAGCGGCTTCGACAGTATCGCTGTCACGCATTTCACCAACAATGATCGTGTCGGGATCATGACGCATAAGGGCGCGAATAATATCAGCGATACTGTTGGCTGAACCGTCTGTTACGGATGTCTGGTCAACTAGCGGCATATCATATTCCACCGGCGCTTCGACCGAGTAAACGGCACGGGCGGAGCGGTCGATTTCCTGAATGATGCCGTAAAGAGTCGTGGATTTGCCGGAACCGGTTGGACCGCTGACGACGATCAAACCACCATCCTTGGTATGGCCGTGAATGGTTTTACGCAACCGGTCAGCGACAGTGGGGGCATGCATAAACAGTTCGTCAAAGCTGCGCAGATTTTCGCGGTCAAGCAAACGAAGCGTGAGTTTCTGGCCAGCCGGCGCAATGGGAAGCGCCGCGACACGAACGTCGATCATACGTCCCTGCCATTCGAAAGCGAGACGTCCGTCCTGCGGATGCTGGCGATCCGCCGCGTCCATCTTGGCGTCGGTTTTGATACGCGTGACAATCGGCGCCATAACACGCATAGGCACTAAATGTTTGTATACGAGGTCACCGTCAACGCGATAGCGGATCCAGCAACGCGCATCGTCATTTTGCAAAGTTAAGTGAATATCTGACGTACGGCTTTCTAAAGCCTCGGCCAGAATATCTGTCACCGCCTGTTCAACCAGCATGGCGTCATCAGGGTCCTTGGACAAAGCCGCAAGCAGACGCAGCAGACGTTCGCCCGCCATTTCGGATTGTTCACGCATCAGACGCGCAAGTTCAGCGCGGTCCCAAGGTTCAACTTCAACGCCAGTTACTTCATGATTGGCGCGTTGCAAAGCACTGGTGATACGCACCAGATCGGCGTCATCCATGCGGTCGCCAACGGCGATACGCAAGACGCCGCTTTTAAGTTCCAGCAGGCATAGCCCCATGGCAGCCTGATTGGACGAAGATACATACAGTCGCAGCGACTGCATGGTCAGGTCTTCCTTGGAACTACCTTTGGTCTGGGCGCGGGATTTATTGTCGCCTGCAAAACCATTACGGCGCAAAATTTCTTCGATCGTTAGATGGCGGCCATTACTGCGGCGCATCGCCTGCTCGGCCAGCGCCAATTCATAATGGCGTGGCTTGATTTTTACGGCATCGATTTCGTCTTGCGAGGAAGGAGGCAGTATCTCACTCACTTGGCCCCTCCCGTTGTTGCCGGCATTGCAGGCACCAAAGGCGTTATGGCAGGAAGAGAAGCAGGCGGTGTTGGGCCAAGCGGTGCCCCCAGAGTTGAGCCAGAGCCACCACCGTCTGCCGCTAATGTATTATCGCCGGAATTTTTGGGCGCTATTTTTGATGTAAGCTCTGGCGCCGCACCGAGGATCAATTCTTTCTTGTGGCCGTCGATCATGATGGCTGCAGTCTTGGCGCTTAGAGTAACAAGCTTGGCGCGATGATCGCCGACATCAAAAGTTTCGCCAACACTGACGACCAATGTTGTGCCATCGGGTTGTAACAAAACGGCACGAGTGCCGACAGTGCCAATAAGACGTAAGGAGCCGCCGCTAACCGGCGTTGATGTCGATGGAATTCCTAATGCGGATGCTGACATCGCGGGGATCTTTGCGCCGGAATTCTTTTCAAGATCCTGCGCGCTGGGCGGCGGCGGCATGTTTGCTTTGCCGCCATCATTAAAGACGACTTTATCTGTATTCTTTCCGCCCTCTTTACCGCCACCTTGCACAACAGCGCCTTTGGCATTCCCGCGAATGGGGATAACGACAAAGCCAAGGCGACCACTATGGCGGATGATCAAATCGGTTGAAACCTGTCCCGCATTCTGCGGCGTCCACACCAAAGTCACGGGGCAGGATTCGCCGGGCTTCAACTCCATATCGACGGCACAGCCCTGATCCAGTTTCTGCAGACCGTTTTCGGCCTCGATAACGTCAATGGCGTAAAGTGAAATAGAATCCGGGCTGTCATTGACCATGAGCGCCGAGCGTACGGATTTAGCGCCCACTTCAACATCACCGAAAGATACCGGCGAGTTGTCCTTGGTACTGAGCGCAAGACCTGTATCTTTTTTCTCCGTCGATGCGGACGATCCCGACGTTTTCCCCGTCAGTTTAGAGCGCGCAATACGCCCCGCGCCATTATGGGTTAGAAGAACTTCAACACCCCATGCGCCCGGCGTCGAAGGTGTTACAGTAACCTCGACGCTACAGCGGCTTTGCGCCGGGATAGTCGCCTGCTTGGAACAATCGTCGCTGGAAATTTCGGCCTTTACGTTGCCGTCGCTGTTGACATCAACTTTTTCGACCTGAACCGGCTGGCTGGTCTGATTGACGAAAAACAAAGTAGTGTGGCGCGCGACATTGAGGATGGATTCGCCTGTATCGATATCGCCTTTAGGTTCGACACGGATGGCATCATCGCCTGTCCCGGCTCCCGACATGCCAGGATCGAGAAAAGCAGCATCGCGCGCTTCCGCCTGCGACAAAACAACCGTCAGAACAAGAACAGCAAAAACACCCAGCCATGTTCCCGACTTCAATTTCATTGGGTAGCTCCACCTCTATCGACAAGCGGTGCAGTTGAGGGCTGAAGCAAATCGTCGAAAGCGTGGCTAAAGCCGCGCTGCATCAAACGACGATCCACTGGCGCAGTGCCATCATCACTCGCGGCAACCGGCGCATCGTTCCTTGCTGGAAGCATGGGCTGACTTTGCGGCGATATAAAATCTGGCGTCATATAAGAAGCAGAAATAGGGGCCGCAGGCACTGAAGGCAGCGGTTGCGATTGCACCACAGGCGCTATGGATGCCGGTACTTTCAGCGGCTTGCTGCCATCCTTATCGATGAACACTGCGTCCGGCAAAGACTTGCTGCTTTCTTTTTTCTTGGTTTCAGCAACAGCGCTTTTATCCGAGAACAAAACCACCGATGGCTTCACAACGATAACGAGTTCATGATTTTGCAGCGTATCGTCACCATATAGAGGGACGCGCAAATCTTCAGGTAACGGCAAGCCTTGGCGCTGGTTCGTATCGGAAGATGTTACCAGGCCCGCCATAACCAGATTATCACCCGGACGCACACGAATAACCGTGTTCATCTTTTCATCCGTCGTTTGCGGCAAATCGATGGTACCGCCGCCGCTGGCCGTAACGCCAAGGCTGACCAAATTCTTCAGCGCCAGATCAAAATTGGCGAAGACGATGCCGTTTTCATAACTACCCGCAACATCAATCGTCAGGCCGGTATCAATACTGTCAGTGCTGACGGTATTTTGTGCCGTCGTATTGCTGGTGGTGCCGCTGACATTCGATGTCGCCGTACCAACTTGCGAGATGTAACGTTGCGTACCGCCGACTTTCAGCTGAGCGCTGGAGCCGGAAACAAATGTGATTTGCGGATTACTGACCGTTTGCAGGCGACCTTGCGTCGATAAAAATCCGGCCAGAGCAGCAGCATTGATGCTTCCGGTTGTAATAGCGCCAAGACTGACGGCACCCGGCCCGCCTGCCACCGCTGTTAAGTTCGTCAAAGCCGAGAAATCGGTTTTTTCAGTGCCCGGGCCAACCTTACCCAATTTCAGATATTGCCAGTTGATACCTTCAGCGTTTTCCTTGTTAAGCGTAACTTCCCAAATATAAAGTTGCAAAACAACCAAAGGGCGTCCAGTCCGCAATTGATCGAGATATTTTTTAACACGACCCTGGCTTTCGACATCGGCGGTATAGATAATGTTCCCGCCCTGCTCGTCAACCTGTACCTTGCTGCCGAGTAGTTGGTTTAAAGCCTCGACCATGCTGTTACTAGTCGCGCCGCCGGAACCGCCGGTAGCCTTGGCAACAGGCGGCAGACTAACCACAAAAGTTTCATGTTCATCCAGCTCCAGCGAACCGTGACGGTAAGCGCAGAATACACGCGCCGCGCTACAAATTTTATCGACGACTTGCGGCAATGGGCCGCTGAGATTCATGACAGTTACCAAGCGGTTACCAAGCGTACCTGTGTTCCAGGATAAAGAAATGTCCGTTCCCGTTAACACCGCCTGCAAAGCAGCCGTGATCGGCACCGCATTCAGGTTAGTGGTCGGTATAATGATGTTACCGGGAAGATCGTCGCCTTCAGATAGGCGATGTTCATGCAAGGCCGAGCCGAGATCCAATGTCACAATTGGCGGGTCTTCATCACCACGCACCGTTTCATCCTGCGACGGCGCTTCCGCCACTTGGGGATTACGACCCGTAGTCCGTTTTGCATCCGGAATATCGGAACCTGCGCAGCCGAGCAGTCCTACAATGAGCGCCAACGCCGTTAATGTTTGCAACTTTGTCCGCTTCACCCGATGCTCCTCATCTTCGCCTGCTTCCCGTTTTTGACGGGCATACCGATCCATAGGCGTGCATGCTGCCGACAATCCTGCCAGCAGAGCTGATACACGCTCTAAATAGTTAAGAGATTTCAGGTTTATATTTCGTTAACCGAGTTTAATGGCTATATAGGGGGCTTACCGCTTAAAATCAGATAGTTACTCTATGGAACTCTCCTTTATCGGCACCAGCTACAGCATAATGACCGGACTTATCCTGGCCGTGTTCTATATGCTCAATAAAAAGCTGGCTTATGCAGGCAAGCCGCTGCCGGTTATTTTCTGGGTTTTCATCCTCCATCTGCCGATTTTTATTTTGTGGGTCTGCGTCAAACCACCACATTATGTGACCTTGCAGTATTTCTTGCCCGGCTTTGCAGTAATCTTTCTGACTGTGGCTGGTAACCTGCTGACAATCCGCGCTTTATCGCTTTCACCTTTTAGCCTGATGATCCCGGTGTTAGGGCTCAGCCCCGTTTTTGCCAGCCTTATCGGCATTCCCTTGCTGCATGAATGGCCTAACCCTCTGCAATGGATTGGTATTCTGCTCGCCGTCCTTGGGGTCTTCTGGCTTTACGCACCGGTCGAACGGCCTTGGGCGGTTTTTTCATTCTGGCCAAGCTTTATTCAGGAACGCGGCGCTCTCAGCATGGCTATTGCTGCTTTCCTGTGGGCGATGAGCGCCCCGATGGACCGGTTGGCGCTGCGGCAGGCTGATCCACAATTTCATGCCCTCTTTGTCTTTACGGGCTTCGTTATCGCTTTGTTTATCTGGCTATCGGTGCAGGGTGAAATGCCTGACCGCCCCATCGAACGACGGTACTGGCCCTTGCTCCTCATCACAGCCGCCGTCGGCGGGTTGCATTACATGATGCAACTGCTGGCGCTGCAGCACACACCGGCCGGGCCATTTGAAGCAATCAAACGCGTTATCAGCCAGATGATGGCGCTGGCGATTGGTTATTTTCTGTTTCAGGAAAAAATTACCAAACCCAAACTGATTGGCATCGCCATTCTCTCTCTCGGTGTGCCGTTGATTGTAGTCTGATCCAGCTTTATAAGGCCCTATGGAACAAAAACTCACTTTCATAACCGGAGCCACCGGATTCGTCGGCGCGGCAGTTGCAAGATTGCTGCTAAGCAAAGGTCATCGCCTCCGCGTTCTGACGCGCCCGAATAATGACCGCCGCAATCTGGATGGTCTGGATATTGAAATCGTCGAAGGCGATCTCGGCCATGCCGATAGCTATCGCAAGGGGTTGGAAGGTTGTCAGGCCCTGTTCCATGTCGCGGCTGATTACCGTATCTGGGTACCGGACGCCGCAGGCATGCACCGGATCAATGTCGATGGCACGCGCGCCTTGATGAGCGCGGCGCAACAGGCAGGCGTGCAGCGTATTATTTATACAAGTTCCGTAGCGACGCTTGGCATCCACAAAGACGGCACATCATCGAATGAGGACACGCCAGTGACTTTTGCCGATATGGTCGGCACTTACAAAAAATCAAAATTCCTGGCTGAAGAAGCCGTCAGACAGATGATCCTGAAAGAAGCCCTGCCAGCAGTGATCGTCAATCCGTCAACCCCGATCGGACCGCGCGATATCAAACCGACGCCGACGGGCCGTATTATTGTTGATGCCGTCAAAGGCAAGATGCCCGCCTATGTCGATACCGGCCTTAACATCGCGCATGTCGATGATGTGGCGATGGGACATTGGCTGGCTTATGAACGCGGCACGGTTGGCCAGCGTTATATTCTTGGCGGTGAGAATTTAGGGCTCGGCGAAATTCTCGGTATCATCGCCGGTATCGTCAATCGCCCTGCCCCCACCTTAAAGCTTCGGCGCGAAATGCTGTATCCCCTCGCCTATGCAGCGCAAGCCTATGCGCGGATGACGGGGTGCGAACCTTTTGTCACCGTCGATGCTTTGCGCATGGCAAAAAAGAAAATGTATTTCTCCCCCGCCAAAGCCGAGCGCGATCTTGGCTACAAAGCCCGCCCGGCACGTATCGCCATCGCCGATGCGATTGCGTGGTTCAAACAGAATAATTACTGCTAATGCACTTTCTTAAAAATATCGCACCACATATGGCCACCGCCATTGGCGCTTTCAGTTTACTCGGCTGGGTCTATCTTGGGCTGTTGCACGGGCGATTCTGGCAGCCTTTGTTTGCTGCGCCCGCTATTGACCCTGTAAGCTGGCCGAGCATAGATATTATTGTGCCCGCACGTAACGAGGCAGACATCTTGCCGCGCAGCCTTGGATCACTCCTCCTGCAGGATTATCCGGGAACATGGCGCATCTTCCTTATCGACGACCACAGCACCGATGGCACGGGCGATATCGCCCGCAAAATCGCTGCGCAAAAAAATCAGACGCAACGGCTGGAAGTGATTACAGCACCTGATCTGCCGAAAGGCTGGAGCGGTAAAGTCGCGGCAATGCAGGCAGGCGTTGCGCGAAGCCAGTCGGATTATATTCTTTTCACGGATGCCGATATCGCACACCCCAAAGATAGCCTGCGCAAGCTGGCGGCGCGGGCGGTTGAAATGCGGCTGGATCTTACTTCGCTGATGGTCAAATTGCATTGCACAACTTTTGCGGAAAAACTTCTGATCCCGGCTTTTGTTTTTTTCTTTGCCATGCTTTATCCTTTCGCCCGTGCGAATGATGAAGATTCAGATCTCGCTGCAGCCGCGGGCGGCGTGATGCTGGTGCGCAGGCGGGCGCTGAACAATATCGGCGGGCTGGCAAGCATTCGCTCGGCCCTGATCGATGACTGCTCGCTTGCCAAAAACATCAAACGCATTGGGGGGCCGGAAGAAAGAAGCGGCCGCATCGAACTGACTCTTAGCAAAGATGTCAAAAGTATACGCCCATATCCCGACATTCGTTCCGTCTGGCGCATGATTGCGCGCTCGGCCTTTACACAACTGCGGCATTCTTATTGGCTGCTTGCAGGCACCGTCATGGGCATGGGGTTGCTTTTCATGGCGCCCTTTGTGCTGCCGCTTACCAGCGGCATGCTTGCAACGGGACTTGGTTTGCTGACCGCTATCTTTATGATTTTGCTTTATTTGCCGATGGTGCGTTTTTACGGCCTGCCAATTATATGGGCAGTCACTTTACCCGTCGCCGCAGTTGTTTATATTGGGGCTACCATCGACTCGGCCCGGCTTTACTGGCAGGGTAAAGGCGGACAATGGAAGGGCCGTGCGCAAGCTTCATGACAATGACATCACCTGCAATCATCAACACCGATAGCGGCAAAAACCGCAGCACCGAGAATTTTCCGGTTGGCTCGCTACTGATCCGCCCGGACCTGCGCATCCATGTCCACGCCTTTTATAATTTTGCCCGCGCCGCCGACGACATCAGCGATCATCCGCTGCTGGACCCTGCCGAGAAAGTGCGCCGCCTCAACCGTTTTGCGCAAGTGCTGGGCGATGCCGGAGCTACCGATGTCCCCAGCGCCGCCGCCATGCGCGAAAGCCTGCATGCAACGCGCATCACATCGCAACATTGTCTTGACCTGCTGACTGCCTTTAAACGTGATGCAACGCAATTGCGTTACAGCGATTGGGACGATTTGATCGATTATTGTCGTTATTCCGCAGCCCCTGTTGGACGTCATGTGCTGGCCTTGCACGGCATCGGCGCAACCGCGTGGGAGGCCAATGACGCGCTGTGCAATGCGTTGCAGATCATCAACCATATTCAGGACTGCGCCGACGATTACCGGCAGCTGGACCGCGTCTATATTCCGCAGGATATGCTGGCCCAGTATGGCGGCAATACGGCAGAACTGGCGCACACCAAATGCACCAGGGGCCTGCGTTTGACGCTGGATGCCATGCTGGACAAGCTGCAACCGATGTTGGTCGAGGCGCGTAAATTATCGCCGCAAGTTACCGATGCAAGGCTGAAAGCTGAAACCGCTATTATTTGTGTTCTGGCGGAAAAACTGGTTGCCTTGCTGCGCAAGCGCGACCCGCTATGCGATAACGTCAAGCTGAGCAAATTATCAGTTGCAGGCGCCGTCATAAAAGGCATGATCCGCGCATGGCTCTAGCAACAATGGCGGCACCGCTCTATCAAGACGCTATCAAGGACGTGAAAGCGCGCGTGACGAAATCGCGCTCCAGCTTTCATGCCGGTATGGCGATATTGCCGTCAGCGCGCCGCGAGGCGATGTATGCGCTCTATGCTTTTTGCCGGGAAGTTGATGATATCGCTGATGACGGCGCGACAACGGAAACACGCGCCGCAGGTTTACAGCAATGGCGCGAACGCATCAGTGATTTGTTTCGAGGCCACCCCTGCGACACCATAACATCGGCGCTGGCGCCTGCGATCCCCCGCTTTAACCTGGTTGAAAAGGATTTTCAGGACATCATCGACGGTATGGCGATGGATGCCGGCGAACCTATTTGCGCTCCAGACGCCGCTACATTTGACCTGTATTGTGACCGGGTTGCGTCAGCAGTCGGCCGCGCCTCGGTGCGCATTTTTGGTGATGACAGCCCGGAGGCGATGGAAGTCTCCTATCATCTGGGCCGCGCCTTGCAGAAAACCAATATTCTGCGCGACCTTTATGAAGATGCCGCACGCGGGCGGCTCTATCTGCCAGCAGAATTGCTGACAAGATATGGCATCACGACACGCGCACCGTCGGAAGTTCTGGCGCACAAAAATTTGCCGCTCGTCTGCGGTGATCTGGCCGTCGAAGCACGAGAACATTTCAAGAAAGCCGATGCCGCGATGAGCCTTTGCATCCCGGCCGCAATGAAGCCCGCCAGAATTATGCGCGCTTATTACGGTGCGATTTTTGAGCGTGTGGTTGCGGATAACTGGCAAAACATATCAACGCGCATCACGCTGCCGAAATGGCAGAAGATCTGGATCGTGCTGCGGCAGCTGGTGGGATAAGCTATCTAGTCTCAACGGTGGGACGTGCAAATCTAGGGCTTATGCCGGGCAGGTGAATATCCAGTTTCACCAAAGCATCGCCAATAAAGATTTCACCATGAAATTGCACAAACACCATTCCCTGTTGCCTGGCTTGTTTAAAAGCGTTCATGGCCGCGATAGTTCCACCGGCATTATAGTCTACATCCTGCGCTTCCTGCGATGGAGGCAACCAGCTACCCGTAACGCCAACAATCTTTTTGGATTTCCCTTCACCAAAATGTAAATGCAATACCCGAGCAATAAGCGGCAACATATAAGTTCCACACGTCACTACGATTCTGTCGTTAGGAATTTGCTGAATAACATGAATGAGAAACGCTAAATCAGGATTTGTAATATCACGACTATCTTTAGCGATAAGAGTGGCGCCGGATAATTTTGAGCTGGCTATTCCAAAACGCTCTATGAGTTCCAGTGTCCTTTCAAATACTGTATTCATAATAACAGGTTTAATATTTTCTTCTGAAGGCACATAAGCCGATTGAATAGTTCCTCCAAACGCCAGTATAGCAAGGCAACCTTCCTCGGCAACAAAGGTAGGGTTTTGCGCATTCAAAACCTTACTTATTTCCGTCCGTTCGGCTTCAGTAGCAGGAGCTAAAAAGCGCAATTCTTCTAACTTTATATTACTCATGATCATTTCCCCTTACCAAGCTACAGGCGATAATACTACGGAAAATAAAAAGTAATTAGACTTTTGTATCTCGTCATAAATGTGGTTAATTGCCGGGGCTAAAGGGATCTTATGACTCAGGACAATACCCACATTCACATCATCGGCGCGGGCATGGCGGGGCTGTCGGCTGCTTTGCAGCTGACGCTGGCTGGCAAGAAAGTCACCCTGCATGAGGCCGCGCCTTTTGCAGGTGGGCGTTGCCGTTCCTTTCATGACCGGGAGCTGGATTGCCGCATTGATAACGGTAATCATCTGGTGCTTAGCGGCAATGTCGCCATTCAGGATTACCTCTACCTCACTCACGCGCAGGAGACGATGGGCGGGCCGGGAGCTCCGATTTATCCGTTCATGGATCTGGAAACCGGCGACCGCTGGATCACAAAAATGAGCAACGGCGTGATGCCGTGGTGGGTCTTTAACAAAAATCGCCGCGTCGCTGGCACCAAGCCGCTGGATTACCTGTCGGCGCTACGCATCATGACGGCGCGCGCGGATGATACGATTGCAAACCGCCTGCCGAAGCGCGATATGCTTTATCGCCGTCTGTGGGAGCCGATCATCATCGGCGTGATGAATACCGAAGCTGAAATCGCCTCCGCCAGCATGCTGGCCAGCGTTTTCGCGCAGACTTTTGCCGTCGGCGGCCATGCCTGCATCCCCCTGATACCCAAAGTCGGCCTGTCGGAAACCTTTATCCAGCCTTGTCTTAACCTGCTGCAGCAGCATGGGGTGGAGATTAAATATAATCACCGCCTGCGCGCGGTTTACAAAGACGATAACCGTATTCGTCAGCTGGAATTCAATAACGGCGTGTTCGAGCTGGAACCCAGTGACAAGGTGATCTTCGCCCTGCCCGCCTGGGTCGTGCGCGATATCATGCCGGAAATTTCAGTACCGACGGAATTCCGCTCCATCATCAATGCGCATTACCGTGTGGAAGTGCCGAACAATGCCGCAGGTTTTACAGGCCTTGTCGGCGGCGTGGCGGAATGGGCCTTTGTGCGCGGCGATGTGGCTTCCGTTACCGTCAGTTGCGCCGAGCGTTACGACCAATACCCCACCCGCGATATGGCGGTTTATATCTGGCGTGATCTCGCCAAGCTTTACGACCTCGACCCGGAAACGATACCACCGCACCGTATTTTCAAGGAAAAATACGCGACCTTTGCCTCAACGCCGGAACAGAATGCCTTGCGGCCCCTTGCCTATACACAATGGAAGAATCTGGCGCTGGCAGGGGAATGGACGGCAACGGGCCTGCCATCAACCATTGAAGGCGCAATACGGTCAGGCGTCAAAGCAGCGCAGGTTATCTTGCGGTGGGAAGAGTAAAGATGAGGGTCACGGTTCAGCCTCAAAATGAAATAACGTCATTCCGGAAAAATCGCTTTTTACTGCGTTAGCAGGAAAATGCGATTTTATCCGGAACCCAGTGGCTGGTGACGCAAGTACTCAAGAACCTCTTGAGCACTTACTGAAAGTGTAACGGGGTTCCGGATAAACTTTCTTTCGCCTTGCTTACGCAAGCCGAAGAGAAAGCTTTCCGGAATGACGTTGCCGATTTTTACTCCGCATCTTCCTTCATGCTGGCAAAAGCTTCTTCCCAAGTTCCCTTGGTAGCGGCTTTGGAATATTCCGTCGCACGCGCTTCAAAGAAGTTGGCATGTTCGGCACCGTTCAGCATTTCGTCCATCCACGGCAGCGGGTTTTTCGCCACGCGGTAGATCGGTTGCATGCCAAGCTGCGTCAAACGACGGTCGGCGATGTAGCGGATGTAAGCCTTCACCTGATCAGCGGTCAGACCTTCGACGCCGCCCAATTCGAATGACAGGTCGATAAACGCATCTTCATGATCGATGATGGTATCGCAGGCCAGATACAGTTCACGCTGGAAGCTGTCCGTCCAGACATGTTTGTTTTCTTCCACAAACGCGCGGAACAGGCGGATGATGGAATGCGTATGCAGGGTTTCGTCTCTAGCCGACCAGGTGACAATCTGCCCCATGCCCTTCATCTTGTTAAAGCGCGGGAAATTCATCAGCATCGCGAACGAAGCAAACAGCTGCAGGCCTTCGGTGAAGGCGCCGAACACCGCCAGCGTACGGGCGATTTCAACGGGACTATCAACCGTGAAATTCTGCATGTAGTCGTATTTATCCTTCATTTCCTTGTAACGCAGGAAAGCGGAATATTCGACTTCGGGCATGCCAATGGTATCAAGCAAATGCGAGTATGCGGCAATATGGATGGTTTCCATATTCGAAAAAGCCGATAGCATCATCTGAATTTCAGTCGGCTGGAACACTTGCGCATATTTCTTCATATAGCAGTTGTTCACTTCGACATCGGCCTGCGTGAAGAAGCGGAAAATCTGCGTCAGCAGATTACGTTCCGACGCCGTCAGTTTCTGTTTCCAGTCTTTGATGTCGTCGGCCAGCGGCACTTCTTCGGGCAGCCAGTGAATCTGCTGCTGCTTGTGCCAGGCCTCGTAAGCCCACGGATAGCGGAACGGTTTGTAAACAGGATTAGGGGTAAGGAGTCCGGACATAATAAGCCTCAAAAGTTGATCTTTATAATACTACTTCTTCCTGAGTCGGCGGAGTCATTTTTGACTGATTTTCCACCAATAAAACGCGGTAAGCCACGGTGGCATAAGTGGTGCTTGTTATTACACCAAGGCTTACGAATGCCCCTTGCCATATTCCCATAAAAATTTGAGCTGCTTTACTTTCAGTTCCACCCGCCAGCACAAGCACACCCGGTACCAGACTAACGCAAATAACAATCAGCATCAGGCAAAGAATAACCGCGAATTCGTTGCCAAAAATCCGCCACCAATTGCCCTCCGCCATTGCCCAACTCGTTTTAAGCTCATCCCCCTTGCGTAAAATCGCCAAAGGCCCAACCAAAGTATAGCGTATCGTGGAACGCAGATAAAAAAACATACCGATAATCGGCAATAACACCCATAAAACAGGACGAATATATTTCCACAGAACTTTGCCAAACCAGTAGAAAAAATTCCTGACGCTATATTCTATAGTTGTTGCAGGAAAAGCAAAACGCATCTGCATAACCGTCATGATATAAAAAGCGACAGCCTCTAAAACAAGCGTTCCCAAAACATAAAGCGACATATAACCCAGAAAATCCGGCAGAGAAGCACCGACAACTGTCATATATTGCTGCATTAGTTCTTTATTTTTCTTCAAAACCTCCGGGTGACCCTGAAGTTCTGGATGCTGATGCATGAATTGCATGAAAGGGCTGCGCGCGGAGAGCCAGGAAAACTCCACCTGCAAAATGCCGAAGAAAAGTCCGAACACCAACATCCATGGCCACCATTCGGAGGCCGTCGCCTTGAGTGTGACAAAGGTTTCTTTGAACAGCGAAGTTTTCTTGATAGCACCATCAACCATGAACAATCCTAGAGTGAGTGAGAAAGTTACGCCTGCCGCAGAGCGACGATTTTATTTTCGCGGCGCAGGGTGTCGAGCAATTCTGCGCCCCAGGCCGTTTCCATAACCACGGCTTTTTGTTTTTGCAGCGCGTCTTGCGGTTCGATAATGCCGTCTTTGCCATAATGGGCGCGGAAATGCCGCAAAGCCTGCAGATCATAACGCAGGGTTTCCGGGAAATCTTCGTGATCCTCGATAGTTTCCAGAACGGCATCCAAATCTTTTAGGCTGCCAAACAGGATAGCATCTTCGATTGATTGCGTCAGCGCGGGGGAGATTACGTCGTCAAAATTTTTCGGCATCTTTCTCCCCCTTACCTTCACCCTCGCGGGCAAAAATTTACTGACAGGCCAAACATTCCTCATATTTGGTTTCTTCAGCAACCTGATCGTCATTGGCCGCTTCCATCGCAGCAATCGCTGTCGACATAGGCTCACCCTTGTTTTTTTCGATACTGGTAGCCGATTCAGAACGCTGGATCGATTTCGAACGGCAGTAATAAAGGCTCTTCACGCCGTTCTTCCATGCCATGAAATGGATCATATGCAGGTCGCGTTTATGCACATCGGCCGGCAGGAACACGTTCAGGCTCTGCGCCTGACAAATGAACGATGAGCGGTCGGCGGCGAGTTCGATAATCCAGCGCTGATCAATCTCGAATGCTGTCTTGAAGACAAGCTTTTCATGATCCGAAAGGAAATCCAGATGCTGGACCGAGCCTTCACGCGTGGTGATGCCGCTCCACGTATCGTCGTCATTACGGTCATATTTGGTGAGCACATCCGCCAGATATTTATTGCGTACTGCAAAGCTGCCGGACAGCGTCTTGTGCAGATAGCTGTTGGCAGCCATCGGTTCGATGCCGGGACTTGCGCCGCCGCAGATGATCGAGATCGACGCCGTCGGCGCAATCGCAATCTTGTTGGAGAAACGTTCCATGATGCCGTACTCGGCAGCATCCGGGCAGGCTCCGCGTTCATGCGCCAGCTTGACCGAAGCTTCATCAGCCTGACCTTTGATATGGCGGAACATACGCTTGTTCCAGACCTTGGCCATAACGCCTTCCATAGGCACATTCTGGCTTTGCAGGAAAGAATGCAGCCCCATAATACCAAGGCCAACCGAGCGTTCACGCGATGCCGCATAACGGGCGCGTGACATGCTGTCAGGCGCGCGCTTGATAAAATCTTCCAGAACATTATCGAGGAAGCGCAGGCAATCTTCGATAAAGGTCGGATGATTTTCCCATTCCAGGAATTTCTCGACATTGAGTGAGGACAGGCAGCAAACCGCTGTACGTTGCTGACCATCTTTATCCAGCCCCGTCGGTAGCGTGATTTCGCTGCAGAGGTTGGACATCTTGACGTTCAGGCCCGCCAGTTTGTGATGCTCAGGGATCGCGCGGTTCACATTGTCGATGAACAGCAAGTAAGGCTCGCCGGTTTCAACACGGGCGGTCAGAATACGAATCCACAGAGCGCGAGCGCTGACGCGGTTGATAACGGTGCCGTTATGTGGGCTGGTCAATGCCCATTCTTCGTCATTTTCCACGGCGCGCATGAAAGCATCCGGAATAACGATGCCGTGATGCAGGTTAAGCGCTTTGCGGTTGGAGTCACCACCTGTTGGACGGCGCATTTCAATGAATTCTTCGATTTCAGGATGGCTGACCGGCAGATAGCAAGCGGCTGAGCCCCGACGAAGGCTGCCCTGGCTGATTGCCAGTGTCAGGCTGTCCTGCACACGAATGAAAGGAACGATACCCGATGTCTTGCCGTTACGACCGACAGGTTCGCCAATGGAACGCAGATTACCCCAGTAAGAGCCGATGCCGCCACCGAGCGCCGCCAGCCAGACATTTTCGTTCCAAAGGTTAACGATGCCGTCGAGACTGTCGGAGCATTCATTTAAGAAGCAGGAGATCGGCAGGCCACGCTTGGCCCCCCCATTGCTGAGAATAGGTGTCGCCGGCATAAACCAGAGCTTGCTGATATAGTCATAAAGACGCTGGGCATGATCGCTGTCATCTGCGTAGGTCATGGCAACGCGCGCGAACATATTTTGCGGGCCTTCGCCAGGAAGCAGATAGCGGTCTTCTAAAGTTGCTATACCGAAACGAGTTAATTCGGAATCCCGCGAGTAATCCACAGCTACCTGTGGGCCACGCTCAACTTGCATTACATCGAACATTCCTGCCTCCTCTACAGTTAGACAGCGGTGTTAAACCGACTTATCAACAACTGTGGATAACTATACTGTGAAATATGTGGAAATTCCACTACATCTAGAACTGATCGGGGGTGATCCTACCATATCTTGCGCTACTGTCACCTATCAACAACAGGTCGAAATGAGGGCGGTTAACCACGGCTTGCTTTTGATTTCTAAGCCAAATTTGTCTTCTTTAAGGCGCGAAATTTTCTTTCTTTTTTTTACTTTCTTACTTTCATGCCCCATCAGCCACCTCAAGCCCTTATCCGCACTCTGCCATTTCTGGGTATGTAGCCTGCCCTAAAACCAGAGTCGAATTGTACCACTTTCGTGATGATGCTTGCGAGACTTATGTTCCTCCCCAAAATAGAAAAATATCCATCAAAAATCACTCCGAATCAGTCTGCCGCAAAAGAAGTGGCAACACTGCATCAACCCTCTGAAAATCAAAGCATATGTGTCGAATTGAAACTATTCCGGTCCGGTTTTGGTTTACAAGCTGCGTTGTTAGTTGCTAGTTGTTAGGGGTTAGCAAGGCGCTGTTTTTCCGCTTAAGGCTAACGACTAATAACTAACAGCTAGGCTTAAAAGATGAAGGTCATACTGGCCCAACCCCGTGGTTTTTGTGCAGGCGTCGAACGCGCAATTGAGATCGTTGAAATGGCGCTGGATAAATTCGGTCCGCCAATCTATGTGCGTCACGAAATCGTACATAACCCGCATGTCGTCAAACGTCTTGCTGACAAGGGCGTAATCTTCGTCGAGGAAACCGATGAAGTGCCTGCTGAAGCCGTCACTATTTTCAGCGCTCACGGTGTTGCCGAAGAAGTTGAAAAGCATGCCAAGAAACGTGGCCTGCAGGTGATCGATGCTACCTGCCCTCTCGTATCAAAAGTCCATACCGAAGGCCAACGCTATGCCAAGTCGGGCCGCGAAATTATTCTGATCGGCCATGAAGGCCATCCGGAAATCGAAGGCACGCTCGGCCGTATTCCCGGCGTTGTGCATCTGGTGTCGGAGCCGGAAGATGTCGCCAAGGTTCAGGTCAAAGACCCGGACATGTTGGCCTATATCACGCAGACAACTCTGAGCGTCGATGACACCAAGCAGGTGATTGATGCGCTGAAAGCCCGCTTCCCCAATATCGTGGGGCCCGCGACCAAAGATATCTGCTACGCCACGCAAAACCGTCAGGGTGCTGTGCGCGAACTGGTCAAGCATGTTGATGTTGTATTGGTAATCGGTGCGCATAACAGCTCCAACTCCCGCCGGCTGCAGGAATGCGCCGTCGAAGAAGGTGTACCTGCTTATCTAATCGAAGACGCCTCGCACCTGAATGTTGAATGGGTCAAAGGCAAGGCACGAGTCGGCATCACCGCCGGCGCTTCAGCGCCTGAAGATCTGGTGCAGGAACTGATTGAGCACCTGAAGCAGATTGAGCCAGTCGAAGTCTCTGTTCTGAGTGGCGTTGAAGAAAACGTCCATTTCCGCCTGCCGCTGGCACTGACCAAAGCCGAAGCGCGTGTGAAGAAACCCGAAACATCTGACACGGCTGTAGCTTAATTACCTGCCGCCGCTACCCATAAGGATTCCAGAAAATGTCCGTACCTCTCCGCCAGCAATTCGATGTCGCGCTTTACATCATCAAGCAAAAACTGAAGGGCAATAAACACTATCCGTTGGTGTTAATGCTGGAGCCTTTGTTCCGTTGCAATCTCGCCTGCGCCGGTTGCGGCAAGATCGATTACCCGGATGAAATCCTGAACCAACGCTTGTCGGTGCAGGAATGCCTCGACGCTGCCGATGAATGCGGCGCACCGATTATTTCCATTCCCGGCGGCGAGCCTTTACTGCACAAGGAAATGCCGCAGATCGTAGCGGGCCTGATCGCAAAGAAAAAGTACGTCACGCTTTGCACCAACGCATTGCTGATGGAAAAGAAGATGGATCAGTACAAGCCATCGCCTTACTTCAATTTCTCGGTGCATCTGGACGGCGACAAGGGCGATCATGACCGCTCGGTCTGCCAGGACGGCGTTTACGACAAAGCCGAAGCCGCGATCAAGAAAGCGATCGCCGCCGGTTTCCGCGTCAACATCAATTGCACCTTATTCAACAATGCGGTGCCGGAACGCACAGCCGCATTTTTTGACCATATGATGGATATCGGCCTGAATGCGATCACCGTTTCGCCCGGCTATGCCTATGAACGCGCCCCGGATCAGGAGCATTTCCTGACCCGCGAAAAAACCACCGATATTTTCCGTGATATTTTCCGTCGCGGCAAAGAAGGTGTGAAAGCCGGCAAGACCAAATGGCGCTTCAGCCAATCGGCCTTGTTCATGGATTTCCTCGCAGGCAACCAGTCTTATGAATGCACACCTTGGGGCCTTCCAACCCGTAACGTATTCGGCTGGCAGAAGCCTTGCTATCTGCTCGGCGAAGGCTTCGTCAAAACATACAAAGAACTGGTCGAAACAACCGAATGGGAAAAATACGGCACCGGCAAGTACGAGAAGTGCGCCGATTGCATGGTCCACTGTGGCTATGAGCCCACCGCTGCCAATGATGCTTTTGCCCGCCCCTGGAAAGAATTCATGTTGAAGCTGCGCGGCATCAAGACCGAAGGCACGAAAGCAAAGCCAATTGATCTTAGCAAGCAACGCCCGGCCGAATATGTTTTCAGCCAGCATGTGCAGGAAGCTTTGACCAAGGTTCACGCCGCCAAGGCTGCAGGCAAGGCTGAAGCTGAAACCGTGGATGCTGCAGAGTAAAAAGCTTTGGTAAGCGCTGTACAAAGTTTACCGAACAACAGCATTACGCCGGTTTTTCGCCTTGCAACTATTGATGATGTCTCAACCATCCTCAGCTTCATTCGCAAGCTTGCAGAATATGAAAAGCTTGCGCATGAGGTTGTGGTGACAGAGCAAACTCTCGAGCATCATATGTTCGGCCCCAATCCGCGCGCGGAATGCCTGATTGCCGAAATTAACGGCAACCCGGCGGGTTTTGCCTTATTCTTCCATAATTTCTCGACCTTCCTCGGCAAACCCGGCCTTTATCTGGAAGATCTGTTTATCGATCCGGAATACAGGAACCAGGGCCTAGGCATGGGTTTCTTTCAAGAGCTCGCCAAAATCGCACTCGACCGCGATTGTGGTCGCATGGAATGGTGGGTTCTGGACTGGAACGAACCAGCTTTGCAGTTTTACAAGAAACTTGGTGCAACATCCATGAGCGACTGGACCGTGCAACGCCTTGGTCGCGGCGAAATCGAAGCCTTAGCGATAGATTAAACAGCTAGCGCCGTCACGCTACCCTCTAGAACTTTCAGCGCCCTGCCCGTCCCCCTACCCACATGAATAAGGCCTGGGATTTGGGCAGGATGGCGCACCAAACTAAGTAGCGCCCTGCCGATATGTATACTGCCATCTTCGGCAATCGCCTGCATGACAAGCGGCGGCACATCCATATCGGAATTATCGCAAACGACACGGATCACCGCCAAAGGAAGCTTGGCTTCGGCCGCGATCTGCGCCGCGCATTGGCTTTCCATATCGACAATCAGGCAACGCGACTTTTCGTAAAGCATGCGCTTTTCCTTCGCCGTCGGCACCAGAAATTCGGAACCCCAAACGCCGCCGCAATGGGCTTCAGGCAATTTGCGTGTCAGGTCATTGACCCAAGTGGACTCGCAGTCCCATTTGCCATCCTGCGACGTTACATGCGTGCCGATGATCATGGAACCGATGGGAAGGCCGGGTTCCAGCCCGCCTGCGATACCAAAGCTCATCAATTGCCTGGCGCCTTTTTTAACAAGTTCGCGGGCCAGCCAGCGCGCTTTCTGCGGACGAGCACCTGCGCACGCCACATCAACATTATTCAAACGTCGCGCAATAACCGCCTCAGATTCTAGACCGCAAACAATGCCAAGCATGAACGGCCTCTAATGCAGGGAGAAAGTGATGGCGGCATCAACCGCCGCCGTGTCGCTGCATCCATCGGCGATAGCGGACTCGCTAACGCCGCCAGCCATTGCGCTGTCATATAAGTGATACCAATTATTATCCGACCCTTTGACCTCAATATTCTTGACACCGAAAGATTGCGGGTCTTGGCCGAAGAAGCCAATGAACCGCTGGCAAACGCGGGACAGGAGCATATTCTCTACCCGCACCTCATCATTAGTGGCGGTCACGAAGGATGTGAGGTTATTACCCCAAGGATTTTTCAGGGCTTTAACATTTCCTGTAGAGCTATCGGTCTTGAGGCGACCAGCATGTTCCATCGCATCGAGCAAATCCTTATGCCCGCTGGCGATTAAATTAGGATCAGTCTTAACAGCATCACGAGCCTGACCAACAACATTGAAGACTTGTTGCAGCCCTTGCGAGAGACGGATTTTTTCAAAAATACTGCAGACCGATATCACCAAAGCCAGAACGGCAAAAGTTACGACGGCGGCTGAAAAAGCCAATGCTACAAGCGATTTCTTCTTCCGTGTCCGCTTGCCTTCAAAAAGGCTGGAATTGGTTTCGGCCATGATGACTGTCCTTACATGCCGTAAAGTGTTTGCGTTGCGTTAGTCTGACGCAGATTCTGGTAACGCGCCAGAGCCCAGAGCGGGAAAAAGGCCTTGTAGCCATGATAACGCAAGTAAAAGACACGTGGAAAACCGACGGCCGTATAATAGTCTTCCTGCCACAAGCCGTCTGCCGCTTGCGTCTTTTGCAAATACTGAATGCCTTTGGCAACAGCAGGATGGTCAATCGCCCCCACGGCCATAAGCCCTAGCAAAGCCCAGGCCGTTTGTGCCGGTGTACTGACCACACACTCGCCTTTGGGTTTATCGGTCCAATAGCTGGCGCCGTCTTCGCCCCAACCACCATCTTCGCGCTGTTTCGACAATAGCCAGTCAATAGCGCGGACAATCATCGGGGCCTTGGTATCGATGCCGATAGCATTCAAAGCGCAAAGCACTGACCATGTGCCGTAAATATAATTGGTGCCCCAGCGCCCGAACCAGCAACCTTCCGGTTCTTGTTCCCGTCGCAGATAGTCGATAGAAGCCGCAACTTTGGGGTGATCTTTTTTGTAGCCGAGCTGCGCCAGCATACCAAGACAACGCGCACTAACATCGGCGCTGGGTGGATCGAGCAACGCGCCGTGATCAGCAAAAGGAATATGGTTGAGGTAATAATACTCGTTATCGGCATCGAATGCGCCCCAGCCGCCATTCTTGGATTGCAACCCAAGCACCCATTCGGCGCCTCGGTCGATAGCCTCGCGGTATTTTTCGCGGTCGGACCGGTCCAGCGCCATGACGACAACGGCGGTATCGTCTACATCCGGGTAATGCGCATTGGCATATTGAAATGCCCAGCCGCCGGGCCTAACACCCGGCCGCCAATCGGCCCAATCGCCAACGACATCGAGAATTTGCTTGCTCACCAGCCATTCGCAGGCCTGCGTCAGCGCATTTTTTGCAACATCAGCTTCCATCAAAGCATGTGCTGCGAGAGCTGTATCCCATATCGGCGACAGGCAAGGCTGGCAATAGGAACGGTCAGGGCCATCCACTACTAGTTTATCAACGGCAGAACGCGCGGTTAAGGCGTCAGGATGATCAGCGCCGTAGCCAAGGCAATCATACATCATGACGGAATTGGCCATAGCGGGATAAATCGCCCCCAGACCATCGTCGCCGTTCAGGCGTTCCTTCACCCATGCGACGCATTTATCAATGGCCGCCTGTCTTGGCGCCTTGGGCATGAGTGGTTCTGTCAACCGCAGAATGACATCGATCACGCGAAACACAGGATTCCAGATCGACTGCGTATTATTGCTATTCCAGTTCTTAACCTTGTTCGGTGGCGTTACAAATAATTCGTCTACTTTCACGTTCTGCGGATTACGCGCTTGCGGCTTCTTCGTCATCAGCACCAATAGCGGCACGATAACGGTGCGCGACCAATAGGCAACCTTGCTAAGATGAAACGGAAACCATTTCGGCAGGAAGATTACTTCGACCGGCATAACAGGCACTGCTCGCCATGGCACTGCGCCGAACAAAGCCAGCTGAATACGGGTAAATACGTTACTTTTTTCAGCACCGCCGTATTTTAAAATAGCTTCACGTGCCCGCACCATATGCGGCGCATTGATATCGTCACCGACACATTTCAGGGCGAAATAAGCTTTGACGCTGGCGCTGATATTAAAATCACCGCGATGGAACAACGGCCAGCCGCCATGTTCTTCCTGAATGTTGCGCAGGTAAACCGCCATGCGCTCATGCAAAGGCTGGTTGATCGTGCCAAGAAAATGATCGAGCAGAATATATTCGGCCGGAATTGTAGCATCGGCTTCCAGTTCGAACGCCCAATGGCCATCGGCCCGCTGAAGCTTCAACAAAGCATCGGCGCTTTGCTGCACGGATTGATGAAGACTTTCTGATAAGTGCCCGGCAAAAGGCTGTGAGGCTAACGAATTTTGCATGTTCTCAAAAAGCAATAGGAAAGCAAGACATGGCCCGGAGAATGCGCAAAAACCGTTTAAAAAACAAGGCTATCGTGAGCCGTAAAAGCGGTAAAATTTCATACCCTGATCCATGGCCGCCATACGGCGCGCCCATGTTTCCACCCGCTTCATGATCTGCTTCTTGGTTGCATCGTCGGGGGGCAAGCCTTTAGCTAAAAAGGCGGTCAGTTTCTGCATACCTATTTTGATTTCTTTTTTGTAGAAATCGGTTAAGTCCTCGTGAACACGGATTGTATAGCCCACTTTTGCCCAGGCTTCCGCGGTTTCGACCAGGCTTAAGGGCTTTGCGCCCGCTTCAAACTTTTGCCACGCAAGAATGGCTGGTTTATCGCGGTCTTCCGGATTAACGATATAATCCGTAAACGCAATTTGCGCGCCTGATTTTGAACATTCAGCCAAAGCCTTAAAGAACTTATTTTTATTAGCCACGCGGTAAAAAGTCTCACGCGCCAGTATGCAGTCATATTTTTTTGCAACTTCGAACGTTTCCGGATCATAGGCTGTTATTTCGGCGTGTTTCTTTTTGCCCAACCGAACAGACATTTCCATGCCGCGCGCGGCAATGGCTGCATCAGGCTCCAGCCCCGTAATATAAACCCCCAGAGCATCAACCATATGCCGCATGCGGTCACCGAGGCCCGAAGACAGGTCAAGGACAGCCATATCTTTATTCAGGCCAAGGGGTTGAAACAAAGCTTCGGTAATAACTTTATCGCCGGGGGTAACAGAGCCTTCGCCCCACATTTTTTCAGAAATCTCGCCCGGCAAGGCAGACCATAGAGATTTGGATTTCTTAGCCTGCTGCAGAACCGCAGAAAATGCGGCTGCCGTCTTTCCACCAGCTTTTGGTTTACGCAGGACTGCGAGCGGCGCTTTACCAAGCCGGCTAAAGGACAAAGAAGAAAAAGGATTTTCCGTACCGTCTTTCCAGAAATCCTGCGCCAAACCCATGACATAGCGCTTGGCGCGCGGCACGAATTGCGGGCCGGCATGCTTTTCAACGAGAGCAGACAAGGGATTGGGCATTGGGGACACAGATAGAAATCACGAATCGGCTAGAGCCTAGCATGATTCAGGGGTAGCCCGAAATGCCGTTAAGCATGCCCTGCTTCGCCGGACAGCATAACCGGGCTAATGCCGATTTTGGCAAGCGACCGCTCCCATTTAGTATCAAGATCACGGTCAAAAATGATCAGATCATCCGCAGGCGCCGTGAGCCAGCCGTTAGCTTTCATTTCTTCGTCCAGCTGCCCTGCGCCCCAGCCGGTATAGCCCAAGGCCATGACTGCGCGTTCAGGACCGGCACCATTGGCAATGGCCTGCAAGATTTCAACCGTGGCGCTGAGCGAGATATTATCATCGACGCGCGTGGTTCCTTCGCGCAAATAATCTGACGAATGCAGGACAAAGCCCCTGCCCGTTTCGACCGGTCCGCCAAAATGAATCGGCAGGTCCGGAGTTTGGCCGGAGCTTTTAATATTCAGCTGTTCAAGCAAATTGCGAAAATGCGTCTCGCCAAACAGGCGGTTCAGCACCAGCCCCATCGCCCCGTTCGGGCCATGCGAACACATATAGATAACGGCGTGGGCAAAGCGCGGGTCCGCCATTGTCGGCATCGCGATCAACAATTGCCCGGTCAGCCAATTTGTGGGTGATGTCAGGATTTCAGAGGATGGTTTTCCTAAATTCATACTTAAGCTTTTCCTGATTGATTCTATGTTTTAAACTTCCTGAAGCTGCTAGTTTATTGCATCATGGCTAAAATCAAAAGCGTTGAATCAGGGCCCGGACTTATGAATCGCTGCATTTCTTTATTTCTGCTTTTGCTTATCGCCCTTTTTGCGCCCCTTAAAGCCTTTGCCCTTTCCAGCGAATGGCAAAAGGATGAAGCCGCCAGTGTGCGTCTGATATCCGCCGTTGACGGCGTTGGACAGGAACAAAACGTAACCTTGGGTCTGGATGTTGAGCTGGCCCCCGGCTGGCATACTTATTGGCGGTCGCCGGGTGCAGCGGGTTTACCCCCCCAAATCGATTGGCAAGCGAGCTTGAATGAAGGCGGCAATCTGCAATCTGCCGAACTACTTTATCCTGCACCCAAACGTTATACCGCATACGGGCTGGAGACGATTGGCTACACCCACCATGTCATTTTTCCGATTGAAGCCAAGTTACGTAGCGCCGGTCATGCCCTGACCATTGATACCGCGGTTGATTTGCTGGTCTGCAGTTCCATCTGCGTGCCGAAACATTATGCGCTGAAACTCATCCTGCCTGAAGGCAAGGCGACGGAAAGCGCCGAAGCCCCCCTCATCCGCCAGTTTCAAAATCAGATGCCGGGTGATGCCGAAGCCTCTGGCCTGCTTCTAAAAAGTATTGTCAGTGACGGCGTCAGCCTGACGGTAACCGTTGAATCGCGCTATGCATTGAGCGAACCGGATATCTTTGTTGAAGATGAGAAAGATCTTTCCTTCACGGCCCCCGTTATCAAACTAAGCGATGATAACCACCGCGCACACTTCACCATAAAGCCAGCTGATACTTTGCCTGAAGGCACAAGCCTGGCGGGTATGCCGCTAACATTGACGATCGTCGACGACGGCGCCCATGCCCTGCAGCAAAAAGTAACGGCTCCACCTGCCACCAAACAAGTTCCTTCTCTCATTCCACCGCCCCTGCCGCTTGGGCTGGCTGTTTTATTCGCATTGCTTGGCGGATTCATTCTGAACCTTATGCCCTGCGTGCTGCCAGTTCTGTCGATGAAGATTATCAGCATGGTTAGCCACGGCGGCGGCGATAAACGCACGGTGCGCCGCAGCTTCCTGACTACGGCGGCGGGGATTTTATTCTCGTTCCTTATTCTGGCGGGCCTGACGATTATTCTGAAGGAATTCGGTCTCAGCTTCGGCTGGGGTGTGCAATTCCAGCAACCTGTTTTTCTGGTCTGCCTGATTTTGCTGCTCACTTTATTTGCCGCCAATATGTGGGGCCTTTTTGAAATTCTTTTGCCGCCGTGGCTTGCGGACAATATCCACAAAAAATCCTATCATCCCAAAATGGCGGGCGATTTTGCCACCGGCGCGTTCGCCACATTGCTAGCCACTCCCTGCACCGCGCCGTTCCTCGGCACTGCTGTTGGGTTTGCGCTTGCTTCCGGCCCGGCTGATATCCTGATTATTTTCACGGCGCTGGGTTTTGGTATGATCGTGCCTTACCTCGCCATCGCCCTCTTTCCGCGCATCGCCACCAGCCTGCCCAAACCGGGCATGTGGATGGTGAGGCTGCGGCAGCTTCTTGGCATTGCGCTGGCCTCCACCGCTTTCTGGCTGACATGGGTTTTGTCGGCGCAGATTACGCCGCGCTTTGCGGCGCTGGTGGGGCTGTGCATGGCAGGCATCGTTATCTTACTGGCAATGCGGAAAACAACATCCCTATCGAAGCGCCTCATTATGTGCGGCCTCTTTGACTTTGCTATCGTCGCGCTCGGCATAACACTCAGCGGCTCGCTGATGCCAAGGGCCCCGGCGCAGGTCGATGTGCTCTGGCTGCCGTTCAGCGAACAGGCTCTGGCCGCCGATATTGATGAGGGAAAAACCGTATTCGTCGATGTCACTGCCGATTGGTGCCTGACCTGCAAAGCCAACAAAAAGTTTATCCTGTCGCAGGACGCGCTGTCGCAGCGTATATTTCATACTGATATCATTGCCATGCAGGCGGACTGGACGAACCCCGACCCTATCATCACTTCCTTTCTGCATAAATACGGGCGTTACGGCATACCGTTTAATGCAGTCTTCGGCCCGAGTGCGCCGCAAGGCATATTACTGCCGGAGCTGTTAACGCCAGATAGCATTAATAATGCGCTGGATAAGGCGGCTAATTCAAAATAACAAACCCCTACCTTGCCGTTTGGCTGATAATCCCCTAAGGTCTGCGCAGATTTTACCCCAGCGAGCGGAGCTCCCCATGACGATCAAAACCGGCGACAAGATTCCTTCGGTAATGTTGAAACAGCTGACTGCGAACGGTATGCAGGACCTCAGCACCGACAGCGTATTCAAAGGCAAGAAGATTGTTATGTTTGCGGTACCGGGCGCTTTCACGCCCACTTGCTCCGCCAAGCATCTGCCTGGCTATACAGAGCGTATGGACGAGTTTAAAAATCAGGGGCTGGAAGTTGTATGCCTCGCCGTCAATGATCCATTCGTGATGAAAGCCTGGTCAGACAATGCCAAAGCCGAAGGCATCACCATGTTGGCCGACGGCAATGCGACTTTCACCAAGGCTCTGGGTTTAGAGATGGACGGCACCGGCTATGGCCTCGGCACCCGCTGCCAGCGTTTTGCGCTTTATGCCGAAGACGGCGTCGTGAAAAACCTGGCGGTTGAAAAGCCGGGCGCTTTTGAAGTCTCCAGCGCCGAAGCGATGCTGAAAGCCATCAGCACCAAGGCTGCGGCTTAAAATAAATTCATTTGCTAGTCAGGTTACTTAATTAACAGGGGTACAAAAGCACCCGTCTGTGATACAGTGGCTTATTGTTTTCTTGATTCGGGTAATTTGCATGGCCCAAAATATTGCCATCTTAAACATGGCAAAATTCGGCAAAGGCATCATGATAGGCGCCAAAATTTTTGTGGGCCTTTTAAGCGTTGTACCAGCGCAATCAGATCTACTTCCGGCCCCCACCCCCAACGAAAACATTGATAGAGCAGAAAGCGATAGAACAGCGTTTGCTGACTATATCACTCGCCGTGGAAATTTGGATGCCGCCCTTAATCTGGCCTTAACACCCGACACTTCGGTTGATCCGCGCTTTAAAGCGTGGGCTGAATTTATTCAATATGCCAAAAACATCAAAGATGGAAAAGAACGGGCTGAAGTAGTCAATGGCTGGATAAACACGAAAATTATTTTTGATAATTCAAAAATATTTGCCACATGGAAAAGCCCTTGGGAGCAAACACCTCAAACGACCCTAACAAGCGGTAAAGGCGTTTGTATTGATATCGCTTTACTTAAGTATGAAACGTTACTTAGAACAGGCTTTAAACCAAAAGATATTCAACTGATTGATGCTGATATTCAATATCCGGGCAATGTCCCAGTGGGTCATCACGCAATAACCACCGTTCGTATTGGCAAAAATACGTGGGTTTTAAACGATCAACATGCACAATATTCGAATACCATTGCTTCCAGAATGGGTGCTTTTAATTATAACGCTACATTAGAACCAGCGGAAGATTTCTTTAATGGTTCTGGAAGTTATTTTATGAAAAATACTTTGATAACCGCAGTCGCCAAAATCGATGGAAAAGGCAAGCTAGAAATTCCGCATTCCGACCTAGGCATACGGCCTGCGAACACAACATATAAATTAAAAAGCGAATTTCCTTCGGCCCAGTTACCAGACACGATGGTGAGCAAGGATCTTAATGATAGACAAATTCAAAACATTATAAGCTCATCTTATTCTGATGCGCCACCCCTCGATAATACAACCAGCAATCTTTTGATAACAGTCGCTATCCGAACCACTGCACATTTTGCCCCATCAGCAAAACCACTCGTCATTGCTCTTCGTTAAAGCGCATATTAGCTAGAGATAGATGCGTGAAATATCTCAGCGCTTTTGAAGTCTCCAGCGCCGAAGCGATGCTAAAAGCGATCAGCACCAAGGCTTAGGCTTAGGCTTAGGCTTGGGCTTTTGAAACAGCTCCCGCCGCCCTGCGATCAGCAGCGCGGGCATCAACGCCATCACGTGTCGGTTGGGGTAGGCTTTGCCTACCCGCCACATAATTTTCTAATGAGGGATCGGCTCTACGGCTTCTATAATCAAGCGCGTTGTCTAATGTAATGAACGGGCCTTGATAATCATATGAGACGGCCATAATTTTTCTCCGATAAAAAACGATTAAAACTGCTGTTTTATAGCACAAAAGAAACGCGTCGATAACTTGATAAATATTCAATTATATCAATAAATTGCCAACTACACTCTCTTAATCGCCGCCACCGCCAGTTGATCCACCCGTTCATTTTCCGGGTGTCCGTTATGGCCGCGGACCCAGATCATCTCGACCTTATGCGGGGTCATAGCTGCCTGTAGCCGTTGCCAGAGATCAGCGTTCTTCACCGGCTTTTTATCGGCTGTTTTCCAGCCGCGCTTGATCCATTGCGGCATCCATTCCAGCGCGCCCTGCTGCACATATTTGCTGTCAGTATAGAGCTTGACCTGCGTCGGCCGCGTCAGGGCTTCCAGCGCCATGATCGCTGCCATTAATTCCATACGGTTGTTAGTGGTATTAGGCTCGCCACCGGAGAGTTCTTTCTCCGTATCGCCACAACGCATTAGGGCGCCCCAACCGCCGGGGCCCGGATTGCCGCTGCAAGCGCCGTCGGTATAAATCTCCACCTGCTTCATCGCTTCATTCATGGGGCAAACCCGTAAGCAGAAACATTTTGTACACCTTGGTGAAATTGTAGTTTAATCAGATATTCCAGCGGATCTTTCGGTTTTACCAAAGCATCCGGCACCTGATGCAACCAATCATGCAACCGTGTCAGCAGGAAACGTAAGGCCGATCCGCGTGACAGCAAGGGCAGTGCTTCTTTTTCCGCCGCCGATAGAGGCCGTACTTCTTCGTAGCCGTTGATGAGGGCGCGCGCCTTGGTGATATTAAAAGACGCATCCCGTTCAAAACACCAGGCATTGAGGCAAACAGCCAGATCATAAACCAACAGATCATCGCAGGCGAAATAGAAATCAATCAGGCCACAAAGTCTGGGGCCATCGAAGAAAACATTATCCGGAAACAAATCGGCATGGATGATGCCTTTCGGCAAGTCAGTGGGCCAATAGGCTTTCAGGTGAGCGATTTCTTTCTGCAGAATAGCCCCGAGCCCCACGAAGATTTCATCAGCACGTCCTGCCGCGAACTCGACCATTTTCTCCCAACCCGGGAGGGACAAGGCATTGGCACGGTGCATCGGAAAATCCGCCACCGACAGATGCATCGCCGCCAGAGCGCGCCCCAGTTCGGCACAATCATTCGGTACAATGCGGGTAAGCGAAGCGCCTTTCAGGTGACTGATAATAACTGCAGCGCGCTTGGCTAGATGGCCCAGCACCTTGCCGGATTTCATCTTCTGCGGTTTCGGGCAAGGTAGGTTCTTTGCCGCCAAATGTTCCATCAGACCGATAAAAAACGGCAAATCCTCAGTATGAACACGCTTTTCGTAAAGGGTCAGGACATAGCGGCCCGCTGTTGTCGTCAGGAAGTAATTGGTATTTTCAACGCCAGAGCGAATACCGGTGAGCTCCACCAGCGTTCCGAGGTCGTAATCCTGCAGGAATTCGGACGCGTCTTGCTCAGAAATTTTTGTATAAACAGCCATCGAAAATGTCTAGCATCTCCCGCGATCAATGCAATCTTTTCACGCTTTACAGACCATTTATAAGAAATCATGAAAATCCTTTTCCTGACCTCCAACCGCGTCGGTGACAGCGTACTTTCCACCGGGTTACTGAACTGGCTGGTCGGCAATCACCCCGGCGCGGAAATAACCGTAGCTTGCGGTCCTTTCGCGGCTGACCTGTTCAGGGCTACGCCGGGGCTGGAACGGCTGATTATCCTGAAGAAACAGAGCTGGAACCTGCACTGGTACGGCTTGTGGCGCGACTGTTTTGATACCAAATGGGACATTATCGTCGATCTGCGTAACAGCCTTATCTCGCGACTGCTGTTCGCCAAAAAACGTTATTACGTCCCGCGCATGCCAACTGCCCATAAGGTCGTTGAAATCGGCGCGACACTGAAACTATCGCCGCCGCCTGCGCCGCATATCTGGCTGGATGCTGCTGCCAAAGCTGAGGCGGATAAAATCTTACCAAATAACGCACACATACTGGCGCTCGGCCCCGCTGCGAACTGGGCGGCCAAGCAATGGCCGGTTGAACGTTTTGCCGCTCTGGCCGAAAGGTTAACCGCCAAAGATGGTCCCCTTCCTGATGCGACCATACTTGTCATCGCCGACACACGGGAGCGCGACCAAATAGCGCCCTTATTGAAATCCATTCCCGACAATCGCCGGATCGAGTTGATCGGTCGCGATTTATTGACAGTGGGTGCTTGCCTGAAACGCTGCACGCTTTTTCTCGGCAACGATTCCGGCTTGATGCATATGGCGGCTGCCGTTGGCACCAAAACGCTTGGCCTTTTTGGTCCCGGTTATGAGGATATTTATGGCCCTTGGGGGGCGCATTGTGCCTATGTTCGCACCGATAAAAGTCGCGCAACATTGCTGGAGAGCCTCAGACATCCCGGCCCGCATCAGAATAATCTGATGGATAGCCTGAGTGTGGAGAAAGTTTTTGTGGCTGCGACAAAACTGCTCGCACGGAAATAATTAGTTACCGTTCCCCACAATCCCGTGAATAAAATCCCCGAAAGCTTTGGAGATTTCATTAGTCACGGCGCCGGTGAAGCCCCCGCCGCTTGACAGCAAGTCACGCTCCGGCACGGCGGCTTCAGCCTCGGTCATATAATCATGCCAAAGCTGGGCTGGCAGGCTGCCGCCTGTAATTTTACGCATCGAATGATTGTCGTCATTACCTAGCCAGACACCTGTTGTGTAATTGCCCGTGAAGCCGAGGAACCAGGCATCGCGGTAGTCGGAACTGGTTCCTGTTTTACCTGCAACAGGGCGCCCCTCCAGCGCTGCATGTTTACCGGTGCCGTAGCGCACAACATCTTCCATCATACCGACAAGTACGCGCACAGCATGTTCATCCACCGTCAGCGGCGGGTTGACGTCCGTATGGCGGTAAAGCACTTCCCCCTGACGGTTGCGGATTTCCTTGATGGCATAAGGTGTAATGGCGCGGCCACCTGCCGCCAGCGACGCATAAGCACCGGTGATTTCCAGCGGTGTTACTTCGCTCGCACCCAAAGCCAAAGCCGGATCATGCTCCAGTGGGGATGAAATGCCGAGAGCCCTCGCGGTATCGATCACACGGTCCGCGCCTACCCGTTGAAACACACGCACGGCAACTGTGTTAATGGATTCCGCCAGAGCCTCGCGTGCTGTTATCGGGCCACGATATTTGCCGTCAAAATTTTCCGGCGACCAATGGCCGAGTGTAAGCGGCGCATCGGGGATGATATCATCTGGCGACAAGCCTTGCTCAATAGCTGCCAGATAAACAATCGGCTTGAAGGCAGAACCTGGCTGGCGCATCGCCTGTGTTGCGCGGTTATACTGGCTGGTGCGGTAATCACGCCCACCCACCATTGCCCTCACCCCGCCATCCGGAGCCAACGTCACCAAAGCCGCCTGCGATACATCGCGGCCATCCTGCTTCGACAAGATTGCGTCGACATCGCGCTCCGCCGTACGTTGCAAATTCAAATCAAGCGTGGTGGTAACGATAATGTCCTGCGCGGCATCTTCCAATAGCGGCCCGGTCTGGTCCTGCACCCAGTCAGCAAAATAACGCCCATCGCCGCCGGAGCCGGGTTTATGGCTTGGCGGCGGCACGTAATCTATCGCGGCTTTTTTCTCACGCTGGGTGATGAAGCCTTCTTCGACCATTGTTTCCAGAACGATTTTACCACGGGCAAGGGCAGCGGCCATATCATGGCTCGGGGCATAACGCGACGGCGCGCGCAACAGGCCCGCAATAATCGCACATTCGCGCAAATTCATTTCGCTCGCGGGTTTTTCAAAATAAAGCCGGGAAGCGGCATCGACACCATAAGTGCCATTGCCCAAATAAACGCGATTTAGATATGCCGTCAGAATCTGGTCCTTGCTGTAAGTATGTTCCAGCCACAGCGCCAGCATCATTTCCTGCACTTTGCGTTTCATATTACGGTCCGGCGATAGGAAAAGATTTTTTGCCAGCTGCTGCGTGAGGGTGGAGCCTCCCTGCACGACATGGCCAGCCACAACGTTACGCGCTGCTGCGCGCATAAGGCCCCAGATATCAACCCCGAAATGGCTGTAAAAACGTCGGTCTTCGATAGCGATGATGGCTTCTGGCAGATATTTGGGCACGTCATCCAATGTAACATGGGTACCGAACAAATCACCGTAACGCGCGAACACCGCGCCATCTGCCGTTTCCAGCGTTACCGAGGGGCGGCGTTGCGGTTGTGTAATCTGGTTAATGTTCGGCAGATCAATTGCGCAGTAAGCGACAAAAGCGCCGATCAGAATGCCACCCCAAATAACCGCGAGTATGAGAGCGCGCAGCAAGAAAGGCATAAAACCGCCGCCAGACGATTTGCCACGACCCGTTTTACGGGCGCGCGGATTTTCACTTTTATATTTATCGACGCGGCGTTTTTTTGGCATGGGCACCAGAGGGGGCGAATGAATAGGGGGCGACTATAGCAAAGGCTGGAAAGAAAGAAATGGACTACCGCCGGTCAAACAATTTTTCCAGATCGGTGCGTTTGAGTTCGACATAAGTAGGGCGGCCATGATTGCATTGGCCGCTATTGGCGGTTTGTTCCATTTGGCGCAGCAGCGCATTCATCTCATCTAGGTTCAGCGCACGGCCGGCCCGTACTGACCCGTGGCAGGCCATGGTGGAGCATATTTCTTCCAGCTTGGCACGAAGGCTGCCTGCCTCGTCATATTCTGCCAGCTCCTCGGCCAAATCTTTTAGCAAGGTTTTGACATCCGTTTTACCAAGTAAAGCCGGTATTTCTCGCACCAATATCGAGCCCCGCCCAAATCCTTCAACCACCAGACCTAGCTCGGCCAGTTCCTCCGCCCGCGCCAATAAACGGGCTGCGGAAGGCTCATCAAATTCCACCACTTCGGGGATCAGCAAAATCTGACGTTTAATACCTTGGCTATCCAGCGCCTGCTTCATTTTCTCATAAACAATACGTTCATGTGCCGCATGCTGATCAACAATCACAACGCTATCAACAGTCTGCGCCACAATAAAAGTGCCGTGCACTTGCGCAACAGCAGCGCCCAAGCGACCCATAGGCGCTGATATTTCAGTGACAACAGAGGCGCGCGCTGCAGGCGGTATATCGGCCATCATATTTGCAATAGCTGCGTCGGTATTGGAAGAAACACCCTGCCAATTCCGGAAGCTTTGCCCACCGGTATTCTCGGCAAACCCTTGCGGTATCATAAAGTTTACAGGTGCCGATCCTTCCGCACGAAGCATCGTCAGAGCCTGCGGCGCTAGGATACTGGTCGTATATTGCCCGGCCTGTTCCAGAGCTTTGCGGATGGAAGTTACAATCAACCCGCGTATGAGACTGCTGTCGCGAAAGCGCACTTCGGCTTTGGTGGGATGCACATTCACATCGACATCACGCGGCGGCACGGTAAGAAACAGCACCAGCATCGGAAAGCGTCCAGACGGCAAAACATCGCCGTAAGCGCCACGCACGGCGGAGAGCAAAATTTTATCTCGAACAGGTCGGCCATTGACGAACAAATACTGCGCGCGCGAGGTCGGACGATGATAAGTCGGCATACTGGTGTAACCATTGACCGAGATTCCCTCGCGCGTGGCGGCTACAGGCACAGCATTTGTTATAAATTCATCGCTGATAATATCGGCCAGACGGTTTTTTAGAATCTCTTCACCGTCAAGCAGGCCCTGATTTTGCGCGTTAAAACGCACCGGGCGTTTGTCGTCTTCCTGCCAGATAAAATCCACTTCGGGATGCGCCATTGCCAGTTTTTCGATAGCTTCGCGCGCATAGTCATTTTCCGTACGCGTTGTTTTCAGGAATTTAAGGCGTGCGGGCGTTGCAAAAAACAGATCACGCACTTCGACGCGCGTGCCCTGCGCCATCGATGCCGGGCGCGGTTCCCCTACATCACCGCCGTCGATAAAAACCTGCCAGGCTTCGTTGCTGCCCTTGGCCCGGCTGGTGATTGTCATGCGCGAGACGGAAGCGATGGAAGGCAGCGCCTCACCACGGAACCCGAAACTCTGGATATTCCACAAATCCTCGTCCGGCAGTTTTGAAGTCGCGTGACGTTCGATCGCCAGCAGCAATTCATCGCGCGACATGCCACAGCCATTGTCGGTGACACATATCAACGACTGACCGCCATCGCGCAGGTTAACCTCAACCTGCGTAGCGCCCGCATCCAGCGCATTTTCAGCCAATTCCTTGACGGCGGCGGCGGGGCGCTCCACCACCTCGCCAGCGGCAATGCGGTTAACGAGTGATTCTGGAAGGCGACGAATAAGCATGCGCAAAGCATAGCGGAAATGGCTCTGCCAGCCAGCCTTTTTTGACTTTATTTTAGGTGATTTTCAGCTGTTTTTTCTGCTCAGGCGTGCATTTAACATCGTCAAGATTGGCGTTTTTAAAATCGGCATCGGTAATAATAGCGGTACTAAAATCCGAAGAAGTTAAGTCGGCATTGCGGAAATTAACCGACCGAAGATTGGCGCCGGCAAAATTGATATAACGCAAAGTCGCTCCCGACAGATTCGTCGGTAACTTGCGACCTTTTTCCAATTCCAGCGGCTGCAGATTGACATCCTGCAACTGCGCATTGCTTAGTTTTGCATTTGCCAGATTGACACCGCGCATATCAGCTTTCTGCAAATTACAATGACGCAAATCAGCATCATGCAAATCAGCCGTTTGCAATTGCGCGCCGGATAGGTTCACCCCATACAATATAGTGCCGATACCGCGCATCATCGTCAGGCAGGCTTTTTCGAGGCCCGTTGCCTGACGCAAGTCATAGCCGCTTAAATTAAGCAACTTGCCTTTCTGGCCGTTGCTGTTCACCCATGTCTCATGCAGCACGAGCAACTGGTCAAGAGGAGTAGGAAGGTCCTTCAGTTCATGCCCGGCCGCTTTTTCCGTCAATGCTCCGGCCAAATTTTCCTTCGACACTTCGCTGATATTGATAGAGGTCCCTACAAGGATGGCGTTCTTGAAACTGGCATCTTCCAGATCGCATTTGCTGAGGTCGGCGTTTTCCAGATTAGCGCCGCTAAAATTCGCGCCTTTGAGGCTCGATTTCTGCAGCTTGGTGCTCTTCATCGTCGCATCGCTGAAATTGCTATCGATAGCAACGGCACCCGCCATCTTGGCATTGCTCAAATTGGCGCCACTTAGATTAGCACCGCCTTTGTCGACAACCGTAAGGTTCTTGTGTGCCGCTTTCAGTTCACCGTCGCCGCCAGCATTGGCAAGGGATCCTTCACGCAAATCGACGCCTGTCATATTCGCGCCGACCAGATTGGCTCCGCGCAAGGCCGCGCCGCGCAAATCCGCGCGCGCAAGACTTGCACCCCGAAAATTGGCCTGCCGCGCATCGACGCAAAATAAAATCGCGCGGTCTAGCTTGGTTTCGGCAA
>Ga0206891_10041_pt1 | contig 39377 bp, 34 predicted proteins | sample Alteio_BWOrgHeat_55_FD_153246 | JGI IMG/M metagenome (GOLD analysis project Ga0206891, IMG submission 153246) | Enriched cells from forest soil in Barre Woods Harvard Forest LTER site, Petersham, Massachusetts, United States - Alteio_BWOrgHeat_Nextera7 ...
GGCGGGTGCACTTGTTATTGTGTCATTGCTCTTGGCGGGACTGCGGCGAAAAAAATCGACCATGGCGTCGGAACGTCTGGACGTGGTGACGGCTTACGCTTTTCTCGGCTCTTGCCTGCTGGGCCCTTATTTAGTTCTCACCGCTGACGTCTCCAAGTCGCCGGTTGTGGGTGACATCTTCGTTCCACCGCTCTGGGCGATGGTCGCTTTGGGGGTGGTCTACGCTGCGGGAGCGGCGGATACGGCGGCACGTTGGTCACACGCAGTAATACGAGGAGTGGCCCTGCTCCTTGTCGGCATTGCCGCCTGTTACCAAATCTCCCGCTATGGCCAGCAAGGGCGATTGACGAACCAACGCAGCCAAGTGGAGCGGGTATTGGAATTGCATGATCTGGTGGGAAAGAAATGCGTGGAGTTCGGACTCTCAACGCCGGTAATTGGCATCGATCGCAATCGCGATACGTTCTACCCGCGGGTTCTTGCGGTCACCCAGTGGGAGCGGCGCCGAGTTTCCCTGGCACCTCGCGATGCCTATCCCATGGGGATCTTTGCTGTCAGTGAAGCAGAGGTGATGAGCGGCATTCGGTCAGCAGATTTTGTTCTCCTGACCCTCGCGCCGGAGACCGAGCCTTCCGTTTACCCGTTCGATAATTCAATGCAAGGCATGCGATCCAATCTGGTGGAGTTCTGCGACCGCGAGATGATCCCGCTGCGTGAGTCGCTGTTTTTTGGCCAACGCGTTCGTCTGTATATGCGCCCCATGGTAGCCACTGAAATACTCGACAACGACTGGATCACCGCGGATGGGTTGACGTTACGCGGAACGACGGAGGTGCTACGCGGATTCCCGCACATCACGTTGCGCGGTTCGACTTTTACCGGCTTCCATTTTCCAAACGACGGCCGAAATGTCACGGCCACGCTGGAGATGGAGAACCACCCGTCATTACCGGTTCCCGCGAACCTGATAGAAACGAATGGGCAATACACCCTGGAATTGAATGTGCCTTCTCTCGAGACAACCGGCGACCACCCGTTGTTCATCCGCGTTCATTTCCTTCGCTACTTTGTCCCGAAGGAACTCGGCTTAAATGACGACCAGCGTCATTTGGTCGTTCGTTCGCCCGACTCGGTGCATCTCGACCGGTCAACCCCTGATTGACCTGAAAATCTATTCCGTGAGGGAGGGGATCTCGCTCGGTTGCCGCGACAACGGCATCGCGGCGCGTCGCGCAGCCAGTGCTGCACTCCGCTATCGGTAATTGATTTTTTGCTGGACGTGGGGATGGTAGTTGGTGTACAGTCGGGACGGTTCTTTGACATTGGGGAAAGAAGGAGAGCGGAAAGTCGGTGCGACAGGATGGCGCAACTTTGTCCCTTCAGGGGAGAAAAGGCCCCCCTATGTGTTTCTGCGAAACGAACCCAATTTTTTGACGGAAGATTTTGTGCGTATCATCGGTATTGATAAACACTTACTCCGTTTATAGAGGCTTTTTGCGATTGGGTTCGTTTTGGAAAACGAACCCAAATTAAGGGGTTAAATGGGCAGGCAAGATTACTCCGTCAGGAGATTTCCCTTCGAATACCCCAACTGCTCCTGCACGCGCTGGCAGGCGCTGGGGTATGGGGGGCCGAGTTTGCGGAGGAGCAGGCGCGCGCCGCCGGGGGTGACCTTGGGGGCGAGCAGCAGCAGGTGAAACCAGTAGGTGAAGACGAACTTCAGCCAGCGGAGCGGCAGCGGGCCGCCTTCGCGCAGGCGGTCTTCGCCGCAGCGGCGCGCGTAGGCGATGATCCAGTGGGGCGGGACGCGGCCGTTGTGGTAGCGCCGCAAGACGAAAATGATGTCGTGGTGCGCTTCGCGGCTTTTACAGAAGGTCTTGGCGGTGCCGTGATGACGGGTGGCGGCGAGTTTCTTGTCGAGAAAGTGGAAGGGTTCGACGGCGCCGACGCGGAGCCAGTATTCGTAGTCCATCGCGTAATGCAGCGCGGGGTCGAAGAGCCCGAAGCGGTCCAGCACGGTCCGACGGAAAAAGCAGGCTGGTTGGCAAATGAAACAGGTCTCCCGCAGCCGCGCATAATTCCAGGGCTCGACGGGATAGGCGGCAATTGTGCGATCGCGGTCATCGATCACATCGGCGTGTCCATAGACGACCGACACCTCGGGATGCGCCGCGAAGAACGCGCCGACCTCCTGGAGCGCGCCGGGATAGAGCACGTCGTCGGAGTTCAGGTAGCAGACATATTCGCCGGTGGCTTTTTGGAGGCCGTCGTTCAGGGCCATGGTTTGTCCTTCATCGGGGCGGCTTTCCCACTGCAGGCGATCGGCGTAGCGTTTCAAGATGTCGACGGATTGATCGGTGCTGCCGCCGTCCTGGACAATGACTTCCACGTCCACGCCCGGCTGCCCGAGGATGCTCTGGACCGTGCGCTCTAGGAACTCGCCTTGTTGAAAGGACGGCACAATGACGGAGAATCGCCCTGTCACTGCTGGTGTAGTCGGCCTGGCCATGCGCGATTGCATCTTGCCACAGTCGGGAACTCCTTGCTAGGTTCCAGCGTGCTGTATCTTGACGTAACGAGTGCCTGCAAATCGCCGTTGAACACGGGCATCCAGCGGATCGTCCGCGGTATCTATCGCGCGTTGCGGGCGCGGACGAAGGTGATGCCGTTGTTGTGGAGCGATGGGTGGGGAACTTATTGCCGCCTGGGGAAGCGGCAGCATGAGTATTTGACGGCGCCTTTTCGAAACTACCGATCGGCCAGTGACCGCCCCGAGACTCTCGGCGCGCCCGGTTATTTTTCAAAAACGATCCGTCATTTGTCGCATCGTCCGCATCGGCTGCGGTTGGCCCACGTGGCCAATTCCAGCGACATTTTGTTTGTCCCCGACATTTTCCAGGATGACCGCACGAAAGCGCTGGCCACGGTAAACCGGTGGTTTCCGGGGCGACGCGTTGCGATTTTTTACGATGCGATTCCGTTGCGTCTTCCCGAAGTCACCAAGGCGCTCGAACAAAAGACTTTTCCTGAATATGTACGGACACTCGCCAGCTTCGACAAAGTCATTTGCATCTCGCGGGAAACGGAGGCCGATCTCCAATACTACTGGAACAAGTTTGGCGTGGGGGGCGGTCAAACCGCGGTGCAACTGCTGCCGATCGATTTCAATCAACCGCGAACGATGCTGCCGCCCCATGGCGAGGCCCATCGCATCCTGTGTGTCTCTTCATTCCATTTGCGAAAGAACCATCTGCGTTTGTTCAAGGCGGCGGAACTGTTGTGGAGTGAAGGTTTGCAGTTTGAGCTGATTCTCGTCGGGCGCACGACGGCCCACGGCGGACCGACGGTCAGCGGCGAAATCGAACGATTGACCCGCAAAGGACGGGCGCTCCACTGGCAGCGTCACGTGGATGATGCGTCCCTGCACGAGGAGTATCGGAGGTGTTCCTTCTCGGTCTATCCCTCTATCCGTGAAGGATTCGGATTGCCGCTGCTGGAAAGCCTGTGGCATTGCCGGCCATGCGTCTGCGGCAGTAACGGGGCGCTCGGCGAGGTGGCCGATGGCGGCGGCTGCCTGCTCATCAACCAGGAAGATGTGGCATCGATTGCCAGTGGCATGCGGCAACTGCTACAGGACCGCGAAATCTACCAGCGACTCTACGAAGAGGCGCGGCAGCGGGTGTTTCGCCCCCTCGACAATTATGCGGATGAGCTTCTTGAGGAACTAGAGATGAAACCACGGATGGATTTGCCGGCGGCTGCACGCCCGATGATGGCACCGGTCGCTACTTCGGCGGGGTGAAGACGACACTCATCGGCGCGTTGGTGTTCGTTGCGGTGCCAATCCACGAGACCAATGGGGCCACGCCTTCCGCTACGGTCGCCGTTGCGGCCGGGACATTGCGGACAATCACGCTGCCGGGCGGCAAACCGATCGCGCGGCCATAAACTGCATTCGGTGTTCGCGGGAACCGGCCCAAGCCGGCCTGCGCCTTGCCATCCTTGCCAATATTGACCGGCGCGCGCCGTCGCTCCACGCGCACCACCCATTGCGTTTCACCCGCCGCAATCGGGCTGTTGAGATGCAACGTGACCGGCGGGTTGCGCGGTCGGCCCGGCACGCGCACAATCGTAAACGGGATCGGCCCGCCATCCGTCGTGTAAAAGCCGACGAACCGTTTTTCGTCACCGCCGATGGAGGCCTGGACATTCTTGAGCGGGTTGAAACCCTGGTTCATCATCGGCTCGGTAACGATGGAGAGGGCGTTGGTGACGTCGGTTTCCAGGGCCAGCAAGGAGACGCCGCCGACGGGTAGTTGTTGCTGCTCGGATTCGCGGCGCACCGAACCGAGCAGGTCGCTGAAGCTTTTCCAAGCGGCATTGAGCTGAGCGTCTCGACTGATCGATGGGCCGACGCGATCTTCCGTCTTGACCCAGTCCGGCGGGCGCTCGTGAAAGGCGTTGTACGCGCGCCGCGAACAGAAAACCATCACGATCACGCAGGCGATCGTCGCGAGCCAAAGTTTCCAGTGTTCTTTCATCCGTGTGGCTACTGCCAGTTGGCCATCTTGTCGTACCAGTAGGTCATTTGCGTCACGTCGAAATGATTGAATGGCGCGACATGGCCGTCCGCAAATAGAAAATTGCAGTAACCGAGATGGGGCGGCGGATACGTTCCCGAGGTCGTGCTGAATCCGGTGCGGTCGGACCTCTCGTTTGTTGGGTCAATCTCTTGCTGCGGGCTGATGAAGAGATCCTCGCTCATCAGGATGAACGCGGAGGGATTGCTGATCTGCCGGAAGTCGATTGCATAAACACCTGTGCCGGGCGATCCCGCCTCCACATATGCTGGCAGCAGGTTGAAATAATACGCCACTGGCAATTCAGGCATCCAGGTTGGCCGATCAGGATCAAGGTAAACGGTCGTGGTCTTCACGTACGGATACAGAAGCTGAGTCCACGCCTGCGGGCCATTCGTTGACCCCCATGTCGGAAAAATCCCGCTCAGGCCCGCGAGTTGGCCGCCCGAGTCATCGGTGTACATCTGCGCCGCGAGGCCGAGTTGGCGCAGGTTATTGACGCAGCCGGCGGCTTTGGCCTTCTTGCGCGCGGTTCCCAGGGACGGCATCAGCATCGCCGCCAGCAGCCCGATGATGGCAATGACGACGAGCAGTTCCACCAATGTGAAACCATGCACCCCCTGCCCTTGCCTCAGCTTGTCATTCATTTTTTCACCTCGTTGGGATTTGCAGTGAGAGTCGGCGGCGCATTAGTCGTCGGGGCATTTGACACTGGCGGAGGCTTTTTCGCTGTCGACTTCTTTAACTTTTCCCGCAGATCACGCAAATCGCGCTCCATGTCCTGCACCTTCGTCCAGGCTGCCTGCCCGCCCGGATAGCGCGCGTCGAAATCGGCGCGCTGATCCCGAAGTTTGGCGTCCAGATTATCGATCTGTTGTTCCAAATCCGGCACGGTTGTGGGCGCGGGTGTGTGCGGTTTGATTTGGTACAACCCCCAAGCGGTATAACTCAAGTCCGTTTCCCTTGCCCCGTAACGAATCTCCGTCCATTCGGTCAGCGGATCGAATTCGAACTTGTCCCCCAGCCGTCCGCGAGCGCGATGGTACTGGTCTTTGGGCAGGATCATTGCCACTTCAAGTCCTTCGGTCAGTCGGTGGTTGATGATATCGCGTTGCTCCTGGGTCAGTTCCGAATCGGTCTTCTTGCCCTGGGTTTCCGCCAGTTTCTCCGCCTTGCGACGCTGGAACGGACGCGGATCGTTGTCCTTGAGGTTCTTGATTCGGTTTTGGATCGCCCCGCGGTCGAACGTCTCCGACGCATAGAGATGCCAATCGCCCGCGAATTCCACAAAATTCAACAAGCGATCGCTGGCCAGGATCACCGAGCCATCCTTCATTTTTTCCCGAACCCTTTCGGACGTCTCTTTATCGAACAGGAGACGGTCCATCTGGCGATTGAGTTGGCGGGTGGCCTCACGCAAATTGGCAGTCGCCACCACGACCACGAAGGCCCCCAGTCCCACCTCCCACCACCACGGTCGCGCACGCACCGCAAAACACAGCAGCGTGAGCGCGCTCAGGATCAGCGGCGGAAACACACTGACAAAAAAGCGCACGTACCCCGGTCCATCGCCTTGCGGCGCCCAGTAATAGGCGCTGTAGAGCAACAGGCCCGGTACGGCCCAGAGTCCAAGAAACAGTCCGCGTCGCATGTCGTGCGTCGCCAGATAGGCCAGGCCCACCAGGCCCAACGGGAACAGCAGGATCAACCCGCCCGTGTCCATGCGGGTCAGCATCAACCACCAGTTATCCGCGAAAAACTTCCAACCGAAGCCCGTCGATTCACCGCACAACGCGTAGCCCGTTGTCCACGGCGCGCCGAACGCGCGCCAGTGATGAATCAACAACGGCGTCACGGCGATGATGGCCGCAATGATCATCAAGATAAACTCTCGGGCGACGGGTTGCAGATCGGCTGGTGCTTCCACCCTGAAGTATCGCCACGCCACCATCGCGAGGATCGGCAGGATTAATAGGCCGTCGGTATAGCGCACGGTGCTCGCATAGGCGCACACCGCGCCGGCGAGCAACGCATTCCACCTCCCGCCCGACTCCGTCCACCGCCACAGGAAAAACATTCCCCACACCGCGAAGCAGATGGACCCGGTGTGGCTGGCTGCGGAGAGACCGAAATAGGCGTGCAGCGGATTCGTCGCCAGGAGGATCGCCGCCAACGCGCCGGCGAACGAACTGATCATGGCGCGGCCGAGAAAATAGGTTCCCAGCACCGCAAGCGCGGCGAGAATCGGGTTTACCAAGAAGATAGCCGACGAACCGCCGAGCCTGTAGGCCAGAGCGCACAAGTACGGATAACCGAGCGGGTACTTCCCGTAATAATTCCCGTTGTCCGCCAGGACGTAGTTGCCGCTGACAAATTCATTCGGGTCATCCAACACTTTCCCTGAGTCGCTCTTCGTCGCGAGGCTTTTGGCGGTGATCAGGTAGCCATTCTCGTCGGTTCCTTCATACGCCGCGACGTAATAGCCCGATAGCAACGCGCAAAACAGCGCCACGATGGCAAAGGCCACCGGGGCGTTGAATATGTTGGCACGATTCCACACAGCCACGAGTTTAATCCCACTGGTGTAACAACCTCAACGCTGGAAAGTTGTCGCCTTGACCGAGATGACCTCACGAGTTTCCGAATGTCCGAAGACGACCCCTCACCTTCATCCTCTCCCCCGGAGGGGAGAGGAAATCGCCCAAGCACAGAACAATTGCCTGCTGTCTGCGAGGAGTTTCTATGAGCGCATCACAAAACTTTTCTAAAGATGTCCCCTTCCCTTGATCCTTTACCGCACGCGACAAACGGCGTCTCGCAAACTCGCCTCCCCGTGGGGAGAGGAAACAAACAAAGCGCGGTTTCACGGGACAAAGGCACAAAGGGGCGACGGGTCGCTTCAGAAACGGAGCGAAGGAGTCGAGAAAATGCTGACGGGCAAAAGGTGACGGTTAGATTGAGGTCGTAACCGTGAGCACCTGCGGAATAGTCATTAGCGTAATCCCGCAATCAGTTTGGGATTGCGGAAGAAATCCTGTTTCGGTGATAAATCCCGCTCCCATAATTGGCTGGCCAAAAAGCGGCGGCAGAAAGCTCGTGCCGGTTTTTGTGCCGATCGTCTCAAAAACAATCGAAGGCAGCTGAATACTTACGTCTGGCGCTGTACCGGCCCGTTTGCGTTGCTTTGCCGTTCTGGCTACGTTTCCTTTGCCCATCGTTGCCATTTGACCTCCTGCTTGACGGCCTCCTGAGGGCCGCTCGGAGTATTGACCGTTGTTCTTTCAACTGACATATCCGTCAGAAATGTATCACATGTATACACAGACTCCAAACGAGCACCAACCATGCCGTTTAGATGCAGTTTCGGTGAGGCGGGTGTGCTAGATTTTACGTGCGGAACCATCGCTGCCGCAAGGTTTACGAGCTGTGCTTCCGTAATAGCACCAAGTTTAAAACCCGCAGCAAGAAGAGGCATCATTTGCTTAATGATTTCATCTGGCGTCAAAGGTGCGGGCGGGGTCGCAGGCGGATGAATATCCAATTCGTGGATCGGATTAAATCCCTCGTTCATCTTAAAGTCTGGCTCGTGTGCAATGTACAGGTCCCACATAAGCTTCTCAATTTCTTCCGTAGGAATTTTGACCTTCAAATTGAGATCATTCTTTGCCTCATTGCGATTGATGGGATGACCATGAAAAAACAGATTGGATTTTAAGTTATCAATGATCTTGTTGATCTCATGCTCCGACCCTACCGCCATGTGCTGTTTAAGTAGTCTGGTCGCCATTAAGCGAGACTGGTGGTGGTGTCGTTGAACATTCCCAAGCGCCAGCGGGTGAATTTTATCAGTCAGGCTCGTTAGTGCTTGAACTAATTCGTCTTCGTGCGTGATTCCCACCTCATCCTTGACCATCTTGAAGTACGCCGAAACATCCTCGACGCTGATGGGCGCAGGTTGCGAGGGGTTCTGAGGATGTGGGGGGTTGAAAATATTGGCAACGGACGGATCAATAGGTCCTAGGCATCCCATTCTATGCATCAAAATATCGTCCGCACCGAGTGCAATGAGGGTAGCTGCGCTGAAAGCTTTGTGCGGCACGAGAACGGCGAAGCTCTTGGTATACTCGCGCACTAGGCTAACAAGTCGCCAAGGGACAGTACCTGAACCGCCGTTACTATGGATAAAGAGGTCAATACCAATTTTGGCAGCCGCCTGTCCCGCGTCCAGGTGGTCTCGGAGAAGGCGAAGAACATCGTCGCCGATTTGAATTTCAAAGTTTGGCCGCGTCGAAGTTATGTATACGATCAATAGTCTGCCGCCGCGACTGGCAGCTAATTTCTCCATGAGCGCCTTGCGTTCGGTTCGGTTCATTGGATCACGACGCGGTTGAGCTGGCTAACTTGAACACCATGTTTTATCGACAAATCAACACCTATGCCGATTGAAGCATCTCGTTGCTCCGCTTGTCAACATACAAACCGGAAAGGGGTCACCCATTAAAGGTTCCGATCAAAACAAAAGTTTCTTCCACTGGCTTTCCCAGAAAGGGGTCAGTCCTCACTATTGACACTATAGCCATCTTTCCGGCGGCAGCAGTTGCTCTTATCTGTCCAAGAGCCATCCTAAGGCGTTGCTCGATCGAATTCAAGGTCACCGTGGACTCGGATACGGGCGTTCGTTGTCCTTTGGCTTTTTCGATATTTCCTCTCCCCCTTGGGAGAGAGAGGACGGGTGAGGGGTGTTTGCTGCTTTCTAATTTACAGAGATGGGCTAAAGAACAGTACGTTACAATCCCAGTCGCTGGATGAGGAAGAAAAATGCGGGCACGGTGAGCAAGCTGAAGAGCGTGCTGTAGAAAATTCCTTGCGCACTGAGCGACACGTCGCCGCCAAAGCGTTCGGTGAACATGCTGCACGAAATCGCCACGGGCATCGTCGCGATGAGATAGCCGATCATGCGTGGGACTTCCGGCACGTTAACACCTGCTTTCAGCACAACCCAACCGACTGCAATTGTGAGTGCCGGCCCGACGATGAGCCGGGCCAACAGCACTCCCCAGAGAGCGCGCGAAGGTCGATGCATGTGGAGTTCGAGATCACCGAGTTGCGCGCCGATTGCCAGCAGCGAGACCGGGATGGTCATGCTCCCCACGATGGCCAGCGCCTGCACTACGGCACTGGCGATTAAAGACGCCGGTGAACCGGAGAAATGTTCCGCCATCTCCCAGTTGTGAGACGAAGGAATGAGCAACGCGACGACAATCCCGATGGCGGTTGCGATCAGTCCCGGATTGGTCACGATATTGCGGGCCGCTTCGCGTGGAGTCACGCCGCCACGGAGAAGCCAGACACCAAACGACCAGAGCATGAGTTGTGCGCCGACGTTATCGAGAAGAAGGGTCCGTATGCCCGCGTCGCCGTACATGGTCTGGACGATCAGCAGTGGCAGGAAAATCCAATTCGGTATCGCCGCGAGGAAGACGAAGGTCTTCTTTTGTTCTCCGCGAGAGAAGAACGGCGCAACCAGCAAGCCCGCGAGCCAGGCGATGATGATCAGCACGCCCATCAACAACGGCGCGAACCATCCCTCGCGCAAAGCGCTCAGCGTGACCGTCCGCAGCATTTCCGTGAACACCAAAGCGGGGAACGCGATATCGATGACGAATCTGCTCAGGATGCTGGTGGTTTCCGCGGGCAGATAGCCGCGCCGGCGCACCACCCAGCCGGCGACAATCACCAGGAACATCGTGGCGATTTTTACCAGAACGATTTGCCAGTCAACCATACGCGCTCCTCAAGCGCAGCACTCTAGGGAATCTGGTAACGGAAGTCAAAAGGCGCCAAAATTAGCCCAGGTCAGCGCATAAAGAATCGGCCAGCATGTACGCTGCTCACGGATACTTGTCTTTGTTCTTCTCCCACCATCTTTGCCAGACTTCCACGTTCTCGCTATGCGGTGGATTTTCAACCATCGTGTGTAATGCCCAAGCAGCAAGCCATGACGGAGACAGTTGCCGAATTCTGTCCGTCTCGAATGTCATTTCCTGCTGGCTGTAGAGGAAGGCTGCAATAATTTTGACGGTTGAGCGGTCGGGGATGTATGCGAGCCGTTCGAATGCTTTTGCTTGGATCTCGTGAATGGCGGGGTCATCGCTAAACCGCGTCGCTTCTGCATCGGACATTGCGACCGGCAGACCGTTTTTGTATGCATTAAATAGTGCCGCGTTGTTCGTGGTCAGCTCCGCTACAATTTCGTCCACGTACCTCTTCTCTCCGAGCCCGGCGAGATCCTTTTTCTCTTCGTAATTTACGTTCGCCTTGTGGACTAGAAGAACATCAACGAAGGCTTTAATGGCGTTGCGTTCGCTCTTCGCCCATGCTTCAGCAGCTTTGTCACCTTCCGGTGTGCCCGCGAAATCGATAAACATCGGTGGCTCGGAAAGTACTACATGTAAGGGTGTCATCCCTCCGTCATCTTGAGCGTTAACGTCTGCGCCGGCCGCCAAGAGTATCTCGGCAACATCGGTACGGCGGTAGCCCGCCGCATAGTGCAAAGGGGTTCTTCCTCCATGACCCAGATGGGGTGGATTCTTTGCGTTACGATCCTTCGGATTCACTTCGGCGTCATTGGCGAGAAGAAGTTTGAGAACCGCCACATCACTAGACAGGCTCGCGTAATGCAAGGGCGTGCGGCCATCTTCATTGGTGGCGTTAATATCGGCCTTGTGATCCAGCAACAGTTTGGCAATTTCGAGATGACCCGCCCTAGCCGCCGAGTGTAACGGAGTGTATCCACCTTGATCCGTCGCGTTGACGTCCGCACCCTCGTCGAGCAAGAGTTGTGCGATTGATAGATGCCCGGTCCCCACTGCAATGTGGAGGGGTGTTTGGCCAGCGTGGTCCTTCGCAGCCACCAGTTGGCGGTTGTTCTTAAGGATGTCCGCCACTTGCTCGTACACACCCAATCCTGTTGCCCCCCAAATGCTCATTTGGGCACCGTGCTCGCCCAGGAGCTTTGCGAGCTTCTCGTCGCGGCACGATGATTGGGCGAAGCGATCCATTGGGGTCTCCCCATCCCTGTCCTTGATATTAACGTCGGCACCATGCGCCAAAAGGGTTTCGACAAGATCCATCCGGCAGGCCTTTGCCGCGATATGCAGCGCATGATTCCCCTGGTCGTCGCCGGCGTTTACGTCGGCACCATGCGTGAGAAGATTATTGACCGTCTCCAGATTGCCGCTTTGGACCGCTGTATATAGAGGAATTGACTTGTCGGTGGAATTCGCACCCTTTGTCGTGTCACCCGCTCCGGCGGCGGATAGTATTTCCTGACCACAAGCAGCATAAATGCTGGCAAGCGACAGCAGTAGCACAGCTGTCCCTACTTTTACGTGCGATAGCAATACGAGCTTCATCCAACGGCACTCCTGAACGTTAGCACACTGTTTTATATCAGCATTACTGCACGGGAAAGACAAACTCCAAGTGGCTGGCGTGACCATCGACTGTGTATCGTACATCGATAGTTTTACTGGACAACGCGTGGTCGGAGGCGTATAGTCGGCGCAGTTCTTTGACATCCGGAAGGGAAGCGGAGAGCGGAAGGGCATCCGCCGTCGCTAAAGCTTTGGCGCGACTCGCTGCTGTGCACAGCTCGGAAGGCCTCGAAACATGCGTTTTTGCGAAACGAACCCGAATTATTTAACTCCGAGAACAGCAGCTATCCACCAGAGCCACAAGATGTTGTACGATAAAAATACGGACTGGCGATTCGGGTTCGTCTTCGGAAAATCAAGCGGTTTCGGCGGCGTTATTGACGACGGCAAGCGGAGCGCTTGCCCTACAAATTATGGATGCTAAACGGGCGGGACGCCCGTTCTACTAAGCGATCTTCGACTTGACGATGAGGGTGAGGGCTTTGAGGCCGAGTTCGGTGGCGAGGAAAGGTTTGGCGATGACGTCGGTGGCGCCGCTGCGGCAGATTTCGGCGCGATGTTCGAAACCGGTGGCGCTGGTGACGAAGAGAATCGGGGTCTTCTTGTAGTTCGGCAGCGATCGCAACTTCGTGCAGAGTTCCGCGCCGGTCATGCCGGGCATCGAGTGATCCAGCACAATGAGATCAAATTCCCATTCCTGCGCCACGCTGAGGGCGGCGGAGGGATCCGACAACGCCTGCGATTTCAGATTGGCCTTCTCCAAAGCGTTCATCACGGAGCGCAACGCAATCTGCTGGTCATCGACTACCAGCGCGCGCGCGGTGGCCAGGTCCACGTCCTGCCCGTCACCTTCGAACAGAATGTGAAGCAGATCAACAGATTGGGCCACGGTGCGGCGGACGGACTGCGTCATGCTATCGGGCTTCTCCACGAGTTGCTTGAGCAACGCATCGAAGACGCTCACAATCCGAGTGACGGTCGGAAGCCGTGTGATGCTCGCGTCCCCCGCCAACGAATGCACCTGGTTGTGGAGTTCCTGCAACCTCGCGACATCGGTCGGGTTCTTCGCGATGGCTTGCATGGTCTGGCGAATCGACGCGACGGCCCCCCTGCACTCTTTCAAAAAGGATTCGTGCACTTCGGCGCGCAATTCATCATTCCTGGTCCGGAGTGGGTCCACGATTCTCATAAGTCCGCTCCTGTGCTTGTGATGGGTGCAAACTCGGATTCGAAAAACTTATCGCGGACGGCTCGAGGTGAAGGGACACGAGGGGCGCGATTTTCGGTCAGGCTGCGGGCTACGTCGTTAGGGTTGTCAGGGACGACGCATATGCCGCAGGTACGTCTATCGCGCGCGCGACCGTGTGGGATTTCTTCTCTTTCGAACCGCCCACGAGATGGCTTTTGAAAATGGAACTGTTCTTTATTATTCATGCCGACTGCATGGTCTTATGCATCCCGCGTGCCGGTTCCCATGGATGATGATAACGTGCTGGTTGTGGCGCTTTTACGGAGGTGGTTTTGCGCGCGAAAATGCCTTTTTGACGAAAAATGGCCGATTCTGGTACCGCTGGAATGGACAATTCTGTTAAAAGAGTGGCTGAAAAATGCAACCAACTCTTCTGGTCATGGCTGCGGGCATGGGCAGCCGCTATGGCGGGCTCAAGCAAATCGATGCGGTGGGACCCAACGGCGAAGCGATCATCGACTACTCGATCCATGATGCGTTGCGGGCGAGTTTTGGGCGGCTGGTGTTTGTCATTCGCCGCGATATTGAAGCGCCGTTTCGCGAGGCGATTGGCGGCAAATTTGAGAAACGGATCGCGGTCGATTATGTTTTCCAGGAACTCGACAAGTTGCCGTCGGGATTTACTGTTCCGCCCGGTCGGGCGAAACCGTGGGGCACGACGCAAGCGATTCTGATGGCCGAGGACGCAGTGCGTGAGCCGTTCGCCGCGATCAATGCCGACGACTTTTACGGCCGCGAATCGTTTCAGGTCATGGGTGATTTTCTGCGGGCGGGTGGATCCGACTGCGCGATGATTGGTTACACGTTGCGGAACACCTTGTCTGAACACGGCAGTGTGTCGCGCGGCGTTTGCGAATGTGATACGGCAGGCTTTCTAAAGGCTGTGGTGGAGTTGACCAAGATCGAGAAGTTGGATCGCGGCGCGAAAGCGGAAGACCGGGCGCTTAGTGGCGACGAATTGGTGTCGATGAATTTCTGGGGGTTCACGCCTGCGTTGTTTCCGCAACTGCGGGAACACTTTACCGGCTTTCTGCGCCGTAGCGGGCAGGAATTGAAGAGTGAGAGTTACATCCCAACGACAGTAAACGACCTCGTGGCGTCGGGCGAGGCGCGTGTAAAAGTGCTGCGCACGCCGGCTTCGTGGTTCGGTATCACGTACAAGGAAGACAAGCCGCAGGTCGTTGACAGCATCCGCAAACTCGTGGCCGACGGCAAGTATCCACCAAAACTTTGGGCGTGAAGTGGCAGGGCAAATCGATCAAACGACCTAGGAAGGTGCGAGATCGGGTTTCAAGGCGGGCTTCAACTCATTGACGCGCGCGGCGGCTTGTTCCCAGTCGGCGGTGGCGCGCGTGAGGTCCTCAGTGACGGCGCTCAACTCGCGATTGACGGCCACGGCGCGGCCGGATTTGTCGTAGGTCGCGGGGTTTTCCAGTTCAGCGGTCAACTCCTTCTGCTTCTCCTCCAGCCGGGCGATTTCTTTTTCCAGTTTAGCCACGAGTTGTTCCTGTTCGCGACGTTCGCGGGAACGCACATTGCGCGCCTCGGCTTCTTCACGCTTCTGTTCCTTGCCCTTGGGACGGGAAGACTGTGCTGGCGGTGCCACGGAAACGGCAGAAGCTGCAATTGCTGCGGCGATGGCGGCCGACTTCTCGAGGTAGTACTGGTAATCGCCGTGGTAATGCATCAGTTCGCCGTTGTTCACGTGCAGGACGTACTTGGCGAGCTTGCGGATGAAATAGACGTCGTGGCTGATGAAGATGAGTGTACCTTCGTAGGATTCCAACGCGCCGATCAACGCGTCGATGCTGGCCATGTCGAGGTGCGTGGTGGGCTCGTCCATCAAAAGCAGGTTCGGCGGATCAAGGAGCAGCTTCACCAGCGCCAGGCGGCTTTTCTCCCCACCGCTGAGCACACCGACAGATTTGAAAACGTCGTCGCCACGAAACAGGAATGAACCGAGGACCGTACGCACGGTTTGTTCTGAGATGCGTTGCGGCGTGTCCATCGCTTCCTCAACGACCGTGCGCTCGGGGTTGAGCATCTCAACGCGATACTGGGCGTAGTAACCGACCTTTGTGTTGAGGCCCAACTCGCGCGTACCGCCCTGGACGGGGAGCACGCCGGCGAGAAGTTTAAGCAGCGTGGATTTGCCTGCGCCATTCGGACCCACCAGCACAATGCGCTGGCCGCGCTCGGCTTCGAAATTCATGCCGCGATAAACGACCGTGTTACCGTAGGCGTGGTTGATGTCCTTGAGTGTGATCACCTTCAATCCACTGCGCGCTGGCTGGGGAAATTTGAATTTGATTTTGCGCGCTTCGTTGACGGGCGCCTCGATCTTGTCCATGCGCTCGATCTGCTTGAGTTTCGCCTGCGCCTGCGAGGCCTTGCTGGCCTTCGCGCGGAAGCGGTCGGCGAACTCCTGCAATCGCTGGATGTCGCGCTGCTGGTTCTTGTAGGCGGCCTGCAACTGCTCCGATTGCGCTTCGCGCTGGACGAGATACTCGTCGTAGTTGCCGCGATAACGGTGCAACTGACCCTGGCGAATATCCACGATGCTGCCGACGAGCTGGTTCAGGAATTCGCGGTCGTGGGAGATCAGCAACACGCCGCCCGGATAGGTTTTCAGGTATTCCTGGAACCACTGCAACGCTTCGAGGTCGAGATGGTTCGTCGGTTCGTCGAGGAGCAACAGGTCGGGCTGTTGCACGAGCAAGCGCGCGAGGTGCGCACGCATGACCCAGCCGCCGCTCATTTCTTTTAGTTGTCGGTTGAAATCGCGGTCGCGGAATGCCAGCCCGCGCAGGATCGTCTTGGCCTGCGGTTCGAGCTGATAACCGCCGAGTTCGTCGAACCGCGCCTGCACTTCATGGAAGTCGGGTGAGTCAGTGTCGTGACCGGCGTCGAATAATTTCAGGCGGCGTTGTAGTTCGGTGATCTCGGGATTAATGGCGGTGGCGAGTTCCAGAACTGTCTCATCGCCGACGGGCGCGGTCTCCTGCGGCAAATGGCCCATCGTTCCATTGCGCTCGATGGTCACCTCGCCCTCGTCGGGCGTGTCGTAGCCGAGGACGAGCGAAAATAGCGTGGACTTCCCTGCCCCGTTCGGCCCGACCAGCCCGATGCGGTCGCCGCGATTGACCTGCAGGGACGCGTCCTCAAAGAGTACGCGCGCCCCAAAAGCCTTGGTCATTCCCGAAATCGTCATCATATCGAACTGCCAAGCCTACTACCGATTGGGGAGGGGAACAAGGGTATTCACCACGAATTGCACGAAGGAGACGCGAAGAACACGAAGCGGTGGGTTGTGGATCAGTTTCACTCAGACCAAAGCAGCTCGCGGTATTCGCCGGGGTGTAATGAGTCGACTGCTTCGGCCACTTCGGTCGAATGTTTCTGAATCTCCAACCAGTTGGTGGTGGGTAGGACGAGAATCGCCAACTGTCGCCCTTGCAGGTTCTGCTGGTAACGCAGATTCTGGTCGGTGGTGATCAGAGCATCAAACTTTCCCTCCGCTGCGGCCAGCAACTCTCCGTTCGCCAGCTTTGACCAGCCCATCTCGAACGCGGTAGCCACTTCATGCGACGTGAGCGAACGGCGCAAAGGGAGCGGCGTTCCCTGATCGAAGAGGATTTTCATACGGGGCGAGGGTTCAGGCCCCGGACTCAACCAATGAGGACTCAGCGCACTTAAGGACTGCGAGGGCCTGTTCGCGACTCACGCCGGGAAACCATTCGAGAAACTGTTCGATGGTCGCTCCCCCCTCCAGGTTTTCAAATAGAGCGCGCACCGGGACACGGGTGTCCTTGAATACCCAAGCACCGCTAACGCGGTCCGCCACCCGCTCCACGGCGGGGCATTGATTCCAGTCCATCATGGATACACAATAACCGCATCAAGAGTTGGCGGCAAGCGGGATTAGCCGCCGTCAAGACTATGGCGAGACAAGTTCGCCTTTGCTAGAGTACGCGCACCGAAGGCCTTGGTCATTCCCGAGCCTGTTACCAATCCGTCAGGTCGCCTGCGCGGGTGGAATGGCTTCTTCGTCGCTTATGCGATCTGCGGCAGGTGATTCACTCACGGTTTCTCCCGCTCCAAAGTATACAGCGCCTGCACGGAGTCGGCTGTCGTCGAGAACTCCTTCGGGCGACTGTCGGCTTTCCCAAGGCAAATCTTGAGGTGGTTGCCCTCCAAGGAGTAGATCCCCTTCTGTGTTTCGCCTTTGTGATCGCCGTCGGCATGGGTCATGTCGAAACTGGCCGGCTTCGTGGATGGATCAAGCTTATAGGTGTAATTGCTGAAGCCGGGTTCGCCCGGCGTGAACGTAAGTGTGTCGCCCTTGAACGTGAGTTTCAACGCGGCGACGATTTCTGCCGGCGCTTGTTTACCGCCAGCTTCCAGCGCGACAATCTTCCAAGTCCCTTGGATTGCATCCAGGTCCTTCTTGAACGCATCTTGTTTGGAAGGCTCCCCAGCCATCAAGCTGTTTGCTATCAGAACGACCAGTCCAACGTTTACCGCACTGCGAATCAGAAGGATCTTCATTGCGGTTCCCTCCATAAAGACCAAGTGTGCAAACCCATTGAACCTCTGTTTGAACCGCGAAGAAAGCACAAAAAAATTACTGGTAGGCGGCGTTCCCACCGACTGAAATTGTCGGCCTCGACGGCCCACGCACTCAGTAAAGGTTCCCCATTTGCTTCCGCTCTGGAAAAGAGAAATTGGCTCCCCGCTTTGAACGACTTGCGAACCTTGCGATTTGAGCTTCCGAGGTTTGTTGCGCTGGCTAAGGGTTCGTTTGCCTAACGAGAAAGTTGAGCGACGGGCGAAGCTCCGTTCGCTCCTGCGTGTTATACCTCGTAACCGAGACCTTTCTCAACTCCTCAGTCAACTCGTCATTACCGACACGGATGACGTACCCACTACTAAAAAGGGCGAACTGATAATCATATCTGCGGTTGGCAGTGAACGCTAGAACACCGTCACCACTAAAATCATCCCAAGTGCGCCCAGCGCCCACATACTTGAATTCCTCCCCTGATAACGGATCGATCAGATGATCAGCGTCGACGGCTCTTCCCAGGTCTTTGAGGAACGCCGGTAGGCGGCTATCGTGTTTTTTGGCATAGTGCTCCAACGAGTTGCCGATCAGACGAAGTTGCGAAACGGCATTCAAATCTGTCCACTTGCGACGTACTGGCATCGTGATCTTCACGGCTGCGACAAAGCCCAGGATCAATCCAAGTCCCAGACACAAGGCGTACCCCAAACACTGTTTCCAAACTGTTGCCTTCTCGGTCATCCGAGTCACTTTTCACTCCGCAACGGTCAAGCGTGCGAACCACATTAAACCTCTGGGACCTGTGAGGAAAGCACAAAAGGACTCCGCGGACAGGACTCGAACCCACCCAAAGGAGGCCTTTTCCCTAGCGGATCAGTAGGCCGACGCACAAGATGTGCGCCTGTAGCTAAGGTGGCTATGGTTGGCGCGAATTTGAGAGCATTTTGAATTGGGGATCGAGGATTTGGGCATAGGAAGGTAGCTCAGTGTTTCGCCGCGCCGGATGAACAACCCGTGGCCAGGGCCTCGGCTACAACGGAAACGGCTGATCCCTTGTTTTATCATGATGTTCTCCTCCAGTTAGTTATGTATTGTGGTACCCCTTTACAACAATAATTTACTGTTAAACGATAAAAATATATTGACAATCGGAATTACTGCTGTATTGTGGGTTTCAGTAAACAAGGACAATTCTTGAAGGAGATACCATGAAACCTGAGACCGAGAAGAAGCTTAGAAACATCAAACAAGTTAGCCAGGTTATGCGGGTGATCTGCAAAGTGCTGCTGGCGTTCATCGCGTGTGGATCACTGGCGGCCGTAGGTCTCATCCTTGCTGGATTGGGTACCATCAGCTTGTTTGAGAACACCGTCCACTTGCAGCTATCGCCGCTGACGTTCCCGGTTCGTCTTGCTTTGGCCTTGCTGGTGGCACCCATGATGGCGGTCTTCTTGAAGGGCATCTATCACCTCCACCGGCTCTTTGGCAACTATGGCCGCGGAGATATCTTCACGGCGGATAGTGCGGCCCAGATCCGCCAGTTGGGCATCACCAACCTGTTGTGGTTTGGCGTACAAGTCCTCTGGGGCGTTGCTGTCGTCACGATCTCTCAAGGATCTCTCCCCACCACTTCGCCGGCGCTCACATTTGACTACGGCGTTGGCGCCTACTCAATCTCGCAAGGGCATCTCCCGACCTCGTTCCAGTTCCGCTCTGACGCCCTGATAATCGGGGCGATCATCATCGTCATCTCGTGGGTCATGGAGATGGCGGCGGAGATGCGCGAAGAGAACGAACTGACCGTCTGAACCGCGGAGGAGCACGACCATGCCGATTATTGTCAACGTAGACGTGATGCTCGCGCGGCGGAAGATGCGGCTGAACACGCTGGCCGAACTGGTTGGTATCACCCCGCAGAACTTGTCCGTGCTGAAGACCGGGCGCGCCAAGGCCGTCCGGTTCAGTACACTGGAGCGGCTCTGCGAGGTGCTGGAATGTCAGCCCGGTGATCTGCTGGCCTTTGAAACGAGCCCCAATCCATCGGCGGAACCCGCCGTGGATTCGCCAGTTTAGACCAGGCGCGGTCGATGTTTCTGTCCAAATATTGGCGGCCCCAAGAGGCCCATGGTTTGCGATTTTCGTAAATGGATGGGGACGGGAAGAGGCTGCCGCGTCGGGGACGCAGCCTACAACAGGCACTTGCTGAAGACGGCAAGCGGTGCGCTTGCCCTACAAATCTACCGGTAGACCAACGCAACGAAGAGGGCCTTCCCTCTGCAAATGACGAGTGCAAACTGACCAGCATGGATAAATGGCGACAGAGGACGCGGGTGACAGGTTGGCATCGTGAAATTTCGGGTGTTTCGCGGGACTTGGTCGTGATGGCGAGAATCCCCTGTATTTACAATGGTTTCAGCGCTTTACGGTCGCTGCCACTCGCTCCGGAGCAAGGAAATTCGCCCATTCCAGCACGGTCGTTGCTTATGGCATGAGCATGGAAACGTCCACGTCAGTGTCGGGCGGAGGAGATACATTGCCGGCGGTTGCGCCGGCGGTGGTGGGGTCGCACCTGAATCGGAGTTCGAAGACGGTGCAGCAGATTTTCGAGACACATCGGAGCCGGCTGTACGAGCTGGCGGTGAACGCCGACCTGGGGATCCGGTCGGAGGAACTTGAATTGCATTTTGCCAGCATGCCGCTGCGGTACTGGCCGCGCGTAGACGGCGAGTCGCTGCGGTGGCACCTGGAAATGATCCATGAATTTGTGGACGGTCTCACGCGCAGCGACGTGCTCCTCGCGCCACCCGTTATGCACTGGCGGCACTTCCCGGATCGTGGCTTCTCCGAAGTGGTCGTCTGTGCGTGGGACCGTCCGGGACTGCTGGCGAAAATCGCCGGCGCGTTCGCGGCGACGGGGTTGAACATCGTGCGAGCGGACATTTATACGCGGGCGGACAACATCGTGCTCGATGTATTCCAGATCTGCGACGAAGATTTACGGCACGTCGAGGACATCTCGCGGTTGAAGCAAATGGAGCAACTGTTGGCGGTCGCATTCAGCCCGAATGGCGGCGGCGACGTGGTGTTGCGGACGTGGATGCAGTGCGCGGGCGCGCCCGAGCGCGTCGCCGGCGGCAAAGCGCCGACTTTGACATTCGATAACGATCGGTTTGACGATTACACGGTGCTGCAGGTGGAAGCACCGGATCGCGTGGGGTTACTGCATGATATTTTGGAGGCGATCTCGACGTGCGACGTGGACATCGTGCACGCGGTGATCGTGACGGAGGAAGATGAGGCCGCAGATGTCTTTTTCATGACTGGCACGGATGGACGGAAGATCCGCGACGCGGGGCGCCTGGAGCAGATTCGGGACATGGTGCGGTCGGCGCTGGGATGATTTGCGGTAAGAAAGAGCCTACGCGTAGTAGTGATAGTTGACATCCGGAAAAATATTGTCGCGCCACTCGATCGAGGCGAGCCATGGTTCGTCGATGCGATGTTCCTTGATCTGCTCGTAGAGGCGCGTGAAACGCAGGATGTGATCCTTGGTTCGTTTCACGGCATAGGGAACCATCGTTCCCGTCTTCATGATGAACGCCCAGTCGCTGGATTGCGCGAGGAGGAGTTCACGGGCGGCTTGTTTGAGGCCGCGTTGCGTGAGAGGGTCGCCATTCTTGAAGTTGCGCGCGAGTTCGGTCATGCGTTGCGCGGCGATGTGCAGATGCGGATAAATCCACGCGTTGGATCCTTCGAGCCAGACTTCCCAGTAACCCTTGTTGCCCCAGCTCGACGCGCCCGGCTGTGTGATCTGCTGGGTCGGGAACTCGCGCAAGTACTCGGTCGGCGTGGTGAGCTTGAAGACGTTCTGGTCGAACGCAACCTTACGCGTGAAGAAGTTGATGAAGTCGGGCCCTTCGAACCACCAATGGCCGTACAACTCGGCGTCGTACGGCGAGATGATAAGCGGCGGGCGTTTCATGACGCCGGCGAGATGCTCGACTTGTTTTTCGCGATTGAACATGAAATTACCGGCATGCGACGCTGCCTTCTCCATCGCGTTGTGACGGTTGTAGGGTTCCTTGTTAGAGGTCTTGCCGGTAATGCGGAAATACTTCATGCCAGTGAAACAGCGGATGCCGTCGGGGTGGATGTAGGGCTTGATGTAGTCGTATTCGAGGTCGAAACCGACGTCACGGTAGAAGTCGCGGTAATCGCCGTCACCGGGATAACCTTCCTCGGAACTCCAGACCTGCTTTGAGGATTCGACGTCGCGCGCGAAAGCCGCCACGCCCGTGGGTGTGAATACCGGCGCGTAAATCCCGTAGCGCGGACGCGGATGGCCGAACATGATGCCATGCGTGTCCATGACGAACCAACGGATGTTGGCTTCCTGGAGAAACTTTTCGATGCCGGGCACGTAGGCGCATTCTGGCAACCAGATGCCGCGCGGGTCGCAGCCGAAGCATTGGCGATAATGATCGCGAGCGATCATGATCTGGGCCCGAATGGACTCGGGATGCTCGGCCATCAACGGTAGAAAACCGTGCGTCGCACCGCAGGTGATGATCTCTAGTTTGCCCATCTCCTGAAACTTGCGGAAGGCGCCGACGAGGTTGCGTCCGTAGCTGTCACAGAACGTGGCGCGGGCCTCTTGAAAACGGTGGTGGTAAAATCGGGCGAGATCGCAGAAGGCCTGGTCCCATTTCGTGCGTTCGATTTCCTTCTCACTGAGTTCAATGAGGCGTGTGATGTGACGGATGTAACGCTCCTGCAGCAGCGGATCGAGAAGCATTGAGCAGAGCGGCGGCGTGAGCGACATCGTCAGGCGAAAGTCCACGTTGTCGCGGACGAGGCCTTCCATCATTTTGATCAGGGGGATGTACGTCTCGGTGATGGCCTCATACAGCCAGTCCTCCTCGAGAAAGTCCTCATATTCGGGATGGCGCACGAACGGCAGATGCGCGTGCAAAATGAGCGCTACATAACCTTGTGGCACTGGCAAAATTCCTTTCGGCGTTTCGTTTTGGATACCCGTTTTCCGCTTCGCCACGGACGGCGTTGCGGGAAGCATCACGCGGCGGCGGGCGCCTTGAGGTGCGCCGGCTGTTTGACCTTGCCCACCTTGCCTTTCGTGCGGCTCTGGCGCTCGAAGGTCAGTTGCACTTCGCGCTGGTCGTCGCCTGCGGCCGAGACAGCCACGACCGGCAATTTGTACTGGCCGTCCGGGAATACGTACTGGAATGAGAAGGTGCCGTCGCTACGCAACTTCACCGGCTTCCCATCGATCGTGACTTTCGCGGTCGGTTCTGTCGCACCATATATGATCAACTCGGCGTTCACGGCGAACCAGAACCCTTTTTGCGGGGCGCCCGACCAACTGGAGCCTGAAGGGCTAAACGCGCTGGACATCCCCGAGCTGAGTTCCTCCTGCAAACGACGGCGCAGCCATTCGGTGATCTCGAACGATCCCATCTGGATGCGACGAAATAGATCGCCGCCGAGGATGCGTTCCAACTCGGCGGCCTGATCCGCAGTCCACGGGCCGAGTTCGATGCCGAGTTTAAATGGAAAGCGGAAACCCGCGAGTTGCAGGCGATGCAGGGCATCAGCCAAAGCCTCGCCTTCGCGCATGTGGCCGCGAATGATCTGGAAGAGTTCGTGGAACGAAATATCGATCGGAATAGTGGCGAACCGCGCGGTCGTATCAGGCGAGATCGCATCCGGTGGCGTGGTGGTCTCGCGAGAATGGCTGACCGCATTGAACTGACCGTCATGCCGCCAAAAACCGAGCTCGGCGCGATATGTGGTCGCGGCCTTGTTGACGGGAATGTACCAGTTGCGCGAATCGTGACCCAGCGTCAGCACCTGAAATGGATCCGCATGGTTCTTTTCAAAGATGCGCAGGAGCAAGCGGCCATCCGATGCCTGACCGCGAAAATCGGCCATCTGCTGCCAGTTGAGATCCCAATAGACATAAAGCCAATGCGGGTCGCGCGCGGTGAGAAAGAGCTGCCCGGTACCGTAGGCATCAGGCAATTCACCCAAGTGTTCTTCGTGAAAAACCTGGCGGGGCGACGGCGACGTCGGCGTGACGTCGAATTTGTGCGCGGAAAGTTCTTCGGACGGACGACTTGTCTCCTCTGCCCCGGTTTCCACAGGCCTGAATTTCGGGGCAACTTTGCTGCGGCGCACCGGCCGAGCAGCCTGCGCCCGTGATTTGACGGGCGCCTTCTTGGGAGCGACTGCTTCCATGGCGTGTTTGCGAACCGCACGGCGTTTGACATCGTCGGCAACCTTGCGAGCAACAGCGCTGACGCCTGATGCCTGTTTGCCTGTCGCTCCTTTGAACCGCTCCTGGGCCTGTTGAATCTTGTCGGCCAACTCTTCCTTCTTGAGCGTGGACACGCCTCGCAAGCCATGTCGGTGAGCGATTTTTAGTAATTCAGTTTTTGTTTTCGCCAGTAAGTCTGCCATGTTCATGGACGCCATCCTTTTGCCTCGCGAACGCGAGATGTGCCCCGAGGGCGCTCGAGGCAACCTTTCTCCAAGCGCGCCTTAGCTTAGAACAGAAATCGCGGGAATGTAAAATGATTATTTCACGAAAAGCGGCTGGCGGAACGCCAGATGGGGCTAGAACGTGTAGTTAAAGTTGACCGTCACCTCATTTACATCGTAACTCTGGCCACTGAGGTCTGAACTTCGCGTCTGGTACTCGTAGGCAAAAGTGCCGGTCAACTTCTTCGTGAACTGCCGCTGCAAACGAAAGCCCACCACGACCAGGTCCGCGATTTCCCGGCTTCCATTCAAGGATTCCAAGTGGGTCCAACCCACGGATGGCGCAAGCGTCAGGTAGCGGTTCAGCCGATGAGCAAGGGTATAGTTCGCGCCCGTGACAGTCGTGATGCTTGAATTCTCCAGTCCCAGCGAGATGCCCGGACTGTGAAAGAATGACAGGGAGTGCGTCGTGTTGGGGCGCAACGGCTGCGTATAATTCACGGATACGGTGGCGTCGACGCCGTCGATACTCTGGATTCCATTTGTCTTGGTGGCCGCCAACTCCACATGCGACCAACCCAAACTGACGGTGCCATTCAGACTTTTCGTGATTTGACCGTTCAGCCCCACATCGACCGAATAGCCGGTAGAATCACGCAAGGTGGGGTCGGAAAGGTCGTTAATCCCATATGAATTTCGAATGAAAACCGAATAGCCTTCTCGAAAAAAATAGGCTGGCGTAAACGAGAACACGTAGTCGATTTGTTGCAACGTAGGATCACTGGGGAAAAAATAGTCTGCGCGTTGCGCAGCGAAGGTCGCCGAAAACTTTCCCAATTGTCGGGTGGCACTCGCGGAAGCCGTATTCACGTATTGTTCCGCCTGAGTACGGTTCGCCGCATATACGGTGTCGAGAGGATCGGTATCGTAGGTAAAATTGTCCGACAACACCACGTTCCATTCCGCCACGTAAATGGGCAGGGTCAACGTGGCATTCAAGGGGGCGGCAAAACTGTCCGGCTGCGCGCCCGTGAGGGAATGGCTGTACGTCGCTGCGAGGGTCAGCGTGAACTCCTCGCCACCGGAAAATGGCAGGAAGATGCCGCCCGATATGGTTGGCCCGACGGTCAGCAACACATCAGCTTTGGGGTGGTTCTCGCTGAGATTGGCGTTGTCACGAAAGTCCGCCCCGGCAGTAAAACCCATGTTCAGGCGAAAGGGGCCTGTCTGAAAGTTTTGCGCAACGGCCGGATGGACCACCGCGAGCGCCCACAAAATCCAGAGCCAGGAGACAACACTGCGCCGGAGTCTGTGGTGCGGTCTCATTCCCTGTTAGGTGGCATGCGCAAAACTGTGGTATTCCAAATGGCCCTCACGGCTATAAAAAGACTGGCCTCCATGTTATCTGGCTGTATCGCCCCTGTAAATAAAAAAGGCTTCCAGCGTGCCTCTCGAGAAGAGGGTGGTTACTGGTTACCGCTTGCGGACCGGACGGTGTGGACGCACGTCTTCCCGGGTCCAGCGATGAATCAGCTCCTGATAATGGACATTGAGCATCGCTCCCAGGCCGATCATGCACAGAATCGCGAGACTGAAGACGATGTAACCGGAATAGTCGTGGTAAATCTTCATCGCCCAATCCTGGCCGAAACCCTGCGCGACGAGCGCCACCGTGGTGATGCGCGCCAGGTTTCCCACGACTGCCAGCGGGATGCTGGAGAGGAAGAGCACCCATTTTTTCCAGGATTGATCCATCGTGACGTACCCGTACAGCGAAGTCAGCGCCATCAACGCCATCAGCGAGCGAATGCCGCTGCACGGGTCGGCCACCTCCAGCGGCAGGAAGCGATTGGCAGTGGAATAAATCCCGGTTCCTTCGCGATACACATCCACGCCGAGGACATTCAGCAACGATGTCGAGATCTGTGCCACGAAGATCCGCAACTGAAAACTATACTGGTCCAAAAAATTAAAGGGGATCATGAAAAACAGGAATGCGCAGGGAAACCAAAGTTCCTTCGCCCACTCCCATCCCGCGAGATACAAAACGAGCCCAAAAATCAAAACCTCCAGCGAGCCGGCCACGAGACGCGGGTTGGCCGCCTTGACGCCGACCCAGTAGATCGCCACGCCCATCAGAATCACCACCAACCCGCTGTTCGCCGTGCTCAACGGTTCGCGGTGCAGCGTCTTCCGCCACTTCCAAATAAACAATCCCACCGCCACCACCGGCACCACGGGCCCGTAAGAATAATCTTCCCCTTTCCAATACACTCGCAACCACGCGAATAGCGACAGTGGATTGACGCCCGAAGCGCACGTCTTGCTGATGAAGTACGCATAAAAGACGAGCGCCCCCACGACGCCGATGAGTATTCTGCGACTCCGCTCCTCGGGATCGGCATGAAGCGCCACGGGGCTAACGCCGGTCGCGTCAGGCAGGCCCAACATTCGTTTCAACTCAGAAAAACTCATGCAAACTCGCCCAATACATTGCGCCCGAACAAGATAAAAGTCAAACATCCCAGGGGCCTACCGCTCACCGCCGCCTGTCGCTGATCAAAACCTGCTGTCCGTCAGGTGTCAGCGCACGGGTGAATTGCAGCGGAAAATCTTTGGGCGGGAAATGTTGCAGATCGAACATCTGGATCCAATATCGCTGATAACCAGACACCATTTCCAGGACGTCCTGCCGAAGCAACGTCTCTTGCGTCAGGTAGATTCCCGACACCCGCTTCACATCGTCGTTGATCGACAAAAAATCCCTCTCCTCAAACGGTTCCCAGATCGCCGACCGATCCGCGTACCACGCCACCGCCCACGGAATATCGCTCGCCAAGACCTCGTCCTCGCCGAAGACTTTCCCCAGCGTCGTCGCCACGCCGCCATCGTAAGGCGGATACGGGAGCTTGGTCGTCGGCGGCAGCACCATGAAAAGAAACGGCAACGAATTGAAGACCGCAAAAAAACCGATCACCCCTGTCCGCATCAGCCGCGTCCGAAACTGCAGCCGTTCGAACATCACGTAAAAAAACGCTACGCCGTACACGATGATCAGCGGCATGAACACGGTCAGAAAATTCCGTTTCGGCGGCCCCGCCACGCTCATCCAGACGATTGCCATCAGCAGCGTCCAAAAAACAAACCGCCGCAATCGAAACACTTCTTCCTGCCGAAACCGGTGCATCAGCCCGACGAGAAAAAATACGATCAGGTAGTTCGACCCGACATCCTTGAGCGCCACCTCGTACATCTGCCGCCCGTTGATCAAGGTCCGCCGCAGTTGCTGGCGAAACTTGAACGCCGGCAGCTCCCCCGCGTATGTCCGCTGCACCTGTCCCGCTTTGATCTCGCCCGGCGTCCCCGCTCCGATCCCCTCCAGCATCTCAAACCGGCTCAACCCAAACACCGTCTGCGACACCGCCCAGTTCCGCGCCACCCACGGCGTCAGCACCAACAGAAACACCAGCAGGCACAACCCGCATTTCGCCCGCCACTGTTTCGGAAACGAGACCCCCACATAAATGAGCAACGGGACCAGCACCGACGCAAACGCGTACTGCGTCAGCGTCCCCAACCCCACCGCCAGCGCGCTCCCCGCCAGCGCCCCGAGCACCCATCGCGCCGACCGTCCCTCCGCCTGCCATTTCTCCGCTTTGAATACGCCATACGCCGTCAGCAAAAACAATATGGACATCAGCCCCCAGGACAACCCGGCAATCGCCGCCTCCAATAGCGGATTGCAAAACAAATACATGAACACGCTCATCGTCGCCACCCGATGATCGAACATCTCCCGCGCCAGCAGGTACAGCAACACCATCCCCACCAGGTACAGCACCCACCCCACCATCATTATCACGCGGTCCGCCGCCAGCGTTCGCACGTTCCCCGACACGTTGAAATCCGGCGTCAACACATGGAACACCGCCGACAACACCAGCGGATACATTGGCGGCGTCCACAATTCGGGCTGGGCGTTCGTCTTCGGATCCAGCGGCGGACGGCCAATCGAGTTGAGGTAGCGGAACTCGAACGGCCGCAGGTTCTGCGTCACGTAACCGTGTCCCCGCCACAGGTTGCGCGCCAACTGCCCCGCGTCCATCGCCTCCGCGTCGTGCAGCCCGAAGAACTGCGTCCCCGTGTACAGCAGAATCACCATCAGCACCAGCAAAGCAAACATCCCCACGCGAAACGACCCAAGCTCCGGCGCCAGGTCAATCTTGATAATCCAGTCCTGCACCCGCTCAAAGAGCGGCTTGTACGGCACGGGTCCTGTAGATTTCTTTCCCGCGATAAAAGGCATGATGACGCGCGCAGCCTATCCGACCCACCACCCCGTTTCAAGGTTTAGTCCCGTCACGCCAACCCATCGCTCCATTGTAGGGCACGATGCCTGTCGTCCAGGTATCGCGCCGTGCCTTACCGCCATTTTCCCGGAAAACGAACCCGAATTGAAAAATCCATTCGCGCATCCTAACCTACTGCCGCCCTGCCACATCCATCGGTAATTTCGCGTTGGCAATTCGGGTTCGTTTCGCAGAAACGCATGTTTCGAGGTCCTCCTCGTCCGCCGTAGCTTTAGCGAAGGCGGGTGCCTTTTGGGTAGTGCCCTAATTTGAAATTCCCTACTCACTTCTTCTGCGCCTTCTGAATCAAGTACGACACGCCCACTTTGACCGCGCTCTCGGCATCCTTCACCGGTGGGATTTCCAGTATAGTGATGAACTCCTCCGGCTCGCCGTGTGCCCATGCGTAGCAGCGTTTAGCCTTCTGGTGGCCGATCAGGTCAAAAACCTCTACAACTCCCTTCCATGCCGTCTGGCCTTGGAATACCTCGTGGACGGGCACAGAATCGACGTGCTTTGAGTCGCACTCGTGCAGCGTGGCAATCACCATCTGGATACGTTCTATCGTTTGTTTACTCGCCACAGCGTTGTACCAGTTCTTCCACTGTCCATGCGCTAGATTCGACTCCGGCGGCCTGTGCGGGTGTCATACGCACGGCCCGGTGTGTCTTGCAGAAGTTATAGTAGGCGAAGTTCAACGCCACCGCAGCCTCAAAGTTTTCAAACTTCTTGGAGAAAGCGTTCGTCAGCCGTGTGAGCCTCCGGCAGTGCATGCGTAGGGTGTGATTCTGCTTCTCGACGTGCGAGGTTGTGATTCGGGCAACCGTTGGGTTGCCGTGGATAATTTTCCTTTCGACCTCGACGACCTCTGCCGGGCTATAGCGTGTCGCCGCTTCTTTGACGAGTTGAGTGACGGAATAGGTTTTCACGATCTGGCCGTAGTCTACCCTGCCGCCAAAGCCGCTATCGACTGCTTCTGGGTAAGCGTGCATCGCATCGGTTGAAAGCTGGATGCGGTGGGACAATCTCCCGGCCAAATCCTCCATGAAGGCCTTCGTATGGTATCGGTCGCGCTTGCCAACGATGAATGAGGGAATGAGTTTGGTTTCCGCGTCCAGTGCGATGTATGTCCAGACATCGCCGTAGACACCAGCCCGTTCTGCGTTCTTTCGCTTGGCTCCAATGAATCCCCAAATCTCGTCTACCTCGATATGCTGGCAATTCAGGTTCCGCATCTTCTCGTCCATGATCTTCTGACAGGCGATGCCTACACGCAACGCCAGACGGCCAATAGTGTCTCCGTGGATGCCCGTTATTCGTTCGACGGCCCGGATGGATGCACCTTCCGCCAGCATTGAGATTGCGGCCACTTTCTTCTCGGTTTTCAAAATGTTTGCCATAAAGTCTCCGTTGCTATCTGCGGTAAGTGTATACAATTACTATCAGGTTGCAAGACTTATTTGTATACAAATACACTTTTCTTTGCTACTGTCCGGCTCATGGGCAGACCAAAGCTATCGCCAGAGCAACGACGCTCCGAGGTTTTCTCTCTGCGTTTCACCAGAGCAGAGCTTAAGTCCATCGAAACCGCTGCCAAGCAATCCAAACTAGACCCCAAAGACTGGGCCAGAAATTGCTTGATTAAGGGTTCGCAAGTCGTACCCTAAAGCAGTTGGAGGTGGCGGGAATCGAACCCGCGCCCGATGGTTGTGAAGGCCTCTGGCGCTACCAAGCCACCCCCCGGCTGCTTAGGCAATAGTGGGTCTCCCACCCCGCGTGACGCTCGGTTAGCGCTGAAGATCACGCGGGGTGGTGCTTTTTAATGTCATTGCGCTGGTCGCGGGAAACCCTATACCCGTCTTGCGCTCTAAACTCTTCTGCTCATACCTCTTTCTCCAAAAAGAAAACGCCGTTCAGCCCTTGAAAAACCCTCCGGTAGCGAGGCGCTGCTTGGTAGCAGACGGGCTGAACGGCAAATCCTATTTCGTGACTACCGTAAGGGGTTTTTCACGCCCGATACGGTTGTCTCAGATATGCTAATTGTGTGCCAACTTTGAACGCGACTTTTACACTTCTGTAAATTCCTTTTGTCCCTTATTTTTTGTGGCTTACATGGAAATGTACATGCCGGAACTCGTTATGGAGTCTGACCGTTTGAATTCACGTTTACATCTACTTTCACTTCCGGAACCTTGCTGAAATCAAAGTCTCCCTGCCGTCCGTAGGCGTCTACCTTGCCGTCTACCAGACGGATGCAATAGTCGTCCTCGCCGTATCCTGCAACGCCTTGGTGGTAGGCCGCTGCTCTTGCAATCCACGGCTCACTAGCAAGGTGGTAAATCAAGAATTCGGCATGGGAGTTTCCCCTGGTATCCGTTGGCTGACCCATGACCTTAATCACGTCCGGCTTGGTCATGCCGATAGACACAGAATTCAGGTGGGAACTTGAACTCACACAACCGGCCAGAACCACGCTCACACACAATGCAATGCAGAATCTCATTGAGTCTCCTGAGTTGCTTGCGGGAAGGTCAACAGAGACGGCGCGAACCTGACATGCTTCGCAAGAGGCACCGCTAAGCGCCCGTCCGAAAACACACCAAGCCGCGCCGTTTGTGGCGCGTGCTTTGGGTTTCGGGATCGAACGAAGGTACTTCTTAGCGGTTTTCTTGCGACCCGTGACCAACACGCAAATTATTTAGTTGTGGGGTGGATTAAACGCTTGCCGTGTTGGAAGGTCAAGCGCGATGGGGCTGTCAGTTTATCCCCTCCCGTGGCAGGATTCGCGGCTGATACCACTCAAACCACAAACCCCACACACGGAAGGAGAATATGCAAACCGCGTTTATTTTTGTTTCGATACCAAGTGACCGAGAATTGAGAACAGACCTCACCGGAAAACGACTGCTCTTACAAGGGTTCGGACATGACATAACCAGAATACAAGAGCAATATAAGCAAGTCGAAGCCCTTGCTGAAAGTGTTTGGCAGATTCCTTTGCACAATGGGCTGCTCCCTCTTTCGCAGTTCCTTCTCTCAATCGAAAAGGCCGCGTTGAAGTACCGGGTGCTCCTTGTGGAAGGGGAGTTGAACTGGCTAGAGTAGACCGATCTGGAAGCCAAGATTTCAAATTAGGGCACTACCGCCTTTTGCCTTCCCTGTCCGCCGTAGCCTTGGCGAAGGAGGATTCCTTTCCTCATTCTCCCGACTATACCCCTCCCGTCACACCCTGTCCAGTAAAAACTATCAATTTACGATAGGTAGATGGCGACCCCCGATCCTGCAGAAAGCGGAGAGTGGAACAAGCCGAGGCCACACCGGTTCAGAACACTCCCGAGACACCCTCGCCATGAAAGAACTCACGCTCCATAATTCATTTCTCGGCAGAGGGCAGTGTCGATACGGCAAAGCGCTTGGAAATCTGCCCTTAGCTTTCTGGCAGCCTGTATAAGAATCGATTGACGATCAACTTTTTCCACAGTCGCTTAGTTACGTAAAATCATATCAACTCTGTCTCAACGCACCAGTCAATACAATTGAATACGTCCTTGAGATTAGTCGCGACCAAGCAAGGATGTGAAGCTTCAAAGCGTAACAAGCGCAGCCAGTACGTCTAATGAAACCCTTCTTTATAAGCGCTCACTGTTGACCCTACTTCAACACCGGCGCGATCAACAACCCGATCCCGTACGTCACCAGCGCTTCACCGACGCCGACCACCGTCATCTCCGCGCCGCTCTTCAGGCCGGTCAATCGGATGGAAAAGCTCGACTTCCCTCTACCGCAACGTTAACCTCCCTACCAAGAGCAGGTGAGGCAATGTCTGAGAGATGCATTGGGTGTGAACAAACCAATTTATTTTACGCTCGCGGCGGATAAAACATTCTGCCGGATCACCGCATTAATCCTGTTGGTCTTGTCTGGTTGGGCTTTCAACGCCCGGGCCCAGACGCTGACAAATCTTCGGTCCTTCACCCCGACCGATGGCTTCGGACCGCACAGTCTCCTCCAGGGTCGTGACGGCAATTTCTACGGCACGGCTGGGAGTGGAGGGAATTTAAATCTCAATAACGGATCGGGATGGGGCACGGTGTTTCGGATCACCCCGACGGGCCTGCTGACCAATCTTCACTCCTTCATCCTGACCGATGGCGGCGAACCAAACCTTCTGGTTCAGGGTAGCGACGGCAATTTCTACGGAACAACCTACACGAACACACCCGGCGGCTTGGGCACGGTATTTAAAATGACCTCGACCGGGAGTATCACGACTCTTTGGCTATTCGGCCTGAATCCCGGCATCGATTCAGCCGCGTCCCATCCGGTCGCCGGTCTCGTGCAGGGCGCCGACGGCAACTTCTACGGGACCACGAGCGCCGGCGGGGCGAATGGGGACGGGATCGTGTTTCGCATTACTCCTACGGGCACGCTGACGAATCTTCACAACTTCAACGGCGCCGACGGGGCCAATTCTCAATGGGGCTCACTGGTGCCGGGTAACGATGGCAATTTCTATGGTGTAACTTCCGGGGGCGGGACGAATAGCCAAGGGAACATCTAGAGAATCAGCCCCACCGGCAATTTCACGAACCTCTATTCATTCAGCGGCACGGATGGCCAGTTTCCGGAAGCCGGCCTTGTCTTGGGGAGCGACGGCAATTTCTACGGGATAACCTCCAGCGGCGGGACGAACAACGGCGGAACAGTTTTCCGGATGACTCCTACCGGTGTTCTGACAAATCTTCACTTGTTTGCGGGCGTGACCGATGGTCATACCCCCACGGCTTTGGTGCAGGGCAGTGATGGCAATTTCTACGGCACAACCCGGCAAGGCGGGGGCAGCACCCATTGTTTTGATGGATGCGGCACAATCTTTCGGATTACTCCCAGCGGCACCTTTACCAATCTTTGCTCCATTGATGCTACCAATGTGGCTTCACCGGTCGTCGGCTTCGTGCAGGGGAGCGACGGCAATTTCTACGGGACGGCCTTTCTAGTCAGTTATCCGTTTGTTGATAACATTGGCGACATCTTCAAGCTGACTGTCCCCCTCAACCCGCCCGCCAATCAAGTTTCTGTGATCCAAACGACGGGCAATGATGTCGTGGTCTCCATCCCGTCTGTGGCGACCGAGACCTACCAGTTGCAGGTTAGCAATTCGCTGAATCCAACCAACTGGGTCAACGTCCCGGGTGCAGCCGTTACCAACTGCATCGGCGCTCTCCTGACCTTGACAAATTCCGGTGGAGCCACGGGTCCGCAGGGATTCTACCGGTTTGACATCATACCGTAAAGAACCTCACCTCGCAGCCAACCTCGTCACCCCTACCGCAACACCGGCGCAATCAACAACCCAATCCCGTACGTCACCAGCGCTTCGCCCACGCCGACCACGGTCATCTCCGCGCCGCTCTTTAACCACGACCGACCCGTCACGATCACCTTCGACGCGCCGACCGCAAAGTGCGCCACGGTGCTGATGGCGAACGACCAGATCAGGGCCTGCGTTCCCGTGAAAAATAAAAACGGAATCACCGGCACGAACGCCCCCGCTGCGGTGCTCAACATCGCGCTCAGCGCCGAACTCCACGGATTGGGAAATCCCTTCTCCGACAGGCCCAGTTCCTCATGCGCGAGCGTCTTCAGCAGCTGCTCGGGTTGTTCCGCCAGCCGCGCCGCCATCATCTTCGCTTCCTCGGGAGAGAATCCCTTCAACTGGTAAAACAACTCCATCTCCTCGCGTTCCTGGTCGGGGTCCGTCTCGATCTCCATCCGCTCGCGCTTCATCTCCGCCTCGTACACCTCGCGTTCCGACTTCGTCGCGAGATACGCGCCGCTGCCCATCGACAGCGCCGACGCAATCGCCGTCGCAATGCCGCTCAACAACACGAACTTCCCATTCACGTTCGTCGCGCCCGCCACGCCGCTTACCACGCCGAACGCCGCGCCCAGTCCGTCGTTGACACCGTAAATCGCCTGCCCAATCCACCCCGCCCCGGTCACGTGCCATTTCTCGGTGCGTAGAATCTTCTCGAGCCGACGCTGCGCCGGGGGAACCTGCCCTTCCGTAAACTCGCTCAACACCCGGCTGTGCGCCCGCTCTTCCCGCTGCGCCTCGGTCAATTGCTTCCGCACTTCCTCGCTCGGCGCGATCTTCGCCAGTTCATCGTACATCGCGTCCGCGCCATTCTCCGCCGCCTCCAGCTTCACCACCGCCCGGTCCGTCCCACTCTGCAACAACGCCCAGCGCCGCGCGCGTTCGATAATCGTCTCGCGATACTCGCCCGGCTCCTCGCCAAGCTCGCGCAACCGTGCCGCCCAATTGGCCGCGTGTTTCTCCTCCGCTTCCGCCAGCCGCACCAAAATCTCGCGCCGATCCGGATTCGCTTCCTGTTCCGCCAGCGCCCGATAATTGCGCGCGCTCCCCATCTCATCGCGCCACGCCAGCTTTAACCCGTTGATAAGTTTCTCGGTCATAGCTAGCGAAGAGCCTAGCAAGAAACCATACCCGCGTAAACATGCTCCTACCGTATCTTCCCTGTCACAGCCGCATATACCCGTATTTCATTGACTCTGCCGCCCATGAAGTCCACGATGTTATTCAGCTACCAACGAACCCGGCTGCAGGGCCCGGTTCAAAACCAAGCTGCAGTAAGAGGCAAGGATACCCACCATGAATAACCATGTCCGTAGTAGTCTGTTTGTCGCCGCATTACTGGTCTCAACCACTGTCGTGAATGCCCAAACCATTACCCTCGTCAGTGGCAACGGTTCCATTGGTACGCGCGATCCCAACACGATCTTCAGCATCGATAACGGGGCGACGTTCACCAATGCCTTCATCATCACCCCCAACGTGCTCTACGGCTCGCTCCCAGGGGCCAATTGGATAGGCGTGCAGGCCGATGCCGCTGGACCTGCGAATTCTACCAATCTCTACCACACCTCCTTTACCCTGCCCCTCGGGTTTACGAGTCCGTCGTTCTCGATCTCGATACTGGCGGATGACCAGGCCGTCGTCTTCTTGAACGGGAACTTTATCGGCGCTCAGTCGTTACCCGGCGGGCACCCTAACGGTACGAATCCGCCTTCCATTTTCAGCACCACCAACCCGGCGCTATTTCTAACGGGTCAGAATATCATCGAAGTCAGGTGCTACAACCAACCGGGCGGAGTAACCAATCCGACCGGCATCGACTTTGTCGCCACGGTGGTACCCGAACCGACCGTATTCGTATTGACTGGCTCCGGATTGGCGGGACTGTTTCTCACCTATCGCCGGCGCCGAAAGGCCTAGTCGGTTGGCATCATTTATGTGCTGGGGGAGCGATATCAGGACAACCGGTATCGCGCCTCGCCTCACCACATCCATCACTCGCTTGCCGTCGTTGTATTGACCTTGCTTCCGCTCCTTGCTAGCGTTCCCGTCATGAAATCCCGACGGCAAACATCGCTCATTCTCCGCGCCCTGTTGGTGGCGGCCTGCGGTTTCGCCCCGCTCGCGTCCGCCGCGATCATCGGCACCAATCCGCCAGCGCTGTCGCTCACCGCCGAGCGCATCGACACGTTGCCCGCTTCCCAACAAAAAGTTTGGAAAGAATACCTCGCCCGGTCCGAGAAGCAGTTGCAGGTCGACCAGGCCTTTCTGCAAAAAGAACTGGACCAGCAGAAGCTCAAGGAACTGGTGCTTCCGCCTCCGGGTCGTTCCGCGGAATCTCTGCCCCTCGATAAACCAGCCGACTGGTACGGCAGCTCGAATGCCTTGCGCATCGCCGACATCGTCGTCTCGTTCCAGGCACCGTCCGGGGGATGGAGCAAGAATCTCGACATGACCCTCCACCCGCGCGCGCCCGGCGAGGCGTTCGCTCCCGACAACCGTTCCCACTTCCTTGCTCCCGGCGACTTCGACACACCGCACAACGTAAAATGGAACTACGTCGGCACCTTCGATAACGATGCTACCGTGACCCAACTGCGCTATCTCGCGAAAGTTATCACCGCCGTCGGGCCCGACCACAGCGAAGCCTATCGGAAAGCGTTCCTCCATGGGATGGGTTATATCGCTGCCGCGCAATACCCCAACGGCGGCTGGCCCCAGGTCTGGCCGCTTGAGGGCGGTTATCACGACACGATCACCTACAATGACGACGCGGTAATCAACCTCCTTGATTTGTTGCGCGACGTTGCCAGAGGAACCAACGATTTCGCCTTCACACCCTTTTCGCTACGCATGATGGCAGCTACCAGTCTCCGCAATGGCGTCGATTGCCTCTTGGCGACGCAAATCACCGTGGACGGCCATCACACCGTTTGGTGCCAACAACACGACCCGCTCACGTTGCAGCCGGCGTCCGGGCGGAACTACGAAATGCCTTCACAGGTCTCCAGCGAGAGCGCCGAGATCATGCTGCTCCTGATGAGCCTCACCCGACCCAGCCCGCAGATCATCGCGGCCGTACATGACGCTGCCGCCTGGTTTGAGAAAACGAAGATTACCGATGTGACCTGGCAGCGCGACGACGCCGGGGAACGTCGCCTCGTCCACCAAGACGGCAGCGGCCCAATCTGGGCCCGCTATTACGAAATCGGCACCGACCGTCCGATCTTCGGCGACCGCGACAAGACGATTCACGACAAGCTGGAAGAGATTTCCAAGGAGCGACAGCGGGGTTATGCCTGGTACCGGGACACCCCCAAACGCGCGCTCGAAGAGTATGCCGTTTGGAGCAAAACGCACCCGCGAAACGGGCCTACGGGATAACAGTATTAAGATTTGGGGCCAAATTGGCCAGCGCGGCGCGAATCTCCGCGGCGTGGGTTGCGGGGTTTACTTTCGGTTCCACAAAAGCGATCTTACCGCTCTTGTCGATGACAAATGTCACGCGGCTGGCGACTTTGCTGTTATCATCGGCCACGCCATAGAGCTTCGCCACTTTCTTGTCGGTGTCCGCCAGCAGCAGAAATGGCAGATGGTACTTCTCGATAAAAGCCTTGTGCGACTCCACCGAATCGAAACTCACGCCCAGCACCGTCGCGTCCAGCCCTTTGAATTCATCCATCGTGTCGCGAATGCCGCACGCTTCGGTCGTGCACCCCTTCGTGTCGTCCTTGGGATAGAAATAGAGAACGATCGGCCCCTTCCCTACGAAATCTTTCAACTGCACCGTCGTCCCGTTGCTTGCCGCTACGGAAAAATCCGGCGCCTTGTCGCCAACCGTCGGCATGTCCGCGCCGAACGCCACGGACTGCACCAACAGGACCGCACTGCAAAATAATATCAATGACTTCATAATGCTCACTCGTTGTGGGGAATTTTAACCGTGCTCTTGCCGACGAACTCGCGGATGACGGAGTCTCCGGGAATGACATCGTAGGAGTCCACCTGCTCGCGGCTGAATCCCTCCACTGATTCGAGCAGGCGCTTCACGCGGTCATAGCGAATGCGGGCGTCGAGAAACCCGCTGTACGGTCCGAAAGTTTCCACCGGCGGCAGATATCCGTCGGCTCCCGTAAAAAACGGCTTCAGCGCCGCCAGGTCGAATGGCAGTCCGCCGTTGACAATGTGATCGGCCAGTCCCATCAGCGGGACGATGCTGAACAATTCCCCCGCCCGCACATAATGCCAGTGCAACATCGTGGAAAGCGGACTGTGATTGCGATGTTGCACGTCCCGCAACATGCGCCGAACCAGTCGCACGTCGGTAAATTTGGTCAGGCGATTGGTGCTGCCGTCGCCCTCGTACAGGACGTTCATCGTCTCGATGTACAGGCGGAACTGCGTCGTGGGATCGATTCCCTCGGTGATCGGTGGATAAAAACCATGCAGACAATCCAGCAAAAGGATCTGCCCTTTCTCCAATTTCACCGGCTTGGAAGAAATCCGTCGCCCTTCCTTGAAGCTGTACACCGGTTTCTCAATCGTCTTGCCGTCGAGCAAATCCCGCAGATGCCGGTTCAGCAACTGAATGTCGAGCGCCTCGGGCGTTTCAAAGTTGCGGTCGTTGATCCAGTCGGACGGATGTTCGACCAGCGCCCAGAAATAATCGTCGAGATTCAGCATCAGGAACTTCATCCCGTGCTTCTGCAACCGCTCCGTCAGCTTCACCGTCGTCGTCGTTTTGCCCGACGAACTCGGCCCGCTCACCCACATCATGCGGATGTCGTCACCGGCGCTCCGGCGCGCCATCACCTTGCGCGCCGCTTCATCCAGCGACGCCTCGTACATGGCCAGCGACTCATCGACCAGCGACTTGAACTTGCCGCTGCGCACCACTTCGTTCAATCCCGCCACCGTGTCGCACCCGCGCTGCCGGTTCCACTCCAGCGTCTTTTCCATGCGCTTTCGAGGGAAACCATTCCCGACGAATTGGGTCTCGGTGATCGCGCCCTCGCGCAGCCAATGCCGCCCCCACCGATAGCATTCGTACGAGTCCGCCGTGTTCTGGAACCCGTAACTGCGCAGCGCGTGCAGCACGCCGTCCTGGATCGTTTCGATGGTCGGCGGGAAATTGGCGATGAGGTGATGCGGATTGGAATTGAGACAGAGCACGACGATATCCGCGATGAACTCCGCGATCTTCTCGTCCGTGTCGTACGCCTCAAAAATCTTGTCGTTGATCCCCGGCAGATGATCCTGCCGAAAACCGCCGATCGAGTCCGCCGCCCGCAACACCGCCTTGCAAATCCGTTCCTCGTCAAACG
>Ga0206891_10043_pt1 | contig 39125 bp, 34 predicted proteins | sample Alteio_BWOrgHeat_55_FD_153246 | JGI IMG/M metagenome (GOLD analysis project Ga0206891, IMG submission 153246) | Enriched cells from forest soil in Barre Woods Harvard Forest LTER site, Petersham, Massachusetts, United States - Alteio_BWOrgHeat_Nextera7 ...
ACCGGGCCGGTTTGCTGCGTACAACCTGCAAGATTCACTAGCCTTAAATCCGTTGATGTGTCTATGCCAAAAGCCGGGATGGGCAATGCCGAAATGGTGTATGTCCCTGGCGGAACATTTATGATGGGGGCCGATAACAGCCAAGCTGATAATGATGAGTACCCTAAACATAAAGTTACCGTAAGCGGATTTTGGATGGATGTTCACGAGGTAACTAACACGCAATTTAAAAAGTTTGTTAACGCGACCGGCTATATAACAACAGCCGAGAAAAAGCCGGATTGGGATGAATTAAAAAAGCAACTACCACCAAATACACCCCGGCCACCCGAAAGCCAGTTGGTAGCCGCTTCGTTGGTTTTTACATCGCCTGGTCATAAAGTTGATCTAAATAATTATTCGCAATGGTGGAAATGGGTTGCGGGCGCTGATTGGAAACATCCTGACGGGCCCAAAAGCAATATAAATGGAAAAGATAATTACCCGGTTGTACAGGTGAGCTGGTATGACGCGGTTGCCTATTGCAAATGGGCGGGTAAACGGCTGCCCACTGAAGCTGAATGGGAATTTGCTGCCCGCGGAGGACTGCAAAACAAAGTATATCCCTGGGGTAATGAGCCAATAGAACAGGGAAAACCAAAGGCAAATACCTGGAACGGAAGCTTTCCCGATAAAAACACAGGCTGGGACGGATTTAAAGGTTTAGCGCCGGTTAAATCGTTCGCGGCCAATGGTTATAAATTGTATGATATGGCCGGAAATGTTTGGGAATGGTGCGCAGATTGGTACCGGAGCGATTATTACCGCCAAAATAATTCATCGGCCGGAAGCGCCAACCCCAAAGGCCCTGCAAATAGTTTTGATCCCGCCGACCCGTACATACCTAAGAAAGTTATAAGGGGCGGCTCGTATTTATGTAACGATAACTATTGCTCTGGCTATCGTGTGTCAAGAAGAATGAAAAGCAGTAATGATTCCGGCTTAAGCAACACTGGCTTCAGATGTGTAAAATAGTAGCCGTTAGTTCGGATTAACAATCAGGACGGGGTGAGCCAAATAGTTTATATATTTGTTCAAAGCCTATATAAACATAACCTATGGCCCGATTAAACTTATTAGAAGAAACCAGGTACGAAAAATTGCCGGTAACGGTATATGCCACCCCTGCTGAAGCATCCATAGCCGTAGCGGCACGTATTGCCGCGCTTATCCGTAATAAACAGGCAAAAGGAGAAAAAGCGGTGCTGGGCCTGGCAACGGGTGTAACGCCCATAGCGCTGTATGCCGAACTGGTAAGGCTGCATAAAGAAGAAAGCCTGAGCTTTAAAAACGTGGTCACCTTTAACCTGGATGAATATTATCCCATGCGGCCCGCGGCGGTACAAAGCTATGTGCGCTTCATGAACCTGCAATTATTTGACCATATAGATATTAATCGAGCCAATATTCATATTCCGGACGGTACGCTGAAAGAGGAAAATATTGCCGCCTTCTGTTTGAATTATGAAAAACAAATAGAAGACCTGGGTGGCCTCGACCTGCAAGTATTAGGCATAGGCCGTACAGGGCATATCGGGTTTAACGAGCCGGGGTCGGCGCCCAACTCGGGTACGCGGCTGGTTACGCTGGATGATCTCACCCGCACCGATGCCTCGCGCGATTTTGGCGGGAAGCAAAACGTGCCAACCAAAGCTATTACTATGGGCGTAGGTACGATATTTAAGGCCCGCGAGATCATCCTGATGGCCTGGAGCGAGAAAAAAGCGCCCATCATTAAAAAAGCGGTAGAAGGTGAGCTGTCGGCCGATGTGCCTGCTACCTATTTGCAGCTATCAGATCATGTAGAATTTATATTGGATGCACCTGCCGCGTCGGAACTTACCCGTTTCGATACGCCCTGGCTGGTGAAAGATTGTGTTTGGGACGAGCAATTGAAAAAGAAGGCCGTGATATGGTTATCACGCACCGTTAACAAACCTATACTGAAATTAATAGCCGAAGATTATAATAACCACGGCATGGCGCAGCTGGCGGTTGAGCAAGGGCCGGTATACCAGGTAAACATTGATATTTTTAACCAGGTGCAGCATACCATAACCGGCTGGCCGGGCGGCAAGCCGGACGCGGACGATAGCCAGCGGCCCGAGCGGGCGTTGCCTGCAAAGAAGCGGTCCATCATATTTTCGCCCCATCCGGATGATGATGTGATATCTATGGGCGGCACATTTATACGTTTGGTTGAGCAGGGCCATGATGTGCATGTGGCCTACCAAACATCGGGCAATACGGCTGTATGGGATGATGATGTATTGCGCTATGTGGAGTTTGCTATTGATTTTAATAAAAGTATTGGCGACGACAGCTCCAAACTGCAAAACATTCACCAGGATATGCGGGCCTTCTTTGCCGGTAAGCAGCCCAACCAAATAGATATTCCCGAAGTAAGCGCGGTAAAAGGTTTTATACGTAAAAGCGAGGCTATGGCAGGCGCGCGCTATGCCGGTTTAAAGGATGATCATATCCATTTTATGGCACTCCCGTTTTATGAAACAGGCAAGATAAAAGCTAACCCGGTAAGCGAAGTGGATATACAAATGACCATTGACCTGTTGCAAAAAGTAAAGCCCCAGCAAATTTTCGCCGCGGGCGATTTTGCCGATCCACATGGTACGCATGTTGTTTGTTTTCATATTGTACTAACCGCTTTAACCCGGTTAAAGAAAACTGAAGACTGGGTAAAAGATTGCTGGCTATGGACGTACCGCGGCGCATGGCTCGAATTTGAAACGCACGAAATAGAAATGGCCGTGCCGCTATCGCCGGAAGAAGTATTGCGCAAACGATATGCTATATTTAAACATCAATCGCAAAAAGACCCGGCTGTTTTTCCGGGCGAAGACGCACGTGAGTTTTGGGTAAGGGCAGAGGATAGAAATAGAGAAACAGCAGAAAGTTATGATAAACTTGGCCTTGCAGAGTATGCAGCGATGGAGGCTTTTAAGCGATATAAATTTTAATACTAATTGTCATTGCGAGGAGGAACGACGAAGCAATCGCGAACTTTGCATACGTGCGATTGCCGCGCTACGCTCGCAATGACATGGATATTTAATATATTAACAACATAATGACTCAAGACTCAGAAATCAAGACTCAGAAATCATCATCCAGGACCAGCCACTCGCGACTACGGTCTCTCGATGTATTCCGTGGAATCACTGTCGCAGCAATGATTCTCGTTAACGATCCCGGCGATTGGACGCATATTTATCCGCCCTTGGAGCATTCCAAATGGAACGGCTGCACACCTACCGATTTAATATTCCCTTTCTTCCTGTTCATTGTAGGTGTATCTATAGTTTACTCTATGAAACGTAAGGCGGCAAACCCGGCCAATCATCCCGCGATGTTGTTTAGCGCGTTTAGGCGCGGCGCTATGTTGATACTGATAAGTTTAGGCATACAATTAATTTTGCACCCCGGGTTTGATCATCTGCGTTTCCCGGGCGTTTTACAGCGTATTGGGGTGGTATTTTTTATCTGCGCGGTTTTATATATAAAAACATCGCAACGCACACGCGACTGGCTGTTTGCCCTTATATTAATAGGTTATTATGTGATCATGACATTTATGCCCGTACCTGATACCGGGGTTGCCAGCCTGCTTCCCCAAACCAATATGGGCGCCTGGATAGACCGGACAGTTTTTTCAACCAATCACCTTTGGATAGAATCGCATACCTGGGACCCCGAAGGTTTGCTGGGCACTTTGCCCGCTATAGCTACGGGCCTTTTTGGCATAAGGGTTGGCTCATGGCTAAAACGTAAGGAACCTGACGAGGGCGTTAAAGTAAGCTGGATGTTTACATACGGCGTGCTGGCAGTTGTGCTGGGCTTGATCTGGGACCTGTTCTTCCCAATAAACAAAGCTTTGTGGACAAGCTCATTTGTGCTTTATACTGGCGGTTGGGCCACCATAGCTTTGGCTTTTTCTTACTGGCTCATTGATGTACAGGGGTATAGAGGGTTAACCAGTTTTTTTCTCCCGTTTGGCGCTAATGCTATTACCGCTTATGTACTGTCGGACTTTGTACCGCATTATATCAATAAAATAAAAATAGGCGGTTCATCCATTTATCAAATACTTTTTGAGCCTTTTTTCACACCCTATAATGCGTCGCTTATAAGCGCGGTTGCAATAACATTACTCATTTGGGTATTGATGTGGATATTGTATCTTCGAAAAATTATTATAAAAGTATAATTTGTCAAATTTTAAACCTGTTTATTGCATCCTTAAAATAATTTTTAACTAACTTTTCCGTTTTTGCATCTTAGCACAATATTTCCAAACCCAAATATGAATTTTAAAAAAACTATTTTTTTATGTGCCGCAGCAATGCTTGTTACAGGCAGCGCCTTTGCCCAGGTTAAAAAAAAACCGGCTGCATCTGCAGCACATAAAACTACTTCAACAGCAACCCGGCAACAGGCCAAGCCGGCTGCTGTTACTGTTTTACCTGTTGATCCTGAAGTTATAGTTGGCAAATTGCCAAACGGTTTAACCTATTATATCCGTAAAAACAGCTTGCCACAAGGCAGGGCCAATCTGTTCCTGGTAAATAAAGTTGGCTCTGTTGCAGAAACCGACGCGCAGCAAGGGCTTGCCAATTTTATACAGCATATGGCTTTTAAGGGCACCCGTGATTTTCCAAAAAATGAACTGGCCGCGTACCTGAAAAGATTAGGCGGCCGTTATGGCCCCGATACCAGTTCTTTTACCAATTACGATGCAACCGTTTACCAATTATTGCTGCCAACCGATACGGCAAAGACATTTGCAGACGGGTTTAATTTAATGGCGAATTGGGCAGCTTATATGACGTTTAACCCGGCCGCAATTAATAGTGAGAAGGCAAAAGTGGCGAAAGAAGCGGCCCTTGGCGGTAAAACGGCGCAGGAACGTTTGCAGGAGCAAAACTTGCCGGTATTGCTGAATAATTCGAGGTATGCCACGCGTTCGCCGACAGGCAAGGAGAATACCATCAGCGCCTTTAATGAGGCCGAAGTTAAAAGTTTTTATACCGACTGGTATCGCCCCGATCTGCAGGCGATAATTGCCGTGGGCGATTTTGACCCCAAACAGGTGCAGGATTTGATCACATCTAATTTTTCTTCATTAAGAAACCCGGTGCCCGAAAAACCGCAACCCCAGTTTTCTGTTCCGGCTGCCCCGGGCACAACTGTAAAAATTGCTACCGATAAATCTTTCCCCTATACAGTGGCCCAAATTGTTGTAAGGCATCCACAAGCAATAGTAAAAACACCTGCTGATTTTATGCAAAATATGCGGGTAACTTTATTTAATCAGATGCTTAGCAACCGTATTACTGAATTAACACAGGCTCAACCACCCCAAATTTTATTTGGGCAGGCGGGCTATGGCGCATTTGTAGGTAAACAGGATGCGTTCACTTGTTTGGTGGTAGCCAATCCCGGCGGCCTGGAAAGCGCGGTAAAAACTATGGTTGCCGAATTGCTGCGTACGCGTAAATTTGGATTTACACAAACCGAATTAGAACGGGCCAAACAAAATTCGCTGGCCCAAATTACCAATAGCTATAATGCTAAAAATAATACCCCATCAGGAAATTTTCCGGGTGAATATGAACGTAACTTTTTAACCGGACAAGCCATACCGGGTATAGATTATGAATATAATTATTACATAAATAACATCGGCAAGATAACCCTCGCCGAAATGACTGCGTTAGCGGCAAGGTTTATCAGCGATCAAAACCGGGTGATAGTGATCGAGGCTAATGATACTGAAAAAGATAAACTGCCTAATGAACAAACCGTATTAAAATGGGTAGCCGAAGCGGATAAAGATTTAACCGCGTATGTTGATGAAAGCGCTAACCCGTTAATGACCGCCGCACCGCAACCCGGCAAAGCTACGGATGTAAAAACCGACTCGACCTTATTGGTAACTAACATAACTTTGGCCAACGGTGTAAAAGTTATATTAAAACCTACAAAATTTAGAAATAACCAGATACTTTTTAGCGGGTATAGCTTTGGCGGCACTTCGCTGGCAAGTGACCAGGACTTTACCTCGGCCACCCTGGCATCGACCGTAATAGGCAATAGCGGCATTGAGAATTATACCCAGGTACAATTGAATAAAATGATGCGCGGAAAAAACTTAAGTGTTTCGCCCTATATAGGTGAAACAACACAAGGCATAACCGGCTACGCCGCACCCGAGGATTTTGAAACAGCAATGCAATTGCTTTATTTATACTTTACCAACCCGCGCAAAGATGCCACCGTATGGAAAAATTATATTGACCAGTTAAAATCAGGGTTAGCACATAAACAAAATGACCCCGGTAGTGTATTCCAGGATACTGTTTCGGCTATTTTAAATAATTATAATCAACGTGGCATGCCTGCTACCGCGGCTAAATTAGATGCCGCCAGTTTGGATAAAGCATATAGCTTTTATAAAGACAGGTTTGCCGATGCCGGCAATTTTACTTTCACGTTTACAGGTGCTTTTTTAACACCGGCTATTACATCGTACCTCGAAACTTATTTAGGCAGCCTGCCATCAACAAATAGTAAAGAAACCTATAAAAACCTTGGTATCCATCCTCCCGAGGGACAAATTACCAAAACGGTGTATAAAGGCGTAAATGATAAATCCACTGTACAATTAATATATAGCGGCAGTTACGAATATAATGAGGCAAATAATGTGCAGATGGATGCATTGGAAGATGTTTTAAATATTCGCCTTTCTGATTCGCTTAAAAAAGAAAGCGGCATTTACTCGGCAGGTGTACGTGCAAGCTATGTTAAAATTCCCGCGGGCCGGTACAGGGTTACCATATCATTTGTATGTGACGCAAGTAATGTTGACCGCTCCATAGCGTATATGCTGGAAGAAATAAGCAAAATAAAACAGAACGGCCCTATCCCTAAAGATGTTCAGCTATTTATTAACAGGGACGCACGCACCATGCAGCAGCAGTTAAAACAAAATGAATATTGGCAGGCTACCCTAAGTGCGGCGGTGCAAAACCAACAGGACCCCGACAGGATATTAAACCACATGCAGGATCTGGAACAGGTTACCCCGCAAAGCGTTAAGGAAACTGCAAATAAGTACATGAATAATAATTTGATAAAGATGATATTATTGCCTGAAAAGAAATAGGGCTTAATACTGCTACATAACTAAAGTCCTGCCGATTTACCGGCAGGACTTTTTTATGCCATCACAAAATATTTATTACATTGTTGATGCAATGATGATAACCCCCGGCCAAAAAATTATACAGCAATGGTACAAACAAAAAAACTGGCACCAGTTTACTTTTCAGCGCGAGATGGAAGCGGCCTACCTGGGCGGTTATTCGGGGTTGCTGAACGCACCTACGGGCAGTGGCAAAACATTCGCCCTGTTTTTGCCGTTCCTGGCCGATTTTATTAATCAACACCCCGATTATAAAACGCGCCAAAACAACGGCCTGCAAATGCTGTGGATAACGCCCCTGCGTGCGTTAACCAACGATATTAAAAAAGCGATGCAGGAAGTTTGCGACGACCTGCATATCCCCTGGAAAATAGCCACCCGCACCGGCGATACGCCCGCCTCTGAAAAACAGGCACTAAAGAAAAAATTGCCCGAAGTATTGCTTACTACCCCCGAAAGCCTGCACCTGATGCTGGCCCAGAAAGAATACCCCAAAATATTTCAAAGCCTGCAGGTACTGGTAGTTGATGAATGGCACGAACTGTTAGGCACTAAAAGGGGTGTACAGGTGGAGTTGGGATTGAGTAAGTTAAAAGCCTTAAGTCTTGAGTCGAAAGCCGTAAGTCAACCCCCACAAAACCCAGGACTCAAGACTCACGACTTAGGACTCAAAATCTGGGGCATTAGCGCAACCATAGGCAATTTGGAGCAAGCCGCGGATGTGTTGCTGGGCAATGATTTCCCGCGCGACAGGGTTAAAATGGTACATGCCAACGTGGATAAAAAATTGGTCATCAAATCTATCATTCCCGAAAACATTGAGAATTATTCATGGTCGGGCCATATTGGTTTAACACTGCTGCCGCAGGTGATGCAGATAGTGGCCAAAAGTAAAACCACGCTAATATTTACCAATACCCGCTCACAATCGGAAATATGGTATCATGCCATTTTAGATAATTACCCCGAATACGCGGGCATAATGGCCATGCACCACGGCTCGCTGGATAATGAACTGCGCAACTGGGTAGAGCAAGCGCTCCACGCCGAAGCGCTGAAGGTGGTGGTATGCACTTCAAGTTTAGACCTCGGAGTCGACTTTCGCCCGGTGGATACGGTAGTACAAGTAGGCAGCCCTAAGGGCGTTGCCCGTTTTATGCAGCGCGCGGGGCGTAGCGGCCACCACCCGGGCGCGGTATCGCTGGCCTATTTCGTGCCAACACACTCCCTGGAGCTACTGGAGGGCGCCGCGCTGAAACAAGCCATTAAACAAGGCATTTTTGAAAGTCGCGACCCGATGCTGCTCACTATGGATGTACTGATACAATATATGGTCACCCTTGCCGTATCCGACGGTTTCAGGGCCGATGAGTTATATAAGGAGGTAATCACCACCTATGCCTTTGCCGACCTGACCTGTGGGGAGTTTAACCAGCTGCTTGATTTTATTACCAACGGCGGCAAAACGCTCGCGCAATATGATGAGTTTTTGAAGGTGGAGGTGGAGAATGGCTTGTATAAAGTGAACAATCGCCGGGTGGCTATGCGGCACAGGCTAAGCATCGGCACCATAACCAGCGATCTGAGCGTTCGGGTTAAATGGCTAAGCGGCGGCAGTTTGGGCACTATTGAAGAATCGTTTATATCAAAGCTTAAACCGGGCAATACCTTTTGGTTTGCCGGGCGCAGTCTTGAATTTGTGCGGGTAAAGGAAATGACGGCCTACGTAAAGAAATCGACGGCTAAGAAAGGGATGATACCCAGCTGGTCGGGCGGGCGTATGCCGTTATCGTCGCAGCTTTCGGCGGTGTTCAGGGATAAGCTGGACGAGGTGGCGCATGGCATTGAACAGGATGAGGAGGTAATAGCGCTCAAGCCCCTGTTCAATTTGCAGGAAGAACTATCGCACCTGCCGCAGAGCAATGAGTTTTTGATCGAGTCGTTTAAATCGCGTGAGGGTCATCACCTATTGTTTTACCCTTTCGAAGGCCGGCTGGTTCATGAGGGTATGGCCTCATTGCTGGCTTACCGCATATCGCGTATCAAACCCGCGAGCTTCTCTATAGCCATGAATGATTACGGGTTTGAACTGCTTACCGATGAAGATGTACCGATAGAGCAGGTACTGGAAGACGCCAACTTCTTCTCGATAGATAATTTATTGGAAGATATACAGCATAGCCTAAACGCCAACGAAATGGCGCGTCGCCGTTTCAGGGATATTGCTCATATAGGCGGACTGGTATTTACCGGCTACCCGGGGCAGCCGGTTAAGAACAGGCATTTGCAGGCATCGTCGTCATTGCTGTTTGAGGTGTTTAGCGAGTATGAACCCGATAACCTGCTGGTGCGCCAGGCGTATAACGAGGCGCTGGCTTTTCAACTGGAGGAGTTCAGGCTGCGTGCCGCTTTGCAGCGGATAGCAGGGCAAACCATCATCCTGAAAACGATCGAGCGGCCCACGCCGTTTGCCTTCCCTATTATGGTTGACAGCCTGGGCCGCGAGCGCCTCACCACCGAAAGCCTGGAGGACCGCATTGCTAAAATGGCCCGCCAGTATGGCGCCGAAGGTGTGGGAGGCAATGATGATAGAAAGCCCCGAAAAACGGGGGTGGTTAGAAAGAGAGGGTTTTAATAAAACAGGGTAGATGGATGTCCAGATTTATCACCTTATTATTTGCACATACCCGGATAAAGGCTTGCTTCCGTCCCCAATATCAATGGCATAATAATAAGTGCCGAATGGCAATATTTTTCCGTTTGTTGTTCCGTCCCAGGGTTTGCTATATCCAGTTGATTGGTATACCTGCTGCCCGTACCGGTTATATACCTTTACAACGCAATTGGTATAGATCTGCAGGTATTTTATATCCCACAGGTCGTTTATCCCGTCGGCATTAGGTGTAAATGCGTTAGGAACTATTATAACAGGGTAAATAGTGAGCACACCGTCAACATAAAAAATGGTATAATTTGGCGATGCCGCGCCGCTTGCGGTAATGGGATATTGCCCCGCGCCCGACGATGTAGTAGCTGCGGTGGTAAAAACCGGTTGGCTTGTTAGCTGCGCTAGCCCCTCGCCGTTTACAAAACTGGCAAAGGTAGCCGTGAAAACTGGATTAGGGCGCAAATAGTTTTTGGCTTTATTATCGGCTGTAATGGTTAGGGGCGCAGGTTTAACTATATTATTAGTGGTAGCCACATTTGCAGTTGCGCTGCCCGAACTTAATACGATATTGCCTGAATAAGTACCCACCGGGGTTTTTGCCAATAACCGAATATAAACCGGTGTAGGAGGAATAGTGCCCGAACCGCTTACAGTTATGGTATTTTTAAAAGTAATGCCATCAGCACTTACTTCAAAACCCGGGGGCGGTGTAACTAAAATACCTGCGGCAATGTTGGTGCCCGAAACATTAAATGTTGTCGGCGCTGATGCTGTGCCATAAATTGTGTTAAGCGATGCTACCGCGCCCGGTGGTGGTGTAATAACAGCCGACGGATAAACAGTAAAGGTAAATGTAACCGGTGAACAGCTTACCGGCCCAAAAATAAAATTACCAAATGAATTGGGGTTGTTGCCTGCCGGAATTTCAGTTATTACATTATCGGTTGCCCCATCAATAATTGTGACGGTGTTCGAGTCGCTGTTGGTCACAAATATTTCCCGCCCATCAGGGGTTGATGATACTGCGACCGGGAGGAAGCCAACCGGTATTTTTTTAAGTAAAGTATCCTTATCCGTATCATATACCATTAAGGCGCTATTTCTCTGGTCGATAACATATAGCTTTTTTCCATCTACGCTGGTTGTTATGCCATACGGGAATGAGTTGTTTATAATTATGGTGGTGGTTACTTTGTTGTTATAACTATTAATTACCGATATAGAGTTACTGCTCTCGTTGGTTACATATATGCTTGCTCCATTGGGGTTTGCAACAATGCCAAAGGGATATGCACATACGCCAATATTAGCTGTTACAAACTGATCGGTGGCGTCCATTATCGAAATGGAGCTGCCGCCATTATTAGATATATATACTTTCTGTCCATCGGGGCTTACAGCAACGCCTTGTGATTTTATACCTACAGAAAGCGTCTGTATTACTTTATTGGTTGCTGTATTAATTATAGACAATGTACCGGGTTTATCGGCAACCGGACCAAGGCTTGCAACGTACAACCGGGTGCCGTCAGGACTTATGGCTATTCCGTTGGGACTCACCGCTACGGGTATTTTGGTAATGACCTTCCTGTTTGCAGCATCTATAACCGATACCGTATTGTCATGGACATTTGATGTGTACACCCTTTTACCGTCAAGACTTACAGCTACACCTACCGGAGAGACACCGCCATTCGGTATAGTACCTACAACTGTGTTGGTTATGGTGCTTATAATGGTTATGGCATTATCGTCCGTATCGGCAATATAGGCAAATCCGGTAGGTATAGGGGTAGCTGTAATAGTTGCTGTAATAGGTGTGGTACCTTTATTTACAGCCTTAAATGAAGCTATATCGCCTGTTCCGGTTGCCGGCAAACCAATGCCCGGTTTATCATTCGTCCAACTATATAAACACCCAAGACCTCCCAAAACAACTGTTTGGGTAGTATCGCCGTTTGAAACAGTTTGGCTGCCCTGCGCGCGGCCCAGGTGAATTGAAAAGCATACCAGCAGGCAGCTAATCAAAAAAAATCTTTTCAATATGTTTATTTCCGCGCAAATCATTCTCCACAATTTATATAATAATTATGGCATAGAAAAATTTTGACTGTAAACCGCTTGTATTATTAATTGCGAAGACTAATACCCCACCCTTTCCTCCGGCGGCATATATGCTAATCTTTTTTGGAAATAAACATCCCAGCTATGCTGCTGTACAGCATCGAGCATATTGCGGGTATCGGTATCATAATTTACGTTAAGCTGCTCGTATTTGGCATGTATACGGTTAAACAGGGCATTTGCTTCCGCTTGGTAGTTGGCATCAAAGCGTGTGCGGTTAGCTTCGCGCAGTATTTCTTCCCGTTCCATATAAGCAATGGTATAATGCCCCTGTTCATGTTTAAGCACTTCGGCCATCATTTGGGGCGATAGTATGCGCTTCCTGTCTAGCCATGACCGTTCCCGGTCCAGCATCACATCTACATTAAAAGTTAGCCGGTAATTATTTTTTTCGCTGATAACGTGGTAATGGTAATCGATAGAACAATAGGTTAAGGCGACGCAGTTATCGCCGGTCGAGTGCGGCGTGCCCCTGAAATCGCTGCTGGTTAACTGGTGATACCCATCCTGTGCCACGGCGTTGATAATTAGCCCAAACCACAAACCAACTACACCGATCACCTTCACCAAACTAAATCTCATAGGGCCAATAATTTAAATCATTTTACTTTTTGACTTTGTCGTTATGTAAAAGGTTTAAACTCATCATTTCTTTCATGGTTTGCTGCATGGCATCGGTTGATCCATCAAGAAATATTACATTACCCTGCGAATTTTCAGCAAAATGTTTAATGGACTCGGTCCACATGGTAAATAAAATAACGGAAGTGTCCATATGGGCGCGTTCCATTTCCTGGGCGGCGGCGCTCATGCCTTTTGCCACTTCCTGGCGAAATAGGGCAACACCCTGCCCGCGCAGCTGTGAAGCCTGGCGCTCGGCCTCGGCCGATATTTTAATGGCGTTGCCTTCTGCTTCGGCGGCTTTGGTTTTGGTTATCAGCAATGCCTGGCCCTCGTTTTCGGCAGCGGCTTTCAGGTTATTTGATGCCACCACCTGGCTCATTGATTTCATGATCACATCATCAAACGTAATATCGTTCAATTGCAGGTCCTGCAAATGGTAGCCCCAGGTTTCCAGTATCTGGTCAAGCTGTTCCTTTACGTGCTCCACAATATCGCGCCTCAATATCAATACTTCCGATTGGCGCTTGGTGGCCACAAAAGCACGGATCGAACCTTCTACAGTACGTATCAGCGCCTGCATGAGGTTGCGGTCGTCAACAAACTTAAAGGCCACATTTTTTATGGTCTCTTCGTTTTGGTCGAGTACCGAATATAGCAGCATGGCTTTAAAATAAACATTGGCCTGGTCGAAAGTAACAGCCTGGAACTCCAGTTCTACCGAGCGGTTCTGTATGGATATTTTGTTGTAGATGGCCTCTATGAAAGGTAGTTTAAAATTTAGGCCCGGTGTTAATATGCGCCGGTATTTGCCAAATACGGTAATTACAGCAATTGTGCCCTGTTTTACAGTCACAAACGAGGAGAATAAAATAACTAAGAAAATAAAAACAAAAATGAAAAAGGTTATTTGGGCTGTCATGGCTTTATTAATTTATAAAAATAAAGATAATGTTATTTATTGGAGTGTTATTTGTTTTTACATAAATGCTTTAAAAACAAATTATTAAATTAAAGTGTTATTTGTTTTTATAAGCGACTTAAAAACAAACTATTACTATGAACTTAAAACGAACTTTCGGAGCCATACTAACCATACTGGGTATTATAGGACTAATTTTTACAGGCGCCAGTATTATACAGCATAGCAGTAATTATACTACATTAACTGTAATAGGCATAATTTCTATATTCTTCTTTTTTACCGGTATAAGCCTGGTGCGCACTACCGGTGACGAGGCGAAATAAAACTCAAACCCAGTTACAACAAAAAAGATCCCTTCGGTTATGAAAGGATCTTTTATATATAATTTTTAGTGATCTGCTATTGTCCGGAAGGCTCCAGTTCCTTTTTAAATTCATCAAGCACCCGGCCGCCTTTATAAAAATAGCGGCTGTAATAGGCATCATCCAAACTGCTTATTTTCACGCCTTCTGATGAAGCATGTGCAAACCGGTTATCGCCCAGGTAAATACCAACGTGCGAAATGCGTCGGCTATGTATCTTAAAAAATACCAGGTCGCCTTCTTTTAGTTCATCTTTGCCAACCGGGTTAACCATGCTGAAAATATCGCGCGAGTTACTTTTAATATCCAGATTAAATACATCGCTGTACAGTTGTTTGGTAAACGCAGAGCAATCTATGCCTTTCCTTGAATGTCCGCCAAAACGGTACGGGGTACCTATCCAGTCGTAAACAAAATGAAAAAGTTTCATGTTTGAGGTTGCAGATAACGCTACCTTCATAATTTGCGACAAATAATCCTTTGCCAAACTTTCCTGCTCATCCGCAGGCTTATCAACCGGCTGATTTGGAACAGTTTTTGTTTGGGCCTGGGCGGCTAAAACGCTGAAAAATAGGACAACTGCCAGTAGTATTTTCTTCATTTAATCTCTTTTCGTTCTTGTTTAACGGACATATTGTCCATTATGTTACACACAATCGATAAGGTTGACCGCAAAACTATCCATTTTTTTCAAAATCGCAAACAAATGTTAGTTTTTATTAACATTTTGTTTTTTGTGTGCATAAGATTAGGAATTGGGCCTGGCGCGGGTTTAACCGGTATTAATGTTTGAAAAAGATTTTTGAAAATCAACCTTGCTTATATTTCCATCTGCAAATCTCTAATCTTCATCTTTGTTTCGATAATTTGCAGGATATAATTAGATTTGCGCATTATACTCAAATTGGTTGTTTAACAAATGGGGTCGATCGAAATAAATAAAGACACTTATCTGAAGTGGTACGAGTCAATGCTTTTGATGCGCAAGTTCGAAGAAAAAGCAGGACAATTATACGGACAGCAAAAAATAAGAGGCTTTTGCCACTTATATATTGGCCAGGAAGCCGTATTAGCGGGGGCAATATCTGTATTAAAACAAGAGGACAGCATGATAACCGCTTATCGCGACCATGCCCATGCCCTTGCAAAAGGCGTAACTCCTAACGCCGTTATGGCCGAACTTTATGGCAAAGCAACCGGGTGCTCAAAAGGCAAAGGCGGCTCTATGCATATGTTCTCGAAAGAAAAACACTTTTATGGCGGCCATGGTATAGTAGGCGGCCAGATCCCTTTGGGCGCTGGCGTAGCGTTTGCCGAAAAGTATAAAGGCAGCGGCTTTGTAAACGTAGCCTATATGGGCGATGGTGCCGTGCGCCAGGGCGTGCTAAGCGAAACTTTTAACATGGCAGCGCTGTGGAAGCTCCCTGTAATATTTGTATGCGAAAATAACGGTTATGCTATGGGTACCTCGGTTGAGCGTACTACCGTGCAAACTGATATTTATAAACTGGGTCTGCCTTATGGCATCCCCTCATCGCCGGTTGATGGCATGGACCCCGTTGCGGTACATAACGCTATGGACGAAGCCGTTCAGCGTGCGCGTAACGGCGAGGGACCTACGTTCCTGGAGATGCGTACTTATCGATATAAGGGCCATTCCATGTCCGATCCGCAAAAATACCGTACAAAAGAAGAACTGGAAAGCTATAAAGCCAAAGATCCTATTGAAACCATAAAACACGCTATAGAACAAGCCGGGTATGCTGATGAAAAATGGTTCGAAGAAATTGATAATAAAATAAAGGCGGAAATTGATGAATCGGTAAAGTTTGCCGAAGAGTCGCCATGGCCGGAAGCTTCAGAATTATATACTGATGTTTATATGCAAAAAGATTACCCTTATATTAAGGATTGATCGCGTTAAATTAATAAAACCACTCATCATAACAGGATATGGCCGAAGTAGTTAAAATGCCAAAAATGAGCGACACCATGACAGATGGCGTTATAGCAAAATGGCATAAAAAAGTTGGTGATAAAGTAAAATCGGGCGATGTACTGGCCGAGATAGAAACAGATAAAGCCACGATGGATTTTGAATCGTACCAGGATGGCACCTTATTATATATTGGGGTAGAAGAAGGAAAATCAGTTCCCGTTGACGCGGTTATTGCGGTGTTAGGGAACGAAGGCGAAGATTATAAAGCGGCTTTAGAAAACAGCACCCCTCCCGCCGCCCCGCCTGCCCCTGCTGAAAAGAAAGAAGAAGAAAAACCGACCGCTGAAAAAGAGCCGGCGCCTGCAACTGATAAAGCACCCGCAGCTGCCCCGGCGCCCGCGGCTAAAGTCGACACGTCCAACATCCCGGCAACGGTTATCCGTATGCCCGCGCTAAGCGATACCATGACAGAGGGTATTATTAACAAATGGAACTTTAAAGTTGGCGACAAAATAAAATCAGACGACTCGCTGGCTGATGTAGAAACCGATAAGGCTACGATGGAAGTAGTGGGCTACGAAACTGGTACACTTTTATATATTGGCCCTAAAGAAGGCGAAGCCGCCCCCGTTAACGGCATTATAGCTATTGTTGGCAAGGAAGGAACGGATATTACACCCTTATTGCAGGATGCCCCTGCTCCGGCTGCTAAAGCCGCCCCTGCTAAAGCTGCACCCGCCGCGACGCCTGCACCTGCCGCTGAAAGCGCCCCTGCAGCAGAACCCGAAACAACCCACAGCGATGGCCGTGTAAAAGCATCGCCGCTGGCACGTAAGATCGCTAAGGATAAAGGCATAGATATTAATGCCGTAAAAGGATCAGCCGATGGCGGGCGCATTGTGAAGAAAGATGTAGAAGAGTATAAACCGGGTGAAGCTAAAGTAGCAGTAACAAGTGGCACTACATCAACTGCTCCTGCAACTGCCGCTGCAACTGCTCCTGTTACACTACCAACTTTTACCGGCGAAGAGAAATTTACCGAGAAACCGGTTTCGCAAATGCGCAAGGTTATTGCCAAGCGCCTTTCAGAAAGTTTATTTACCGCTCCGCATTTTTATGTAACCATGTCTATCGATATGGACCAGGCGATCGCGGCACGCAATAAAATAAACGAGGTTGCCCCGATTAAAATATCATTTAATGATTTTGTGCTGAAGGCTTGTGCCGTAGCATTAAAACAACATCCTGCCATTAATTCATCATGGCTGGGCGATAAGATACGTTATAACGAGCATATCCATATCGGCGTTGCTGTAGCGGTTGATGAGGGTTTACTGGTGCCGGTTATTCGTTTTGCCGATGGTAAATCATTGAGTCATATATCTGTAGAGGTAAAGGACCTCGCGCAGCGCGCCAAAGCAAAAAAACTACAGCCTGCCGATTGGGAAGGCTCAACCTTTACCATATCAAACCTGGGTATGTTTGGCGTTGACGAGTTTACCGCCATTATTAACCCGCCCGATGCCTGCATATTGGCCATTAGCGGCATACAAGCTGTGCCGGTAGTAAAAAATGGCGCGGTGGTACCGGGTAATATCATGAAGGTAACGCTAAGCTGCGATCACCGCGTGGTTGATGGCGCTACAGGCGCGGCGTTCCTGCAAACCCTCAAATCGTTATTGGAAGAGCCGGTAAGGCTGCTGATTTAGAGTAAATAAAAATATAAAGAGCGTTGTCAGTCTGAGCCCCGTCGAAGACTATGTGCGAGGGGCCCTTACACACCTGCTTCGACGGAGCTCAGCATGACACCCCGCCCGTATTTAAACTCACGCTTAGAGATAGTTTAATATATTTGCACATGCTCGTTACCGAATCTGCGCTAAGAACCTTTACTCAAAATATTTTCCTGGCCATGGGCTGCAATGCGGAACACGCCGCTTTAGCAACCGATGTGCTTTTACTGTCCGATCTTCGCGGTATTGATTCGCACGGCGTTGCCCGGTTAACGGGTTATATACGCCTTTGGGAGAAGCACCGCATTAACCCAACACCCAACATACAAATAGTACACGAAACCCCAACCACCGCTACTATTGACGGCGACGCGGGTTTGGGGCTGGTTGTGGCCCCTTATGCCATGCAGGTAGCTATTAAAAAGGCGGAACTATATGGTTCGGGCTGGGTAGCTATTCGCAATTCCAATCATTTTGGTATAGCGGGTTACCACGCGCTGATGGCGGTTGAAAAAGACATGATAGGTTTTGCCATGACCAATGCAAGCCCTCTGGTTACGCCCACTTTTTCGAACGAACGGATGCTGGGTACCAACCCCATGTGCTATGCTTTCCCGGCAGGAAAATACCCGCCGGTTGTGGTGGATATGGCTACATCTGCCGCCGCCGTTGGCAAACTGGAGATAGCCCAGCGCGCCGGCAAACAGGTACCCAAAGGCTGGGTACAAGATAAAGATGGAAATGACACTACCGACCCGCACGCGTTAAAAAATGGCGGCTCATTGTTGCCCTTAGGCAGCGACCGCGACCACGGCAGCCATAAAGGTTTTGGGTTAAGCGCTACGGTTGATATTCTTTCGGCCGTATTATCGGGCGCGAATTATGGACCCTGGGTGCCGCCGTTTGTGGCTTTCCTGGAACCGAGCGATAACCCGGTGGGCAAAGGAATAGGCCATTTTTTAGGCGCTATGCGGGTGGATGGTTTCCGCCCCGTTAATGAGTTTAAGGATCATTTGGATAACTGGGTGGCGCGCTTTAAATCGGCATCGCCAATTGATCCCAACCAAAAGGTGATCATCCCCGGCGAGCCGGAATATGAAGCCGAAATTGACAGGCGAAAAAATGGCATCCCGATAGTTGACGCTGTCGTGAAGGATTTGAATGAGTTGGCTGAGAAGTTAAAGGTTAGCCCCCTAACCCCCTGAAGGGGGAACAAGTAGTGTAATATCGAATATCGAATATCCAATTTTGAATGTTGAAGTTTTTTTTACTTCATTATTCGGTGTTCAACATTCAGTGTTCGATATTAAAACCGCTTGCAAATCAACTCCCCCTTCAGGGGGCAGGGGGGTGAAAAATCCTGTTCCACCTTATTTTATTTAATAGATCGGCGGTGCTGTCTATGCTCATCCAAATAAAAACCGCTTTGCCTACAATATGGTCTTCGGGTACAAAACCCCAGTAACGTGAATCTTCCGAGTTATGCCGGTTATCGCCCATCATCCAGTAATAATTTAATTTAAAGGTATAGCTATCTGTTTTTTTACCATTAATGAGGATATCCCTGCCTATTACTTCAACCTTATTATTTTCGTACACGGTAATAGCGCGCCGGTATACCGGGAAGGTAAGGCTATTTAATTTAACTGTCCAGCCTTTTTTGGGGAGGATGATTGGGCCCATATTATCAGCGTTCCATCTCAAAGCAGGGTCGTTCGGAAAAACATCCTGTTCATACACCCCTCTTACCTGGTTGCTTTCATTAACGGCTATAATACCGGGCTGGCGTTTTAATGCAGCGGCTGCTTGCCGGGTCATGAACACCTCGTAATAGCCGGGTGTATATTGATAACGTATCTCAATACGCAGGTCCTTTACTAATTGCGGGTCAATCGGCGTATTGTTGGTGCGCACCATGTAGCCGGGTTTGCTGTTAATGGGGTTGGGTTCGGCTTTGCCATTTATATATACCTGCGCATCAATAATATTAAGCGTATCGCCCGGTGTGGCCTGGCAGCGTTTTATATAATTTTCGCGTTTATCAACCGGGCGGTAGTAGGGAGAATCAGCATCCATCGGGTAATTGAAAACTACCACATCACCTTTTTTTACTTCGCCAAAACCAGGCAGGCGATAATAGGGTAACTGTATACCATCCCAGTAAGCTTTTGTATGTATAAACGGCATGGTATGGTGGGTAAACGGGAAGGCTATGGGGGTAATAGGCGTGCGTGCGCCATAATTTACCTTGCTTACAAATAAGTAATCGCCTATTAAAAGCGTATTTTCCATTGATCCACTTGGGATCACATAAGCCTCAATAAAAAATATGCGGATAATAGCGGCGGCAATTATGGCAAAAACAAACGCGTTGATCCACTCGCGCGCGGTACTTTTTTTCTTTTTAGTACGGGATTTTTTCCAAAACTTCCAGTTCATTTATGCTGATATGCTGCCTGAAAGTTTCCGGCAATTAATTAATTCCCCTAAATAGCCTGCTCCATCTTATTTTACTGAAGAACGGTGCGTCATCGTCCCAGCTCATCCATATAAACAGGGCCTTGCCTACAATATGGTCTTCGGGCACAAAGCCCCAGTAGCGCGAATCCAATGAATCATGGCGGTTATCACCCATCATCCAGTAGTAATTCATTTTAAAGGTATAGCTATCGGTTTTTTGGCCGTTTATCAAAATATCTTTACCAACCTGCTCCAGGGTATTGTGTTCATAAACAGTAATGGCGCGGCGGTAAATAGGTAGCATAAGACTGTCTAATTTTACCGTCCAGCCTTTTTTGGGGATGATTATGGGGCCGTAGTTATCTACGTTCCACTTGTATTGATGCGCTTTCGGGTAATGGGCGTCGTACGGAAATACGCCCCATTCGCCACCCTCTTTCGGCTCTATTTTTGGTGTGACCGATTTAATGTTCGAATATTTTTTTAAAGCCGCAGCGGCTTCAACTGTCATCGTTGGCGCTGTGCTGCCTTCATAATTAGAAATATGCAGGTCCTGGTATATTTCCGGGTTAATATCCCCTGTTGCCGAAACGGTATAATCCGTTTGCTCGCCGGGAGGGTTGGGGGCGGCCTTGCCATTTACATAAACCTGGGCATCAACCAAACTCAACGTATCGCCCGGTGTGCCCTGGCAGCGTTTGATGTAGTTTTCGCGTTTATCAACCGGACGGAAAAATGGCGAATCAGCTTCCATAGGGTAATTAAAAACCACCACATCGCCTTTTTTCACCTCGCTAAAACCGGGTAAGCGATGATAGTTCAGTTCTAAACCATCCCAATACGCCTTGGTGTTGATAAGGGGCATGGTATGGTGCGCGAACGGAAAGGCTATCGGCGTCATGGGTGTGCGTGGGCCGTAATTAACTTTACTTACAAACAGGAAATCGCCAACCAGCAATGACCTTTCCATTGATGGGGTAGGTATAGTATAGGCTTCAATAAAAAATGTCCTTATCAGCGTTGCGGCTATAACAGCAAAAATTATGGCATCGGTCCATTCACGGGTTCTGCTTTTCTTTTTTGTAGTTGTTTTTTTCTTGTTCCAGAATTTCCAGTTCATATTTAAAATATTGTGGTAAAGTAATTTATTATTTAGGATAAATCAAACATATCTTTCACAGAAAAAAATCCTTTTTTGTCCGTTATCCATTCCGCAGCTAATACGGCGCCCAGGGCAAAACCGTTGCGGTTATGTGCGGTATGTTTAAATTCAATAGTATCAACTTCCGAATCATAGATAACTGTATGGGTGCCCGGTACGCTATCAATGCGGTACGATTCTATCAGCAGGTCATCGGCTCTCGCGTTATCATCAGCGCTGTCGGTGCCATCGGCAGATAAAACATTTACCCATTGCTTTTTTGCATCCAGGTTCTCTAATATGCCTTCGGCTATGGTGATGGCGGTACCGCTTGGCGCGTCTAATTTTTGTACGTGATGTATCTCTTCTACCTGTACTTCATAGTAAGGCTGTTTGTTCATCAGCTTTGCCAATACCTTGTTAACGTAGAAAAATATATTTACCCCAACGCTAAAGTTAGTGGCATATATCAACGAATTATTGCCCTTTTCGCATTGCTGTTTTATTTGGGGCAATTGCTCATACCAACCGGTGGTGCCCACAACAATGGGCACGCCCGCGTTAAAACAATGCTCAATATTACCCAACACAGTTGCCGGGGTGCTAAATTCTATCGCCACATCAGCCTTCTGCAGGTTTTCAGCAGTTAGCTCATCCTGGTTATCGAGATCAATTTTTAATACAATTTCGTGTTTACGGTCGGTAGCGATCTTTTCAATGATCTTACCCATTTTGCCGTAACCTAATAATGCGATCTTCATTGTTTATTATACTTTTCTTTAGGCGGAGCCGGGTTATCGGGGTCCCACTCCTTTATTTAAGTGTAAAGGTAAGTTTTAAACCCGGAATAATTGAACCATTAAAATTTTGCGCGTACATAGGCTGATTGATGAGGCCCGGCGTGACTTTAAAGCTGAAATTATTATCCATTGAATAGGAATGCATAAACTTGGCATCAATATAAGCGTCAATGGCCTGTATGCCCCATCCGGCCACAAAACCAAATACGCTCAGGTCGCGGTAACGGGCATAACCCCTCACCGCGTCGGTAATAGCCTGGTCGCCATAATTATAATACGCGTATTCCTGGTACAAGGTATAGTATTTATCGCCGGGGTTGGGGCTTGTCCCTTTTTCGCGGTATTGGGCTATAGCCAGGTTTTCTGAATAAGCTTTTTCATAGTATACGTAAAGGGTGCCCGCAAAGGCCAGGCCGGCATAAATAACAGGCACTTTCCACCATTTATGGTTATATATTTGCCCCCACCCGGGTATAAGCAACGAGTGGATAACTGCTGTATGCGGGCTATGGTTGCTATCGGGATGATAAATTTTTTCGCCTGTTATTTTAGGTACAAATGGTTTTGAACGCAGCGAGTCGTGTTTGGCCTGTATGCTGTCAGACTTGCTTTTTTTAACGGAAATTTCGGGCTTCTGCGCTACCGCGGCAACCGTAAACCCTATTAATAACCCAATAATTAATAAACATTTCTGCATTTTTACCAATCCAACATTTCAAGAATGCGGCCAAGATCGTCTTCTGACAAAAAAGGTATTTCAATAATGCCATTGCCCCGGCTGCCCAGCTTCAGTTTAACCTGTGTGCTAAACTTCGATGCCAGGTCATCCTGTATCTTTTGCATTTGAAACGATACCGGCTCAGGCTGCTTGCCTTCCTTTTTTATCCGTGGCCTTTGTAGGTCGCGGACCATCTCTTCCACCTTACGAACGGATAAACCCTGCTGAATGATATACTTATGAATATATAATTGTTGGGTAGGGTCGTCAACAGGTATAAGTGCCTTGGCGTGGCCCATACTAATATTGCCATCGCGTATGGAAGCCTGTATAGTTGGCGGTAGTTTTAATAAGCGCAGGTAATTGGTAACCGTCGACCGGTTTTTACTTACCCGCTCGCCCAGTTCTTCCTGTTTTAAATTGCATTCATCAAGCATCCGCTGAAAGCTTAGCGCCACCTCTATAGCATTCAGGTTTTCACGCTGGATATTTTCTATAAGTGCCATCTCCAGCATTTGCTGGTCGTTAGCAGTACGCACATAGGCGGGGATATGGGTTAGCCCCGCAATTTTCGACGCGCGCAAACGGCGTTCGCCCGATATCAGCTGGTACTTGTGCGCGTTAACGCGCCGTACCGTAATGGGTTGTATAAGCCCCTGTAATTTTATAGAATCGGCCAGGTCGGCCATTGCCTGTTCATCAAAATCGGTACGGGGCTGGAAAGGGTTAACTTCAATTTCTGATAATTTTATCTCGTTAACCGAACCCAGGCTGTTAACCCCCGAAGTTGAGCTTACATTAGTATTGTTTTTTTTGTAGGGAAGTACATCTTCCGAGTCGTTTAACAGCGCGCTTAAACCCCGTCCTAAAGCATTTCTTTTTTCTGCACTCATGTTATACGGTTTCTGTTGTTGCCTTTAGTTCGTCTTTTATCAAACCATTTTTACGTATAATTTCGCGGGCCAGGTTTAAATAATTTACGGCGCCCTTGCAGGTCGCATCGTGCATAATTACCGATACGCCAAAGCTTGGCGCCTCGCTTAAGCGGGTATTACGCTGTATAATAGTTTCAAACACCATATCTTCAAAATGGGTTCTAACCTCTTCAACCACCTGGTTTGATAGGCGCAGCCTTACATCATACATGGTTAATAAAATGCCCTCTATCTCCAGGTCGGGGTTGAGGCGGTTTTGTACTATCTTAACCGTATTTAGCAATTTACCTAATCCTTCCAGCGCGAAATACTCGCATTGTACAGGTATAATTACCGAGTCGGCAGCGGTTAAAGCATTGATGGTGATGAGCCCTAATGACGGCGAACAATCAATAATAATAAAATCATACTCATCGCGGATACGGTTAAATACTTCCTGCATTTTGTATTCGCGGTTTTCCAGGTTTATCATTTCTATTTCGGCCCCTACCAGGTCAATATGTGCCGGCAGGAGGTCAAGATGCGGGGTTTCGGTTTTTATGATGGCATCGTGCGGGTCAACCTGGTTAATAATGCACTCATAAATGCTGTTTTTTACATTGCGCGGATCAAAACCTATACCCGATGTGGCGTTGGCCTGCGGGTCGGCATCAACTAATAATGTACGGTATTCTAATACGGCTAAACTCGCGGCCAGGTTTATAGAGGAAGTGGTTTTACCTACACCGCCTTTTTGATTTGCTAATGCAATTATTTTACTCATGCTGTCTGTTCAAGTTTTTAACAGTGGTTATAACAACGAAAAATAGAAATATAAATTTCTAACTTCGGGAAACTTTTTAATAGCTGCCAAGATACATATTTAAACAATTGAGAAATCCACAGCTTTTGGTAATTTACAAACAATTTGGTGTTTAGTTATTAGTTATTGGTTATTAAGTTACCGGGTTATTAAATGATGAATTTATAACCAACTAACTAATCTTATATAACCGTCAACCCAATAACTAATAACTTAATAACCAATAACTAATAACCCAATGATAACCATCATATCTGCAACAAACCGGCCCGGGAGTTCAACGCTTAAGATAGCCCGGTATTATCAAAAAAAATTACTGGAGAAAGGTACCGAAGCGGAGTTGCTACCCCTGTCGCAATTACCCGCTAATATAATCGAGACCGACCTATATGGCAAAAGAAGCGCTGAGTTTCAAAAAATACAGGATATAGTTACCGCTACCGACAAGTTTTTATTTGTGATACCCGAATATAATGGCAGTTTCCCCGGCGTGTTAAAAGTATTTATGGATGCCTGCGCATTACCCGCGAGTTTTTATGAAAAGAAAGCAGCGCTGGTTGGCGTTTCATCCGGCAGGTATGGCAACATACGGGGCATTGACCATTTTACCGGAGTTTGCCATTATTTGCATCTGCACACGATGCCCCTAAAAATTCATATCCCTGATATTAAAAATGAGCTAAATGCAACCGGCGACTTGTTTAAACCTGATACAGTAAAGTTTACCGACGAGCAAATGGAGAAGTTTATTAAGTTCTAAGTTTGGAGTGATGGGTTTTGAGTTTATTAAGTTTTACCTGCGAAACTCATCACTCCAAACTTATAACTCACCACTAACCCCCATTAATCAATTTTGCCATTCCGAAAGCGGCGGCGGCAGCGAGCGCGCCAATTATTAATACTTTTAATGCGCCCGAAAGGAGTGGCTGGCCGGTTACCTTACTTTTAAAATACCCAAAAACAAACAGGCATATCATGGTAATGATGCACGAATAATATAAAGCTATTCGTGAATTAGCAATAAAAAAATAAGGTGACAATGGAATAATGCCCCCCACGATATATGATAAACCAATAGTGACCGCACTTTGGGTGGCGCGGTTGGCCTGTGGTTCTTCAAGGCCCAATTCATAACGCATCATAAAATCAACCCATTTATCTTTATCCTTTGCCATTTCATCGGCTATCTGGGTTTGCAGGGCAGGCGACAGGCCGAAGCTGGCGAACACTTCTTTTACTTCGGCTTTTTCCTGTTCGGGTACACGTTCAACCTCGTCATATTCGCGTTTTAACTCGGCGGTATAATGGTCGGCTTCGGTGCGGCCCGCTAAAAAACCGCCCAGGCCCATAGCTATGGAGCCTGCTACAATTTCGGCTATGCCGGCTGTTATTACGATGGCCGATGAATTGATAGCCCCGCTTAACCCCGCCGCCAAAGCGAAGGGGACGGTTAGCCCGTCGGACATGCCGATAACAATATCGCGAATGGTATCGGAGCTTTTTAAATGATGTTCATGATGCATGTGATGGGGATTTAGTTTCGGGGTTTTAATCTTGTTGCATTTAACTCGTCTTTGATTTCAGTCCAACTAAAAAACGTAGTCTCTCCTTTATTATAGCGGGATAACCTCAAATCCAACTCTTGTTCGTGGGCAAGTGAAAGCTTAATATCATTATGGTTTATACTATCCCAGATTTTTTCAATAATCAAAAGACGTTCAGCAACGCTCAGCTCTAATATTTCCTGAATTTTTATCATTAAATAAAATTCGTAATTAAGAGGCCCATAACAGATCGATATTCATGATGTATGTTTAAATGTACCTGCATTAAAAGTATATTCACAACATAATTTACAATTTATCATTAATCTGAATAGGGGAACTGGTAATACTACCAGCAAACAAATGCTATGTAATTGCCATTCAGTAACTTATTTATTACGTATCTAATATCTTACAAACAGATTTGGTTCTTTTGTTAACGAAACAGCTATTTTTGATTAACCTAAATATAAATTAAGTGCTTAAATTATACCCGACCTTTATTTTAATTTTTGCTGTTGGCACTATGGCCAGCGCACAAAAAACTAAGACTGATACGCTAAAAAAAGATAGTACCCTAAGTACAGTGACTATTAAGGGCTATCTTTCTGATCAGCCTATGCTGGGCGTACCTGCTTCGGTAAGCGTATTAACTCCCGACCAGCTAAAAATGCAGCCGGGCAATTCCCTGGTGCCTGCTATGAATACTATACCGGGCGTACGTATGGAAGAACGGTCGCCGGGAAGTTACCGCCTGGCCATACGCGGAAGTGAAATACGGTCGCCGTTTGGCGTGCGCGATGTTAAGGTATATTTCGATGAGATACCGTTAACCGATGCCGGAGGTAATACTTATTTACAGGCCATTGATGTAAACAGTATTAACAGCATTGAAGTTTTAAAAGGCCCGGATGGCAGCTTGTTTGGAGCCAACACCAGCGGGGTGGTTTTAATTAATGCTATTAACCCTTATGCCGGTAATTTTGCATGGGTGGGAATGAATGCAGGTACTTACGGCCTCTATCATGAAAACGCGGCGGTGCAAAACCAAACGGGCAATAATTTGCTTAACGTAAACCAATCGTACCAAAAATATGACGGCTACCGCCAAAACAGCGCGATGCATAAAGATTATTTTCAAATTGAGGACAGGCTAAAATACGCGGGTAACGACGAGGTAAAGTTTTTGGCATTTTACTCTAACCTTTATTATCAAACCCCCGGAGGTTTAACTTTAGCCCAAATGCAGGCTAATCCTACCGATGCGCGGCTTGCCACTAAAACATCCCTGAGTGCCCAGGATCTAAAAGCGGCTGTGTTTGATAAAACAGCGCTTGCCGGCGTGGTGAACGAACTGCATATAACTAATACCCTGCGTAACGTATTTACCGTTTTTGGTACACACGTTGACTGGACAAACCCCTCGTTCACTACTTATGAGCACCGTAATGAGAATACTTTTGGTTTACGCACCTATTTTGAATTAGCCTCGGGCGCCCCGCAGGCGGATGTTAACTGGAAACTGAACCTGGGCGGCGAATGGCAGCAAACCAATTCGTCTGTGAGCGATTATGGCAATAACCACGGCGCGCCCGATACCACACAAACGCAGGATTACATTCATACCAACCAGCATTTTATTTTTACCCGGTTCGAGGGGCATTTTTATAAAAACCTGCAGGTAGAAGCTGCTTTAAGCTTGAATAATTACAGCTACCAGTTTTTAAATATCTATCCGCTTAAACAAACCGGTTTTACTAACAGGCCCTTCAATACCGAATTAATGCCGAGGTTGGCCCTATCGTACAAAATTACCGGCGACTTTATCTGGAGGGCATCTGTAAGTCGCGGGTATTCTGCGCCGGCAACAGGCGAAGTAAGGGGAACGGACCATGTGATCAACCCAACCTTGCAGGCGCAGGACGGTTATAACTATGAAACCGGTGTTAGATTGAGGGATAAAGACGAACGGTTTTTATTAGATGCTTCTGTGTTTTATTACAAGCTTAACAACGCTATTATACAACTGCAACATGCCGACGGGACTACCTATTATACCAATGTGGGCGGTGCCAATCAACCGGGGTTTGAACTCTATTTTACCGGGTGGCTGATTAAACAGAATACTTCATCATTTATTCGCGGGTTGCAATTTAACCAAAGCTATACGTTAAACAAATTTACCTTTGTTGGATACCAGGATGCTATTAAAAACTATTCGGGCAATGCCTTAACAGGTGTACCAAGGCAAACCCTGGTGAGCAGCGCACAGGTGCTGTTTCCAAAAGGGTTCTACCTCTCATCACAATATAGCCATACTGATGGCGCGCCATTAAATGATGCCAATACCATTTATTCGGGAAGCTATAATTTATTTGGCGGAAAAGCCGGCTGGAAATATTTGTTATCGGCAAAAACAGAGCTGGAAGTATTCGCGGGTGTGGATAATATCTTTAACGTGAGCTATAGCCTGGGCGACGATCTGAACGCGGCACTAAACCGCTTTTATAATCCGGCTGCCTTGCGTAATTATTACGGCGGTTTTAGCGTGAAGTTTTAATGGGGAAGCAATAAGAGCACCGTATTAAAATGACGCTCTTATTGCTCAGTAAAACATTACTGGTTTTGAAACGCACATATTTTACCGTTATTATAATTGTTGAAAAAAAATGACGGGTAAGTAGTTTTGTCAGACAGCAAATCTTATCCACCCAGCGCCCTCGTACCCAAAAACAAATAGTTTGGGGTTAATTATCTCGGCCAAAATTTCTATCGAATCAACCCTGTTCAGTTCATTAAAATATTGAGCGGCATCGGCAATATATAAGCGGTTATTTTTTACGGCTTTTAGTTCGGCAAAACCCGGCAGTTGTAATAGCGGGCCCATTTCTTTCATACTACGCTCAATAGAAGATCCGGTTGGCATGATGATAATAATATCAGGGTCCTGCGGAATTACCGGGCCGGTAACGGCTATCCCTCCGGCAATGGTTATAAGTTCGGTAAATTGATTGCCTGCTACTAACAGTTCCGACACATCAATACAAGCTACAGTTGGTTTTTGCTCAATAAATTTCAGCTTATGAAGGATGATATCAACGCGTTCCTGTAATTCTTCTGACTCCATATATTTAAACCTGTCTAAGCCAATCTTAAAAACGCTCCTTTAAAAACTTACCCGTATAACTATCTTTCTCTTTTATCAGTTCCTCAGGTACGCCTTCAAAAATTACCTTGCCGCCCCGGTCGCCGCCCTCCGGGCCGATATCAATTACCCAGTCGGCGCATTTGATGACGTCCATATTATGTTCAATTACAATAATGGTATTGCCATGCTCCAGCAGCGCGTCGAACGATTTTAGCAGTTTTTTAATATCGGCAAAATGCAGCCCTGTGGTAGGCTCATCAAAAATGAACAAGGTTTTATGCGGGTTGTTTCCTTTAACCAGGAACGATGCCAGCTTGATGCGCTGCGCCTCGCCGCCCGACAGCGTGTTGGATGATTGCCCTAACTGTACATAACCAAGCCCAACATCCATCAACGGTTTTATTTTGGCAATGATCTTTGGCTCCTTCGAAAAAAATTCAAGGGCCTCCTCAATAGTCATACTCAGTACATCGCTAACATTTTTATCGTTGTAGGTAACGTCGAGTATATGCTGTTTAAAACGTTTGCCGCCGCAGGTTTCGCAGGTTAAATAAATGTCGGCCATAAACTGCATTTCTATTTTCACTTCGCCCTCGCCCTGGCAAACATCGCAGCGGCCGCCCTCCACATTAAAAGAAAACGACGAAGGCTTTAACGCCGCCGCTTTGGCTACGGGACGGCCGGCATATAGGTTGCGTATCTCGTCCCAAGCTTTAACGTAAGTAACCGGGTTGGAGCGGGATGAACGGCCTATGGGGTTTTGGTCGACCATTTCTACTTGTTCAATTTTGGCGTAATCGCCCTCAATAGCATCGTATGCCCCGGTTTGCTCGCCCGAGTAATTGCCCAGCGTTTTTTGCAGGGCAGGCGCCAGTATGCGCTTTACCAGGCTTGTTTTACCCGAGCCTGATACACCCGTAACTGCCGTAAATACACCTAACGGGAATTTGGCATTAACATGCTGCAGGTTATTTTCGCGTGCTCCTTTTATTTCAATAAAATCGTTCCATTTGCGGCGGTGCACGGGGATGGTTATTTCTTCCTTTCCGCTTAAATACCGGCCCGTTAAACTGTTATCATCTTTTATGATCTCGGCATACGTGCCCGAAAATATCAACTCGCCGCCATGTGTGCCGGCTGCAGGCCCAATGTCGATGATATGGTCGGCGGCTTTCATAATTTCTTCTTCGTGTTCTACCACCAGTACAGTATTCCCCACGTCGCGCAATGATTTCAGCACGCCAATAAGCCGTTGGGTATCGCGCGGGTGCAGGCCTATGCTCGGCTCGTCCAATACGTAAACCGAACCCACCAAACTGCTGCCTAATGAAGTAGCCAGATTAATACGCTGCGATTCGCCGCCCGACAGGGTGTTCGACAACCGGTTCAGCGTGAGGTAACTTAACCCCACATCATTTAAAAAGCTTAACCGGTTGGTGATCTCGGTTAATAATCGTTTGCCAACTTTAGCATCGGTTTCATTTAGTTGTATGCCGGTAAAAAATGCTAAAGCTTTATCCAATGCCATTAAAACTACATCGGTTATAGAGCGATCGTTTATCTTAACATAGGTAGCATCATGGCGCAAACGGCTGCCCTTGCATTCAGGACAGGTGGTTTTGCCGCGGTAGCGCGACAACATTACCCGGTACTGAATTTTATAGGTTTGTGCTTCCATTTCCCTGAAAAACTCATCCAGCCCGCGAAAATATTTATTGCCCGTCCATAAAAGGCGTTGTTCTTTTTGGGTAAGCTGGTTATATTGGCGGTGGATAGGAAAATCAAACTTTAGGGATTGTTTTACCAGTTCATCGTTCCACTCGCGCATTTTTTCGCCGCGCCAGGGGGCAATGGCGCCTTCGTAAACGGTTTTGCTTTTATCAGGGATAACCAGGTCCTCATCAATACCGATCACTTTTCCATAACCCTCGCAGCGTTTACAGGCACCGTATGGATTATTAAAGCTGAAAAAGTTTGGCGTGGGCTCTTCAAAACGAATACCATCCAACTCAAAACGGTCGCAAAAAAAACGTTCTTTTTCTTCCGGGGCATCCGGTTCCTGGTAGCGTACATAGCAATCACCCTTCCCTTCAAAAAACGCGGTTTGCACCGAATCGCCCAGGCGGCTTATGGTTTCGTCGGTTTCGTTTTTGGTGATACGGTCTATTACGATTCTTAGTTCATGGTTCATGGTTGATGGCTCATGGTCGTTAGAGCTATTACCATGATCTATGAACCATGAACTATTATCTAACACTTCCTCTTCCAGCAACGCCTCAATCCTCGATATTTTTCCCTGGTATTCTACCCGCACAAATCCTTTTTGCATCAGCACCGCCAGTTCTTCTTTTAAACTGCGGTTATTATGCGGATACAGGGGGCAAAGTATAGTTACCTGTGTTTCATCGGGTAGGGCCGTTATAAAATTGATCACATCGGTAACCGAATCTTTCTTAACCATCCCGCCCGATACCGGCGAAATAGTTTTGCCGATGCGCGAAAAAAGCAGTTTCAGGTAATCGTATATCTCGGTCGAGGTGCCAACGGTTGAACGGGGGTTAGAAGTTATTACCTTTTGTTCAATAGCTATGGCAGGTGCAATACCTTTTATATAATCAACATCGGGCTTATTCATCCGCCCCAAAAACTGGCGGGCATAGCTTGAAAGGCTCTCCACATAACGGCGCTGGCCCTCGGCATACAAGGTATCAAAAGCCAGGGACGATTTGCCTGAGCCCGACATGCCTGTAACTACAACCAGCTTGTTTTTGGGTATGGCCACATCCATATTTTTGAGGTTGTGTACCCGCGTGCCTTTTATAATGATATGGTGTTTAGGATCTTTATCTGCTTCTTTTATCATTTGTTATATTAATAACGGTGCTTATAGCCATTAAACCATTTTAAATAAATGAAGTCTAAAGCTTTAACCAATTGGCTACGGATTTTTACCAAAATGCAAAAATCCTAAAATATTTAGCCGTATCCAAATGTAGTTTGAAAGATAGTGGTATTAATGACAAAGCGGTGTTATAACAGCCGTAAACATTAAACACGGGCACTCAACAACAGTGAAATGTTAAATAATGTTAAATGTACAATAAGGCATAAAAATTTGCTTTTTTCGTTAAATTTTGTTTTATTTGAGGTAACATTAATTTAACCCAAGGGAGATCCGCTATCGATTAAAAGCTATACTTAATAATTTAGTTAACACAAGTTTAAAGTAAACGCTTTATATGGATTTTCAATTGCAAAGTGACCAGGATCTGATCCATCTGTACATAACCGGCAACGAAAAAGGTTTGGTTGAGTTGATCCGCCGTTATCAAACAAAAATTTACACCTCCATTTATTTGCTGGTAAAGGATGAATACCTGGCCGAAGATATTTTCCAGGATACCTTTATTAAAGTTATTAATACCCTTAAAGCAGGCAAGTATAACGAAGAAGGTAAGTTTTTACCCTGGGTAACCCGCATTGCCCATAATTTGGTTATCGACCATTTCCGCCGCGAAAAACGCGCGCCGATGGTAAGCAATGGCGACGATTTTGACATTTTTGAAGTACTGGGCAACTATGACGAAAGCATGGAAGACCGTATGGTACGCGAACAAACTCACAAAGATTTGAAGATACTGATACAACTGCTCCCCTCTGAACAGAAAGAGGTATTAATAATGCGCCACTTTGGCGATATGAGTTTTAAAGAAATAGCCGATATTACCGATGTAAGCATTAACACCGCCCTGGGCCGTATGCGTTACGCGCTCAACAACCTGCGCAAAATGATGCAGACCAAGGAGTTGAGTTTGAAGAATTAGGCGGCATTTATGTAAAGTTTTGCACATCTAGATGAGTAATGAACCATATTAATAGCATTAATATTTTCTTATTCTTCTGCTGGTATGCCTAACCCTTACAATTATTATCGTATCCTTTTTATTTCTATAAGATATCCTGTAATCGTCAACTTCAAAGGCGTGATAACTGCCATCGTTGTTTTTTCTATATTTATCCAAAGGATAAATAGTTGGATTTTGGGGGAGATTTCGAATCTTCGAAAGTATCTCACTTTGTAATTCTACAGCGTATGTATTAAATTCATTTTCTTCTATAAACCAGATTGCTTCAAGTAATTGCTGAACGGCGGCCTTGTTCCATTTAATCACCATTCAGTTTTTTTCTTCTTTCAGCAAATAATTTTTCTACCTCGTCCTGGTCTAAATAATTTCCTGATTCTATTTCAGCTTCGGCCTCATCAATTTCTTTATTGTACTGGTCTAAAAAAGCTTCCATAACCTCATTATCTTCTGCACCTATGTCAGGTTTATAATCATATTTCATACTATTAAGAAAAGCTATTAATGTCTTTTCTTCCTGTTCATTATGTGGATTTACTAATATGCCCATATAACAAATTTACAAATTTTATTACTTATCCTTAATTTTTTTGAACAGGCGTGATTCTGAATTCAGTTTTGTAATTATTCCTTAGTATGCCTATGTATTGAAACTGGCCTATTTTATCTTCTGTTAATAGTTTAAATAACTTATCGGATGTTTCAATGAGTTGGTTATTGAAAGACAAAATAATATCGCCGCTTAATATGCCGGCCTTTTGCGCCGGGCTGCCTTCAGCTACTTCCGAAATAAACAATGCCTGCTTATTTTGCAATTGGTGAATGGTCCTTAATTTGGGAACCAGGTCTATTTGCTGCATAACCACGCCCAAATACGCGCGCTTAACTTTTCCGAACCGGATGAGCTGGTTGGCTACTTCTTTGGCGGTAGTTATGCTAATGGCAAAACACAGGCCCTGCGCGCCGCGTATAGTGGCTGTATTAACGCCTACTACCTCGCCATCTGTATTTATCAGCGGCCCCCCAGAGTTACCCGGATTAAGGGCAGCATCGGTTTGTATCATGCTATCCATCATGCGGCCGGTTTGCCCTTCGAGCGTTCTGCCTAAAGCGCTTACCACACCGGCAGTTACCGTATGCTGAAACCCCAGCGGATTGCCAATGGCAATAACCAGCTGCCCTATCTTTAATATTTCAGCATCGCCCAATTTTACCGGGGTAAATTCCGATCCTGAAATTTTGAGTATGGCCAGGTCAGTATCCGGGTCCTCACCAATAAGGCTGGCTATGGCGCTGTTGCCGTCATGCAGTTTAATTTTAATAATTTCAGCGTTATGCACCACATGGCTATTGGTAAACAAAAACCCGTCGGACGAAAATAAAAATCCGGAACCCGTTCCGGCAAGTACTTCTTTATTTTTATCTTTTTTATAAAGCTCAATTTTTACAACTGCTGTTTTTACTTTTTCAACAGCGTTAATTATGGTTTCAGAATAAGAATCCATTTGTTCTCCTTTTTTTATAAGGTTACAAACTACATTCCCATTTCAATTTTTCCCTATTAAAGGCCGTAATTTTGATAAAACCTGTTATTATGTCGTGTTTTTAAACAAGAACCTGATTTGATGGCACCCGTTCTGTTTTTTACCGCGCTTTAAACTCCTGGTTGGTATAAGGCGGCGTATCGGGTATTTTTATCACATTAAATTCGTGATGAGTGGTTTGATGGCAGTTATTACAGCTATTGGTTAAAAACACAAAGCTTTTTTTAAACCGTGCGGGGTCCTTAGCTTTTATGGCCGCGTTAACACTATCCAACGCGGGGTATAATATAGGCAGCGATTTTATTTCGGGCCTGTCGGTGCAATACTTTTTAACATCTTCCAGGGTTTCTTTTATTTCGCCTACCTCAAAATCGGCCAATGGCCAGTTTTGGTTTTTCCCGGCAAACCAAATTTTGGCATGATGCACCTGTATACCCATCATAAATTCGCCTAAACCGGGTTTATAGGGCCCCACTTGCGTACTGTCGGCTTTTGCCTGCCCCGCGGTATTGCTTGCCGGGTTACCGCAGGCGGTTAACAGCACCGGCAATACAACAATAAATACTTTGTCAAAATTTATCTTTTTCATAGGTAACAGTATGGGTTTATGGTATAAAATTAATTATTGTAGCCAAGATGTGCAAATGTGCAGATATGCGGATGTGCAAGTGAAGGGATTATGCGGCGGAGTGCAGAACACTATTTATTGGTCATTAGTTTCTGCGCTTTTCATCTGCACATCCGCATATCTGCACATCCCCACATCCACAAAAATCCCTTACCTTTGCGCCGATGAGCAAAATACCCTATAATCAGGTTTTTGAGGATGTTACCATTATTGATATTGCCGAAGAGGGCAAGGGCGTAGGCAAGGCCGGCGAGTTGGTGCTGTTTGTAGAAAAAGCCGTACCCGGCGATGTGGCTGATGTGCAGGTGTACCGCAGCAAAAAAAACTTCGCCGAAGCTAAGATACTGACGCTTAAACAAGCCAGTCCGCACCGGATTGAGCCTTTCTGCGAGCATTTTGGCACCTGCGGCGGCTGCAAATGGCAGCATATGACCTATGCCGCGCAACTACAGTTCAAACAAAAATCAGTAGCCGACGCGCTAACCCGCCTCGCCAAAATTGATGCGGGCGGTATGCTGCCCATCATACCCTCACCTGCCGATAGGTATTACCGCAACAAGCTGGAGTTTACTTTCAGCAACAAACGCTGGCTGTATGAGGGTGAAAGCCGTGAGGATGAGAACTTAAATATGAACGCGCTGGGTTTTCATATCCCCGGCCGTTTTGATAAAATATTAAACATAAATCACTGCTACCTGCAGGCCGATCCAAGTAACGCCATCCGCAACCGCATTGATGAATTTGCCAAGCGGGATGGTTATACGTATTACGATCTGCGGGCGCATACCGGGATGCTGCGTAACCTCATCATCCGCACCAGCAGCACAGGCGAGCTGATGGTGATTGTCGTTTTCACCTTCGCGGAACAGGATGAGGTGGATAAACTGATGGCTTTTGTGGAGGCGGAATTCCCGAAAATTACTTCGCTGCTGTATATCATCAACCAAAAAAAGAACGATACTGTTTTTGACCAGGACGTAGTGGCCTGGAAGGGGCCGGAGTATATTTATGAGGAGATGGAGGGAATAAAATTCCGCATAGGCCCCAAATCGTTTTACCAAACCAACAGCATTCAGGCCCTGCGCCTCTACGAAATTACCCGCGACTTCGCCGACTTTAAGGGCGACGAACTGGTTTACGACCTTTACACCGGCGCGGGCACTATAGCTAACTTTATAGCGGGCCATGTGCGCGAAGTGGTGGGCGTAGAATACGTGCCCAGCGCAATTGAGGATGCCAAAATAAACAGCAATATTAATCATATTACCAATACCAAATTCTTCGCGGGCGATATGAAGGATGTACTTTCGGCCGAATTTGTGGCAGAACATGGCCAGCCGGATGTGATTATAACCGATCCGCCGCGGGCGGGTATGCACCCCGATGTGGTGGCCCGGCTCATGGAAATTGGGGTTGAAAAAATAGTTTATGTAAGCTGCAATGCCGCCACGCAGGCCCGAGACCTGCTGGTGCTGAAAGAGAAATACGATACGGTAAAAATACAGCCGGTAGATATGTTTCCACATACCCAGCATGTGGAGAATGTGGTGCTGTTGAGAATCAAGAGTTAAGAGGTTAATATATGGAACCGGAAGAATTACTTAATGAAGGCAGCGGCGCCGAAAAAAAACCGGTGGCGGAAAGTCCGCTGGTGAGTTTGCGGCACGACCTTAAAATGTTTAACGAGCCTATTAAAGAGGTAGCCGTTGAAATTATGGTGGAGGGGTTATCAAAATATCCCATATTCATCGCGCACCAGCATGAACTGAAACTGGGCGAAGTGATATTGGACAGGCACGACCTGAACTCAAGCTGGTCTATCCATGCCTCAACCCTCGAAGAATTTCTGGAGCGCGGCGTAATAAAACCTGAACTGAAACAACGATTTGTTGATACCTACAAAAACCCTAAAGATTTTATGTGCGTTTTTGTGGTAGTACCCGAGGGGGCGAATTTTGTGTTTGTTCCGTATGGAGATTGATGTTGTAAGGTTTGAATGTTGTAAAGTTGAAATGTTGCTTATATTGGTTATAAAGTTTTAATTTTACCGTAGGAATAGTAACGTTACAACTTTTCAACCTTACAACATTCCAACATAGACATGCCCGACAAATTACTCTTACTCAACAAACAGCAAATACAGCAAAAGATAGACCGCATTGCTTACCAGGTACTGGAAGATAATTTTGATGAAAAAGAAATTATTATTGCCGGTATGTTGCCGCGCGGTAACTTCCTGGCCGCCCGGTTAAAAAAAGTGCTGGATGAGATAGCGCCGTTTAAAAGCAAACTGTTCACTATCGACCTCGACCGTTTCAGCAGCAGCCTCGATGCCAAAATTGATTTTGATATTAAAGATTGCCATAATAAAGTGATCATTTTGGTGGATGATGTATTAAATACCGGCAAAGCATTGACATACGGGTTTGGCGTTTTTTTAAATGTGCCGCTAAAAAAACTGCGCACCGTTGTGCTGGTTGACCGTAACCATAAAAATTTCCCTGTTACTACCGATTATTCGGGTATTGCCCTATCCACCATTATTAAGCAGCATATTGATGTGGTGCTAAGTGAGAATGGGGAAGAGGATGCGGTTTATTTGAGGTAATATAAATTGTCATTGCGAGGAGGGACGACGAAGCAATCGCGAACTGTGTTAATTGCTTACTTTTCTCCTTGCGGTTGCCGCTCCGCCTTTAGGCGGATCGCAATGACATGGTGGTGAATTTATACCGTCAATTTCCTATACTTAATCCTCTTCGGCCCAACATCCCCTAAACGTTTTTTGCGGTTTTCTTCATAATCCGAGTAATTGCCTTCAAAGAAATACACCTGCGAGTTACCCTCAAAGGCCAGTATATGCGTGCAAATGCGGTCTAAAAACCAGCGGTCGTGGCTGATGATTACGGCGCAGCCGCCAAAGTTTTCCAGCGCTTCTTCTAAGGCACGAAGGGTATTTACGTCGATATCATTGGTAGGCTCATCCAGTAACAATACGTTGCTTCCTTTTTTCAGGGTAATAGATAAATGTACCCGGTTACGCTCCCCGCCCGACAGCACGCCCACCTTCTTCTGCTGATCGGCCCCGTTAAAGTTAAAGCGCGATACGTAGGCCCGTGAGTTGATGGGGCGGTTACCTACCAGTATGGTTTCCTGCCCGTCGGTTATGTTTTCCCAAACAGATTTATTGGGGTCGAGGTCGTCATGCAGTTGGTCAACATAACCCAGGTGCACGGTTTCGCCTACACGGAAGGTGCCCGCATCGGGTTTTTCCTGGCCGGTTATTAAACGGAACAGCGTGGTTTTACCCGCGCCGTTTGGCCCTATGATGCCTACAATGCCAGCGGGGGGTAATGAAAAATCCAGGTTATCAAACAACAGCTTATCGCCATAACTTTTGCTAACGCCATTGGCTTCAATAACCACATTACCCAAACGCGGGCCGGGAGGAATAAACAACTCCAGTTTTTCTTCCCTTTCCTTTGTTTCTTCGGATGCCAGTTTATCATAATTGGATAAACGCGCCTTCGATTTGGTATGCCTGCCCTTCGGCCCCATGCGCACCCATTCCAGTTCACGTTCCAATGCTTTCTGGCGTTTGCTCTCGGTTTTATCTTCCTGGGCCAAACGTTTAGCTTTTTGGTCGAGCCATGAGGAATAATTTCCTTTCCACGGGATGCCCTCGCCGCGGTCGAGCTCCAGTATCCATCCGGCCACGTTATCTAAAAAGTAACGGTCGTGGGTTACGGCTATTACGGTGCCTTTATATTGTTTTAAATGCTGCTCCAACCAGTCGATCGATTCCGCGTCGAGGTGATTGGTAGGCTCATCGAGTAATAAAACATCAGGTTCTTTTAATAACAATCTACATAACGCCACCCTGCGGCGCTCACCTCCCGACAGCAC
>Ga0206891_10045_pt1 | contig 38897 bp, 35 predicted proteins | sample Alteio_BWOrgHeat_55_FD_153246 | JGI IMG/M metagenome (GOLD analysis project Ga0206891, IMG submission 153246) | Enriched cells from forest soil in Barre Woods Harvard Forest LTER site, Petersham, Massachusetts, United States - Alteio_BWOrgHeat_Nextera7 ...
AACAGAACCGGCGCCTCGCACTGACCGAGTCATCGCAACGCCGGCTCTTCTTTGAGAGCCAATTGGAGACTCAGAAAAGGTCACTAGCCGACGCTGAGAGTGCACTCAAAGTTACCCAGGAACGCACTGGCGTCTTGCAGGTCAATTCCCAAGTGGAGTCCGCGATTGCGTCCATGGCGCGCCTGCGGGCGGAAGTCACCGGTCGTGAGGTCGCCCTCTCTTCGTTGAGAAATGCGGCGACACCCCAAAACCCCGAGGTAGTGCGCCAGGAAACGGAACTTGCGACACTCCGGGCGCAACTGCAACGGCTTGAGGCAAACAATGATACCGGACACCCTGGGGATCTCATGATTCCGACCTCGAAAGTGCCGAAGTTAGGTCTTGAATATCTGCGCGCGGTCCGTGAACTCAAATACAACGAGACACTGTTCGAGTTGCTTTCAAAGCAGTATGAGGTGGCCCGAATAGACGAAGCGAAAGACGCACCGGTCATTCAAGTCGTTGACACCGCGCTGCCGCCAGAACACAAGAGCTGGCCACCGCGAACGGAATTTGCACTTTCCGGAGCTCTTGCAGGTGGAATCCTAGCGGGCGTGATAGCCGTGACCGCGAGCCGCGCCAGAGATGATCAAGAAGCCGAAAAGCTCCATCTTTTGAGAAGACGGCTCGTCGGGTAATCGTCTGGTGCGAGATAAGGAAGACATGAATTGAAACAGTTCCTTTTGGCCTGCTGTTGCATGCCTTCGACATGGCGGTAACACTGGCCAGTTCCTTCGGATGAGCGTCAAAGCACGCCAGGTGGGTCCTGCGTGGAGTGCCGCCGCTACGTGCGATTCGGTTCATTCCGTTCGACATGCGGATGGAAAATATCGACCAGCTTCTGGTCTGAATTAGATGACTATCGCTATTTCTAATACCTAGAAGCGGTCACAGCAACAAACTTTGCCATCTCCGAAGCGTAACCACTCCATCCGAAGTGGCGAGCAAAGGGCGTGCGGGACGAAACGATCATGGGGCCATGGCGCACAAGGAGAAATCAGAAGTGTTGAGCAAAATACCTAGGCGTAAATGGGCCGTCGCCCGACAGCTGTTGCAGACGAGTCGGGCTTTTGGAATCGATCCCCTCCGAATGGCTTTCGCGATCGCAGACATCCCACGATCGATACACGCGGCGGTTCAGTACAAAACGAGAAGTGGCAACGCGCCGTCATTCCCCCTGACTGCAAGAGCGATGTACCTCTGCCTCGGGGACCAGCGCAAAAGCGCCGGGCTGCTGGACAGCCACTACTTCTACCAAGACCTTTGGGCCGCACGCAAGATTCACGCTGCGCAACCCGCGTTCCACGTAGACGTGGGGTCGCGAATAGACGGATTCATTGCGCACCTCCTTTGTTTCACTTCGGTCACTGTCATCGATATCCGCCCCAAGCCTCTCGATGTCGCTGGCCTGACGTTCGTTCAGGACGACGCCACCGATCTGGTAAGGTTCGCCGACGCTAGCGTGGATAGCATTTCCTCGCTGCACGCTATTGAACATTTCGGGCTGGGAAGGTACGGCGATCCCGTGGATCCGACTGCTTCAATGCGGGCAATGAAGTCGCTGCAAAGAGTATTGGCCTACAACGGCCGCTTGTATTTCGCTGTGCCGATCGGGCGTGAACGCCTCGAGTTCAATGCTCATCGTGTATTCGCCCCAGCTTCAATTCTCAGCGCATTTTCCCGACTGGATCTAGTTTCATTCTCTGCCGTGGATGATGATCGTCACTTCTTGACGGATGCAGATCCGGACAGCTTGACCGCCTCGGAATACGCTTGCGGACTCTTTGAGTTCACAAAGAGGTCAAAAGTCTGACGGTTTGGCGCCTATCTCAGATGAGACGTCTTCAATCACTGTTGACTCAGGCAAGGTTTTTTGTGCCGGGCCGGCTTTACTTAGATCGAAAGATATGTCGGGAAGTGTTGACAGTTGCCGTCGGTCAAGGCCTTGCAGTAGCCGGTGTGCTTTTTGGCATCCGCGTACTGAGCACCCTGCTGCGGCCCAATGTCTACGGGCAGGTAGCGCTAGCTATGACGATTGCGGCGCTGGTAACTTCGGCTGCAGCAGGGCCAGTCGGAAACGCTGCCGGAAGACTGTACTCGCCGGCACTGGAACACAATCGCCCCATAGAGTTGTGGCAGGCTACAAGGCGTTTTTTCTTTGAAATCCACTTGGGAGTTCTTGTTCTTGGTATCGCGGTCCTAGCGTGTGTGGCGCTGTTGGTTGACCGGGCGTGGGTACCCTTTGGAGTGCTCGTTTTGGCGACTTCCTTGCTCGGTGGCGCCAATGTTGTACTCGACTCATTGCAGAACGCCGCCCGGCATCGCGGCATTGTGGCGTGGCATCAGGCATGTGGGCAGTGGGGGCGCGGTGTCTTCGCCATGTTCCTGGTATACCATTGGGGGCCGACGGGCTCGAACGTGTTATGTGGTTACCTGACCGCCGCCGGGTTAGTATTTGCATCGCAAATGACAATATGGCGTTCTACCTTATCGCGCCTCACCGTCTTCCAGCGAGGAGTTGATCCAGGGTCGACGGCACTCGTACATGAAATGCGAAAATATGGGCTTCCCTTCGCCGCCTGGGGCGCCATTGCATGGCTCCAGCAGAATTCGGATCGATGGTTCTTAGTGGCCCTCACCGATATCAAGGAAGTTGGCGTATACCAAATCTTGTACCAGCTTGGCTATTATCCGCTGGCCCTGCTATCGGGCCTCGTCGGTCAGTTGCTGGGGCCAGTCCTCTTTGGCCGCGCCGGCGACGGCAACGACCCGGCGAGACTCCTGCCAGTCCGTCGCCTGGTTCGTCGATTGGGCATACATACGCTTGTCGGCACCTTCGTCATGACCATCATGGCGTCGTTTTCTCACCGAATGATCTTCGCCCTTCTAGTCCCTCAGGAATATCGGGCCGTGTCGCACTTCCTTCCCCTGGTTGTACTTGCCAGCGGTCTGTTCGCCACCGGGCAGGTATTGGCGTTTGATGCTCTCATCCAGATGCGCAGCCACGCCCTGATGGCGCCCAAGATTGGGTGTGCTCTTTTGGCGACCGCCCTTAATTACGTGGGCGCTTTGACAGCCGGTCTGGCCGGCGTCGTCTACGCTAACGTTCTTTCGTCTGCTGCTTACGCTGCCTGGATCTTCGCTCTCACTCTACAGCCCACCTACGGTTACTGCCCACGGGTCGAGTCGGCGGAACTCCTACACTGAATGACTGGCTACCAGCTTCGTACGTCTCCGTATGCAACCATTCCAGGGACAAACCGGCCCACTGGCCTCCCTATGGCAACGGCGAAGGTAGTGCTGGTTTCAGGCGCAGCAGCCCTCTTTTTATTCGCTTTAACAAGAATCTGGAATCTCGAAGAACCGTCGCAGTGGAGTACCTTCGCCTGTCTGTCGTTCGTTACAGCCGTCGGATTTTGCTTCATACTATTGGCGCGTTCATTCGAATTAATCCGCAACACCACAGCATGGACCCTGGCATTCCTGGCCAAACTGTTCTTAACCGTGTTGCTCGTTCAATACAGTTGGATGTTGCCGCTAGGGAACCATCAACGTTCCGCAACTAACGCTGATCAGCTCTCTTATGATCTCTATGGGAAAGAGTTAGCCGACGCTGGCCTATCTGGCAACGTCATCGAGAACGTCGAGCGCGGCGACACCCAGGCCATGTTCTGGTACGTCGGGGCTATTTACTATGCCTTTGGGGTAAGTACTCTCTACGTTGGCTTGATTAACTGCCTTTGGCCGTTGGTAACATTCATTTCTCTTGCCGGAATCTTAAGAAGGTTCGACCATCGGGCAGATTGGCAAGCACTGCGGTGGGGGTTATTCTTCCCCGAGATATGCTTCTACGACGCCACGCCCGGCAAAGACAGCGTCACTATGGGGGCGACATATCTGGCTCTCTTCTGCCTCTTAATGCTGATAACCCGTAAGACCGCGAAAATCTGGTTTGGGATTTTGTTCGGGGCAAACATGGCCGTTCTGGGCTGGTTCCGTCCGGACATGACGGTGGTCGTTTTGGCGATTTTGGCCCTCTACGGGTTCTTAGACCATCGAATCGGTAAACGAAAAGCGATAGCGTTGGCCGCAGGTATTGTGATAGTGGGCCTTTTCGCCACGCCAATTGGTCAGGAATCTATGGAGGCAAAGATTCGACTGGCGCAGGACACGTTAATTAATAACGAGTCCGCTGATCCGGCTAGGCGCGGGGTCCTAAGCAGCTTGACGCCAAGCGGCCCCATGGATATGGCCCTAAAAACGCCGGTCCGCTGCCTCGCATTTCTTTACGGACCGTATCCGAGGTTGCTTCCGGATACTGTCCGGCTCCGCGAGATTGGTTCGGACCCGAGCGTGGGAATTCAGGAGGTATATCAAAAGCTAACTGCGCTGGCAATTCTGATTGCTACACCATGGATTGTCGCCGCCATGGTTCTCAAGAGCGCGAATCGCAAAAGTCTTTCATGCTTTTTGGCGGCAATGGTGTCTGTCTTACTCCTCGCCGGAACCTGCGCGACGCTCTTGATACACCTCCGCTACAGAACGCAAATTGACCCGGCGCTCTATGCCGCGGCGTTGGTCGGCCATAAATACTGTGAACGGCCTAGATACGCCCCAGTCTGGTACGTGGGTTGCACCGTTGCCTCGATCACATACTATCTTTGGGTAATTATGTAATGGCAGCCAGATTCCCGGCTATACCCTCCCGAGAGTCGGCAAATCTCAATGTCCTCCGAGCTTATGCTGTACTGTCAATTTACATCGTACATCTGCTATTCACATTTAATATCTACGAGGTTCTGGGCGTAAAACTCTTCTACATTGCCAATACTGGCGTGACCATTTTCTTTGTTCACACGTGCCTGGTATTAATGTTGTCGTTGGAGCGCATTCAGATTCCGGGCTGGCGTCTATTTGCGATCTTTTATGTCCGGCGCGTCTTCCGTATTTATCCATTGAGTATTTTTGTCGTTGTACTTATGTTTTTCGCTCATATTCCAGTAGTTCCCGGCGGACAATACTTTTGGCCGGGTTGGGAAACTATCATTTCCAACATCACGTTAACCCAAAATCTCACTGGCAGTATTTCGGTGCCCGCAGTCCTGTGGACCTTGCCGTATGAAGTTGAGATGTACGCCGTGCTTCCGGTTATATTTATCTTCATCCGGCGTTTTCCCTCGCTATGGGTGCCCATCCTTCTGTGGCTTCTTGCCGTCATTGTGTTAATGGCAAATCTCAAAGTACGAGTGGTTCCGTTTAGCGCTCCGTGTTTTCTCGCCGGAATTATTGGATACCGCTTATGGTCTAGCCCTCGAATGAGGTTGCCCTTCTGGGTCTGGCCGGTCGCTATGGTTTCTTGTGTTGCCTTACGAGTCTTTGCCGGGATGTCCGGCCTTAATAGCGCGATAACGCTTGCTCCTTGGCTAGGATGCTTCCTGTTGGGGTTGGCCGCCCCACAGTTTCGGGATGCAAGCTCAAGCTGGATTAGGAGTTTGGCCGCGAAACTCGCGCAGTATTCCTACGGTATTTATTTAAGTCACTTCGCGGTGTTTTGGATCGCCTTCGTCGTAATGAAACCTGTCCCCTTTTGGCTTCAAGGCTTGGTTTGCGCAGCTCTTTCCGTGGTTCTGCCGCTTGGGCTTTACCACGGGGTTGAGAAGCCGATGATAGACGTGGGCGTTCGCTTTGCGCGGACAGTAGCGAGGAAACATGGACCGGTCGTAGCGCCCGCTCGCCACCCGATCGCGCAGCCGGCAGAAATTTGATTTCTACGCCCTGGGAATGTTTAAAACGGCCCTGACCATCGCGAATCTTTGTTTCTGTGCAGGCATTTTTGGTGCCATTCTCCACTTTGTTTCATTCGGCTAGGGTTCTGAAAAACGAATATAAACGCGAAATCGGCAAAACGCCCGCCATATATGCCCAACCCTTATCATCAATCGCGCTGTTGCATTCTGGTCGCGTCTTGCGATGCTTATCAGGATCTGTGGAAGCCCTTTTTTGACACATTTTTTCGGCAGTGGCCTGCCTGTCCGTATACCATTTATCTTCTTTCCAATCGCGCCACGGCGTCGATCTCGAGGGTACGGCCAATTACGACCGGAACCGACACCTCGTGGTCAGCCAATCTGAGGAACGGACTTCAACAGATAAAGGAAGAATTTGTCCTGCTTTTTCTTGAGGATCTCATTCTGACCGCAGCCGTCGACACGGCTCGCGTCGAGAAGCTGATCGCGTGGTCCGTGGAACACGACGCCGACTGCACTAAGATGCTACCCGTTCCTCCCCCGGATCATCCGGAGAACGACATGGTTGGCTGCGTCTCGGCGGGCACTCTCTATCGAGTATCAACGGTGATGACATTTTGGAAGCGGTCGGTTCTCGATGGCATCCTCGTCGATAGCGAGAACGCCTGGGAATTTGAGGTCTTTGGCTCCGTGCGGTCTGACCGCTTCTGCCGTTTCTATGCCGCACATAGTCATAGCTTCACTTTCTTGAACGCTGTCACACGGGGGAAATGGCGGCCCGAGGCCGTGACCTTCTTGCGGAAACTTGGCCTTTTAGCCGATACCGCCGCGAGGCCGAAATTGAGTCTGCTCGAACAAGGCCAATTTCGTCTCAGACTGATGCGTTACTCCTGCCTGCAGCTATTTCCCGCTGGCAAGCGACGGATGATTAGAGGACTTTTGACCCACAGCGCGAAACTGTGAGCCTCTTTATTTGTAAACTGTCGCGGCGAAAGTGCCGATGAAACCCTCGTAGCCCCCCAAGGGCGACACTGCTATGAAGATCTCAATCATTGGACCCTACGGGACGATACCGGGGGAGGTTTGGCGTGAAACGCGGTTCTCAATGATGGCCGACCACCTTGCGAAGGCCGGCCACGACGTAACTTGGTGGACTGCCGATTTCGCTCATCATTCGAAACAGTTTCGCACTTCGGCTCCTGAGCGAACGATCAAACAGCCTTACACAATTCGTTTAGTACGGACGCCTGCCTACCAGAGTCACATTGGAATCGGGCGGCTTGTGTTTGAGCTCACGTTTGCGCTGCGAGCCTACGGTGAAGCGATGCGCGAAGTCGCACCGGACGTGATCATTTCGGGCGACGCCACCTTGCCCACCTCGTTCGCTGCTGCGGCGCTGGCAACAAGACGAGACGCCAAGCTGGTCTTTGACATTATTGACCTCTATCCGGAAATATTTTCGACGGTCCTGCCGCCGAATTGGCGGCCCATTGCGCAAACTCTGTTCTGGCCGCTCGCCTACGCGCGGCGGAGGCACTTCCTGCGAGCCGATGCAATAATCGCTGTCTCTCGCGACTATTTGAAAGTGGGCTCAATTATCCCGGCACAATGTGCTGGGATTCCTTTGGTGCCGGTTTATTGGGGTGTGGACGTGGAATCGATCAGGCACGTTTGCTGCTTTCGGGGCACGAGATCCGACTCACCGACACTGGGAGCAATCCAGGTGGTGTATTCCGGGACGTTAGGCGAGAAATACGACGTAGGGACTCTTATGGAGGCTGCCATCAGTCTGCGCGATACACGGCCTCAAGTGAACTTCGTAATTGCGGGTGACGGCCCGAGAAGGAGCCAGATTGAGTCCTGTATTCGCGAACACCATCTTTCGAACGTAATCGTTTTAGGACCGATAGCGCCTCAGGAGCTCGCTTCGCTATATCGGCGGTGCGACGTCGGTCTCTGCTTGTATTCACCTGGATCCACCGTTGTCATGCCGATTAAGGCCTATGACTATTTTGCTGCCGGCTTGCCTATTATCAGTTCCATCAAAGGGGAGCTTCAGGAGGTAATCGCCCGAGAGCGCTGTGGCGTTACCTATGAGGCGGGAAATCCCCGCTCGTTGACGCAGTCGCTCCTCGACCTCGCCGACGATGTCGAATTGAGGTCGACGATGGCAGGCAATGCCTATCGCATAGGCTCAACCTTCGAGAAGCGCATCCAGTACGACCGGATTTTACGGCTGGTTGAGCAACTGGTGGGAGGCCCGCAGACGAGTTTTGACGGACCCCGTACCTCAATGGCTAGGGCATCATGAAGCGCCTCTTCGATCTAATGATCTGCCTCTTGCTGGCGCCGCCTGTGGCGCTGTTGTTGATGGCTGTCGCGATCTTGGTGCGGCACAGACTCGGTAGTCCAGTCTTGTTCCGCCAAAACCGCATCGGGCTCTATGAGCGGCCGTTCGTAATCTATAAATTCAGAACCATGACCGAATCGCTAGACCCCGCAGGAAATCTACGCGAAGATAGAGACCGTCTAACCGACTTCGGTGAGAAGCTCAGGGCCTTGAGTCTGGACGAACTGCCACAGTTATGGAATGTCTTAAAGGGCGATATGAGCCTGGTCGGACCTCGCCCTCTTTTGCCGCAGTACCTACCGCGGTACACCGTACGACAACGACGTCGCCACGAGATAAAGCCCGGTATCACGGGGTGGTCCCAGGTCAACGGTCGAAACGCAGTCTCCTGGGCAGCGCGACTCAATCTCGATGTCTGGTATGTGGATCACCGGAGGCACTGGCTAGACGTCAGGATATTAGGACTCACGCTGCTGAAGGTTTTGAAGCGCGAAGGCATCCGGCGGCAGGGATACTCCACAATGCCGGAATTTATGGGGTCAGCGCTGGAACGTCGCACCAAGTAACATTACCGTGGACTCCAACATTCTAATATCATCTGCGGGCCGAAGGGTGGGCCTGATTGCCTGTGTCCGCGAGTCACTCGCCAAGCGGGGCGCCGTTGGCGGAGTGTTCACGATTGACTCCGCTACGACGGCACCCACGACTTTCATAAGCGATCGGGCTTGGCCCGTTCCGCGCTGCACCGATCCAGGTTTCTTGGATCGCGTACTTAAGCTATGCGTGGATCATCGAGTTGGGCTCCTGATTCCAACCATCGATACCGAGCTTCCGGTGTACGCCGCCGCTTCTGAGAGGTTCGCTGCTATTGGCGTGACTGTCTGTATCTCGGCACGGTCAACGGTTCGGATTTGCGGCGATAAAATCGCAACCCATGAATGGTTAGTCGCGAGCGGGTTCCCAACGGTCCGTCAAACAGATTTTAGTTCGGCATTGCTCGACCCGGATGCATGGCCCCTTCCGCTCATTGCCAAGCCGCACAACGGCAGCGCTTCAATCGGCATGCAGCGCCTTCGAACTCGACTAGAGTTCGAGGCGCTCGCCGACACCGCCAAAGGCTGCATCGTTCAGGAGGTTGCCTTGGGACGCGAGTTCACGATCAACGTTTATGTGAGCCGGTCGGGCAAATGCATCTGTGCAGTGCCTCACCTGCGCATGGAGGTTCGGGCCGGCGAAGTCTCGAAGGGAGTCACGGTCAAGGACCGTCGCTTGATGGACTTGGCTCAAGCCGTAGCCGAAGCTTTGCCCGGCGCTTATGGACCACTCAATGTTCAATGCTTTATGGACGACTCTGGTGTTATTCGGATCATCGAGATAAATGCTCGTTTCGGCGGTGGATATCCGTTGGCTCATCACGCCGGCGGCCGGTTTACGGATTGGCTGCTCGACGAACGCGAGGGGAAGGGGCTCTCCTATTCCGATTACTGGACGGACGATCTCGCAATGCTCCGTTACGATGAGGCGGTCTTCATTCCGGGTAGTCGCATTCAAGCATGAAACCTCGAATCTGTGCTGTCTTCGATATCGACGACACGCTATACCTGGAACGTGACTACGTCCGCAGCGGCTTTGAAGCCGTTGGCCAATGGGCAGCGAAATGGCTTCATATTGAAGATTTCGCCGAGCGCTGCTGGAGCCTCTTTTTAGCCGGCCATCGCAGATCGATATTCGATGAGGTGATACTCGGCTCGAGCGGAGAGACTAATCCAAATCTAGTTGCCGCCATGGTCGAGGCTTATAGAACTCATGTGCCTTCTATCGCACTGGCTCCCGACGCACGCGAAGCACTGGAGACGATTTCCCGTATTGGCTCGATCGCAGTAATCAGCGACGGTCCCCTCTCCAGCCAAAGTCGGAAGGCCGAAGCGCTCGAGCTCAGTTCCTTTGCAGCTCCTATTGTGCTCACGGAAATGCTCGGATCGGAGTTTCGCAAACCACACCGGAGGGCATTCGAACTTGTGAGCCAGTGCAGCCCTATAACTGTTTATGCATACATTGCCGATAATCCTCTGAAAGATTTCGCGGCACCCAAACAACTCGGATGGGCGACCATCCGCGTGAGGCGCCCAGGCGGTCTGTACTACGCCGCGGAGAACCCTGAGACCATACCGGACTTCGAGGTGGAGGATTGTTCAGGATTGACCGAAGTGATCGAACGGCTGCAACCGAACATACCGATATGAATCGCATCCTTCTCTCCGTCCCACACATGGGTGGGACCGAGCAAACCTATGTCAATGAAGCGTTTGCCTCCAACTGGCTGTCTACCGTCGGCCCTAATATTGATGCATTCGAGCGCGAGTTTGAGGAGCGCATAGGACTGCCCGCGGTCGCCCTAAACAGCGGCACCGCTTCGATTCACCTGGGCCTTCGCTTGCTTGGCGTCGGCACCAGCGATGAAGTTCTTTGCCCTACGTTGACCTTCGCCGCTAGCTGCAATCCGATCCGCTATCTGGGCGCCGAGCCGGTATTCCTCGATAGCGACCGCGCAACCTGGAACATTGATCCAAACGTTCTCGAAGCGGTTCTCCGTCAGCGGTCCCGTCGAAACCAGTTGCCCGCCGCACTAATCGTCGTCCACCTGTACGGACAATGCGCGGACATGGATTCCATTAACGCGCTCTGCCAAGCCTACGAGATACCCGTGCTCGAAGATGCCGCCGAAGCGCTGGGCGCCACTTACCGGAATCGACCGGCCGGAACCCTTGGAGAGGTGGCTGCCTTCTCATTTAACGGCAACAAGATCATCACAACGACGGGTGGAGGAATGCTCGTTTCGGCGAATCGGGCGTGGATCGAAAAAGCGCGCTTCTGGTCACAGCAGGCGCGTGACCAGGCCCTGTGGTATCAGCACTCTGAGTTGGGCTACAACTACCGGATGAGCAATGTCCTTGCGGGCATCGGTAGGGGCCAGTTAAAAGTTCTTGACGCTCGAGTCAGGGAACGCCGGGCTATCGCCTTTCGCTATTTCGGCGCGCTCTCCGAGCTTCCCGGCATCTCATTCATGCCCCAGGCATCTCTCGGCATACATACCAATTGGCTAACGTGCCTCCTGATCGAGGAGAACCAATTCGGTTGCTCCCGCGATCAGTTGATTCGTTCACTCGACGAAGCAAATGTGGAGTCCCGCCCAGTTTGGAAACCAATGCACCTCCAACCGCTCTACGCTGGCTGCGAACGATATGGCGGCGATGTGGCGGAAGATCTCTTCCGCCGCGGCATATGCCTGCCAAGTTCGAGCAGCTTGTCCGAAAAGGACCAGCTGATTGTAGTTAACGCCATCAGAAGGGCGGTGGGCCAAAAGCAAATCGGCAACTTGAGCGAACCGGGAACACCCGGGCTTCTGCAAAGTATGGAAGCGGGCGGCTAAAGATCGGACTTATGAATAAGACAGGGAGATTTATTGAGCGGCTGCCCGGCAAGCATCGTCTCATCGTTTGGACCGTCGAGCTCGGAATCTTCGTTCTCTCGGGCGTGCTCGCCTTTCTGTTGCGCTTCGACTTTCAGGTGCCAATCGAGCATCGGATTCACTTGCCGTACGGAATCGCCATTTGGGTGATTGTAAAGAGCATGGTCTTCCGCCTTTGGAATCTGGATCGGGGCTGGTGGCGCTATGTGTCAGTGACCGATCTTTTTCGAATTGCCGCAGGAAACATTTCCGGCTCGTTAGCGAGCTGTATCGCGATTTACTGGGTCGCGCCGTCTGGATTCCCGCGCTCGCTCTACCCCCTCGACCTCGTCCTATGCCTCTTGGGTACAGCCGGCGTCCGTGTGATGGTCCGTGTGCTGATAGAGACCGCCAGGAATGGGCGAAGCGGCGATCAATACAAGAACACATTGATTTATGGGGCCGGTGCTGCCGGAGTGAACATCCTTAGAGAAATTCTAAATAACCCAAAGCTCCCGTACCGCGTGCTGGGTTTCCTGGACGATCGTCTGGATAAGAAGGGGCTTGAAATCCTGGGAACGCCGGTATTGGGCACCGGGAAACAGATCGGATCGCTAATCAAGAAACACGACGTACAGCTAGTGTTTATCGCGATTCCCTCGGCAAATGGCGCTCAGATGACACGGATTCTCGAGGCGGTCCACGCTGTCGGTGTGGAATGTAAAACCGTTCCTGGCCTGAGTGAAGTTATTCAGGAACGCGGACTGGTTGGCCAGATTCGCGATGTTGCCGTCGAAGACCTCCTCGGCCGAACACCGGCGCGTCTCGAAGAGGATCAGATTCGAGCCAGTATCGAAGGTAATGTTGTGATGGTCACTGGAGCGGCCGGATCCATCGGATCCGAACTGTGTCGTCAAATTGCACGTTTCCAGCCCGCCGGCATCGTGGGATTCGAAATGGCCGAGTCTGCGTTGTTCGAAATCGATCGCGAAATGCGTCAGACCTTCCCGAATGTGCCTTTCTACCCGGAGATCGGGAGCATTCAGAATCGTGCTCGCATCGATGAAGTCCTGTGCCAATACTCACCGTCTGTCGTGTATCACGCCGCCGCCTACAAGCACGTGCCTCTCATGGAAGCGCATGTCTTTGAAGCAGTCGAAAACAATATCCTGGGAACATACAATGTCGCGATGGCCGCCGCCGAGCATGGGGTCGACGACTTCGTGATGATCTCCTCCGACAAGGCCGTGCGCCCCACCAACGTCATGGGCGCCAGTAAGCGGGTGGCCGAATTACTTCTCTTGGCTCTCCAAAACGGGCGCACGAAATATGTGGCTGTACGGTTCGGCAACGTATTGGGCTCGAACGGGAGCGTGATCCCCATCTTTAAAAAGCAGATTGCTGCTGGGGGCCCGGTCACGGTGACTCATCCGGAGATGCGCCGCTTCTTTATGACCATCCCCGAGGCGTGCCAACTGGTGCTGCAATCGGCCGTCATCGGAAAAGGCGGCCAGATTTGCGTGCTGGACATGGGGGAGCCGGTCAAAATCGTGGACCTCGCCAGGAACCTAATTCTTTTATCTGGACTAAGGCCGGACGAGGATATCAAGATTGAGTTCAGTGGCATGCGTCCCGGGGAGAAACTCTACGAGGAATTAAGCAACCTGAGCGAGGATACGGCGCCGACGATGCATGAGAAAATTCGAATTTATGTCGGTGGCGGCATGCCGGAGGGCGACATGCTGGCATGGCTCGATGTCTTAGAGTCACTCTGTGAAACCCGTGACGTAGGACAACTGCTTGTGACCCTCAAAGAAATCGTGCTCGACTACAGTCCGAGCACCCACCTTCTGAAGCGTGTCATTGAGCCCCGTCGCCAAGCGGCCGAATCGCTCGCAGCATTTAGCCATTGACGGTCTCGTCACTAGCCCTCGGCGGCGTGAGGTCGGAATGGCGTCGTAAACGGGATCTATCAGCTTACGGATTTTGGTGTCAGTCCAGCCGGGCTCACGAGCGTGCCGATGATTAGTCGGAACATTCAGGCAATCGGAGGGCTCAGGAAGGGAATGCCGGAAATCCGATTCCATCACGTCAGTGCCCGCCAGCGTCATCGCCAGTTTGGCGGGAACGTTAGGCCCGGGCCGGTGAGCGATTCCTCCATTCCTTCACCCAGGCCGCACGCGCTGGGATTCATATGCTTCGGTTCGCGATCTAATCGGTCAAGCGCTCGTTTGGCCGCTTCGTAGTCTCCCAGCGGGCAAGCCGCATTCAGCTGTTTGGCGACGACCCGTTGTCTCCATCGGTCACCTGACGATGTACGTTGCGGCACTTAGGCACCTGACAGCGATGGATCTGCACCGATTCCCCGGCATACCTCTTTACCGGCGCGTGAAGGGCTTTGCGTCCGTCCAACACGTAAAGCAGTTTCCGTGAAAGTCGGACCCTCGATCAGCAGTTCCCAAACCGTCGCGTTCGCGGGGTGCACTGCAGAATGCGAGGATTACTTCGTAGCTTTGATGCTACGGCGTGGCTTTCGTTTACCTCATTCTCGTCAGAACTGCCAATGGCCGCTCCCGCGGACGCGAAGGCTGGCGACGCCCGATAGGGCGGCGCGTTTCAGCCGGAACGGACGCCGGGAGCGGCCATTGCGGTGTAAGCTGGCTGCCCCCACTTCTTCCTCCCTTCCATCGTTCTCTTGAACCGAAACGAACTCAGTTCCGGTTTCGATAATGTGAGCGAGATCTGTCACCAGATCAAACAATGCTTTGCAAAGGCAAATGGGAAACACCCTCGTCAATTCGGAGAACGGCTGACTCGTTGTGACGATCAACACGGCGCCGATATCAGATAATGGAACCTTGCCCACTTCGTCAAGCGCGATGAGATCGGACCGCACCCATCGCATCATTGAGGGCTTCACCCGACCGTTTCGCTGGTTTCCATCAGCGCGTTGATCAACGCCCGGCCATCACAAACCGTACGCGCCGCTTCTGGGGGCAAGCCGCAAAACAGAATCGAGACGCCAGGTGGCTCTTGCCCGTGCGGCAGTCGTCGATCAAAGCGATGGGCTCGCTCCGTTCGATGTAACGACTCTGTACCTGATCGGGTCTTCGCCGCCGGTAAACGAGGCGTCGTCGCGAAGTCAAACTCATCAAGGATCTTCAATCGCGGCAACTGGGCGCCACGAATCGAAGCCATCGTGGAGCGAAACAGTCTCAGTCCGCCGCCGCAACGTCTACTCGCTCCATCTGACCAGCCAAACCCAGGGGGGCCGATAAATGGCGCGGCATTCTCATCAAAACGGGTCGGCACTCCGGAAAGCAGTGGCTCGGAAGTAATTCACAAAACGTTTACACCTCTCTCACCCTTTGCGTTGACTCAGGTTCTACACTGGGTAAGATGAGCTTACCCTTGGTTAATCCGGCCTTATCCTAAATGAACCGGGGATCGTAGCGAAAACAGCCAGCTTATGCATTGCGCTCTATACCCTTTGGGCGAAATCGGACTCAGTTTCCCGATCGCATCGCACGGGCAGCGAGCGGAGGTTTGCCGGGAAGCGGCTTCATCGGAGAAGAGATAAACCATGCAGAAGATTCTCGTCATCGATGACGATGAATGCCTCCGTGACACGATCGGCGTAATGTTGGAACGTGAAAGCTACATACCGTTATTTGCGGCCGACGGAAAGGGGGGATACGAGAAGGCCCTCACGCTAAAACCAAACCTACTGCTCGTGGACCTGCGTCTACCGGGAATGAGTGGGGTTGACGTTTGCCGGCAACTCCGAGCGGCGAACGTACAGACGCCAATCATCGTTCTCAGCGCAATCGGCGATGAGATTGACAAGGTGCTGCTGCTGGAGATCGGCGCGGACGACTACATGGTCAAGCCATTCGGGAGCCGCGAACTATTGGCCCGAATTCGAGCGGTATTGCGACGAAGTTCCGGCGACGCCCAGAAGGTGCTGCGCTTCGCGAATACCGAAATCGACATTGACCGTCGGACTGTCACCTGCAGAGGCGCAGAAATTAAGCTAACGCCGGCCGAGTACAATCTACTCACCTTTTTCGTACAGAATGTTGACCGCGTCCTGACACGGGACATCATTCTGAATTCCGTGTGGGGATACGAATCGTATCCGAACACTCGGACGGTTGACGCTCACGTCATGCGGCTGCGCCAAAAACTAGAGCCTGATCCTGGCACTCCCAGCCACTTCTTAACGGTCCATGGCGTCGGTTATCGTTTCCTTCCCTAAAATCACAATGCAGCAGACGGTTTTTATTGTCGAAGACTCGGAAGGTGCGGCTACGCCTTTAGAGGTAGCGTTGCAAGCGGTAATCGGAGTGCGCGTGCGGCTCTTTTCCAGTGCAGGCGATGCGTTGAACACTCTGGGAAGTACGCCGGATCATGTAGCCGCTCTGGTCACCGACCTTAACCTGCCCTTGATGGACGGCTTCGAGTTGATTCGGCGCGTCCGCAGTGATCGCCGCTATTCGGCCCTGCCTATCATCGTTGTCAGCGGCGACAGTCATCCTGACACGCTAGACCGATTGATTCGGCTTGGGGCAAACGCATACTTCCCGAAGCCTTATTCACCAATGGAAATTCGACAGAAACTAGAGAGCCTGCTCAATGAACACTAAAGCACTTCTCTTTTCATTCCTATTGCCCGGGCTTATGTTTGGGGCGGAGGATAAGACGGATCCGCAGAATGTGGCGCTTCAAACGATCCTGCAGCGGCTAACGGCCCTTGAAGATCAGAACCGGCAATTGCTTGAACAGGTTCAAGCTTTGCGCCAGGAGATGGCGGCATCACGGTCAGCCCCCCCCCCAGCAACGGGGGCTGAAGCCGCGGCTCTGCCGCCGTCTGTCGAGGAACGTGTCGACGTAGCGGAGCGCCGCATCGAAGAGCAATCTCAAACCAAAGTCGAGACCGCGCACAAGCTCCCCGTGTCGCTGACAGGCATGCTCCTGTTTAACCTCTTTTCGAACTCACGGCCCAATTATGACCCGACTTACCCCTACACTCCGACAGGCCCGAGTTCCTCGGGCGGGACGCTGCGTCAGACCACCATTGGACTTCAGTTTCAAGGCGGAAGCTTGCCGGGCGGAGGAAACGTGCGAGGCGATCTGGTCATGGATTTCTTCGACCCAGAACGCGAAGGCTTCCTCAGGATCCGAACAGCCGACCTTTCCTTCAATTGGACCAACCGCAGCTTTTCGGTCGGCCAATACTCGCCGCTGATTTCGCCTTATCAGCCTAGCTCATTTGCCGAGGTGGGAATTCCTCCGCTCGCAGGCTCCGGCAATCTTTGGCTGTGGCTGCCCCAAGCCCGCTACGAAGAACGTCTACATTTTGGTACGGCCGATGGAATAACTGGACAGCTGGCAGTTCTTGAAACTCAGGAGACCTATGGGCAGCCATGGACTTCATCCGACAACGGGTTGGAACAAAACCGCCCTGCGATTGAAGGCCGCGCCGTCTACTGGCACAAGTTCGACGACGAACGGCGGTTTGAGTTAGGATCGGGCTTTCACGTAAGTACCACACACGTCCTCGAAGCAAGCGTTCCTTCAAGGGTTTACTCAATAGACTGGTTGGCAATACCATGGTCGAAGTTGCGGCTTTCCGGAACATTATTCCGTGGTCAGAACTTTTCGAACCTGGGTGGCCTGCCACCGGGGTTTACTGTCGTTGACTCGTATCGCAATCTGGTCGAGCCTATTCACGGTCGCGGGGGGTGGGCTCAGCTTTCGTCGCCCATTACGAGCCGACTGACGTTGAATATCTTCGGTGGGGTCCAAGACAATCAGGCAAGTGATTCCACCTATGGCGGCATAATTCGAAATTTCACTTATGCCGGCAACCTGATGTACAGAATCTCGCCGAACGTTATTGTTAGCTTCGAAGCCCTCCAGGCGCGCACCCTACTGATGTCGCAGCCGGAGCAAGTACGAAACCGCTATGATCTTGCATTTGCGTATCTGTTCTAATTTGACGCTTTTGTATCTGTTGCTCGGTCTCTTCTTCGCAGCGGCTGGCACCGTCAAAAGCGGCTCAGTAACCGGCGCGGTGCAGCTCACAGGCTCCAGCGACTCGGCGGTGCGCAAACACGATGATTACTCGGGCGTTGTAATCTGGCTTGAGCCACTAGGCAAAACAATGGCGCCGGCGCCGCCAGAACATTTACGCATGATTCAAAAGGATAAACATTTCGATCCGCATGTTCTTGCCATCGATGTCGGCGCCACGGTCGAGTTCCCCAATCTCGATCCAATCTTTCACAATGCATTTTCGAGCTTCGATGGACAGATCTTCGACCTCGGGCTTTATCCGCCCGGAACCAGCCGGTCAATTCATTTCACGCATACCGGCGTGGTGCGCATATTCTGCAATATCCATCCTTCCATGTCGGCACTCATCGTTGTACTCGACTCACCTCATTTCGCCACTACCGGCAAAGACGGCCATTTCATTATCCGGGAAGTACCGGCTGGTCCGTATCGAGTAAACGTGCTACATGAGCGCGCAACCGACGAAACTCTCGCCGCACTGAAGCGTAGCGTCACGGTGCCGGAATCGGGCGCCGCGCTTCCTCTGATTACAATTTCTGAGGCTGGCTATCTGCCGGTGCCGCATAAGAACAAATACGGTCATGATTATCCGGCCAGCCGGGAGGACCGGCCCGGTTACCCATAATGAGACTCTCCGTTCGGAAACTCCCACTCCTATGGCGAATCTTCCTTTCGACCTCGATCTCAATTACTGCCTTCTTCGCCGCGACGGCTTGGGTCGTTCAGACCTACGCATCGCGCGTTAGCGAGCAGAGCTTAGAACGGGAAGTACGTACCAGCCTCCAATCTTATGAAGCTCTTTGGACGACGCGAGCCCAGACGCTTGCGGCCGTCAGTAATGTCATTAGCTCGATGTCAGATGTCCGAGCCGCATTTGGAACCCGCGACCAAGCCACCATTCAAGACACCGCCAAGGACCTGTGGTTCCGCGCGTCCCGCTCTCGAGTCGCTCAAGAGGACGCAGTCTTCCTGGTCCTCAGCCCGACTGGGGCTTTGATCGCTTCACTGGGCAGCAGTTATCCGGGTTCCTGGCCTGCCGCCCTTCCAATGAAGGGCATCGAAGCGCAATTTCCACGCCAAGTCCTCGGTTTTCTCGCCCAGGGCCGGCGCCTCTATTACGTTGTACTCACTCCCGTGTACGTGGACTCCAAGAATGACGAAGAATTGCTTAACATCCTCGTAGCAGGCTTCGAAGTGAATCGTAAACTTGCCGACAGCCTGAAGCAGTCGACCAGCGGAAGCGAGTTTGTGTTCCTCAGCGCCAATCATGTGGTTGCCTCAACATTGCCGCCGGCATCCGGGCACGCCTTGGAAGGCAGTTACCCGCGGCAAGAGGCCGTTGGGCGCCTGAAACTAAATGGGACTGACTACTTTGTCCTAGGAAGTTCGCTGAACGACGTGGAAGGCCGGCCGATCGGCGAACTGCGTATCCTCCGTTCTTTTGGCGGGGCCAGCCGAGCCTTGGCCGATCTACAGCGAAATGTAGCCGTCGTCTGGATCATCGCCGTGCTGGCAGGTCTCTGCTTCACCTACGTCCTGGCACGCCGCATCGTGGGACCCGTGAGACGCCTTGACTATGCTGCTTCAGAGGTTGCTCGACAGAATTATGATTACCGCGTTCCTATTGAAACTGAAGATGAACTAGGGAGGCTAGCGCAGACTTTCAACGGGATGTGCGATTCACTCAAGAATGCGCGCCAGGAGCTAATTCGCCATGAACGAATGAGCACCATTACCAGGTTGTCCACCTCCCTTGTTCACGATCTGAGAAATCCTCTTGCCGCGATTTATGGAGGCGCTGAAATGCTGGTCGATAGTGATTTAGCACCCGCTCAGTCGAAGCGTCTAGCGTCGAGCATTTATCGCGCATCCCGGCGCATTCACGAGTTGCTTCAGGACCTCTCCGACACTTCGAGAGGCAGGGACGAAAACATGGAAATGTGCCGCCTGCTAGAAGTAGTCAACGCTGCCAACGATGTAGTTGGCCAGACCGCTGAGGACCAAAGCGTTCGAGTCAATATTGACGTCCCTGAAAACATTGAGCTTACTCTTGGGCGAGCACGAATCGAGCGGGTTTTTCTAAACCTCATGATGAATGCTCTAGAAGCGATGCCGTTCGGAGGTCAGCTTACTGTAGCTGCGAGGACTGAAAATGACTACGTTCTGATTGATATCGATGACTCGGGCGTGGGCGTCCCGGAGCCAGCAAGGGTCATGCTTTTTCAGCCTTTCGCGAGTGTGGGTAAGAAAAACGGGCTAGGCTTGGGACTTGCTCTTTCGCGTCAGACGGTACTTGATCATGGTGGGGATCTGTGGCTGGGAGAAAAGTCGGGGCCCGGCGCGCTTTTTCACATGCGTCTACCGGAGTTTGTTAAAAACCGAAAGGCGGCAAATAAGTCCCCGGCCTAAACGGCGTTGAAGGCGACTATCCGGACCACTAAGCGTCTACCGTCGCCGAATGCAATCCTGCTTTTGATATGGCCGAAATACTAAGACGCAGCCACCCCGACCCTGCCAGATGTTCCGTCGTCAAGAGCAGGGTCACCAAAAATCGATATCCGCCACGACCCAGCGCCGACTACCAAGTCGAGCGGCGCAGACAGCTTCGATGACGCGTCGGGCTGAAAGCGTTTGACCCCAGACGACTCACCCATACGAATACGAAGTACTACGGTCGCTACATACCGACGGCGTGACTGAACGCCTGTAGTTGAACGAGTCCTAATCCGAGCGCATCGCCGCCTACCGCCGGCTTCGCCTCGCTGCGCCGAAGGATATGCTCCGGAAGTCCACCTCCGAATTGCCCCATCGAATGTTCGTACCGAATGGCAGCAGCAGAAGAGTTGAAAGGAATTTGCAGTTCAGATCGGATGTCCCGTTCCATCTCATCGCGCACACAAACAATCTCCTCGGCAGAAATATAGTCCGTGTACACGAACGATTTGTAGCCGCCGTCCGGCGCACCTTTGTAGTAGTCAGCGACAGCGGTGTAATCCACCTCGTGACTGTACAGACGGTCGCCGTTGACCGTATAGACCCAGATGTGCGGTTCAATCTCGTGCGGAACGGCATGATCGTAGTAAGGAGTACCGGGGTATGTCGTGATGATGGAAATATCGAAGTCGTCAGGCCTCATTTCCAGGAGCCAGTCCTTTGTAGCGGCCATCGTTTCGCGAGACTCGCCCGGGTGTCCCACCGACATCAGTGCCTTGACTTTTAGATTGTGCCGCCGCGCGATTTCGAGGCATCGCGTGTTTTCCTCGAGCGTCGCCTTCTTATTGATGTTCTTCAGAATTCGCGGAGAGGCCGCTTCGAATCCAGTAAGAATCCATCGGAAGCCGGCCCTATACATGGCCTCCGCCTGGGCATCGTTGAACAGTTCGGCTTTGATAAAGCCGCGCATACTGAAGGCAGTATTCAGGCTCTTAGCAGTGTCTGATATTGCTTCGAGTAATACCAGAAACTTCGGATTCACATTTAACTCATCGTCGTAGAGCATGAAGCCGTTATATCCGTACGTCCGATGAAGGTAAACGATCTCGCCAATTATGCTCTCGACGGAGCGCATCCGGACGCGCCGCAGCATTGGAGACTCTCGGCCTCCGCAAAAGCCACACCCAAACGGGCAGCCGAGTTGAGCGATCATGCTAACGGCGGAGGTGCCGTCGATCTGATAGTGATAGCTCGAAACATCCACCAAATGCCGGGCCGGCATTGGCATGCTAGAGAGTTGAGAGTTCTTAAGGAACATCTCGCTACGGGGATCATCAGCGTCGACAAAGTCCGCACTATCATCGCGAATGGCTTGGAAAATTGAGGATTCGCCATCTCCGGCCACCAAGACGTCAAAGAGTCCTTGAAGCTTTTCGAAGGCCTTCGTGGCTCGCCCGTTGATCCCCTTGTTTAATTCGCGCTTGCGAGCCGCGCTCACCAAAGTGATGTGAGGACCGCCAAGTATGACCTTTGCGTCTGGCCTGACTTCGCGAATGGCGCGCGCAATGACAACCGCCGCCGGCAACTGCGGCGTGGTCGCGGTCAGGCCAAAACAGCGGGCACCCGAGTTCCGGGCGTGGTCACGCGCGGCATCGGTGTAATTTTCAATGCCCGACAGGTCAAGCATCTCCACAGTTTGGCCCGCCGCCTCAAGTGCTGCGGCGACTTTTAGGATGCCGAGCGTCATAAAAACCCGTTCATCCAGCAGAAAACTGGAAGGAGGCGTAATCAGACAAACGGGTTTCCCGGGCTCCTCATCTGAAAATGGTTGCCCGAGCTTCGCTGCCTGCGTGCCCGCGACCTGCCTTTTAACAACCTCAAAATGATTCACTTGATCAACGAGCCTTTCTTAGTGAGCATTGACACCCTTTAATACCGCTGGGAAAGTGAATGCAAGAATCCTGAAGTCTAATCCCATTGACCAACCATCTACGTACTTCAAATCTTTCGTGGCCATGAGATCGAAATCCTGCTGCCGCCCTTCCACTTGCCATAAGCCACTCATCCCCGGTAACACCGAGAAGCGCCGGAAAAACCTTGTATCGCCTAACTGTTCAGCCACCCAAACCGGAATAGGACGCGGACCCACCATACTCATGTCTCCGAGCAACACGTTGAACAATTGGGGAAGTTCATCAATACTTGTCCGACGCAAGAAGGATCCAATTTTTGTGACGCGCGGATCGTTGATGATCTTGAACGAAATCCCTTTGGCCTCGTTCATTGACTCAACCTGACGCCGTAGCGCCTCAGCGTTGACAACCATCGTCCGAAACTTATACATCTGAAATACGCTCCTGCCCAGACCAACCCGGGGCTGCTTGAAAAAGACCGGTCCGTCGGAAGTGAGTTTAATCGCCACCGCGACGGCGGCGAACAACGGCACAAGACACACTAAAGCGAGCGCGCCCAAAGCCACGTCGACAACCCTTTTTAGGAAGCGCCATGGCATCTCGCTCGCGGCATGTCGATTCAGACATTTCATCCGAACACGACTTACTGACTCGTCACGCTCATCACGCTCCGCCACCCTCGGCGCATGCTCTTTCACGCAGAATGAGATGGGAATCCCAAATTCCGTTGCTGAGGCCTGCAAGTCGGCGAGCCTGTTCAAAGGGCTTTCGAGGGGCAATGTCAGCTGAACTTCGTTGATTCGATAGTTAAGGATGATTTCGGCGAGGTCTTGCATGCCGCCGAGCAACGGTACTTCCGGACACCACGTCGCCAGGTCGGACTGGCCGTCCTGATCGAGCGCGCCCACGATGAGTCGTGCCGAATCCTTCCTCGCTGCGACGGCCGCACTAACGGCAGAACGACCCGTTCCTACCAACAAGACGCGAGTAGACCGAGTTCCTGAAAAGGCGCTTTCCACTCGGTTACTGTTGACAGTGTCAGGGCCTGTGGACGCTAATATCATGAGACTCGCGGAATTCATCTGAACAAATTCTCATCTGAAAAATGAATTGCAGGATGCTCTCGAGTACCTGACTTCCAAATCGCCAGCTTCTCTGAGACCCCGCGATCGGTAGTCACCAAGCTTCGCGCCGGCCACTTGGGCGGAAAAGCTTCGGAACTACAGGATCTTCTATGTCGACAAAAAGAGCAATAGGTAACATCGCAATTTCGTTGCAATTCTCGTGCCAGATTTTAACTTCAGTACTAGTCCGTCTAGTATTACCCCGTGTTAGCCGTCCGCCTTCAATTCACGAGTGTCCCGCGCTGAACTTTCGTTTCAATCGGTGATATTATCCGTGGATTGCCTAGTCCCTGCAAAGAGGAGGCAGCCCTCACGATGAATCGCCGGATTAGACTTTTATTCCGAAAAGTCATGGCTGCGATGCCTCTTGAGTATCGATACTCTCTGCCGGAAGTAACGATCAAGCCCTTGGACCTCCTGCTCGCCGCCTATGACGCTCGCGGCGAAGAAATTACGGTCCTGCAGGTGGGTGCCTGTGATGGGACTACCAACGACCCTATCTATCACTTCATAGTCAAGGGTGCGGCGAAGGCAGTCTTACTTGAGCCGAATCCCTTCGCATTCGTCCGTTTACAGAGAACATACGCCAGTCTTGCGAACGCGAGGCTGATCGAGGTCGCGATTGGGGACCACGACGGTGAGGCTTATCTCTATCGCATCAAACAGACAGACAAGCTGGACTCCGAAGTTGACATAACACTGCAGGTTGCTTCATTTTCGCGCAAGCATCTCGAAAAACACGGGGCCAGGCCAGACACTATTGAGCGGATTCGCGTTCCGTGCCGCACGCTGTCCTCGCTCGTCACCGAACTCGGCCTCACTAAAATCGATCTCCTCCAAATCGATGCTGAAGGGTTTGATGCAGCAGTCGTGAGAATGGCCTTAAATCTACCGCTTCGGCCCGACTGCATTAGTTTTGAGCACGTCCACTTGGCCACTTCCGACCGCGGGCCGCTTTTTGACTCATTGAAAGCGAGCGGTTATTGCTTGGGGCGCGACGATTGGAATATCCTGGCGATGCAAACATCATTGTTCGACGGGCTGAAGAATGGTCGAAGGGAGTCGCCCCATGGTCAAGCCGGGCTAACACATGCTTAAGTGGTTTTGAATGCTTGCAACTCTTCGATTGTGCTGAGTCGCACGCCCCTCGTCGCTCGGGCAGAATCGCACGTCGTATGTGACGAGACTCTTTCTTGACATGCTGCGCTTATCAGACAATACTAGTGGGCAATCTCCGCACGTCAACGGATTGTGAAAGCATGTGAGAGTTTGGACTATTCTCTCTCGCATGGCTATTGGAGTGCAATTCTCGATAGGTATACTCCCATGAGGACAATCCGCAAGAATCTCGGCATCTGCCTCTTTATTGCCTTTCTGAGCGCCTTTTGGGCGGAAGCCCTCTCTCAGGAACCGTCCGGTTTCGAACAACGGAAAAGCGATCAAGATGGAACCTATCAGATAAGGCCAGGTGACATTTTAGATATTAAGTTTTTTTATAGCCCCGAATTAAATGAGCTCGCTTTGCCAGTACGCCCGGATGGCCAGATTGCCCTTCAGCTAATCGGCGACGTGCGAGCCGCCGGTCTCACAACGCGTGCGCTGCGCGATCAGTTAGTCCTTGCTTACAACAAGCAATTGAAGGATCCCGAAATTGCGGTTATCATTCGGGTGTTCAATTATCAAAAAGTGTTCGTCGATGGTGAAGTGGGCCGTCCTGGTGTTGTCGATCTAAACGGCCCGAAGACTGTTTTCCAGGTGATCGCCGAGGCAGGCGGCCTTAAGGATACGGCGAGAACGAGCGACATCCTCGTAATTAGAAGGGGCGAAGGCGCAAAGCCCGTCCTCCTCGCATCAAACCTGGAAGCCATCCTCCGTAAGAGCCCCACTGGGGAAGAGCTCATGTTGCGGCCCTATGACATTGTCTACGTTCCTCGGTCAAAGATTGCGAACGTCAACCGGTGGATAGACCAATACATCCGGAAGAACATCCCAATTACCTTCGGCTTTTTTCCGGGAACGAATTTGTGACGGTTGCTGCATGTCAATAGTGAACTTACACAAAGACATCCGGCGTTCTGACGGCGAACTTCCTCTTGACCTGTCGAGCAGTGACGCACGCTGGGAAGGGACGAAGGAGGTGCATCAGCAGTTCCGGCGTCTCCGAAGTCTCTTGGTGACGAATGCCCCATCACATCTGAGCGTAGTTATTGCCAGTATTCGCGATTCCGCGGCCGCCGCTTGGGTGGCGTCCAATCTTGCATGCGCATTTGCTGAAAACGGAGAGTCGTCCTTGCTCGCGCTTGTCAGCGGCGAACAGCCACAAGCGGGTCTTCAGCTGAATGCAGCAAATCCGGCACTCGACCTGGATCTCGGTGATGGCTGCCGTGGATTCAGCCTCCGGTCAACGCAAACGTCCCATATCAGTCTCCTCGATTGGACGGCGGCCAGCGGGCCGCAAGTCGCCGCAAGCACGGCCTTCGCGCTCGCGATACCGAAACTTCGCGATTTGACGCGGGTCCTTTTGGTTGACTCCGCGCCGCTGGCTGAGTCGTCGCAGTGCCTCGAACTGGCGCAGTTCTCGACGGGCGTGGTTCTTGTGCTCGATGCCAATCGGGATAGCAGGGCCGAGATTCAGCATCAAGCCGACATCATTAAGCGCGCGGGGTTTCGGCTCTTGGGCGCCGTCCTGAACAACCGTGAGCCGGAATTGCCCTCTCTGATTGAGAGGATGCTGTAGCGAATATGCCTCCTTCGGTCACAGCCTCGGCAATACATGGCCACGCGCAGCGTGGTCCACGACCAACTGCGCCGACGTGGGTGTTAGGCGTTTTCATCCTTGGTATCGCGTGTGTCGTTGCGCTGGCCTTGGCGATGGCACTTGGGCAAGGAACTCTCGCCCTGATTCTCACGTTAACAATCTTCGGGACAATGGCATTTGCTCCGATTGCGATCTGGTTTCCTGGTCTCTTTGAGCAGACTGTCCTTTTCCTGATCGGAGTGACGCTTCCTCTGACACTTGTGATCCTGAAGAAACATTTTGTGTTCCGAGAGGAGCCGCATTATGGCGGGTCCATTGGCCTGCAAATTACTGCCACCGATCTCCTAATGGCACTGATGCTCTTCGGCGTCTGGATAGGCGCGGTAGCAAAGCCGGGAAAGCGGCCGCGATTGGATCCTGCCATCCTGAAGGGATTCGTTCTGTATTACGTCCTAGTGATTCCATCGGCAGTTTTTGGCCACGATGTGGTCCTCGGTGCTTACGAGCTCGCCTCGCTCATACAGACCTTCGCCTTCTTTATCTTCATGCTGTATTTTCTCTCCACGGGCCGCCAGATCAGGGCCTTTGCGGGCGGCTTGGTGATGAGTCTGCTGCTGCAAAGCGTTGTGACCATCATTCAGCAGGAACGGCCCGGCAGCTTGAGCCAGTTCACCCCCGGCGCCCAGGAGGCCGAAAATGCCCGGGTCGTGAAAGGCCGCTTGGCGCTTCCCGACATGGATGCTGGTACCACATTTATCGGCGGTGAATTGCAAGTTCGTCCCACCGGCCTGATTGCGCATCCGAATTTGCTGGCGGGATTTCTCGCCATGTTGATGCCGGTGGCATTCTCGCTCTGGGTGGCGGGACCGCCGCTTCTGCGATGGTTCGCCACACTGACTTTGCCGTTCTCCGCCGTGGCGATGTATTTCACTTTGTCCCGAAGTGGATGGATCGGTTTGCTTGCCGGAATGGCCATCGCCCTTGGTGTCTCGCTGAAATGGCGGATCCTGCGCCTATCGCTCCAACAAAAATTGATCGCCCTAACGCTATTCGTGGCTGCTATCGGTGGCTTGGCCACCCAAGCTTCGAAGATCTACCTGCGCCTCACCGAAACGGCGACTGACGCAATCGATTATCGCCGGGATTTGGGAATAGCGGCCCTGAAGATGGCCGTCGTCCACCCCTTTCTTGGCGTGGGTCTCAACTCTTTCGATACGGCCGTACTCCCCTATGACTCATCCCAAGACAGCAAGTACAAGAAGCTTCCAGTGCACAATATACTGCTGCTTGAATTGGGTGAAATTGGAATTTTCGGCTTTACCGCTTTCGTCATTCTGTGGACCGTTGTCCTCCGGCTAATGTTTCGAGCCGCGCGGCAATGCACCAGCCGCTCACAAAAGCTCCTGGCCTTGTTCTCCTGCTGCGGCGTTATTGCCTTCTTCGTGACCGATCTAAGTGGCCCGGTATTTCGTACACCAACTTTCACTTCCATGATCTGGGCACAGGTCGCGTTGTCGCTCGCCATCTCCCGACTTCAAATGAAAGATCTGGCGGGTATTAGGCCGCCGCAAATCCGTGAGCTTCAGCCGACAGGAGGAACCGTACATTGCATGTCTTGATTACTGGCGGGTGTGGGTTCATCGGATCCCACCTAACCGATCATTGCCTGGGTGCGGGCTGGAAGGTGACGGTTCTCGACGATCTTTCCACCGGCTCCTTGAAGAACGTCGCCCACCTCTCGGGGCATCACAATTTTCGCCTCGTAGTGAATGGCACGACGTCGGCAACCGTTGTCGACGAGCTTGTCAACTCCTGCGATTTCATCTTTCATCTCGCCGCGGTCGTGGGCGTCAAACTGGTCGTCAATCGGTCCGTCCACAGCATTGAAAAGAACTTGCAGGGTACAGAGATCATCTTCCGATCCGCGGGTCGCCATCGGAAGCCGGTTTTGCTCACGTCGACGTCCGAGGTTTACGGAAAAAGCGTGGACCTGCCCTATCGGGAAGACGCTGATCTGTTGATTGGCCCTCCGACCTGTGCTCGTTGGTCTTATGCCTGTGGAAAGGCGCTCGATGAGTTTCTCGCCCTGGGCTATTGGCGCGAGCAGAAGCTACCGGTCATCGTCGTCAGGCTCTTTAATACTGTAGGCCCGCGTCAATCGGGCGAACACGGAATGGTGATTCCCAACTTCATCCAGCAGGCGTTGGCTGGTCAGCCCATCACCGTCTTCGGTACTGGAACGCAAAAACGCTGCTTTGGCTATGTGGCAGATGTCGTCAAAGCGATCAAAGCTCTCTCGCAGACGCCAGAAGCCTTTGGCGAAATCGTAAATATCGGGGGCACAAGAGAGATCTCGATGGCAGAGTTAGCCGTTTTAGTAAAGCACTCCACTGACTCTGTGTCGGAAATCCAATACGTCCCCTACCACGAGGCCTATGGGCCGAGTTTTGAAGATATGCACCAACGAATCCCCGCTGTAACTAAATTGAAGAAGTTAATTGGGTTTGGTCCCGAGACGCCGCTTGAGTCGATCCTGTCTGAAACAATCGCATGGATGAGAACCTCCGATCAAGAGTTCCCACGGACAGCCCTTCGCGCGGCGGCCCATGTGGCCTAGGCAACCAGGAGACCCGATGGAATTGCAGGACGAGGATCGATTTGCCCAAAGCCCTTCTTTAATGAGAGGGCTGACTATGCGCGACGTTGCCGTGGTGCTCTTTCGCCGGAAATGGGTCATCCTTTGGACCTATCTGGCGATAGTGTTGGCGACGGCTGCCTACTGCTTCTTCTGGCCGCCCAGCTATGCAGCGTCTCTCCGCTATTTGGTGAACCATGATCGCGCTGAACCGGTTATTTCGGCCGACCAGAACGACCCGCGCATTTTGACGAAAGAGACGGTCACGGAAGAGGACATGAACTCGGAAATGGCCATCATGCAAAGTCCGGCTGTTATTGAAGCGACAGCCCGCGATATGCGGATTCAATATCTGACGGAACACTGGGCCATTCGCTTACTAAAAGCTCCGTCCCGCTTTATCCGCGGCATCTATGACGATTACCACCACCGGGACGTACCTGGAGCACTTGAAGAAGCAACCGTCCGCGTGGCGAAATCGCTTGATGTAGTTCCGCAGAAGAAGTCAGATGTCATCGAAGTGACGCTCACCTGGGGCAGTCCGGAGATGGCGCGCGCCATTCTCGAAAAGCTTGCCCAACATTATGAGGCCCAGCACGTAATGGCGCATGAGGTGGCCGACACCATGACAATGTTCCAGGCGGAAGCAGAGAAGAAGCGGCTTCAGCTTGACGAAATCGAACGACAGATGGAAGCCATCCGGCCCGGCGCCACGATTGGCACTCTGGCGATCGAAAAGGATCTGGCATTGCGCCAGGCTCTGGAGTTTGAGTCGGAGTGGCACAAGGCCAACGTGCTGCAGGCGCAGGCCGAGGCGCGAGTCTCAAGCCAGAGTAGTGCTCTCGCCGGAATGCCGGAGCACGTCGTATCTGAAGACCGCTCGCTGCTTAACCAGACCGCCATTGGCGGTCTGCGCGGTAGAGTCCTCGAACTCCAACTGAAGCGGTCGGAACTCTTGCAGCGCTATCAGCCTGATAATCGACTGGTCCGCGAGGCGGACGAGGAACTGGCCAAGGCGAAAACGATGCTTGAATCGGAGGTCAACAGTCCGCTGCACGAGCAGACAACCAGCCTGAACAAACTTTCGGAGCGCCTGCACGAGGATTTGGCAGCGGACCGCACCACTCTCTCGGCGAGCTCCGCCTTGAGCGATGGCATGAAACGGGCATACGAAGACTACCAAGGCCGGCTTCGCCAGATCGAAAAGCAATCTGTGACGCTACAGACGCTGGACCGCCAGCGCCGCGAAGCAGAAGACAGCTACCTCCTTTATAAGAAGCGCTTTGAAGAAGCCCGCATGCAAGCCCAGCTAGACCGCACGCACGTCGTCAACGTCCGGCAGTTGGAGCCGGTTTGGGCAGACTCCTCGCCCGTTAAGCCCAACAGCAAGTTGCTCTTAAAACTCGCGCTCGGCGTGGGGCTCCTGGTCGGGCTTGGCGTCGCGTTTCTGCTCGAGTTGCTCGACCGCCGCCTTCGCACCGAACACGACGTTGAATCGACACTTGGCATTCCAGTTCTCGCCTCCTTTGAGGCGCCCACTCGCAGCGAACGATCTCATTCAAAGTCTTCGCGTTTCGGGAGCGTCATTTGACGTCTCCGCTGTTAGAGTCTGCCGGCGATCAGCAACCGAGAGACAGCTCTCTCTTGCAAAGCGATGGCGCGTCGACGCGGCGCAATGCTGCGGCTCTGCTTGCCGCTCGATTGATCGTACCCGCGCTGAGCGTTTTCTTGGTAACTGCCATCGCGCGATTGGGGGGGGCTGGCAGCCTAGGACAGTACTCGTTTCTGGTGACACTTTTTGTCCTGGCAGAAAATTTGAAGTCGTGCGGTCTCAATAGTTATTTGACAAGAGAAGTTGCGCGAGAGGGAAACTCCGCGCTGGTCTATTACCCTAGCCTGATCCGCTTTGGCTTAGTTGGCGCGGTCGTCATGGCGCTGGTCTTGGTCGCCGTGGCCGCCACCACCTCCAAGTCAGAAGAAATGACGACCGCCGCAATTTTCATTTCCCTGGGCCTTTTTCCATCTGCCTTTTGCATAGCGGGCGATGCGCTCTTTCTCGCCCTTGAGAAGAGCCAAATATCGATGTATATCACCCTTGGCGAAAATTCCATTCGATTGCTTGCGTCGCTTGGTATGGTCGTTGCCGGCTACCGGACCGTAGTTCCACTGGCCATCATTTACGCCGCCAGCAGAGGTTTGGCCGCTGTTACTCAGCAACTGGTCATCCGGCGAAGACTCGGCAGTCTGATTCCCCCCTATTCTTCCGACGCAACACGAACAATGCGGGGCCACGCTCTCCCGTTCCTGACGCTCTTTGTGGCGCCATTGCTGCTATTCAAGATGGATGTCGTCCTGCTGGGCGCTTTCGCCGGTGACTACCAACTCGGCCTTTATTCAGCGGCGATGCGGCTTATCGCGGTCTACCTGATCGTGCCCGATGGAATCATGACCGCACTGTTTGTGCTTCTTTCGAAATATGTAGGATCTGGCGCATGGAGCGATTTCAAGCTCCTGGCCGCACGCACCACGCACTATCTGAGTCTCGGCCTGCTGCCTGTCACACTAGCCACCTGTTTTCTGGCGCCGTTTGTGTTGCGAATTCTCTTTGGCAGCAAGTTCGACTCCGCCGTGCCGCTTTTGCAAGTCCTGGCGTTCGCTCTAACTCCTTATGCAATGTGTGGCGCATTAGGCGATACCTTAATCGCGCTCGAGAAGCAAGGCCAACTGGCAATTGTCGTTATCGTTTCAATCGCTCTCAGTGCGTTGGTTTATGTGGCCTTAATCCATTCTTACGCGGCCCAGGGCGCCAGTTGGGCCTTTCTGATCTCAACCATGATTCTTGTTATCCTAACCGCTCGACAAATTCTCAAGTCGGGAATTCTCCCGCTCCGGTCCATCGTCGCCGCCATACTCCCCAACCTCTTGTGCCTCGTTGTTTTTGAGTATTCCAGGCGCTGGGGATCTCCGCTAACTGTCGCTCTGCTCACCTGCGCGACCGGACTCGCTGCTTTGGGCGCAGCTGAGATCCAACGCAGGTTGAGCGTCGAGCGGAGCGACCTCCATCTGATGCCGGGCACCGGCTACCGAAATCTGGGGATTCTATGAGCGATATAAAGGTCTCCATCGTCATTCCGACCTTTAACCGCGGTGAACTGCTGCGCCACTCCCTCCCGGCGCTCGTCACCCAGCACTGCGATGGCTTTCGCTATGAAGTCATTTTTGTGGACGATGGCTCGACCGATCACTCCGCGGATCTGATTGCCGAGTTCATGCGTGATCATCCGACGATCCTCCGATATGAGCGCATACCGCACTCGGGTAGCCCCGGCCGGCCTCGTAATGTCGGCGTAAAGCTTGCGCTCGGTGAAGTCATCCTGCTTCTGGATGACGACGTCGTCCCCGCCCTTGACCTCGTCCAGCAGCACTGGCTGTTCCATCAGGCCCACTCCCAATCCCATATAGCCGCTTTGGGCAACCTTGTCGTGCCGCCCGAATCGCTCAGCGACCCGATGTCGCTGTTCCACAAGTTTCCCTATGAAGAAGCAGCCCGCATGCCCAAGCTGACTTACTTGTTCTTCTGGACCTGCAACGTTTCCGTCAAGCGCTCCTTTATGTCCCGCGCTGGTGTTTTTGATGAGGACTCAGCGTTGCATCCACTCGAAGACATGGAATGCGGTTACCGGTTGTTTCAACAAGGCCTCGACCTGAAGTATCTGCCGGACGCAACGGGCGCTCATCTACACAAAACCAAGGCTTCCGATGTTGCGAAAAAGGGCCAGCGGACGGGGCGTGCCCAGGTGGTCTTACTGCGTAAAGTGCCGGATCTTGGGGTTCGCGCCCGGTTCGGCATCCTAACCCCCGAGCTTCCCTTCAAGATCCTTGCGTGGCGTTTTCTCCGCCGGTGTGCCTTCCGCCTCGCGGATAATCCGGTCACAAACTGGCTTTTGCGCCGAATGGGAGCCGAAACCAAGTCTCGAAGCGCTGTCACCGACGCTTACTACTACCTAATGTTTCGCCGAAACATGCTCTCTGGCTTCGCAGCCGCCCAGCGAGACTACGCAGAGCTACGGAAAATGTTGTCAACCCCCAAAAGTGAAGCAGTGCGATCATGAGCAGCCTTCACATCGACGCCGCACCCATCACTCTGGCGCCTATTGACATCACGGCGGTGATCCCCACTTACAACCGTCAAGAGCTGTTGCCCCGCGTTCTGGCGGCGCTGATCAATCAGAAGTCCGAAGGCATGCGCCACGAGATTCTGTTTGCCGACGATGGGTCGACAGATAACACACCGGCTGTCATCGACGAAGTGGTGCGTCAGTACCCGCATATATTCCGATACCTGCGCCTGCCTCATACTGGCAGCCCGGCATTCCCCAGGAACCAGGGCGTGCGCGAAGCCAAAGGAACCGTCATTCTGCTCCTTGACGACGACGTCATTCCCGACCCTACGCTCATTCTTGAGCACTGGAAATTCCACCGCGACCATCCGGAATCCGAGGCTGCTGCCCTAGGTCATCTTTATTTGCCTGAGGATGTTAAGCGCGACCCCATGTCTTTCCTTCACAGATTCAGGGAAGATCAGATTCTTGCCGCGGACCACCTTAACTATCTATTTTTTTGGAGCGGTCACGTCTCGCTCAAACGGGAATTCATGCTCAACCATGGCATGTTCGACGAGACTCCAGTGCTGCATCCGCTCGAAGACATGGAGTGCGGTTACCGGTTGTGGAAGAGTGGCCTGAGGTTGCAATATCTGCGGGCGGCCTCAGGGGGCCACGCCCACAAAATGAATTCCGCATCCATCCCCAACCTCGGGCGCCGCCTGGGCCGGGCACAACACGCCTTGGGCTTCAAGATTCCCGACAAATACATGATGCGTCATTTCCATATCATCTCGGACACTATGGGCTTCCCGGGATATCAAATCGGCCAGATTCGCCGCGCCTTTATGTTTAGCGCTGACAATCCCATTACCCGGGCGATTGTCCGTCTCCTGGGCGGGGAGAAACCCACCCGCAGTTGGGTCACCGACCTTCATCACTATTTATGTTTCCGTCGAAATACCGTAGCCGGCTATAAGGCGGCGGTCCGCGAATCAAAACAGAATGGAGTGGGACAACCTGTCGAGACGTAGTCTAAGATTCCGCACTCTGCTGCTGCTGTGCCTCCTGATACCGGCGCTCGCCGTACTCGTGTGGGCGGTCCAGCACCATCCGGATCCGCCGCCAACGAAGCCTGGACCGGCCACCATCCGGGTGGATACGCGCGCGCCGAGCACCCCCGTCAGCCCCTTAATTTTCGGCGCCACCGTGGAATGGACGGAAAATGGAAATCGCATTTTCGATCCGGCAGCCGGCAAGCTGCGGGTGGACATCCTCAATGCGCTACGGCCCTTACGGATTCCTGTCTGGCGTTTTCCGGGCGGAATCCTCTCCGATCACTATGTGTGGCGCTCCGGTGTGGGACCGATTGCCGCGCGGCCTAAGGCGCAGAACCCGATGGACCGCACGGTTCACGAGAACAATTTCGGCACTGACGAGTTCATCGCCTTTTGCCGGTCGTTGCAATCGCAGCCGCTGATCACGGCCAATTTTGGGAGTGGTTCGCTTGAGAACACGCTTGAGTGGCAGAAGTATTTTTTGGCGCAGGGCTTTCCTGTTCCCTACTGGGAAATCGGGAATGAAATCTACCTCTCAGAGCCTAGGGACAACGCGACGATTCCTGGCAACGACAAACGCATCTTCAAGACCTCCGCCGAGTACGCCGCCGGTTTCAAGGAATGGGCCGCCGCCCTGCGCAAGGCTGATCCCAACATCAAGGTCGGTGCAATCGCCGCCACTTATAACGCCAGCAAGGAACATCGCGATTGGCTTGATCAACTCGTTAATCAAGCCGGGTCCTCCGCCGATTTCGTCGCGCTGCACAACTCCTACGCGCCATTGGTGTTCGGCTCATATTCCTATACCGACGACCACAAACGTCAGCTCGCCTATCAGGCGATGTTCGCGCAACCCGCATTCGCCGCCGAAGATATCCGTAAAGTCGAAGACCGCTACAGCTCGGGGAAAAAACCGGACATAGCGATTACCGAACATTTCCCGCTATTCGGAGCCGGAGGATCGCAACACCAGATTCTTCAGATTCTCGATCAATCGCGAACGCTGGCCTCCGCGCTGTATACGGCCAGCCTTTTTCACACCTACATACGCGAGCATGTATGGATGGCGAATTACAATATCGCCGTCAGCAAGTGGTTTGGCGCTCTACTCACTGATGGTGATTCCGGCCTCATCAAGACCCCTACTTACTATGTCTTCGACCTGTATCGCAACCATTTTGGAGACCGGATGCATCCGACGGAGGTCAAAAGCGACACCTACAACTCATCGCAGGTCGGCATGACGAATGCGCGAGAGAATGTACCTTATCTGGACGCAGTGTCGACCTCCGACGCGGACGGTAACCTCTATCTGGCAGTCATTAACCGGAATCTCTTCTACCCGGTGGAAACAGCGATTGAAGTGAACGGAAGCGCCCCGGCAGGGGATGCCTCAACCCTCACGCTAAGCGGCCCTTCCCCAAATTCAGTTAACGGTCCCTCCATTGAGAGTTCTGCCCAGGCCAATGGACGGATCGAAGAGGTTGCGTCCCAACCGAAGGCGACCCACGGTCAGTATTCCTTTCCGCCGGCATCGCTTACGATTCTAAAATGGCTTCCGGCTCAAACAGGCGGGAAAGCGGAAGTTAGCGAAAGGAAACATGTCGCCAATCATTGATCCAACTGCAAATGTGATAGCACCCGAAGTAAAGGACTTACGAGGGATCGATACGCCGCCCTTGAGCGGTCTCCGAAAGATAAGGTCCCATCTTGGCGCGGCGTTTTACAACATGGCCATCAACGGCGTGCCGTTTCATGCCATTCGGCAAGGTTACCTTCGCGCTTGCGGAATGAAGATCGGCCAAAAGGTTGCCCTGATGCGCGGCGCTATTGTGGTTCGCCCTGAACAGATCAGTATCGGTAGTCATTGCATTCTCGGATTCAACGTGTTCTTGGGCGGAGAGGGCGGCATTCAGATCGGGAACAACGTTAATATTTCGAGTTTCTGCGCTATCCTTGGCGGCCGGCACGACATGGACGATCCCACCTTTCGAGCCATTTTGAACCCCGTTATCATTGAGGATTACGTTTGGCTGGCAACGCGTGTCACCATCGCCGGCGGTGTTCGAATTGGGCGTGGCGCAGTGGTTGCCGCAGGCGCAGTCGTAACGCGGGACGTGCCTCCGTATCACGTTGTGGGCGGCGTGCCGGCTAAGAAAATAAGGGAGCGCAATCCAGAGGCATGCGTGTATGAATTTAACTACCAACCCTGGTTCTTCTGACCTCGCCCGCTCCCCGGAGTTGGGTTGTGAGTTGTCGATCGTCATTGTGTCGTGGAATGTCCGCGACATGCTGCGCGATTGCCTTCGCTCGATCGAGCAACAGAATACCGGCGGCTGGGCGGAAGTGGTGCTCGTCGACAACGCTTCGTCTGACTCCACCTGCGAGATGGTGCACCAGGAGTTTCCATGGGTGCGCCTCATCGACAATCCACGGAATCTGGGGTTCGCCCCTGGCAACAATCTGGCGCTGCAAAGTGTACGCGGGGAATTTGTCCTGCTGTTGAATCCGGACACCGTCGTCTATCCGGGCACATTGAGGAAGATGGTTGAATTTGCGCGAGCAAACCCTTCCTTCGGTATCGTGGGGCCGAAGCAATTCGACAGGAACGGCAAGATTCTGTTCGAAGCCGGAGTCGATTTCCCCAGCATCTGGAATGTACTTTGCGATTTGATGATGCTTTCAGTCGTGTTCCCGCGCAGCCGCTTGTTTGCCGGACGCAAAATGGGCTACTGGGATCACCTGGACGACCGTGAAGTCCCCGCCATCTCGGGCGCTGCGATGCTCCTTCGCAAGTCCGTGCTCGACCGGGTCGGGCTCCTGGACGAGACCATGTTTTGCGTCGAAGACATCGACCTGTGCTCGCGCGTTCGCCGTGACGGCCTTAAGGTCTATTACATGGGCTCCGCGCCGATCGTGCACTACGTCGGCGGGAGCCGGGCTAGCAGCAACGCAGGCTTGCAACGGCAGATCGCTTTCCAGTCGCTGTGGCTCTATTTACACAAGAGCCGCGGCTCGCTCTCACCTATGGTCTTGAGTGTCGTCGTATTCTTCTGGGCACTTTTGGCGTGGCCGGCCACTTTTTTTGCGGCGAGGATGATTCCCTCAGGCGAAGGAAAAGCGCGTCTGGACTTTCTCAGCCTTCTCGCCAAGCGCCTCCTCCAATGGAGCTTGATGGACAAGTCAAAATTCCGCCATCACCTGGCGAAGCCCCCGTCGCTCAATAAGCCGGATAGCGATCACTCCGGAAATATCGATTTCCCTTCGTCTCGACCTGCGGAGCATTCCCGGCCATGAAGATCGGAATCGACGCGCACGGCATTGGCGGCCACAGCTTTGCGCCAGGCAACGAAACGTATTTCGGAAATCTGATCCGCGAATTGCTCGCGATCGACAATCAGAACGAATACCACATTTTTGTCAATCATCCCGAGTCGATGGCCGCCACTGTTAAAGGTCGCGCAAATGCCCGCCTCGTGGCCTTACGTCCAAAATCGCAGTGGATTCAGCGGCCATTCAGTCTGCCCTTATATTCGAGGACTCACGGTCTCGATTTAGTGCACGTACCCTTTTGCCGTCCGCCCTTCACCGGCGCGAAAACCATTGTCACTGTTCACGACGCGAACTTTGAGCTCTTCCCACAGGACTTTACGACCGTTGAATTATGTCGATTGAAACTGCTCGTCCCGAGCAGTTGCCGCGATGCGGACTTAATCTTCACCGTATCCGAGTATGCAAAGGATGAGCTCTGCCGCCTCTACAACCTCCCTCGGCAAAAGGTCGTGGTCACTTACAATGCGGCCGATCATTTCCTTGACCGCGCAGCGGTCGCATCCAGATTGGAAGGCGCAGCGGTGCCGCATCAAGACGCTGCTCCCGCTTCAACCGGGTTTCCTGAACCCTACATATTCTTCGTCGGCATGATCGCGCCAAAGAAAAACTTGGTCCGGTTGGTGAAGGCTTTCGATTTGATCAAGTCGCGAACAAGTTTACCCCACCAACTTGTGATCGCCGGTAAGTGGGGCTGGAAAAATGAAGAATTGAAAGCCGTACTGCTTACCCTGCGATATCGCGGCAGCATTCATTTCCCCGGTTATTTGACGCCCGCCCAGTTGGACCGCCTACTGCTGCGCGCAGAGGTGTTCGTCTTCCCTTCCCTGTATGAAGCATTCGGCATCCCACCCATGGAAGCCCAGGCTTTTGGTGTGCCGGTCCTTATTTCAGAAACAACCTGCTTCCCGGAAATCTATGGAAATTCGGCAGCCTATTGCGATCCCTATAGTGTCGATTCCATCGCTGCGGCACTCGAATCGCTGCTTCTCGATCCGGTTAAGAGGGCCGAACTTGTTGCTCTTGGCAGGAAGCGCGTCTCGCACTTCCAGTGGAATCGAACGGCACGGACCGCATTGGCTGCCTACCAAAGTCTTTTTGCAAAGGACCCCTCACCTGCCGCCGATCTTGTGGGAACCCAAACGCCATGAAAGTTGCTCTTTACTATCCCTGGGTCTATATCCGCAGCGGCGGAGAGCGCACCATCTCGGAGTTGGTGGCTCGCAGCCGGCACGATTGGACCATCATTACTAACCGGTTCGAACCCGAGTCCACCTTCCCAAGTCTTTCGCAGGCAAAGGTAATCGAACTGCCGCGGGTCTCCGTCCAGCGATCGTTCAGTCACGTCGCCCGTGCTGCCTGGCGAATTGGCCGCCAAAAGCTTCCGCTCGAAGGGCAGCAGGCGCTGGTGGTTTTCTGCGAAGGCCTCGGCGATTTCGTCAACTTCCGCAATTCGCATCTCCCCGTCATTTGCCTTTGCCTCACACCCTTGCGCGCCTCTTTTGACCCGCACTATCAGGAAGTCTATCTGCAAATGAAAGGCGCCAGCCTTCTGCGCCGCCTGCTGCTCAATGGCTTTGGTGCCGCCTTTCGGGTGGCCGACCGCATCGCATGGCGTCGATATTCGAAAGTTTTCGCTATCAGCGGCGAAGTCCGCAACCGCATCATTGCCGGCAAACTCCGCGCACCAGATAAGATCGACGTAATCTACCCTGGTGTTGACCCGGCCGCCCATCAGCCCACCGAAACCTATCTCCCTGAGTTTCTGATCCCGGGTCGCATCATGTGGACCAAGAACCTGGAGCTCGGCATTGATGCATTCATGGATTTGATGAAGCGACGACCTGACCTATTGCGTTTCCGCCTTATTATTGCCGGCTA
>Ga0206891_10046_pt1 | contig 38782 bp, 35 predicted proteins | sample Alteio_BWOrgHeat_55_FD_153246 | JGI IMG/M metagenome (GOLD analysis project Ga0206891, IMG submission 153246) | Enriched cells from forest soil in Barre Woods Harvard Forest LTER site, Petersham, Massachusetts, United States - Alteio_BWOrgHeat_Nextera7 ...
CCGGCGCCTCCATCGGATGGATATTTCCTGATGCCTTTTGAAAACTCATCAAGAATTCCGCCGCGAAGCGGCTTCCTTTCTGTTTTGCGCGGCGCAGTTTGCTTCGAACTCGACGGGCGGTAGATAACCGAGTGCCGAGTGTAGCCGTTTCTGGTTGTAGACCTTTTCCAAGAACTCCCGGATTGAAGCGCGAGCCTCGGCCAAGTCCCGGTATTCGTTGCGCAGGACTTCCTCGTACTTGAGAGTTTTTACAAATGACTCACAAGCGGCGTTATCCCACGGATTGCCCTTGCGCGACATGCTGATCGCGATGCCGTTCGCCTTGAGCAAATCTGTATAGTCGCTGCTGGCGTATTGCGTACCCCGGTCCGAATGATGGACCAGCCCGGGTTCGACGACGCGGTGTGAGAGCGCCATGCGCAGGGCTGTCAGCGTGAGCGAATCTTCCATGGTGCGGTCCAGCGTCCAGCCGATCACCCGGCGCGAGTAGGCGTCCAGGATCACCGCTAGAAACACGAACTCGTCGCGGAGCCGGATATACGTGATATCAGCCCGCCACAACTGATTGGTCGCGGTGAGGATCATGTCCCGCGCCAGGTTCGGATAGATTCTGCGCGGGTGATTCGAATCGGTGGTGACGAGGAACTTCCGCTTCCGCACGCACAACAGATTGTCCTCGCGCATCAGTCGGTAGACACGTTTCGGATTCACGTGCCAGCCGCGACGGCGCAACTCGGCGGTAATCCGCGGCCGGCCGTAGCTGGGCCACTCCACGGCGATCTTCTGAATCGCATCGCGCAGATCCATATCCAGGTCCGACCTCGGCTCGCTCTCGTCGAAGCGATAAAAGCCGGACCGGGAAACCCGGCCCAGCTCCACCATCCGGTCAATCGTCAGTCCACGATGGGCTTTCACTTCTTCTTGAACCTTTTGGTAGACCGCGGATTTCCAGTCAAAGCCTGCAGCATCCGCTGTTCCTCGATGCGCTGCAAGCACCCTTTCAAAAAATCAATTTCAAGAGCCTGCTGACCGATCTTGCGTTCCAGCTCCGCAATCCGCCCTTCGGCCCAGCGCTGCTTTCCCGGGCCCGGAAACACGTTGCCCGGCCCCTGGCGAACCTCCCGCCGCCAGCGATGCAGCACGTTTGGGTTCACTTCCAGTGCCCGCGCCACCTCGCCGATCGAACTCCCTCGTTCCAGCCGCTGCACTGCGGCCAGCTTGAACTCCTTCGTAAACGCCCTTCTCGACAACCCCATGACTCGATTCTCCTTTGAATGGATTTTGAGTCTTAACGGCTTGTGTCAAGAATGGGGGCAAGTCCAAAATCGCCTTAAGCACCGCCGGCGTTAGCAGATTTAGAAGCATCAACAGGAAGAGCAAGACCCGGCTAATAAAGGTGCGCATAAGAGTCTCCGTGGACTTGTCGAAGGCATTCACGAGGGTGCGTGAATCGAGCACCCAACCGCCCACGTTCTAGAAATGGAACCCGATGGTTGCGGTTATCGCGCGTGGTGTAACGTAGTGCGTGCCGCTGAAGGTTGAGAGGAAGTTGTAAACCGCCTCTTTGTCTGTAAGGTTGACGACAGTCAGACGCGCGCTGAATTTGTATCTGTCGCCATGGAACAGGTTGTCGTCCCCGATCGCGAGGTCGAAGAGATTGCGAGAGGCGACGCGCGGCGGGTTATGGTCGTCGTTCTCTGTCCCGGCCACTGGAATTGATAAATACTTTGAGCCATACTGCGAGGCGGGGCAAATACTATTCGGACTGATCGGCGTAGTAGGAGTCGCATACACGCCCGCGCAGTAGAGTCCCGCTTGGTACTGCTGGTCGGGAGTGATGATCGAGGCATCCACGACGGTGTCGCTTCCGTTCGGTCCGTTTGCACAATTGCCGCCCGCGCACGGAACGGGGCCTGCGGCAAGGCCGCTATCATAGCGCCAGTTAAAGCCAATCCAGGGCCAGTTTTTCTTCGGCTGATATTGAAGATGCGTCGTCTGGTTAAAAACCTCGTCGTGATCAATGCGGAACACCGCGGTGCTGCCCAACGAGGTCGGTGTAACGCCAATGCCGGCGAGCTGAGGGCCGAAAAACCGTGCCGCAACACTCGACATCACGACATAGGCGGTAAAGCCGTGGAAGTTTGGAACGCTGGCGCGGATTGCGTAGCCGGGGATCTTTGATTTTCTCCACTCGATGGGGTAGGTGATCGGTGTGTCGCCCAGGACGCTAAAGTCGTACGCGAGGTTAGTGTACTTCCAGATATACTCGGCATCGACGACCAGGAATCTTCCAAAAGCCTGCTCCAGACCGACGTGATATTCATTCCGTGTGCTGGGGCTGAGTGGCACTGCCAAACAGGGATATCCCTGTGTAATGGAGGCAAGCGCATTGATAACAGCATCGTTGCATCCAAGGCTGGCGAGCACCAAATTCTCATTGAATGGCGATTCTTGGGTACGGGCATATGCCACTCGCAGGACGGTATTGGTCCGCTTGATGTTGTAGGCAGCGCCGACGCGAGGTTCGGCCTGGCTGGCACTGGTAATGCCGTTATAGACGTCGCCCCGGATGCCTAGATTTAAACTCCAGTTCTTCCATGTGATCGTGTCTTGGACGTACAGTGCGAGTTCGTGAATATTAGCGTGGCCGTAATAGTTGTATAGTCCGGTCGAGGAAGTCGGTCTCGTCAGGTCGTACGGGGCAAGGATCGGCAAATACCCTGGATTCTGTTGGAGCCCGCCCGTGCATTGATTTAGACCCGTAATCGACGGGCTCGTATTGGGGCTTCCGTCGGGATTCAAACAAACGGCATTCTCAGTCGGATCCACAATTCCAAACCTGTCCTTCTCGGTCAGGATGGTGTCCTCATAGGTGACTCCCGCTTTGAGGTCGTGGATACCGTGGACGTAAGAGATACTGGCGCGGCCCCCTATATTCGTTAACGTTCGGCTCTGATCGACCGCATTCGTCTGCAGATCAGGCGTAAGATCGGCAAAGGGATTGTCACTGCCGTAGTAATTATATTGATCCTTCCGCACGAAGGCGCCCAAGGTAAATAGGAGGGAAGGACTCAGCAGATGCGTCCATACTGGCGCAACGTTATACGTTACGATCTTTGACCGTTGATCCTGAGAGCCGACCGGCAGACCGTTTGGGCCCAAGCCTCCGTTATCCACGACAAGCCCCGACCACGCCGTTGCGTTTTGAGCGTCCCATGAATTCGGCGTCTGGAACCAGGATCGGGAAAAGCCTAGATTGAGACTGATTGAATCGGCGTCGGTAGGCTTGATATCGATGCGGTCAAATACATTCGTCTCGTTACCATGGTCGTGGAGCACAGTGAATTCGGGGCCGTCAAGAAATCTGGACGTGTCAAGACCGTTCGCCGAGACAAAGTTGCCCCATTTCTGGCCGCCCCAGGCAAGATCGAATCCGCCGCCGGCGGTCCCAAAGTTGCCGAACGTGGTCGTGACGTCACCGTGAGGCTGGGTTACACCAAGGCCCGAGCGTGTATTCACCACGATCACAACGCTGGTCTTGCCGCCGAATTCGGCGGGAGGCGCTCCGGCGATTACCTCCATCGATTGCACTGAGTCAAGCGGGATCTGATTCGAGAAGACTTTGCTTTGCTGGTCGGTAATCGGCTGGCCGTCAACTGAAAACGAATTTGACGCGTGGTCGCCGAATCCGTGAAAGAGACCGTTGGAGTCTGCGGAAATCCCCGGCGTGGCAAGTGTCACAAGCGAACTGAGTGACGAGGATTGGCTTTCGAGGGGGAGTTTTTCAAAAAGAGCCCGATCCACATCCGTATGAGCAGTTGAATCGGTCTCGACCAAGTCTCCCGCCTCGGTCACTATCACTTCGGTCTTGGCCTCGCCAAGCGCCAACGTGATCTTCAACTCGTTCGGCACCGAGGATCGGATATTCAAGTCCTGGCCGCTCTGGTGAAAGCCGGGTGCTGAAATAACAAGGTGATAGTTGTTGAAAGGAATATTGACGAAATCAAAGTTTCCCGCGGTATCAGTCGGCGTAGTCCGGCTATATTGGGACACCGGATTCTCTAACGTGACCGTCGCCCCCTTGATCGCGGCGCCGGATGGGTCGAGGACCGATCCTTTTAACTCACCGCTGTTGGATTGACAATAGGTCGGAACGCTGAGAATTAGCGGGACGACAAGACAAACGAGTGTGGCGGAGACTGGCTTCGTCATTCCCTGATTTTGTAGGTTGCGCCGACAAACGCCAGTTGATTTCTACAGTCGGACTTGTTTTAGCCACAATCGGGATGTTACATGGGCTGGGCGGACTGCCGTAAGTAACTAGAGGCGGGGGCCGGTAATCCTACTTATTTTTAAAATCTGATTAACAGCTGCCAGCGTTTCCGGTGATTCCGGCTGACTGCCCGCTACTCAGCGCGAAGCATCGTCACCGGGTCGATCCGCACCGCACGGATTACCGCCGGCAAAGCGGCCAGCAACGCCGCGGCGAGAATCGTCAGCCACGGAAGTGCCAGCATAGCCGGATCGGTAGCCCTCACCTGATAAAGGAGCGACTCGATGTACCGAGCCGACCCAATGCCGAGGGCGATCCCGGCGCCGGCGCCGATCAGGACCATCCGGAAAACTTCGACTGTCACGCGCCACGCGATATCGCCCGCTCGAGCGCCAATGGCCATACGGATGCCGATTTCGCGCCGCCGTTGCAGCACTGAGTAGTCCAGCACGCCGTACAGACCTATGCCCGCAAGTAACAGCGCGACAATCGCGAAGAACAGCGCCAGCATCGCCAGCAGCCGCTCGCGGATGGCTTGTGCCCGCACCAAATCCGTCTGCGCGCGAACATTGCTCACGCGGAATTCAGGTTTCCCGTGAGGCACTTCCTGCTGCAGAATCGACGCCATCGCCAGCGGATTCGAAGTCGCGGTACGCACGATAAAGGTGGCTGTGCGTATAGGGCGCAAGGCGCCTTGCGCGTCGACCCGATGAAACGGAACATAAGCCACTGGCAAGATGGCATCCCGTATGTTCTTGTAGGGGGCGTGCTGGACCACACCCACCACCTCGTAACGATCGGACCCTTTCGCGAATACTTTGCCAAGTGGACTCTGACCGCTGAAGAATGTCTTAGCGAAAGTCTGGTTCACGAGAGCCGCGCCCGGAGAAGTATCGGTGTTGCGGAAGTCTCGTCCCTTAACGAAGGGAATCTTCATTGTCGCTATCCAACCGGGCGAAACGGCTAGGAAGTAAGCCCAAGTCGGGCCAGGAGGCGCGCCATTGATCGAGACTTCGCCATTCCTGGAGCCTCCGGTCAGCAGCGGCCAGTCCGCCAGTGCCACCGCTTCAACACCGGGGACCGCCCGGAGTTGTTCCGTAGCCTGCTCCCAATAGACGGGTGGACGGGCGGGTTGCGCAATCGTGTCAAGCGTCAGGAGCCGTTCTGCGGAGAAGCCCGTCGGCCGGTGCGATAGCTGATCGAAGGTAGTGACGAACAGCCCCGCTACGAACAGCACCAGAAAACCGAAGGTCACCTGAAGCGCGATCAACGCGTGCATTAAGCGACGGCGCGAGTGCGGGTCAGAACCACCTCTCAATGCGCTGGCCGGCTTGATGGTCGATGCCTTCAATGCCGGCGCCAGACCTAATAAGCACGTCACGGCCAGCGTCAGCGCAAGTCCGAATGCCAGCACCCGCCAGTCTGCCGGCAACACCAAATGTGCCGGATTGTCCGGCGGATTTATCTTGCTGACTACAAATGGCGCGGACCACCACGCGAACAGGGCTCCCGCCGAAGCCGAAAGAAAAGCAAGTAAAACACTTTCCACCAGAACCAGTTGCACCAGCCGCCATCGTCCCGCGCCGATTGAAACTCTTAATGCCAGTTCGCGTTCGCGCGCAGCCGCCTGGGCCGTCATCAGGTTGGCCACGTTCGCGCAGGCAATCAGCAGCACTAGCGCCACCAGAACACCTAGAGTCATTAGCGAGCGGCGGTAGTCCTTCTGCATGCCGGAAACGCCGGCGGTCGCAGGCTCTAGCGCCAGAGTCTGAGCCATAGACCTCGCTATGTTTGCTGGGTTCTGCGCACCGATGCCAGACGTCTTCGCCCGTTCCAATTCGAACGCATAGGCGATTGCATCGAGTCTCGCACGAACCGGCTCCACGGCAACGCCCGGCCTCAGGCGCGCTAACGTGCGGAACCATGTCCAATCATCATGAGGGGCACCCGGATGCATCATCGTCGGCACAAAAATGTCGATCGCCGTGCCCGGCTCGGTGCCGGTGAAGGGTTCCGGGGCCACCCCAACGATCTCGTAGACGGCTTCCACCGCATCGGCGGCATAGGGTGTTGGCGATGCATGTCGAAAGGTCCGCCCGATGACACGCGGATCTCCTCCGAAGCGGCGCATCCAGTAGTCATGCGAAAGAACAGCATAGGGATGTTCGCCGGGCTTCAGATCGTCGTTTTCGGTAAACAGCCTCCCCGCAGCCGGGTGGATCCCAAGCGTGTTGAACATCCATCCGGAAACGAATTGAAGTGAAGCCTTTTCCATCTCCACATCCGACCTGTAGGTGACATCGGCCTGCTCGGCATACGAAATCGCCATCAGCTCTGCCTCATTCTTCACCGCCTCGCGCATCTGCCGAAACGCCGGATAAGCCCACCCGTCGAACGTTTGCAACTTGCCATCAGAATCCGTTACGCGACGAGAGAGGCCGTAGAGCCGTTCCGGCGAAGCCACCGGCAAAGGACGGAGCAGTAGCGCATCCATCAGCCGGAATGCCGATGTGCACGCGCCGATCGCCAGGCCCAGCGAGAGAATCGCCGCCGCCGAAGTCACCTTTTTTTTCATTAGTTTGCGCCATCCGAAGATGGTGTCGGCGCGAAGCGAATCGAGCCAGGGCACCAGCCTGAAGTCGCGGCTCTCTTCGCGCCGACGCAGGGCGGAGCCGAACGCTCGTCGTGCTTCTGCGGTATCGCGGCCCTGTTGAATGGCTTCGTGAATATGGGACTCCATCTCCTCATCAATCTCCCGGCTCAGCCGGTCGCTGCGAAATACGTTTGCTATACGAGACCACCAGGACATGAATCCAACCCGCCTCATACTCTGACTTCTAAGTATAAAGACGTCTTGGTATCAATAAAGTTCGGGACAATTTTCTACTTTCCGTGTTCGCAGAACAACCCAAGCCACCATAGATTGTTCCGCATCGAGGTCGCGGAAGGCCTCTCTGCAGGCCGCGCGTAAGCAAGCCAATGCGCGCCCGGTGAACCAATCCAATTATGCCCACAAACCCGCGATTCCGTTTCAAACACCACCGCCCGGACACATGTGATAATCCGGGAATGCCGTCTCTCGGTCCTGCACCTATCGGCACCGTCGACGCGGCGGGTGACGGCGTTCGAGCCGCAACGCTGACCTGCACGGAAGTCCTCTCACTGCTTGAGCGTAGCCTCCATGCATCACGCGCAGAATGGCTGTTTTTCCGGGAATTGAAACTGGGCACAGGCCGCCGCAACGGCAGCATGCAACGTCTCGATGCATTCGCCCTGAACACCTTGCCCCATACGGCGATGAAGCGGGTCTGCTACGAAGTGAAATTATCGCGGGCCGATTTCCTGGTCGAACTGCGGCATCCCTTGAAGCGCAGGGTCGGCATGCGTTATTCGAATGAGTTCTATTTCGTGACGCCGGCTGCGATGGTAACCCCCGCTGAGATTCCTCCCGAATGCGGCTTGGTGGAAGTAGGCCGCGCGACTGTCGATGAATGGCGCACGCTGGTCTGCCGCCACGCCGGCTTCTTCTACTACGAGGCGGAAACGGGCTGCTTCTGCATCATGGCTGTGCCGGCGGCTTGGCGCGACCCGCCCGGACCGACGTGGCAACTGACGGCGGCGATGCTTCGGAATCAACGGCGATTAACGGCGTCGGAAATGCCAGCGCCGCTGCCAAAACAACAAAGACTAGCGCTCATTGAGCAAGCCTTCGAGTGACGTGGGTCAGCCGGCCTTGGATTAGGTCGGCAGAACCATTTTCCCGCAAAGTCTTTTAGTATGGCTTCAATTGCCACATTGAAGTTTCTTCGCGGCATGCGAAATTAAACGCCTTTCCGCGCGTCTTTTCGTAGGTCGGGCGACGTTAGACGCTTCGAAAATGCCGGTGGGCATCGAACCGCGCCGAACGAACCGCTGACCACGCCGGGCGCAATCGCAATATATGTTTTGACTCCAGTCTGCGAACGCCTCATAATGCCTAAGACCTTCGGTTCACAGGCAGTTAGGTACGGGCTCTCGGGTTTTGTAAGCAAACGGTACTTCAAGAGTGAAAGGAAGAAGGAAACCCTCATGGAAAACTCTTTAGTTCGCAGGTGTTTGGCAGAAACGTTCGGCACATTTTGGCTTGTTTTTGGCGGATGCGGCAGTGCCGTGCTGGCTGCGGCCTTCCCGAACCTCGGAATCGGCTTCGTCGGCGTGGCGCTGGCGTTTGGATTAACGGTTTTGACGATGGCCTTCGCTATCGGACACATCTCCGGCTGTCATCTGAATCCGGCGGTCTCAGTGGGACTGACCGCCGCGAAACGCTTTCCTGCATCGGAACTACTGCCCTATATCATTGCCCAAGTAATAGGCGGCGTCTTAGGAGCGGGCGTGCTGTACATGATTGCCAGCGGGAAACCGGGTTTCGACATCACTGGCGGGTTTGCTTCAAACGGCTATGGCGCTCATTCACCGGGCCAATACGCAGTGGGCGCGTGCTTGATTGCCGAGATTGTATTGACGTTCTTCTTTCTGGTGATCATTTTGGGTGCCACCGACAAGCGGGCGCCAGCTGGCTTTGCGGGAATTCCGATTGGACTCGGCCTCACACTGATCCATCTGATCGGCATTCCGGTGACCAATCTCTCGGTGAATCCAGCGCGCAGCACTGGGCCGGCGCTGATTCTGTCGATGTTTGGCGGCGGTAGTTGGGCTATCGAACAGCTATGGCTGTTCTGGCTGGCGCCGATTGTGGGCGCGATCGCGGCGGGAATTGTCTATCCAATGATTGCGGGCGAGCCACACGACGAGACCGTGGTAGTCGCAAAGGCTCGCGCGGCCAGTAACTAAACTCGCGCGCGAGTAACCCGGCCAACGCCGGAGGCCGGGCTCAGAAATCATCGCCCGCGTTGCCCGTCGCTTTAGCCCCGCAGGCCATCGAACGCAGCTTCAATATCGGCGCGGGCCTCAGGCGTTGCACGTACTAAAGGCAGCCGTGGTGGCCCACCGTAGAATCCATTCAAATCCATGGCATGTTTCAGGCCGGGAACACCATAAGTAGCCGTAACCAGCGTCGCCCCGCGATGGATGCGTTGTTGCCAATCGGCAGCCGCCTCGTATTCACGTGTGCGAAAAGCTTCCCAGATGGTGACGCAGGCGTAAGGAACTGCGTCGGCGACCGCCAGAACGCCACCATGCGCCCCCGCTTCAAGCGAGGGCCAAAACTTGACACCCGATCCGCACAATACTTGGAACCCAGGCTTCACTGCCTTTACCGTAGCGCCCAGTTTTTCCACATTTCCTGAGCTGTCTTTGAGTCCGGCTATATTCGGGTGTTCAGACAATAGGGCGATGGTTTCGACCGGAAGGTCGTAACCTGTCACCGCGGGAATGTTGTAAAGCAGAACGGGAATATTCGATTGATCGGCCACCGCACGAAAGAAGAGCGCCTGGGTCTCCGGATTCTTCATTGTGTTCGGGTAGTAATGCGGCGTCAGGACCAGCGCGGCATCGAAACCAATGGCGGCAGCTTCATTTGATAGCGCCACAGTTTCCCGCACGCTCTCGGCGCCGGTTCCCGCGATCAGAATCCGACCTTCTTTGCGTGCCTCGCGCACCCAGCGCCAGGTTTGCAACTTTTCTTCGGTGGTAAGCAGAGCGTTCTCACCCGTTGAACCGCCCACCAGATAACCGGCGAGGTTCACTTCGTTCAGGCGCTCGACGTTGTGCAAGACCTTCGCGCGATAAAGATCGCCGCGATAGTCAAATGGGGTCGTGAGGGCGGGGAAGATGCCTTGAAGTTTCATGAGGCGGAGGAGATAAACAAAGGGCCTGCAGTCACCTTCTGAGATGAGTTGCAGGCCCGGTAAGAACGAAAAACTTAGCCCTTGGCGACGTACGTGATAACCAGCGTATACAAAGCCAGAGACTCAATTAGCACGAGGCCCAGAATGAGTGCGAACCGGATAGCAGCGGTGGCGCCGGGGTTACGTGCCATCGCTTCCGCCGATGAGGCCACCGCGCGGCCCTGACCGAGGCCACAGAGACCTGCAGCAATACCCATCGCGATATAAGCGGCAGGGAGCTTAAGATCGCTACCGCCGGTTGTGCCTTGAGCCATCATCGGCGTGGCCGAGGCGAGAGCGCCCAAAGCCAGTAAAGTCAATTTGTTTTTCATGTTGTTGTGCTTTCCTTCGTATTAAATAGCCGGCAGGAGGTGGTTCGACACCGTGTCCTGGGGGACCGGGCGCTCACACTGCAAGGCCGCATAATGCCTAATGTTCGTCGTGCGAAACGGCGGAACCGGTATAAATCATGCCCATCAACGCAAAGATATAAGCCTGCAGAACGCCAACGAATAAATGCAGGCCGATGAAGATCGCCGGAATAATCAATTTCGTAAGGCCTAAGAAAGTGAGAAAGACCTGCTCACCCGCGAACATGTTGGCAAAAAGACGAATCGTGAGCGAAAGTGGCCTGGCGAAGTGGCTGATGATTTCGATGGGCAGCATCAGCGGGATCAGCAGCAGCATGCTGCCGGTGAACTGTTTGATGTAGCCGCCGCCATGGGCCCGAATGCCCTGAAAGTTATAAAAAAAGAAAGTCAGAAGAGCCAGGCCAGTCGGCACCGCGATATACATGGTCGGAGACTCAAATCCAGGGATCAGCCCGATCAGGTTCATGAAAAGGACAAATAGGAACATCGTCCCGAAGAAGACCCGAAATTTGTGCGCGTCATGCCCGATGATCTCTTTGGCTTGCGCGTCCAGGAACTCCGCGATGACTTCAAACACGTGTTGGAGTTTGCCGGGCCGATCAACCGAGAGCCGAGTGCGCAAGACCGCGAACAAAATAACCAGGATAAGGACAACTATCAACTCCATCGAGAGGTAGTTCGACCAGGGATGCGCGGGGTCATGCTTAATACCAACCGCATCCAGCACCGCATTAGCAGGCCCAGCGAGGCTGTTGTTGAGGATCTCAGTCGACCAAAGTTCGTGTTCCATGCGACGGGTTTGTGTTTCCTGGCTGCTTCATGTCTCTGCTAGCATCAGCGGCGAAGTAGAACGAGTTCGTACAGAATCTCGGCAAGGGCGGCGAGCGTGCTGGCTAAAAGACCGCACAACACAGCCAAACCATTGACGTTCAAAGCTCTGACTATAGCATAGGCGCAGGCGAATAAAGCGAGAACCCTTAGGGTCAACGCGGTGGCCGACGGGCCCCGTTGCAGAGGCGGGGCAGCAGCTAATTGGTCCGAGGATTCTGTCGGTGTGACGGGCAACGCCTTCGACCCATCGGAACCGAGTTTCCCGGCCACTCGCTGCCACAACCAGAGATTGACAATCGCGCCGGCCGCACCCAGCGAAAAGCCGAGGGCGGAGGGAAGTCCACCGCGCCATGCCGCCACAGGAATGCCAAGGATGCCGACAACGATCGTGAACCGGTATAAACGCCGGGTGGCGAGCGCGTAATCAATGTCCGGCATCTCTAGGAAGCGTTCCCGGCACGATTGGGAGGTTCGGAGGCATGCAGACGTTCACGTTCTTCGCGGCGCAGGTCGCGATTAAGTTCGTCGAAGATTTTCACCATCGACGTGATGACGCCCAGGATGATGCCCACAAGCGTAGGCCACGAAGCATGAATCCAGTGTTCGGCAAAGCGCCCCAACAGGAAGCCGGCAAACGCTCCGGACGGCAGCATCAATGCCAGTGACAGGTACTTGCCAAGCATCGCAAGCGATGAATCCGGGCGTGGCGGAACTGTCGGCGGCGGCATTCATATACCTTTCAAGATTCTATCGGCACTCTTTAAAGCCCTACGTCACACCGGCGAGTAACCAACCTGAAGATCCCAGCTCTTTGAATCCCTGCCTTGTTCCAAGTACTCCCATATCACCGGTTCGTGCTCTGGTGGCGCGTCTACTGCTAACAAGCGGTCCAGCGTAACCTCAACGTCGGCTCCTCGCTGTTTGAGTTCGCAGACAACCTTGTCACGGTTGGAGAGCGATTTTTCATTGAGAAAAATGCGGAAGATACTATGTCCGCAGTGCTGAACGATTCGATCTACAGCCATAAAGCCCTTCTTAGCTTGAGTCACGTTGGCAATATCACCACTTGCTATGTTCTTTGCAAAAAAAGGAATGCTTTGAATCCGCACGGTTCGGTCGTCGATGGGCCAAGCCCCGAGGTCTTCCCAGTCTTGTGACTTCGGATATCCGCATTCGTCCTTTTCAATGAACGCCCAGACCTCGACGGGTGAGCCTTCATGACTCTCGGCCATGATCACTTAGGGATACCACGACCTTATCCCCACGGCCCGGCTGTGAAGAATTGTTTAGTCCGCAATCCCGCTTCCACGGGCTCATTCATGGAACAGTGACGCCGCGGTCCGAGGGCAAAAGCTGTTGCGCCATAATCGAGTATTGCGAGACATCATGCAACTGTATGTCGAGTTTCGGTCGAATATGTTTCCGACCACTGACGGAGAGTAACAGCTGGTCAATTCCGGTCTTTGGGGCAAAAGGCTCGCTGACTTTCTCTGCGAAAAGTTGCCTACCGAAGGATTCGAGACCGAGGTACCTGTTGCCGAAGACTGGGCCTGGGTCGTTCCGATCGTCAATGAGAAATTTCGTCTGTGGGGTGCGGCCATTATCAGGAGTACCCCGACGGCTTCCTTCGTTTCATCGAGCCCCGCAGATGGGTCACTCGAAAGCTCCCGAAGAAGATCGACATCCGAGAACGGGTCTCGTCGCTTCAGCAAGCACTGGACAAGGTCCTGGGGGAAACCGCCGAAATCCTTTCAAAGCGCTGGTGGACACACGACAAATTCAACAACCCGGGCAGGCAGGAACGGGAGCCGTGAAACATTTTTCCTTGGGTTGTGCCTCACAAACCACCGGTCTCCGTCAGTGCGTCCCTCACCGTCTGATTCATCGCATCTAGACATCCGGCAACGATAGTGATCTCCTTCGCAGCAAGATCCCAGTTCTTGCTATCGACCGCCTCACGAAGACCCGGAATTGTTTTGACCCCGTAACCGGTATAGAAACCCGGCGCATAGATCTGATGCTTGTACCACCAGCGGTTAGGAAGCCCTTCGGGGCGCGTCAAAGCGCGTTCACTCTCCATTAATGAATGGTTCAGCGCGACGAGTTTCTTGGGGTCTAAACTATCCTTCGCGACCGCGGCTTTCAGCGTAGCCTCATACGCCTTTCCTGTTGACTCAAGCAGGTCCAACTGCTTTTGAATCGCCGTGACGTCCAGCTTGTGATTGGCCTTCTGTGCCTGCTGTACGATCTCATCCACATAACCTTTCACGGTTGAGGCGAAGCGGGTAAATTCAAGAGGCAGGACGGGTGCGTCGGCAAGACGCATCACGGCCGTCGTCGTGAAGCGGGCCAGCGCCTGGCCGTGGACGAACGTGGTATCGGAGAAGTGCTCATACCAATAAATGGAATCGTAGACCGAGTGATAAATGCCGCTCCTTCCAGCGCCGCCGAAGCCTTCGTTCATGCTGGCGACGCCCAGGAAGTCGAGAAACGCGACATAATCGGAGCCCGCGCCTAAGGCGTCCACTTGAAAATGATCATGATGCTCGTGATCGTGCCGTTCCGGGTCGTCATCGGGATTCGTGTGGTGAAGCGAAGCCTCGGCCAGGCTCTGGGTACCGCCGGGCTGCGGCACCGCATGCGCGACTTCCGAGGCGAACTCCTCCAGCGTGTGTGAAGCGCCGACATGCAGCCACCCCGCGCCATTCGAATCGGAGTTGAGATAGGCTGCGGCCTTCTGTTTCAACTCATCCTGATGCTTCTCCGCCCATTCGGTCGACCCAATCAGGCCGAACTCTTCCGCGTCCCACAGCGCGATCTTAATGGTGCGTTCCGGATGCCAGCCGGCGGCCTGCAGTTTGGCAAGGGAGCGCGCCGTTTCAAGCAGCGCCACTGCCCCACTGATAGGATCGTCCGCGCCATTCACCCAGGCATCATGATGATTACCGGCAAGCACCCATTCGTCCGGGAACGTGGACCCCGGGATAGTGGCGATGACGTCATAAATCGGCTTGGTGGTCCAATCGAAATCCGTCTTGACGTGGACTTTCGCAGCGCCCGGCCCAATGTGATACGTCAACGGCAGCGCACCGCGCCATGAAGTGGGTGCCACGGGACCATTCAGTTGTTCGAGGATCGGCTTCGCGTCCGCGTACGAAATAGGAAGCACCGGGATAGTCATCAAGACCTTGGCTTCGGCGCGCGAGAGGCGCTTGGCCCCTTTTTCGGCGGCCCAGCCCGGAGTCAGCGGATCCCCTGAATAGAACGGCATGTCCATCACGCTTCCTCGCTGGACGCCCTGTTCGGGACGCATAGGGCCTTTGGGAAAGACATCGCCTTCATAGAAGCCATCCTCCTTCGGGTCCGAATAGATGAGGCAAGCCACTGCTCCATGCTCCGCAGCCACTTTGGGTTTAATGCCGCGCCAGCTCTTGCCATAACGGGCGATGACGATCTTTCCCTTCACGTCGATGTTGTGTTTTGCCAAGTACTCATAGTCATCGGGCACGCCGTAGTTGACGTAGACGGCATCGGCGGTCACATCGCCCGAGGCCGAATAGGCGTTATAGCTGGGAAGCTGATCGGCATCGCCCGAGTTCGGGTCCTGCGCGACCACCGGCTCTTTCAATTTCGCCTGATACGGCTTGGGCGACACCACCGAGACTTCGCGAATAGTCGGGTAAGGTAGCAGCGGTTCGAACTCTTCAATGTGAGCATCGAGGCCCCACTCTTTGAATTGCGAAAGGATCCATTCGGCCACCACTTTGCCGCGTGCTGATCCCGCCTGATGCGGCTGAGCCGCCATGAACTCCATGTCCTTGCGAAGCCGGTCCGGTTCGGGGATCGCGCGCGCTTGTTCTTCCCAACGCTTCTCTTGCGTCGCCTCCCGGGCAGGGAAGCCGCGCATCGTGTCCGAAGTTACGACATGGGCAGCGTCTTGAGCCGGCCCGTGTGGGGCCGGGTCCTGCGCAAGAACTGGCCCAAGAAGCAGAGACCAGCAGACAGTAAGAACGATGGGTCTGTGGAAGAATTCCAATCGCATAGGAATGTCACATTCTAGCGGTTCGGCCCGCAACGTTCCCCCGCAGCGCGCAACAGCCCCGCATAAACAGTGCTAGCGCATGAACGGCCCTTCATGTAAAAGCACGAATCGGCGTGAGGAACGGCACTCGAAGCGAAACCATCTGTATGAGTGAAGGCAGTCGCAAAGGCTGCTGGACGATGGGTGAAACGAATAAGGAGGTTCCCCATGTTAAAGCGAATTGGTGCTTTGGCTCTCGCATTAGCGGCAAGTGCTGTGATTCTGCCTGCGGCCGCTCAGGCTCAGGAGTGCTACCGTCCCCACGGCGTCGCCTCGTACGGGTACCGCCGCGCTCCGGTAGTCGCTTTTGGCTTTGGCTACAGCGCGCCGGCTTACCGGCCCCCGGTGGTCGCATATGCCGCCCCGGCATATTACGGGTCTGCTGGATGGGTTCAGCCTGAGCGATGGCGCGGCCGCGACTGGCACGACCGCGATCACCGCGAGTGGCGCCGCGACGGTTACCGTCGTTAATTCGCTCTACTGTGGAAACTGCCAGCGCGGGAGATCCTCGACCGGGTCTCCCGCGCTTCTATTTATAAGCCAGACTCAGGCGAATTGAGACAATGGGGACGATGTCGTCTGATGCCATTGCGCAACTTCTGGTTGAAGTGCTCTTCGGAGCAACGGTCTTATTTGTGGCGCGGCTCCTATGGGTGCGCTTCCACGACCGCTATCCACTGTTCGTTCTCTGGAACGCACTCTCCGTCGTATTTCTCTTCCCGCAGTTGTTTCCTCAGCTAAGCCCGGTCAGCGTCGGTTCCAGCGACATGATTTCCTGGGTTATGGATCTCTTCCTTCTCCCGTTCGTCGCGGTCGAACTCTTTCGCCCGGCGCCGGAACCCGAACCGCTGTCCGCCCGTCAGATAGCGCCTCCCATTGCTGGACTCGTCGCTGGAGGCTTCCTCGCTGCCTACCTCAGCACAGGCCTCGACACGGAATCATTTGGCGGAACCTATTTAATGCTGCTTATGATGGATACCGTCATCTTCCTTGTGATCGCGGCGTATCTGATGCGAAAATTTCGCGAGGGGACGCCCCCCGGGGAAAGCAACGTCACGTGGATGCGGCGCCTGTTCTTTCTCGAAATCGTATTGGGCGTGGTGGGGACGCTCGTTTACATCTCGATACAAAATGAGGCCGCCGGCAAATTGATGAGGGTCGGCTCTTTAGCCTTGGACCTCATCATTCCAGTCGCCTCGCTGATTGTCCTCCGGAAACCTAAGCCCGAAGGCGCGCCAGCCGCATAACGCCCAGCTTACTGAAGCGACTGGTTCAGTACCGCCGCAAGTCGCAATCCGCCTTTGGTGAGCTGTTCGCGAATCACGGGCTGCATTTCGGCGATGTAGTCTTTATCGATCGCCGTCTTGAACGATTGAATCTCGGCCGGCGCGGCGTCGCAATTCGACGGGAAGACCTCAGCTTCCAGCGGGATGTTCAAACGTTTGTAGATCACCTTCTCCCCCAGCTCATGCGATTCCCAGGCCCATTTCATCTCGTCGCCTTTTGCCCAATGTTTGCGCTGGCTTCGCGACAGGCCGTTGGCATAGACATCGAGTTGAGCGACAAGCGCTCGATCGTCGTCGGTCAGCTCTTTCAACATGCCACCGTCCCACAACGCGTGTAGATTGTGCGCCGTGTCAATCGCAGGATCCAAGCGTTCGCAGTTACCGCCCTGGTCGGCATCGGACGTCGCGTGCAACGGTTGTTCCAGATCGCCGACGAAGTGCACCACGAACTTCAATGCCTCAACATCCGACCATTTCGGGTCCTTTCGGCTCCCAGCTAGCTGCTCACGAAACAGGCGAATACGAGCAGTGACGCAGTCGTCATTTTCACAACGCTTGGCGAAGTCGGACTTCTTGTCTTGGAGTGTCAGGTCGATGTAGTGCCACGTCCCGGTCTTTGTCGGACCCTTGACCTCATCGGCCCAGGTTGAAGCAGCAGCCAGAGCATCGGCAACGCTCGAGGTGTCGTCGGGCACACCGAGTAGTGTGGCCACTCGACTACGCGCCTGCGGAGTAAGACGTTCCGCCGCGAGACGGGCGACAGTGCGGTGGCCCACTTCCCACCACGCAGGCGTCGGGACAGCAAGCGACAGCATCAGAACGAGGATTAGGGACAAAGAGCGGACGCGCATAGCTGAGCGATGAAGTTGCGGGAGACCCTCCTCATCGTAGCGACGTGCCTTGACGGCAACGACGTTAACGGATAAAACCACGACCAATCACGTGCGCCGTGAAAACCGCCCAGCCCCCCGACCTGTTAGTTTTATATATTCCCCCTTGTGCTAGGTCAAACGGTCTCTCACTATCGCGTCACCGGGAAACTCGGCGAAGGCGGTATGGGCGTCGTCTATCGTGCCGAAGACCTGAAACTCAGCCGTGATGTCGCGCTGAAATTTCTGGTCGGCGAACTGACGAACGACCGTGAAGCGATCGAGCGCTTCGAACGGGAAGCCCGCGCCGCCGCGAGCATCAACCATCCCAACATTTGCACTGTCTACGAAGTTGGCGAGCACGAAGGCATGCCCTTCCTGGCCATGGAGCTGATGGAGGGCGCCACGCTAAAGCATCGTATCGGTGAAAAGGCCGTGCCTGTCGAGTCAATACTCAATTGGGCCATTCAGATCACTGACGCCCTTGATGCTGCACATATGCTCAACATCGTTCACCGCGACATCAAGCCCGCGAATATTTTCATCACACAAAGGCAACAGGTAAAGATCCTCGACTTCGGCTTGGCCAAGCTACTCGCATCCACCTCCCGAACGAACACTTCGCGGACCGGAACCTCGCATAACGGCAACGTCGCCAACGCCGCCGCCCTCAGCACCCCTGGTGCCGCTGTAGGAACTCCCGGCTACATGTCGCCCGAACAAGCCCGTGGCGATGAACTCGACGCCCGCACCGATCTCTTTGCCCTCGGCATCGTTCTCTACGAAATGGCAACCGGGCAGATGCCCTTTCAGGGAAAGACCCTCGGCGCTGTGATGGCTGCCATTTTGCACGATGTCCCCGAGCCCCCGTCGGAATTAAATCCCGACCTGCCGGAAGTCCTCCAGCACATCATCGGGAAGGCTCTCGAAAAGGATCCCGACGTCCGTTATCAGACGGCCTCTGACATGCGCGCTGACCTCAAGCGGTTGCAGCGCGATCTCAATTCGGGCCGGTCGCAGCCCGTCTTTTCCTCCAGGCCCGGCTCCGGCACCCGCCCTGTTCCTCACAGAATTCGCCGATCCCACATAGCTGCCGCAGCCGCAATTCTGATCGTCCTCGCCGCCGCGACCCTCTGGCTCACCCGGCCCTTTCCCGTGCCGCGAATTGTCGGAACCACCCAACTCACCCACGACCGCCTTCCCAAGTGGTGGCCTTTGCTGTCCGAAGGCTCCCGCGTCATCTTCGGCTCTGGCGTCAATCGCGATCAGGCCGTCCAGGTTTCGATGAATGGAGGCGAGACAGTCCCCCTTACGTTCGGCATGAAGGCTGCCTTGATTGATCTGTCGCGCGATGGTACGGAGCTGTTGCTAGGCCGCGCCGTTGGAAGCGACGCTGGCGGTGCTTTGACAGAGCTATGGACTCAGCCGCTGCCTGGCGGCGTACCGCGACGTTTGGGCAGCTTGATTGCCCATAACGCCGCAGCCGCCTGGTCGCCCGACGGTCAGCAGTTGATCTACGCCATACACAACGAACTTCATACGGCGCGCCGCGATGGCACCGAACTCGGCATTCTCGCAACGGCACCTGATGCGCCAGCCTTCCTGCGCTGGTCACCTGACGGAAGAAGAGTCCGCTTCTCTCTTCCGCAACCCAAGAACCGCCTTAAGTTCTCCCTGTGGGAAGTGTCCGTCGCCACCCGGCAGCTGCATCCGCTCCTCTCCGGATGGAAGCCCTCTTTCTCCGTCTGTTGCGGTAACTGGTCTCCCGATGGACATTACTTTGTTTTTGAAGCAGGCGCGGTCGGGGCGTCCAGCATCTGGGCGATTCGAGAGAGCGCCGGTCTGCATCGGGCCTCTGACGAACCCATCCAACTCACCACCGGTCCGATGTCGGTCTACGCACCCACAGTCAGCGCCGATGGCAAGCGCGTGTTCATCAACGGAGCCCAGGATCGCCGCGAGTTTCTCCACTACAATCTGCAATCCGGCCAAATCAACTCGGAACTCAGCGGAATCTCAGGGACCGAACTTGAATACTCCGCTGATGGCAAATGGATCACTTACATCTCCTTCCCGGACCGATCGGTTTGGAGAAGCGCGGCTGACGGGACCGAGGCCCTCGAACTTACTCCTCATTCCATGGGCGCCTCCACGCCACATTGGTCGCCCGATGGAAAGCGCATCGCCTTCTTCGGAGGGCCGCCGAATACGCCCTCGCGGATCTATGTGGTGCCGTTCGCGAGCGGCGCCGTCCAGCAGGTGACGCATGGCGAGTCGGGCACTGCCGGTGACGCCTTCTTCTGCTGGTCGCCTGACGGCAAGTCGCTTCTATTTGGCGGTTGGGGCACGCCATCCGAAGGCGAGACCCAGCTTCATCAACTCGATCTAAAAACGGGCAACGTCTCGATCGTGCCCGGCACCGTGGGCATGTTTTCTCCCCGCTGGTCACCCGACGGACGTTTCGTCGCGGGGTTGGTCGGCCCCGAATCGAAGTTGACGCTCTATACTTTCGCCACTCGCAAACAAACCGAAATCTTCTCAACCCACAGCGTCTGGCCCAGCTGGTCCCGCGACGGCAAGTCGCTATTTTTCCAAGCGACGGACCCCGAACCCGCCTGGTGGCGTTTCAACCTAAGTGACCGCAAAACTGAGCGCGTCACCACTTTAAAGAACATCCCGGTGGCAAGCGACAGCTGGTTCGTGCCCGGTCCGAACAACACGCTGCTCACTACGCGAAGCAATGGCACCGACGAAATCTACGCGCTCGAATGGGAAGTCCCCTAAGCGTCAATGCCTGAACTAAAGTTACTGTTTCTCCAAATGGCTGTCATCCTGATAGCCGTCCGGTTGATGTCCGCCGCCTTCCGCTTCATTGGGCAGCCCGGAGTGGTCGGCGAGATGGCCGCGGGCATCTTGCTGGGGCCGTCGTTACTGGGCAGAATTTCCCCGGCGGCCATGAACGGTCTTTTCCCCGCGTCCGGCCTCGGGCCCTTGTATGCGCTCAGTCAGCTGGGCCTCGTGCTCTTCATGTTTCTAGTGGGTCTTGAGCTCCGCCCGGGCACCATTCGAGGCTCGGCAAAATCGGTGATCATCGCAAGCCAGGCCAGCATCCTGGCCCCCTTTGTCTGCGGCGGCATTCTGGCCTGGACCATCTATCCTCGCCTTGGAAACGGCGCCGCGAAATTGCCGTTCGTCCTCTTCATGGGGGCGGCCATGGGTATCACTGCTTTCCCGGTGCTAGCCCGCATTCTGGCCGAGCACAAGCTCATGCACACTCGCGTGGCAGTGTTCGCCATCTCCTGTGCCGCAGTCGACGATATCACCGCTTGGTGCCTGCTAGCCGTGATCACCGTAGTCGCCCGTCCTGTCGCCAACTACATCCCGCCGCCGGTCCGCTTCGCCGTACTGGGACTCTATATTCTCGTGATGGTGTTCTTGATTCGGCCGGTATTGCGTCGGTTTCTCCCCGCAAACGTGCCTCCGGACCTCAGCCGTTTTGGCGCCGCCATGATCCTCCTGCTGGCTTCTGTCTGGACCACCGAGGCCCTCGCCGTTCACGCGTTGTTCGGCGCTTTTCTGGTGGGAGTAGTAATGCCGAAAGGCGGCAAGCTGGAAGCGGGATTCAAGGACCGGCTCGAATCAATAACGCTGGTTTTGCTGTTGCCGCTCTTCTTCGCCTACACGGGCTTGCGTACCAGCCTCGCGCTGTTGAACACGGTAGAAGATTGGTTGTTATGTGGCCTGATTCTCGTAGTAGCGGTTGGAAGCAAACTCCTGGTCAGCGCGCTGAGTGTCCGCGTAAGCGGCATGTCCTGGCGTGAGGCGTTCGCTGTCGGAGTCTTAGTGAACACCAGAGGCTTAGTAGAACTGGTGATCCTCAACGTAGGCCTCGACCTGCACATCCTCTCCCCGACGCTCTTTTCAATGATGACCATCATGGCGTTCGCGACCACCCTGATGACGGCACCGCTCATAGATTGGATCATTCCACCGTCGTCAAGATCTGCGTGAAGACCACGTTTCCTCACCGTCCGCTTCTGCGAGCAGCAACCGCATTCACCATCTCGCGATAACTGTCAAGAGCAGGCGTCGGAAGGCCCGGGATCTTAGCTTTGTCGTCCCAAAGACGTAACGCCACGGCGTCCCGATAGAATTCGTTCTCTTCAAACTCCCGAACCTCCGCACTCGTCATAGCTCCGCCCTGCAAAGCCAGACTCTGCACGGATGCGGCACTCAGCGTTGCAAAATAATCCCGATCCGTCGCGCACAAATATCGTTTAGCGCTGACGTGCAGATGCGCCGGCTCTGCCACATCCATCCCGAACCGTTCACTCAACCAGTGCCGGCCAATCTCTTCGTGTTTGGCATCGATACCGAGATCTGCGCTATTTTCCGGTATCTCTTCCAGCAGATGTCCGATATCGTGCACAAGCGCGGCAACAATCAGCGCCTCACTCGCGCCTTCCTGTTGAGCGCAGTAGGCCGTCTGCAAGGCATGTTCAAGTTGTGAAACTTCTTCGCCATAATAGGCCGACTCGCCCCGCCGCGCAAAAATTGATAGCACTTCATCTGCTACTGTCGCCATGTTCTATTCTCACCTGTTCCATTTCCACTTGACCGGCCTCCGCCTCCCCCACCGCGATTGTCATACCACGCCACTCAGCCTCTGTCTTATCTCCGCTCGCTGCCGGACAAATAACATGCCGGCTGCGATCGCCGAGGCGACGCTTACCGCCGCCAAGCTCACAAATACGCCACCCCAGCCGAAACGTACGGCGAGGCGCGCCACGCTGTCGCCGGCTAATATCCCACCCATATATCCGATTCCGTCAATCAAGCCCGATGAAGTCGCGCCGCCCTGCTTTCCACCAAAATCCAGCGCCATCGCGCCGGCTAAGTATGAGTAGGGACCTAATAATCCAAAACCGACCACCCCCACCAGAACCAGCGGCAGCATACTAGCCGTGCCGGCTTTCAGCACAGTCATGAAACACAACCCCACGGCGGTCACAACCATTCCCACAAACAGCACAATCGATCTTCCCGTCGGGCCCAAACGGTCGCCGGCAAATCCCGCCACCACCACCGAGACCGCGCCCAACGCCGGAAAGATGGCGCTCATGCCTGCCGCTGCGCTATCGCTGTACCCGAAGAAGTTGTGCAGGTACGTGGGGGTCCACGTGTTGAACGTTTCTCGGACAATCGTCGTGCAGAGCGACAGGAGACAGACGATCAAAAATCCGCGGTTTCTTAATAACGGCAGAAGGAGTCTCTTCAGCCCGCCGCGTGTTTCAGTCCGGCTCTCGAAAACATTCAGCGGATTCACTTCCGGCGCAGAAAATTCCAACGCCGCCCGGGATTCCTTCAACAGCACCAAATTCGCAGTCAAAACAATCCCCGAAACAATGGCCGCAAAATAGAACAGCGACCGCCACCCAAATCCATTCGCGATCAGCCAACCCATCGATTGGCGCGCCACCGCATCGCCAATCAAAAAACTCAAGCTCAAAATCCCAATCACCGTGCCATACGACTTATAGGAGAACCACTGCGAAGATACTTTTACCAGTCCCGCCCAACCGATGCTTTGCACCAGCCGGTTGCCAATCCAGGCAATCGTAAACACCGGCAACCCGCCGCCTAGCGTGAACAGCATGGTAAACAACAAGGCGCCGCCCAATCCGCCCAAGAAGCTCCGTCGGCCTCCCCAGAGGTCTCCCAGTCCGGCCAGCAAAAGTTTGCCTGCAGCATAGGCCATGACTCCGAAGGACACCATGGCCCCCAGGCTTACAATGGCCGCGTCTCCGCTCATCCCTCGGTGCTTCAACTCCTCGGCCAGCATCGGCATTGCCACCGAAAGATCCGAGCGGCAGAAATAGTAACTCGCATAGCCGGAAAAAAGTAAGACGACTACTAATACCTGCCGGCGACCAAGGCGCCGCAGTTGATCCGGTGTCTGGTGCGCCCTGTCAGTGTCGTCCGCGACGCTCAATCGTTGGTCTTCCCGTTGAGCCTGGCTTCCACATCGCGAATCACTGCGCCAAAATCGGCCAACGTGTCCACCACGTAATGGGCTCCAGCCCTCGCCAGTTCGCCTCGTGCCTGCTCCAACACCGTTGATCGTTCGACAGCATTCAATGCATGAAATGCTGGTTCTGAGAGGCCTACGGCGTTCCCGGTGGCGGCCACGCCAAGTGACCAGACTCCAGCGTTTAGGCCTTCCTTGATATCGGAAGTCGTATCGCCCACCTTGATGATGGCTGCCAGGGGATACACCTGCATCTTCACCGCCGCTGAATATATCATGAACGGGTAAGGCCTTCCTGCTCCCGCATCTTCAGGCGAAAAGCTGCAGTCTGGCTGATAGCCTTGCTGTGCCGCCTCTGTAACAAGAAGGTCTAACATCGCGCGAGTGTAACCAGTCGTCGACCCGATTTTTATCCCGCTGCTCCGAAGCGTTTCCACTAACTCCGGTATGCCTTCAATCACTTTTGCGTACTGCCTCAGGCATTCGAATTGCAGCGGTATGAATCGCTCGTACAGCATGTCTACGTCATTGTCGAGAAACTCCCGGCCGCGCGCTTTCACCCATTCCGCCCGAATGCGCGGCATAGCCAGCAACCCGGCAATATGATCGCGTTTCGCTATACCCATATCGCGGCGCGCTTCTTTCTCAGTGATCGGGATGCCCGCCTCTCCGAAAACGCGCTCCAACGTTTTCACCGGGGCCAAGCTGCCAAAGTCCACCGTCGTACCCGCCCAATCGAAGATCACGGCGCGCACTTGCTTCGCCCCTGAGCCTGCCGGTATTTCTGGATTCAAAAGCTTCATTGAATAAGTCCCACCTCGCGATAGGTTTCTTCAGCTAGCCCGAACGACAGCGTCATCCCGATACCGCTGGTCACCGTAACCACACGCACGCCTTCGGCCGGCATCAGCCGCAAAACCTGTTTGTCCGGATGTTTGGCGTAAACTCCGTGCCAGCTCTCGGCAATCGTCAGGTCCGGCACTCTCAGATATTCGCGCGCGTATCGAAGAATTAGGTCGTTGACGTGCGCCTTGTCGAAAATATCCACTTCCAGTCCATATTCGTGACTGTCTCCAAGAGTGATCTGGCGGGACGAATTCTCAGACGCCATCACGTGAATGCCCCAGCGATCGAACTCCGGAGTCTCACGCGCCACTCGCGCCTTCAGTGCGGCCAGCGAATCGCAAATACTAAAGGTGGGGTAGTGCCGGAACGTCAAGCCGAATGCAAGCGACGGCCCCAGCGCCCAGTGTTCCGGTTGTTCCACGGTCCGCAGCATTTGTAACTTGCATCGGGTCAGCCCCTGTTTCTGAAAGAGCTCCGGGTATAGCGTTTGAAAATCGTCGCCGTTCGCCACCACCACCATGTCAGCCCGGCACCGGCAACTATTTGTCCGAAGCAGATAGGCGTCTACTTCCTTAACCGGAGAATTGAAGTGAAACGTTACGCCATAGCGCTCTGTAAGAAACGCCGGAATTCGGGAAATCACCAAGCGCGGATCGACGGTTATTTCTGTCGCACTCCACAACGCCCCAATCAACCCCTCGCGGCGAACCGCCGACGTCCTCTCCAGGGTCCGCCGGGCATCCAACCATTCGCACTCATATCCCAGAGCGCTACCCCGCTCGGCAAACTCCCGTCCCACCGCAGCTTCATCTTCCCGATACGCCACGTGCAACGATCCCACTGCCAGGTACGGCAAACCGGCTTCGCTCAGTAGTTCCAGCCAGATCTCGCGGCTTCGCAGCGCTTGCCGGTGCATAGCGCCCGCCGCTTGCCCGATAGGCCACACCATGCCGAAATTTCGAACGGATGCCCCGCTGGCTGCCGGATTTCTTTCAAATACTGAAACCTTGAATCCGGATCGTGCGGCAATGTACGCATGTGCCAGGCCGATGATGCCCGCTCCCACGATGGCGACATCGACGCGTTCATCAGTCACGTTGCCATGATTGCACGCCCCAAGCGGTGCAAAGCGCCGCACCAATGTGTCCAATGCACACCCATACGATTCGGGACGGACTCCGCCGCCAAGGGTTTCAAAGGCTAACCGGCAGCGGCTGGCGGGGGCTGTCCGTCCCTCGGCCAGAGCGGGTCGCAGCCCGGCATAAGTTCTACAGGATCAAAGACGAGCAACCAGGACCAGGGAAACCAAGACAAGCCCGCCCCGACGCATCAGCGGCGGCCCCCCCAAACGACTAAGCCGCATCTCATCGCCTGTAACTCCCCTGCCCCTACTTAGATGTCGCTGCTTCCGCCAGTTGAGATAACGGCCGTCCAGCCCGGACACTCGCGAGGCAGTCCCGGATCTCCTCTCCTATCTTGAGAAACGCCTCCAATTCGGCCGGCTTCACGAGATAGCAGTCTGCCTGTGCCGCCTTATCGCGCGTGTACTGCTTCGGCGACGAACTAAACATAACGACAGCGAGCTCCCGGTATCTCGGGCTACCGCGAATATAGGCCAGCACTTGGGAACCGTCCTGTTTCGGTACATTAAGGTCGAGGATGGCAAGATCCGGCATTGTCGGTCGCGCCTCGCTCTCAAGATATTCAAGCGCTTTCTCACCATCTTCAAAGACCACACCGGTGAAATTAAGTTCAGCCTGCTTCAGGGCTTGCTTCAGAAGGTACACGTCGGCGCGATTGTCCTCCAGAATCATAATCGTTAGATGTTGCTGTGGGTCCATGTGAAGTCGAGACTCAGTTGCGATCCGGGAAAGAAAAATAGAAAGTAGAGCCCATCCCGCTTTCGGATTCCAACCATAAACGGCCGCCTTGGTGATCGACGATGCGCTTACAAAGGGCCAGTCCAATGCCCGTGCCGGGTATCTCGTGCCCGTGCAGACGCTTGAACACGCCAAAGATCTGGTCGTGGAATTTCGGCGCGATTCCTATGCCATTGTCTTTTACCGAAAACACCCATTGATGGTCCTCGCGCTCCGCCGAGACCTCGATGTGCGGGGGCCGCTCTTCCCCGCGGTACTTCAAGGCATTGCCAATTAGATTTTGGATTAACTGGATGACGTGGGAACGCTCGGCTATTACTGTCGGTAACTGTCCGACATTTACTTCTGCCGCACACTCGTCGATAGCAGACGCCAAATTGCTCAAAGCGGCTCGGCACGCCTCGTTGCAATCGACAGGTTGCGCCATGCCGCTCGGCACATCAATCACCTCCGTGTAAAGAAGAAGGTCCTTAATAAGCATTTGCATGCGGGTCGCCGATTCCGTTACCACCGACAGTTCGTCCAGTTCCACATCGGCGCTTGGCTCGCTGCGCGCCTTCAGTATCTGTGCGTACAGGATGATGTTGCGGAGTGGCTCCTGCAAGTCATGGGCAGCCGCAAAGGCGAATTGCCGGTGTTCCTCATCGCTCCGCAGCAAGGCAGAGTGCGCGCTCTTTTGCAGCGTAATATCCCGTACGATTTTCGAAGCGCCAATCAAACAGCCATGCCGATCGTGAATCGGTGAAATGCTCAGCGAGACGTTGATGTAGCGCCCATCTTTGCGGCGATGGACAGTCTCGATCCGCTCGCCGTGTCGCACACGCTCTTGTTGCAGACGCCCCAGGATGTCCGGCACCTCGTGGGCATTCTGCGGCGTGACCAGAATCGAGAACGGTTTGCCGACAACCTCGTCAGACGTGTATCCCAGCGTCCCTTCTGCTGCACGATTCCAGCTCGTGATCGTCCCGTCCAGCGCCGTGCTGATGATGGCGTCACTCGACGATTCGACAATCAAACTTAAACGCGTGCTGATGTCTTGGTTTTCTTTCAGTAACGTGATGTCCTGAAAAACCACACTCACCCCAAACGTCTTTGCATTGGTAACCGGACTAAAGCTAGCCATCCAGGTTCGCTTTCGCATCTTGTCGGCGGGCGTAGTGCCGGTAATTTCCACATTCAGAACCGGCTGTTTCGACTCGATCACCTCCTCCATCTTCGGAACGATGAGTTTTGCAAGTGGCGGATTGATGTCCATTGCATGCTGGCCGATGTGGGCCTCCACCGGCAGCCCGTTCATGTTGGCAAGCGCCTCGTTAACCCGCACATACCGAAGTTCGCGATCTAAGAAGCCCAAGCCAACCGGCGCAGCACGGTAAAGCACCTCAAGCTCGAGCAGCCGGTGGTAGCTTTCCTCCTGGCTGCCCTTCAATTCGCTCTCAGTGCTTTTCAACTCACTCTCTGTGGTCTTTAACTCACTCTCGGTGCTCTTCAGTTCGCTCTCGGTGCCCTTCAATTCACTCTTCGTAATTTTCAATTCACTCTTAGTGCTCTTCAATTCGCATTCGGTACTCTTCAATTCGTTCTCCGTGCTCTTCAGGTCGCACTCGGTGGTCTTCAGTTCACTCTCAGTACTCTTCAATTCACTCTTAGTGCTTTTCAATTCGTTCTTGGCGTTTTTCAATTCACTTTGCGCTTGCTTCAGATCCGTGCTCATCGTGTTTTCCCTGGTAACGTTTGCTCTGTGTCCCTGTTTGCTTTCGCCAGAGGGAGCCAATTGTTCAGAATGACCATCTCCTCACCGTCGCGGGCGCAGTCGCCTTGCCGAGAGCTCTCATTCAGCCGTCCTTCCCGCAAATCGCCAGAGGCCACCATTCCCTAGCGCGCTCCCTTTCTCAACCGCGCACGCAACTCACTCTCTGCTCAATCCGCACATCAGCGGAGGCCTGGCTGACTTCGAACGATTGCCGGCTGGATTGTTCTCTCCACGCAAACGTCGGCGCTTTCGGTCCACTAGCGCACGGTGCTATCAAGATGTGTTTCTGGGTCGCGCTCAGCAACGTGAGCAAAAGTGCGGTCCGCTCTAAATCGGGCGGACTGCGGCCAAGTTTCAATCGACGGAGCCTGTATCTTCAGGTGTGCAGCGCCGGAGTGCTAAATACAGCGCATAACGCACTTCCGATTCTAGCCGCGAATAGGAAGGCAAGCACACAAATCTGGTAACTTTAACAAATGTTTGGCTTAGCGCTAAATAAGAATGCTGTACACTGCGTGGCCAGCGTAAGGTAGATTACAGTAGCCGATGATCGGGCAAACGCGGCGCCAGCCCGTTCGTCTGTCGCCACGGGGGTTACCAAAAGCTATGGCAATCTCCGAAGACGCAATCCCCGTACCCGCAACGCCGAGGCCGCAGCCTCACGAACCGGGTACCGTATCGTCCCATCAGCGTCGACAACCCTAAACGAGTCATCTGCAGCAAGTCGTTTAAGGGCATAGACCGCATCAGGCGAAGAGAACTGAGCCAGACCCGCCGGTATTAATACAACGCATCAGGACATGAAGAGAACTTGGATCAGCGAGCGTCGACACTGCCCAAATGACATCTCCGTAGTAGCTCGAATCCTCTTCCGTGGCCGTCCCGGCCGACGCGAGGTCAGTTTCCAAATGTGAGAAGGTTTGTCAGCGCTCCAACCAGGCGAGTCCGGGAAGCAGGGCTGGCATGGGCAATGGCCAGGACTGCGTCCTTAACCGGAAACTTACTATCCGTATCCGCCGGGAGACCGGCATGGACGATGTCGTAAAAAGCAGTGATACGCTCGTCCAACGTCGGCGACGAGAGTTTGTCAAGCGCCGCACTGATCCGGGAATCCGAAGTGCCGGGCTGGCTCGCGGCGAGCACGCCTGTCGCGATAAGAATGAATAAAACGCTTTTCATCGCTTGTAACTCCTGAAATTAAGTCTGCCACTCCCGACCGGGGACACACTCCAATTTTCATCTTCCCGGGGGTCCTTCTAGCCGAAGGAGGCAGCTGAAAGTCGCGGTAGTAGGCTCAGAGGCACGTTAGGCTGACGCCAAGACCGTAAGAACGCGTTGACAGCTTGCGACATTGTGTCGTGACGTACTTGGGCGAAGCAGGGGCGGCCCTACGGTGTGCGACAATTCAAGCGGAATTCCACATGTTAATCACTCATCCCGTGAATGAAAGCACACTCCGTTTCGTAGGAGATCGATTTAGCGATATGCCATCTTACATCGATCGGTTACTCGCTGACTCTCAAGGCGACGCCCTTTACAGAGACCTTATCGTTGGCATTCTCTTAAAAGCTCTCGAAATGCACCGGCACTTGATTCGAGCCTGGGAAGATAAGGATCACAGCTACCTTGCATGGGCCAACCGGAATTACTGGGAACTTAAATACTGGATGGACTACATATCTGAATCACGCGAAAACGGCGAGCGATTTCGCTCGGATTTAAAAGTCGATTTGAAGGATATCGCGGAGGCAAGCCTCAAGCTGGCCATATTAGATGGGGCTGACGACGAATTCATAACGGCAATCAAGGAACAGGTTTGCAAACTCAAAGCTGAGCTTGTCCAAGAAGGCCTCTCCGAGAAGCAAAGGTATCTGCCAGTTGGAGATGACGACGCCGAGTTCGGCGGGGCGAACAAGATAGCATCTAAATACGTTCACGCGACCGCACTCTCAGTCCTTTTTCGAGGACAAGATGAGCGCTCTCTGGATGCTCTGTTTTCCGCTGCCGCGGGGGTCATTGTTCACGTCCTTCGGGCCACAGCGGACCTAGTGAAGAAGTACGAACTTCCCCCGTTGCCCCCATTCATAGCAGCATTGCATGGGCCGGCACATACCTGAGCCTTAATCACTAGAGTGACCTCGGATTCGCAATCGCAAGGGGCAAGCTCGCCGAATCTAATCCCTCTCCGCAACAAGCAACGGGCCTTGCATCAATAAGATGCTGAAGCCCCCTTTCAATGGGTGCCCAAAACCCACTTCGGAGGAGTTCCCGATCCACTCTAAGGTTCGATTGGCGCTAGAATTCTCGTTAGCCGAAACAACACCGCCCAAACTGCCGTAGGAAGGGAAGAGGTTGGGAAATACTTGGCTTTACGGTAGGTTCTCTCTACTAACGCTTGGTTGAATGTTCTGATGAGACGAATGTTATGTCAATAAACCTTTTTTTGTGAATACTCGGAATAGTTGTTCCGTGCATGACAGCCTCACTTATTGCCTACTCCCACCGAAAGCAGACAAGCCCGAACATGTCAGCCTGACGTGAGACAAGCCCGAACATGTCAGCCCGAACATGTCAGCCCGAACATGTCAGCCCGAACAGATAACAGCCCGAACAAGCCCGAACATGTAAGCCCGAACATGTCAGCCTGACGTGAGCCCTTGGCGATAAGGGCCAACTTGTCGAAGCGCTCCGACAAGTTGGAGAGTTCGGCTCTTTCTAACGCACAATTTCAGCAGAATGCCTCGAAATGCGCGCTGCATCGTACCGGAATTGGCTTATCACGTTACCCAACGGGGGACCAATCAGCAACGGGTCTTCTTCTCCGCTTCCGACCGAGCCACCTACCTCGGGCTGCTCCAACGGAACTTGACTGACACCGAAACACGAGTGCTGGCCTGATGCCTCATGACAAATCACGTCCACCTAGTGTTAGTGCCGGGTCGCGAAGATTCTCTCGAAGTCCTGTTGCGGCGCGTTCATGGCCGCTATGCCCAGATGGTGAATGCCAAGCGCCTTCGCAGCGGTCATTTGTGGCAGAACCGCTACTTCTCCTGCGCCCTCTCCACCAGCCACCTGCGACGAGTTTTAGCGTATGTCGAGCGCAACCCGGTGCGAGCCGGTCTGGTCGCCCAAGCCGAGCATTATGAATGGTCCAGCGCCGCTATTCACCTCGGACTCGCACGGGACCGGCTGCACTTGGCCGACCTGGAATTCTGGCGTCAGGAAGGAGCAGCCGAAGCCTGGCGTTCCCTCCTGATGACACCCGATGAACTGACCACCTTGCGGCTGTTGCGACGCTGCACCTATGCCAGTCGACCCTTTGGTGACGACGATTTCGTCGCCTTCCTCGAAAACCGTTTCCAACGCAAATGGCGGCGTTGGGGCTTCGAAAAACTCACGGCTGTCGGCACGAGCTGACTCCGCTATCTTCTTCATCCTGGAAATGCGAAAATAGCGAACCTGTGGGAGCGCTCCCACAGGTTCGTCGTTTTCGCCAAGGGCTCACGTCAGGCCGTCCACTTTCGAGGACCACTTTCGAGGACCCTTTAGGGCAACGGAGGGCAAAAACGGACGGACAGTCGATGAACACGTGAGACCCGGCAGACAAGTTCGGACAGGGCGGCTAAAGACATGCAACGGAATGAAATCATCGACACTCTTGTCCTCAACGAGGTCTCTGATGACTACGAGGACCTTGATCACATCGTTAGCGGGATTGCCACCTTGCCCTTTGCCTTCCCTTTAAAGATAGAGGTTCACGAGGTGGAAGCTGCTCTGCAACGCCTCATCGCCTCGGGTTACGTACAGGCGTACGATCTGTTCGTGTTGCCACCGCTTAACGCTCAGATCCCAGGCCCGCTCAAACCAGAGGAGATTGACAGGTACTACTTCCTACAAACAGCGAAAGGAAAGACCCTGCATGCCTCGCTTGCGTGGCCTCCCGATGATCAGGGAACCTAGGCGGGGCCGAAAGCTGTCCCGCCGCGCCCCGCAATCCAGACCGAGCGCCGCATGCGCCCGCGTGTGACCCATCGCCAAGGCGCGAACCGCGACTCATAATTGGCGCTGGGCGCAAGCTCGCGACCCAAGTGAAAATTTGACTCGCCGAAGCACCGGTGGAACGTTTTTACCCTGCCAGGTCCCGCGGCAAACGCCGGAGTCAGATAACGGCCACAGATTGCGATGGCTGGTTAATCCGGACAAGCAAAAGCGACCGATCATCATCTGCGTGTCCATGGCGATTCCCGGCTTCCAAGAGTGCGGTGAGGATCTCGTTCAGCGGCTTCCTGGCCTGCGCAGAGAGGACGGCCTTTATCGCAGCCAATCCAAACTCCTCATCTTTTGCGTTAGTGATTTCGACCACCCCGTCTGTGAACAAAAGAAAAAGATCGTCGGGCGCCGAAGTCACTGAGCCGGTGAGGAATTCGCTTCCGCCAAACATTCCCACCGGAAAGTTGCCGCAGGCGAGTTCGGATAGTTCTTCGGATGCGGCGTGGTAATGCAGGATCGGCGGGTGTCCGGCCGTGGAATATTCCAGTTGTTCTCCATTCCACGCTACATAAGCGAATGTAACAAACGTCTCGGGCTTCTTGATGGGATAGAGCACAGAGTTCAAGCGTTCCAGTAGCGCGCTGCTTTCTTCTCTGGACGAAAGCTGCATACGGGCCGCGCTTTTCACCATGCCCATAACCACCCCCGGCGCCACTCCATGGCCGGAAACATCCGCGACATAAGCGATCCAGCTTCGATGATGGGGGAACACATCCACAAGATCGCCTCCCACTTCGCCGCTTGGAAAGGAGCGGCCACAAAACTCATAGTTACCGATCGTGCTGTCTATGGCCGGCACCAACACCCGGTGGATCTGGGAAGCCAGTAACATCTCCGCGTGAACACGTGCATACCGTCGAGCTTCGGCGATCAAGACGTAAACGAAGCACGTGTAACCCAACGGTATTATCACGATGATCGCGATGCCATCGAAGCTCATCCGGCCTCGCAATTTGGCGACATCGCTTGCGCGTATCGGAATGGGGTAAGGCCGATCCGGGAATAGGTTTCCGAACACGCCCATCATGACCATCTGAAAGGCAAAGAGCGGAAGGAATGCCTTCCAGAACTGACGCCGTAGACGGAACCCGGCAAATGCGTACAACACGGCGAAGCTGCCGGACAGAAAGACTTCAATGGCATAGGGGATCGGAGGCTGCTGTCCCAAATGCATAATGTCGCTGGCGATCCCCGTAGTGGTGAAGATCAAAAAAACTCCCAGAAGGAAACCAGTGAGCGACTTGCGGGGAATGGATCTCCAAAAAGACTGGACTTTGCTCATAACTGAGGCGGCGCCGCGACGACTCGTACTATAGCAACGCAGCCGTTATGTGGCGATACGGAATGGGAGCGCCCTTTTTGGAATCCGCGGCTGGCGCCAGTTGCATAATCGGCGGCCAAAACTGACGTCTTGACCAGTCATCGCCGCACGGTCACCAGGGCCTTATATTTATATCTCCTTTCCTTTAAGCACCAAACCGATTTCTTTTTTGGCCGGCGTCGCGACCGCTCCGATTACTCTCGTGTCGCGGGGCCGCTCCCTGCAAATCTAACTTTCACCAAGGAATCCACATCATGGCTACTGATGCTCAAATTGCAGCGAATCGGCAGAATGCAAAGAAATCGACCGGGCCACGCACCCCGGAGGGCAAGCGGCGCTCGTCCGTAAACGCCCTCACGTTCGGTCTCTTCTCGAACGACATTCGCGAGCACTTCTCGATCGAAGACCGAACGCGCTACGACGACTTCATCAAACTCCACACCGATGCCTTCTCACCCATTGGTCTGGAGGAAGAGTGGCTGGCCAAAAGAATCGCCCAAACCATGTTTCTGCTCGACCGCGCCCACGATTTGAACATGCGCCTTATCTGCGAACCCTTAAATCTGGAAGGGCAACCTCGGATTGGCTACGTATCGGCCGAACCGCTGCCCAACATGGCGCTGTACAAAAACCGCATGCGAAGCTCCTTCGAACGCTACTGTGCCCAGCTCAATGCCATGCAGGCCAGGCGTAAACGGCTCGAACGGTACGCGGATGCCGTGATTCTGAACCTGCTCCTCGCCCGATCCCGTTCAAAGAACTGCCGTTGATCGCCAAGCAATACGACAAGTAGATGTAAGTCCGTCGATGATGAAATCTGTTGCGGGTCTCAATCTGGGGCCCGCTCCTTAAGCTCAACGATTGAAGAGGGACAGGCTTGTCTGCCCTATGCGCGGACTGAGCCCGTCTCCTTACGGGTCCCGCGCGCGCCGTGGGGAAGACCGGCCTGTCCCACAGACCCATACAACTCAAAACTCTAACCCTTTCACAACTGGCTCCCACCGACGCATCAGGGGCGGCCCCCTGCCCCAGTCACGCCGTTCGACATTTATATCTCCCTTACCTCCAACACCAAACAGACCCATTCCCCAACAACCAAACGCCCGTCGAGTTTACCCTCGCGTCGTCGGGCAACTCCCGGCACAAAGGAACTTGAACTCCATGGCAACAGCAGCCCAGATTGCAGCGAGTCAGCAGAACGCAAAGAAATCGACTGGACCGCGTACCGTCGAAGGGAAGCGTCGCTCTTCCCTCAACGCCCTCACGTTCGGTCTCTTCTCAAACGATATCCGCCAGCTTTTCTCAGACGAAGACCGCATCCGCTACGACGATTTCATCAAAGTCCACTCCGATGCCTTCCTTCCCAAAGGCCCGAATGAAGAATGGCTGGCCAACAAAATCGCCGAAACCATGTTCCTGCTCGACCGCGCCCACGATTTGAACCTCCATATCCTCTGCGAACCCTTCAATGTGGAAGGCTCACACCGGATTGGCTATGCGTCGGCCGAACCGCTGCCCAATATGGCGCTCTACAAAAACCGCATGCGCAATGACTTCGAGCGTTACTCAGACCGGCTCGAAGTGATGCAAGCCAAGCGTAAAGAACTGGAAGAGAAGGAGATAATCAAAGCCGGCGTGGTGGCTGAGGCCTGCGCCGTAACCCAAACCAAGTTCGAACCGGAGAAGCTGGGCTTCGATTTTTCAAAAAAGGAGCTCGTCAAACGGTTCCTGACCAGCAAGGTCATGATGCATGCTTATTCGGTGCTGCAGCCCGGAATACCGGACGAAGACATCCAATATGCCTTCGGTGAGCGCATGCGTATGCTGATCAAGATGGTCGACGCAGCGTAAGCAAGGCGAAACCGCCCTCCACAGTTCACGTGTTCGGAACGAGTAAGCCAGAAGAGGGTCTTGTCCCGGGTGTGACTGCCCCTACTGCGCCGCCGTCGCCTCCCGAAGCAACGCGTAGGCCTGCGCGGGCGGCGTTCGATCCGAGCTCTCGACAACTGTTAACACGGCCCGTAGAGAAGCGATCTTCTTCGCATCCGGCTTGGGTTTCGCCTGTTCCGATTTCAGGGCCTCCCAGGCAGTCTTGCCGAATTCACTCTGTTTAAGCCAGTCCGTCGGGTTCGCGGGGGAGCGGGGATCGGCCTTCACGTCCAGCCTCTGTGTGAACGTCGCACCGGCTGTCTTCAACCGGACTGTATAGAGACCGGGTGCGATAAAGGGACCGTCGTCGGCCTCCAGGCGCATATTCCAGATCACGCGGTTTGTGCCCGCCCGCCCGGTGATGGGTCGCGGCTTAGGCAGCCAGGCTTCGGCGACGGACTCCTCACGGCGGACGTGCTTCGCCGCTGGCGCCTCAGTCGAAGTGTAGTGCCGCACCACCGCTTGCTTCGCATCCAGAATATCGACTTCGACAGCCGAGTCAGCGGCAAGTGTATAGTCGATCACGGCGCCCATCGGAAAATTCACGGCCTTTGGAATCTCGAGGGGCAGCGGGGTTCCAGTGAAGTCGGGATCCATGATACGAACTGCGGGCGCGGGCTTCAGAAGAGCCGTCTCCTGGGTCGATTGAACCTGGCGGAGCGGTGTGATGTCGTCCATGATCCAGAACCCGCGGCCATGCGTGCCGATCACCAGGTCGTTTCCGTGAACAACCAGATCACGCACCGAAACCGCCGGCAGATTGCGATCGAGCGGTTGCCAATGGCCACCATCGTCAAACGAGACCGCGACGCCAAGTTCAGTTGCTGCGTACAGCAGCCCCTTGCGAACAGGATCACAGCGGACCGCATTAATGAAAGCTGGCTCAGCCAGCCCGTCGACGATAAGCGTCCAGGTCTTTCCGTAGTCGGATGTGCGATAGATGTATGGCTTATAGTCTTCGAGCCGGTGGCGATCGACAGCCGCGTACGCGACCGCCGGATCGTGACGCGACGCTTCAATCAGGGTGATTTTGCTCCATTCGGTGAGGCCTTTGGGTGTGACGTCCGTCCACGTCTTGCCGCCGTCGCGAGTCAGGTGGATCAGCCCCGTATCGGAACCCGCCCAAATGAGCGCGGCCAGGCGAGGCGAGGGCGCAATGGTGTAGACCGCGCCATAGTCACGCGCTTCGGCAGTTCCGACGCTGGTCAAATCAGGACTGATCTTGGTCCAGTTTGTGCCGCCGTCCAACGTCCGCAGCACGTACTGCGTTCCGAAATAGAGAGCCTGCGGTTGAGCCTCCGAGAACACCAGGGGCGACGTCCAGTTGTTGCGGTATTTGCGTTGATTGATGGCCGTCATGAACTCTGCCGCCGGCCACGGGGTAATCAGTTGCGATTGTCCCGTGCGGCGGTCAAAGCGGTTGACTGTGCCAAAAGTGTCGTTGACATAGAAAACATTTGGGTCGCGCGGATCAGGAGCAATGTAACCGGACTCGGCGCCCCCAACCGGGCGGAAGTCTCGCTCTGAAATAAACGTGTGATCAGTCCGGCTGGGCACTCCGGCCGTACCGCTGTCCTGTTGAGATCCATACACGGAATAGGGAACAGCGTAGTCGGTGATGACGTGATAAAGCTGCGCGGTGGGCTGGTTATACCAGGTGGTCCAAGTGACGCCGCCGTCAGGGCTGATGCTTGTTCCCTGGTCAGTGCCGAGAATCATCCGAGAGGAGTTTTTGGGGTCGATCCACAGCGAATGGTAGTCGTCACCGCCGGGCGCGCCACGGACAATGGAGAACGTCTTGCCCGCGTCTGTAGTCTTTTGGAGACCCACATTCGGGAAGTAGACGGTGTCGCGGTTATTTGGATCGACGGTCACGCCGCTGAAGTACCAGGCACGCGAGCTAATGCGCGATTCGCTTGAAACCATCGTCCACGTAGCGCCCCCGTCATCGGAGCGGAACAAGCCTGGCTTCTCGGTATCGACCAGGGCATAAACCCGGTGGCCGGAGGAGGCGGCTAGTCCCACGCGGCCCCATTTGCTTTGCGGAAGTCCATCGGTGAGTTGTACCCAGTTGTCGCCGCCGTCAGTCGACTTATAAAGTCCACCGCCCGGCCCGCTAATTGGTGGATACGCGCTCCACGTTGTTCGGCGCGCGGCCCAGGTCCCGGCGTAAATCATGTTCGGGTCCTCAGGATCTATCGCGAGGTCGATTGCCCCGATCGTAGGGCCCTTGTCGAGGACGTTCTTCCAGGTCGCTCCGCCGTCAACAGTCCGGAAGACCCCACGCTCGGCATTGGGACCATAGGCATGACCGAGTACCGCAACGTAGACTCGGTTCGCATCCGTCGGATGAACGACGATCTTCCCGATCTGCCGCGAGTCGGCGAGACCGATATGCGTCCAGGTGGCGCCGGCGTCTGTCGATTTGTAGATGCCGTCCCCGAAGGATATATCTGAGCGCATGTCGGCCTCACCGGTGCCTACATAAATGACATTGGGGTCGGAAGGCGCTACAGCGATGGCGCCGATGGAGCCAATGCGATGGCCGTCCGGCAAGTGATCGAAAATGGGCTCCCAGACAATGCCGCCATCGGTAGTCTTCCACACGCCACCTCCCACAGCGCCGAAATAGAAGGTGTTTGGATCACCGGGGACCCCGGAGACGCCGAGCACGCGTCCCCCGCGGAATGGTCCGATGAGGCGCCACTCAAGCGAGTTGAGGAGCTGAGGTGCTACAGGTTGGGCAAAGCATGATGTGGCGAGAAGTGCGATCAGCAGGCGATTCATGACGAAAGCACTATTATCTGTGCAAGCGCTGGTCGCGAGTCAATGAGTGGAAGAGCCCGGCATGAGATCCTTCAATAAATGTTCCGTCTTCTAAGCATCGCGTTCCTGCTCATCCCGATATGTGGTTTACATCCTGCGATGGCCCAGGCTCCGCCCGCTGCCACGCCACGCCCGGCGCGCCCGACGCCGCCGACCCGCGATCCCAACACGCCCGGCTATGTCACTGCCAAAGACTTACCCGATGGCGCAAACGCTCCGGCAACCGCCGACGGAAACTTCATCCTAGGCCCCACTCACAACCCTGCTCCGGAGATGACAGCGAAGGAAGGCGTACCGCAAGGCACCGTCTCCACCTTCACCATGCAATCGACCGACAGCAAGATCTATCCTGGCATCGCGCGAGAACCCAACACCTTTGGCACGCCGGATCCAAACAACCCGGCCAAGTTGATCGTCACCACCAGCCACCCATCGTCGCCCGGCCTTCCGGATCTTTCGTCAGGGTGACGTTGTATTGCTTCTCCACCAGGGGCAGCACTTCTTTCTCGACGAACTCCGCGTACAGGCCGGACATGGTGTCGTATTCCAAGCCGCGTTCGCTTCCCTGCGCATCGCCCGAGCCGTTGCTGATCGAGATCGCGATCATGACCGG